>VFQT010000863.1_pt1 | contig 40637 bp, 40 predicted proteins | sample 3512381 | NCBI WGS metagenome assembly VFQT01 (sample SAMN10412376, study PRJNA504923) | tailings metagenome | isolation source: Relicate 2 Philex TSF3 active mining site | place: Philippines: Tuba, Benguet | collected 2017-08-29 | reverse complement strand
CCGCAGCGGGACTATCCCGCCGCTACCGTGGTCTAGTTTTCCACCGCCGTTTCCACGCTCACCGGGCAGTCCATGGCGACTCGCGGCCACATGGTGCGCATGGGCTATGGCCACCTCGAACAGAGTTTCCTCACCTGGGAATGGGAACCGGAGGGGGCCGAACGGGCCGAATGGATCGGCATCGCGCTGCGCCGCCACCTCGAATTCTCGATCGCCGAGATGGTGTCTACAGAGGAGAAATATCAACCTTCGCCAGTTCCGTGACCACCCGCACGGCCTTCCTGGCGCGGCCCATGTTGAGGGGCAGCACCACGCGCTGGTAGGGCACCCACACCACATCGCCATTGGCGGAGGCCATGGCGGCATAGATGTGGTCGTAGTGCGGGGCGCCGGAGCGGCTGACTTCCGGATAGGCCAGGCTTACCGCGCGGTCATAGGAATGGCCGGTGAGGCAGGGATAGGAAACGGGGTTCACCCCCCAGAGCTTGGCGATGGTCGATTGCCGGCCCACCCGCGCCACCCGGTAGCGCTGCGAGGACGGATCATACATGCAGTCGATGGAGCAGTCCTCGTCGGCCGCATTGTCGCGCAGGGCGCGCTGGAGCAGTGCGGGAACATCCGCCCGCCTTTCCGGCGCGCTGCGGATGTAGACCGTCTGCGAGAGGTGGACGTCGCTCTTGTGGATCAGGTGATGGATGCGCTCCGCGGCGGCGTGAGGATAGTCGAAGCGCTCGTTGAACCATCCGGCGGAATAGTATTGGAGCTGGAAGGGCCCCTGCGCGCCATGCACCCATTCCGCCGCATAGAACAGCGAGGACCAGTTCGCGGTGAACATGCTCCAGCGGAGCGTGGTGCCGGCCTCGCCCTCCTGGATCTTCACGAAGCCATGGCGCTGCAGCAGGTTGCGCTCGTCCAGCGCGGAGGAAATCCCTTCGGGAGCGGACTGCAGCCTGCCGTTGCGGATCCAGTGAACCTGCCTAGCCATGCCTTTCGTTTCCGCCCTCCACTCAACCAGAGGGAGATTAACCATCAGCGCTAAACGGTGACTTAACGCAGCGTCATGCCGGTGCGCCGCCGCGCGATCATTCCGCGGCCGGCTGCGGCGGCAGACGGCCCAGCACCGTGGCCTCGCCTTGTTCGAACTTGACGACGACCCCTTCGCCCGGCCGCGGCACGATGCCGGTGAGGGCGGTGATGTTGACCTGATGGCTGACGACGACGAGCACGCCCGGCCCCCTCCATCTCTGAAGCACGTCGCGCGCCCGTGAGGTGGCCTCGGGCTCATGGGCGCGGTTGCCGAAGAAGGAGTTGAAGGCCGGTTCCTCCTCCGCCCGCCCCGGAAAGGCGAGGCCGGCCGTCTCCCGCGCCCGGCACCATTGCGAGGTGAGCACGCCTCCCACGGCGATCCCGCGCTTGCGGAACGCATTCCCGATGGCCCGCGCCTCGGCCCGGCCCTTTTCATCGAGATTGCGCTGTGTGGCGCAGTCCCCCAGCACGAAACCTGGCGGGTCGCCCGTGCCGGGCGCCGTGGCATGGCGGAAGAGCACGATGGCGCCCTCCTCCCGAAGCCGCGCCCACGCCGCATCATCCGCCCGCGACGGCGCGGCGGCCAGGAGCAACGGCAGCAGGAAAAGCGAACGGCGGGCGATCATGCCGGATGATACGCCCGCCGTGCGTTGAGAGTTCAGCGCCTGGCCCGGATCAACCGAACTTGTTGCGCTTGGGGAAGCCGGTGGGCGGCGCGCGGCCCGCCTGGGCGCGTTCGCCGATCCATTCCTTGAGGTCCGTCACCACGAAGTTGCGGCCGGAACTGTCCGTCCAGCTCAAGCCATCCTTCAGCTTGAAGGCGCGGGCGTCGCTCAGGCCGCCGTCCTTGAACTTCTGAAGCCGCACGCCCTTGCCACGCGCCATTTCCGGCACGTCGTCGCGCTTGAAGATGATCATCTTGCGGTTCTCGCCGATGGTGGCGATGTGGGTCGCCTCATCGGGCACCACCACGCAGAGGGCGGCCTCCACCGGCGCCTTCACGTTCAGCACCTGCTTGCCCTTGCGGGTGTTGGCGACGCATTCATCTTCCGGGACGATGAAGCCGTCGCCCTCGCTGGAGGCCAGCAGCCGCTTGGTGCCGGGGGCATGCACGAAGAGCGACACGATCGAATCCGCCGCGTCGAGATCGCACATGAGGCGCACCGGCTCGCCATGGCCGCGCCCGCCGGGAAGCTTCGCGACGTCGAGGGTGAAGAACTTGCCGGAAGAAGAGAACAGCATGACCTTGTCGGTCGACATGGCGTGGAAGGCGTATTGGCCCTTGTCGCCGTCCTTGTAGGAGAGGCCGGAAAAGTCCTCCAGATGGCCCTTCATGGTGCGGATCCAGCCCTTGTCGGAGCAGACGACCGTGACGGGTTCCTTCTCGATCAGCGCCTGCTCGAAGTCCACGTCGATCTCGGGCGCTTCCGAGAAATCGGTGCGGCGGCGGCCGAGCGGGGTCTTCTTGGAGTATTTCTCCTTCACCGCCCTGATCTCGTCCGAGATCTTCGCCCACTGCTCCTCATCGGACTTCAAGAGTGCGTTCAGCGCCTTCTGCTCCTCGACGAGCTTCGCGTGCTCACCGCGGATCTCCATCTCCTCCAGCTTGCGCAATGCGCGCAGCCGCATGTTGAGGATGGCTTCGGCCTGGTTGTCGGTGAGCGAGAAGCGCGCCATGAGGGCGGGCTTCGGCTCATCCTCCTCGCGGATGATGCGGATCACCTCGTCGAGGTTCAGATAGGCGACGAGATAGCCTTCGAGAATCTCGAGGCGGCGCGCGATCTCGGCCAGGCGGAAGTTGGAGCGGCGGACGAGCACGTCCTTGCGGTGGTCCAGCCACTCCCGCAGCACCTGCCTGAGGCTCATCACCTTCGGCACCTTGCCGTGGCTGAGCACGTTCATGTTGAGGGGGATGCGGCTCTCGAGTTCCGTGTTGCGGAAGAGCTGCTCCATCATCAGCGTCGGGTCCACCGTGCGGCTCTTGGGCTCCAGCACGATGCGCACGTCCTCGGCCGATTCATCGCGGACATCCGCCAGCAGCGGCAGTTTCTTGGCCACCAGCAGCTCCGCGATCTTCTCGATCAGCCGGCTCTTCTGCACGAGATAGGGAATCTCGGTGACGACGATCTGCCACATGCCGCGCGGCAGCTCCTCCTGCGACCAGCGGGCGCGCACGCGGAAGCCGCCGCGGCCCGTCCTGTAGGCCTCGGCGATGGAGGCGCGATCATCGATGACGATGCCACCCGTGGGGAAGTCCGGGCCCTGCACGAGCGTGGCGATCTTCTCGTCCGTGGCGTTGGGCGACTTGATCAGGTGGAGCGCCGCGTCGCACAGTTCCGAGGCGTTGTGCGGCGGGATGGACGTTGCCATGCCCACCGCGATGCCGGAGGAGCCATTGGCGAGCAGGTTGGGAAAGGCGCCGGGCAGCACCACCGGCTCCTGCACCGAACCGTCATAGTTGGGGCGGAAGTCGACGGTGTCCTCGTCGAGGCCTTCGAGGAGGAGCTTCGCCACCTCCGTCATGCGGGCTTCGGTGTAGCGGTAGGCGGCCGCGCTGTCGCCGTCGATGTTGCCGAAATTGCCCTGCCCGTCCACCAGCGGATAGCGGGAGGAGAAGTCCTGCGCGAGGCGCACCAGCGCGTCATAGATCGACTGGTCGCCATGCGGGTGATAGCCGCCCATCACGTCGCCCACGATCTTGGCGGATTTCTTGAAGGCGGTGTTGGGATCGAGCCTCAGCAGCTGCATCACGTGAAGGAGCCGCCGGTGTACGGGCTTCAGCCCGTCGCGCACGTCGGGCAGCGCGCGGTGCATGATGGTGGAGAGCGCGTAAGCCAGGTAGCGCTCTTCGAGTGCTTCCTTGAGGTCGATCTTCTCGATGTCTTTCGGGCCTTGCGGCGGGGGAACGTGCTTGCTCATGATTCGCGGCTTATAGCATTTCCGGCATGAAGGAATTCGATGCGGCGCTGTTTAGCCCACAGGGGCGGGAATGGCGAACAGAAAGTGAACGCCAGCGAGCGCCAAAAAGGATCACACTGTCAAGCCGTGCGATGATGAGAGGTGGGGAGGAAAGGCCGGGAGCCCTACACCCGCACCACCGACACCTTCACGATAGGCTTCTTGCCCCAGATCATGTCCGCCGCGCGGCGCACGGAGGTGCGGATGGTCTCGGCCAGCTGGTTCGCGTCCTTGCGGCGGGGCTTCGGGGTGGAGCCGAAGGCCTGTTCGGCGGCCTCCAGGAGATCGCCTTCGAGGCCCATCGGGATGCCTTCGGTGATGAGCTCGATATCGGCGGCGAGTTCGGCGCGGCTGTCCATCACCACGCTCACGAAGATGATGCCGACGAAGGAGAGCTTGCGGCGCTGCTTGGCCGGGCCGTCCTCGCCCGGCACGATGAGCTTGCCATCGACGTGCAGCCTGCCGAAGGGCGCCTCGTCGATGTGCTCGAGCGGGCCGGGTGCCAGACGCGTGATGTGCCCGTCGCGCGGGATCAGCACGTCGCGGATGCCTTTCTCCTCCGCGAAGTTGCGGTGCGCGCGGAGGTGGCGCGGCTCGCCGTGCATGGGGATCAGCGCCTTGGGGCGGACCCATTCGTAAAGCAGTGCCAGTTCGCCCTGGCGGGGGTGGCCGGAGGAGTGGACGAGATCATCCTCGCCCGTGACCACGTCGATGTCGAGCCGGGCGAGGTTGTTGAGCACGCGGCTCACTTCCTTCTCGTTGCCGGGAATGGTCTTGGAAGAGAAGATCACCAGGTCGCCCTCCTCCAGCGAGACATGCGGATGGATGTCCTCCGCGATACGGGCGATGGCGGCGCGCGGCTCACCCTGGCTGCCCGTGCAGAGCAGCATGACCTTGTCGGGGGGGAGATAGCCGAACTCCTCCTCGTCCAGCAGGCGGCCGGACTCGGTCAGCATGCCGCAGGCGCGCGCCGCCTCGATGGTGTTGCGCATGGCCCGGCCAGCGATGACGATTTCGCGCCCCGTGGCGCGTGCCGCGCGAACGGCGGTGGCGATGCGGTCCAGATGAGAGGCGAAGGTGGTCACCGCCACGCGGCCCTTCGCCTGCTTCACGATCTCCGAAATGCGGGCAGCGACGTCCGCTTCCGACGGCGAGAAGCCCTCGCGCAGCACGTTGGTGGAATCGCAGACGAGAACGTCCACGCCCTTGTCGCCGATCTCGCGCAGGCGCTTCTCGTCCATGCCCTGGCCCAGCACCGGGGTGCGGTCGATCTTCCAGTCGCCCGAATGGAGAACGCGGCCTTGCGGCGTCTCGATGAGGAGTGCGGTGGGTTCCGGAATGGAATGGGTGACGGAGACGAGTTCGAGCCCGAAGGGGCCGAGCCTGAATTTGGAGCCGACGGGCATGACCTTGACCGGCACCTGCTCGTCGAGGCCCGCCTCCTTCAGCTTCAGCGCCAGGATCTGCGCCGCGAAGGGCGTGCAGTAGACGGGGCATTCGAGCTGCGGCCAGAGCCAGGCGACCGCACCCAGGTGATCCTCATGGGCGTGGGTGAGCACGAGGCCGTGGAGATTCTTCTTCTCGGCCGTGATGAAGCCGATGTCGGGAAGCACCACGTCGATGCCGGGGTCTGCATCCTCCCCGAACTTGACGCCGAGATCGACCATCAGCCAATGACGGTCATCCGCCGGGCCTGAGCCATAGCAATAGCAGTTCATGCCGATCTCGCCCGTGCCGCCCAAGGGCAGGAACACGAGTTCGTGGGGAAGGTCGGCTCTGCGCCTGGCGTTCATTGGATTTTCCGTCTCAAGGCTTCGAGTTCGGCGAAACTGACTTCGCCCGCGTGAATGTGGATGAGCGTGCCGCCGGACTCTTCGAGGATCAGCGCACCATCCGCCGCCAATCCCTTGAAAGTTCCGGCGACTTGCTTTGTTCCTGCCGCAGCGGTGACCTGCCCACCCAGCCCCAGCGCGCGTTCGCCCCAGGCTTGGCGGATCGCGGGAAAGCCGCGCCCTTCATCCCACAGCTTCAGGCGGCGGGCGAGGTTCGCGTCCAGCTCGCGCAGGACGGAATCGACGGCGAGGTCGGCACCGAGCGCAGTCACCGGATAGGGCGTTCCTTGCGGTGCGTGCGCGATGTTGACGCCGCAGCCGATGGCGATCCGCGTAGGGGCACTCCCGACCACCTCCGGCAGCACGCCGCAGAACTTGGCACCGCCGATCAGCACGTCATTGGGCCACTTGATCCGGGGCGAAAGGCCCGGCCTGAGCCGCATCACCGTGTCATGCACGGCAAGTGCTGCCACGAAGCTCACCTGTGCTGCGGCATTCGGGCCTTCGGAGATGGGGAACAGGAAGGTGGCGTAGAGATTGCCGGGCTCGCTCACCCAGTTCCGGCCGAGGCGGCCGCGTCCTCCCGTCTGCTCGTCCGCCCAAAGCCAGAAAGGCCCGCATTCGCCTTGATCGGCGAGCCTGCGGGCCTCCAGGTTGGTGGAATCGATCCGGTCGAAATGGATGACCGGATGTCCGGTGTCGAGGATCAATAGAGGGACTTCGCCGCAGCCGCAGCCACATCGATGATGGGGCTGGCGATCCACGGCAGCACGAAGAGCAGCGTGAACGCGCCGGAGGCATAGGCAATGAGCTTTACCTCGCCGTCCATTGCGTCGAAGGCTTCCTTCGGCTCGTCGAAATAGATGATCTTGACGATGCGCAGGTAATAATAGGCACCCACCACCGAGGTGACGACGCCGATGATGGCGAGCGCGTAGAGCCCGGCATTCACCGCCGCGGCGAAGACGAAATACTTGGCGAAGAAGCCGGCGAGCGGCGGGATGCCGGCCAGAGAGAACATCAGCATGGCGAAGACGAAGGCCAACCCAGCGTGATGGCGCGCGATGCCGGCGAGATCGGAGATCTCCTCCACCATGTAGCCCCGGCGGCGCATGGCGAGCACGCAGGCGAAGGACCCAAGCGTCATGATCATGTAGATGATCATGTAGAGGACGACGCCCGTGACGCCCTGCTCCGTTCCAGCCGCGAGGCCGACCAGCGCATAGCCCATGTTGCCGATCGAGGAATAGGCGAGCAGGCGCTTGATGTTGGTCTGGCCGATGGCGGCAAAGGCGCCCAGCGCCATGGAGGCGATCGAGACGAAGACGATGATCTGCTGCCAGTCCGGCAAGATGGCGCCGAAGGGCTCCACCATGGTCCGCGTTATGAGGGCCACGGCGGCGACCTTGGGGGCGGCGGCGAAGAAGGCCGTCACCGGGGTGGGCGCACCCTCATAGACGTCCGGCGTCCACATGTGGAAGGGCACGGCCGAAATCTTGAAGGCCAGACCCGCGATCACGAAGACGAGGCCAAAGACCATGCCGAGGCCGGCGCCATGGCCCTGCAGGTGCTCCGCGATCTGCGGGAAGGAGGTCGAGCCCGTGAAGCCGTAGACCAGCGAGGCGCCATAGAGCAGCATGCCGGAGGAGAGCGCCCCCAGCACGAAATACTTGAGGCCAGCTTCGGACGCGCGCGCCGAGTCACGGTTGATGGCGGCGAGCACGTAAAGCGCGAGCGACTGCAGCTCGAGGCCCATGTAGAGCGCGATGAGGTTGTTCGCCGAGATCATCAGCATCATGCCGATGGTGGCAAGCAGGATCAGCACCGGGTATTCGAAGCGCTGCGAACCGTCGCGCCTCATGAAGCTTTCGGACAGCACGATGGCGACCGCCGAGCCGAACAGAGCCAGAACCTTCATGACGCGCGCGAAGGTGTCGGACACGAAGGCGCCCTTGAAGGCTTCCGCCCTGCCCTCACCCGTCCACACCACCAGCGCGGCGACGATCGCCAGCCCGATGACGGCAAGAAGGTTCACCAGACCGGACGGCTCGCCCTTGCGGAACACGCCGAGCATGAGCAGCGCCATGGCGAAGACAGCCAGCACCACCTCGGGAAGTGCGGCAACGGCATCTGCCTGTTCGAGAAGCCACATGGATAATCGTCCTTACTGCAGCGAGGCGGTGGCCAGCGCCTGTGCGGCGGCGGCGGCCTCGTTCAACGGCTTGATGAGGGTTTCGACCGTGGGGCCGAAGATGTCGAGGATGGGTCCGGGATAGACGCCGAAGAAAATGGTGAGCACGATCAGCGGCGCAAGCGCCGCGAGCTCGCGCGGCGTCATGTCCGGCAGGTGCATCAGCGCGGGCTTCTCCAGCTTGCCGAACACCACGCGGCGGTAGAGCCACAACGCATAAGCAGCAGACAGGATCACGCCGAGTGCGGCGACGAAGGCGACCCAGGTGTTGGCCTTGAACGCGCCCATCATGGACAGGAACTCGCCCACGAAACCGGACGTGCCGGGCAGGCCCACATTCGCCATGGTGAAGACCATGAAGGTGAAGGCGAAGAGCGGCATGTTCTTCACCAGGCCGCCATAGGCCGCGATCTCGCGCGTGTGCATGCGGTCATAGACGACGCCGACGCAGAGGAACAGCGCGCCCGAGACCAACCCGTGGCTGATCATCTGGAACATCGCACCGTCGATGCCCTGGCGGTTGAGGGAGAAGATGCCCATGGTGACGAAGCCCATGTGGGCGACGGAGGAATAGGCGATCAGCTTCTTCATGTCCTCCTGCATCAGCGCCACCAGAGAGGTGTAGACGATGGCGATGACGGAGAGGACGAAGACGAAGTCCTGGAAATAGACGGAAGCGTCCGGGAACATCGGCAGCGAGAAGCGCAGGAAGCCGTAGCCGCCCATCTTCAGCAGGATCGCCGCCAGGATGACGGAGCCCGCCGTGGGCGCCTCGACGTGGGCGTCGGGCAGCCAGGTGTGCACCGGCCACATCGGCATCTTCACCGCGAAGGAGGCGAAGAAGGCGAGCCACAGCCACTTCTGGGCTTCCGGCGTGAAGGACGGGTTCTGCAGCAGGGCCACGATGTCCGTCGTGCCGCTCGTCCAGTACATGTAGATGATGGCGAGCAGCATGAGCACCGAGCCCAGCAGCGTATAAAGGAAGAACTTGAAGCTGGCGTAGACGCGGCGCGGGCCGCCCCAGATGCCGATGATGAGGAACATCGGGATCAGGCCTGCCTCGAAGAACAGGTAGAACAGCACCATGTCCAGCGCGCAGAACACGCCGATCATGAGCGTTTCCAGCACCAGGAAGGCGATCATGTATTCCTTCACGCGCTTGGTCACGTACCAGGAGGCGAGGATGCAGATCGGCATCAGGAAGGTGGTCAGGATCACGAAGGGCATCGAGATGCCGTCCACGCCCAGCTTGTAGGAGGCGATGCCGCCCAGCCAGGACTGCTGCTCCACGAACTGGAAGCCGGCGGCGTTCGGGTCGAAGCCCGCCCAGATGAAGAGCGAGAGCAGGAAGGTGACGATGGTCGTCCACAGCGCGCCCCAGCGGATGTTGCGGAGCGACGTCTCGTCATCGCCCTTCACCATCAGGATGAAGAGCACGCCGAGCAGCGGCAGGAAGGTGACGACGGAAAGAATGGGCCAGCTCGACATCAGTGTGCGCCCCCGAACATGAACCAGGAAATCAATGCGGCGACACCAATCAACATGGCGAAGGCATAGTGATAGAGATAGCCGGTCTGCAGCCGCATCACGCCGCGCGTGACGTCGGTGACTGCGGAGGCCACGCCATCGGGGCCGAAGCCGTCGATGACGAAGCCGTCGCCCTTCTTCCAGAAGAAGCGGCCGAGCCACATGGCGGGCCTGACGAAGATCACGTCATAGAGTTCGTCGAAGTACCACTTGTTGAGCAGGAACTTGTAGAGCGGCTCGTGCTGGGCGGCGAGCGCCTTCGGCAGCGCCGTGTTGCGGATGTAGAACAGGAAGGCGAGCGCGAAGCCGAGCACCATGGCCACGAAGGGCGACCAGACGACCCACTTCGGCACCTCGTGGAAGAGATGCATGATCTCGTTGTCCGCCACCGCACCGGCCCAGAATTCCTTGTATTCATGGCCGATGAAATAGTCCTTGAACACGAAGCCCGCGGCGATGGCGCCGACCGCCAGCACGTAGAGCGGGATCAGCATCACGTTGGAGCTCTCATGCACATGCTCCATCGTTTCACGGTCCGCGCGCGGCGCGCCGTGGAAGGTCATGAAGGCGAGGCGCCAGGAGTAGAAGGAGGTGCAGAAGGCCGCGATCACCAGCAGCCAGAAGGCGAAGCCCCAGCCGGAGGCGTAGGAGCTCTCGATGATCGCATCCTTGGAGAAATAGCCCGCCGTGAAGGGGAAGCCCGTCAGCGCCAGGTTACCGATGATCATCATCACCCAGGTGATGCGGATCATGGGGGCGAGGCCGCCCATCTTGCGCATGTCCTGCTCGCCCGACATGGCGTGGATCACCGAGCCGGAGCCGAGGAACAGCAGGGCCTTGAAGAAGGCGTGTGTGAAGAGATGGAACACGGCGACGCCATAGGCGCCGACGCCGAGCGCCACGAACATGTAGCCCAGCTGCGAGCAGGTCGAATAGGCGATGACGCGCTTGATGTCGTTCTGGACGAGGCCGACGGTCGCCGCGAAGAAGGCGGTGATAGCGCCGATGACGACGACGACGGTCTTGGCATCGGGCGCCAGTTCGAACATGGGCGACAGGCGCGCGACCATGAAGACGCCGGCCGTCACCATGGTGGCGGCATGGATCAGCGCCGACACCGGGGTCGGGCCTTCCATGGCGTCCGGCAACCAGGTGTGAAGCAGGAACTGCGCCGACTTGCCCATGGCGCCCATGAACAGGAGGAGGCAGAGCACCGTCAGCGTGTCGAACTCCCAGGACAGGAAGTGCATGGGCTTGCCGGCAACACCCTGGGCGGCCGCGAAAATCGTATCGAAATCGACCGACTGGAACACCACGAAGCAGCCGAAGATGCCGAGCGCGAAGCCGAAGTCGCCCACGCGGTTGACGATGAAGGCCTTCATCGAGGCGGCATTGGCGCTGTCACGGTTGTACCAGAAGCCGATGAGCAGATAGGACGCGAGGCCCACGCCTTCCCAGCCGAAGAACATCTGGACGAGGTTGTCGGCGGTCACCAGCGTGAGCATGGCGAAGGTGAAGAGCGAGAGATAGGCGAAGAAGCGCGGCTGGTGCTCGTCATGGCTCATGTAGCCGAGCGAGTAGATGTGGACGAGGGCCGAGACCGAGTTCACCACCACCAGCATGACGGCGGTCAGCGTGTCGACGCGGATGGTCCAGTTGGCGTTGAGCACGCCGGAGTTGATCCAGCGCAGCACATCCACCTTCGCGGTATGCGGCTCGTGCAGGAATCCGATGAAGACGTACCAGGAGAGGACGGCGGCGATGCAGAGCAGCACGGTCGTCAGGTACATCGGCCAGTTGGGGCCGTCATAGTGGCCATGGTGGCCGTGGTCGTCATGGCCGTGTGCGTGGTCGCCGTGCCCGGCGTGGGCATGCGCGTGATGTTCGCCATAGACGTCGGCATCACGCCCGAGGCCCTTGAAGACCTTGGTGCCGAACAGCCCGGCGATGATCGCGCCGAGGAGCGGCAGGAAGACGATGGCGGTTAAGACGGTGTGCATGGTTCCCGTCAGCCCTTCATGAGATTGATGTCTTCAACCGCGATGGTGCCGCGGTTGCGGAAATAGGTGACGAGGATGGCAAGGCCGATCGCCGATTCACCCGCCGCGACCGTCAGAACCAGGAGCGCGAAGACCTGGCCGACGAGATCGTTGAGGAAGGTCGAGAAGGCCACCAGGTTGATGTTCACGGCGAGCAGGATGAGCTCCACCGACATCAGGATGACGATCACGTTCTTGCGGTTCAGAAAGATGCCGAAGATGCCGACCGTGAACAGGATGGCGGCAACCGTGAGGTAGTGAGAGAGGCCGATTTCCATGGCTCAGATCCCCTGCCCCGGCTTGACCTTGATGACCTCGATGGCGGTGGCGGGGGTACGGGCCACCTGGTCCGAGATGTTCTGGCGCTTGACGCCTTCCTTGTGGCGCAGCGTGAGCACGATGGCGCCCACCATGGCGACCAGCAACACGAGGCCCGCCGCCTGGAAGTAGAAGATGAAGTCCGTGTAGAGGATGCGGCCCAGCGCCTCGGTGTTGGTGATGCCCTCCGGCACCGGCGCGCCGCGTGCCTGGACGGTGGCCGGGTCGATCACCCAGGAGCCGACGACGAGGGCGAGTTCCACCAGCACGATGAGGCCGATCGTGGCGCCCACCGGCAGGTAGTTCAGCATGCCTTCGCGCAGCTGCACGAAATCCACGTCCAGCATCATGACGACGAAGAGGAACAGCACCGCCACCGCGCCGACATAGACGACGACGAGGATCATGGCGAGGAACTCCGCCCCCAGCAGCACGAAGAGGCCCGCCGCGTTGAAGAAGCAGAGGATGAGGAACAGCACCGAATGCACGGGGTTCCTGGCCGAGATCACCATCACGGCGGACGCCACCGTGACCGCGGCGAAGAGATAGAAGAAGAGTGCGGCGACCATGTCGGCTCCTTTAGCGGTAAGGTGCGTCCATCGCGATGTTTCTCGCGATTTCACGCTCCCAGCGGTCACCGTTGGCGAGCAGCCTCTCCTTGTTGAAGAGCAGCTCCTCGCGGGATTCGGTGGCAAATTCGAAGTTCGGGCCGAGCACGATGGCGTCGACCGGGCAGGCTTCCTGGCAGAAGCCGCAATAGATGCACTTCACCATGTCGATGTCATAGCGCGTCGTGCGGCGCGTGCCGTCGTTGCGGCGGGGGCCGGCCTCGATGGTGATGCAGACCGCGGGGCACACCGCTTCGCACAGCTTGCAGGCGATGCAGCGCTCTTCCCCGTTGGGATAGCGGCGAAGCGCATGCTCGCCGCGGAAGCGGGGCGACAGCGGGCCCTTCTCATTGGGATAGTTGATCGTCGCCTTCGGAGCGAAGAAGTAGCGCATCGCCAGGATGGTGGCGTCCACGAACTCCTTCAGGAACAGCGAGCGGGCAGCTTGTGCAACTCTCATTGTGGTTTCACCCGAACATGGATTTCATGCGGTCGCCGAGGAAAAGCCCGGCGATCGGCAGGAGGATGAGGCTCTGGATCTTCACCAGGGCCATGATGGTGGATGGACGCACGCCCTGGCTTTGCGTGGTCTTGGCACGCTCATAGCGCCAGCGCAGCGAGGGGTAGACGGAGCGGTTCACCAGCGCCAGCTCGGCGATGCCGAAGCTGAGAAACAGCAGCGCCCCGATCAGTCCGGCAAAGCTCATGGCGCCCATCCGAAGGTGACGAGCACGCCGGCGGTCAGCGCCACCCAGAACAGCGAGATCGGCAGGAACACCTTCCAGCCCAGGCGCATCAGCTGGTCATAGCGGTAGCGCGGCACGATGGCCTTCACCATGGCGAACATGAAGAAGACGAAGACGAGCTTGATCAGGAACCAGACGATGCCGGGAACCCAGTTCAGCGGCGGAATGTCGACGATGGGCAGCCAGCCGCCGAGGAACAGGATGGTGGTCATCGCGCACATCAGCACGATCGCCACATATTCGCCGAGCATGAAGAGAAGATAGGGGGTGGAGGAATACTCCACCATGAAGCCGGCGACCAGTTCCGATTCCGCTTCGACGAGGTCGAAGGGCGGGCGGTTCGTCTCGGCCAGCGCCGAGATGAAGAAGATGACGAACATCGGCAGCAGCGGCAGGAAATACCAGTCGAGGAATGAGCCCGGCAGGCCCAGCATGGTGCCGAGGCCCGTGGACTGCGAGCGCACGATCTCGGTCAGGTTCAGCGAGCCCGCGCACAGCAGCACGGTGACGATCACGAAGCCGATCGAGACTTCATAGGACACCATCTGCGCTGCGGAGCGCAACGCGGAGAGGAACGGGTATTTCGAGTTCGAGGCCCAGCCGCCCATGATGACGCCGTAGACGCCGAGGGAGGAGAGCGCGAAGAGATAAAGGATGCCGACGTTGATGTCGGCCACCACCCACTTGCCCTCGACGAGGCCGAAGAAGGAGCCTTCGGAGACCGGGACGACGGCCCATGCGGCAAGCGACAGCGTCGCCGTGACCAGAGGCGCGATCACGAAGACGCCCTTGTTGGCGCCCGCGGGGATCACCACTTCCTTCAGCGCGAACTTGATGAGATCCGCGAAGGACTGGAACAGGCCCCAGGGGCCCACGACGTTCGGCCCGCGGCGCATCTGCACGGCGGCCCAGATCTTGCGGTCCGCCCAGAGCAGATAGGCGACGATGATCAGCAGCCCCGACATGAAGCCGAAGCTGACGACCACGAAGAAGAGAAGGGTGAGAAGTGCCTCGGTCATCGTTTACTCCGCGGCCTCGAGGTTCCGCACATTCTTCAGGGCCGAGCATTCGGCCATGGTCTTGGATGCGCGGGCGATGGGATTGGTCATGTAGAAATCGGCGATGGGCGAGCGGAACGGTTCAGGCGACATCGCGCCCTCCGCCTTGGCGAGGTCGGCGAGCTCATTGGTCGGCGCGGGCGTGCGCTGGTCGAGGCGCATCAGCTGCGGGGCGACCTTGTACATTGCCGAGCGCAGCTCATCGAGGTTGTTCCACGGCAGGGTGGAGCCCAGCACATCGGAGAGGGCGCGGAAGATCGCCCAGTCTTCACGCGCCTCGCCCGGCGGGAAGGAGGCGCGCTGCGTCATCTGCGGGCGGCCTTCGGTGTTCACGTAGGTCACCTGCTTTTCGACATAGGCAGCGCCCGCGAGGATCACGTCGGCGCGGTGCGCGCCGGCGTCACCATGGGTGCCGACATAGACGACGAAGGTGGAGCCGAGCGACGCCGTGTCGATCTCGTCCGCGCCGATCAGGAACAGAACATCGAGGCCACCAGCCTTGGCGGCGTCCAGCATCTGGCGCGTGGTCTTTCCGCCGTCCTGGGCGGGCAGCGCGCAGACGTCCAGCGCGCCGACACGGCCCGCGGCGGTATGCAGCACGTTGAAGCCATTCCAGCCGTCCTTCACCGCGCCGAGCTTATCTGCCGCCCGGTATGCGGCGGCCAGCACCTGCTTGCCGTCCGGCCGGGCAAGGGCGCCCTGCCCCACGATGACCATGGGCTTTGCGGAGAGAGCCTGTTCGGAACCGAGGAACTGGTTCAGCGATTCAGGACCTGCGCCAAGGTAGGCATAGGGATAGGTCAGGTCGGCGCGCTCGCCGATGACGCTGATCTTGCAGCCGCCGCGCAGCAGCCGCTTGCGGATGCGGGCGTTGAGCACCGGCGCCTCGAGGCGCGGATTGGTGCCGATGAGGAGGATCGAATCCGCCTCCTCGATCGCGGCGATGCCGGTGTTGAAGAGATAGCCCGCGCGGCCGCCGAGTTCACCAAGGGGCGAACCGTCCTGGCGGCAGTCGATGTTCTTGATGCCAAGCTGGTCGGCGAGCTGGCGAACGGAGAAGGCTTCCTCCGCCCCAACAAGGTCACCGAGGATGATCCCGACGCGCTCCGGGCTCGTGCCCTTCATGCGCTGGGCGATGCGCTGGAAGGCCTCCGCCCAGCCAGCGGCCCGAAGCTTGCCGAATTCGCGCACATAAGGCCGGTCGAGGCGCTGCGACTTCAGACCATCCCACACGAAGCGGGTCTTGTCGGAGATCCACTCCTCGTTCACCTCTTCGTGGGTGCGCGGCAGGATGCGCATCACCTCACGCCCGCGCGCATCGACGCGGATGTTGGAGCCGACCGCATCCATCGCGTCGATGGTCTCGGTCTTGCGCAATTCCCAGGGGCGCGCCTTGAATTCATAGGGAGCGGACACGAGAGCACCCACCGGGCACAGGTCGATGATGTTGCCCTGAAGCTCCGAGGAGATCGCCTTGTTGAGATAGGTGGTGATCTCCATGTCCTCGCCGCGGCCCGTGGCACCCATCTCCTCGATGCCGGCAACCTCGGTCGTGAAGCGGACGCAGCGCGTGCACTGGATGCAGCGGTTCATGTGGGTGTTGACGAGCGGGCCCAGATACTTGTCCTCGACGGCCCGCTTGTTCTCGTGGAAGCGGTTCTTGTCGATGCCATAGGCCATGGCCTGGTCCTGCAGGTCGCACTCGCCGCCCTGGTCGCAGATCGGGCAATCGAGCGGATGATTGATGAGCAGGAATTCCATCACGCCTTCGCGTGCCTTCTTCACCATGGGGGACTTGGTGAAGACCTCCGGCGGCTCACCGTTCGGGCCGGGGCGCAGGTCGTTCACCGAGATGGCGCAGGAGGCCTGCGGCTTCGGCGGGCCGCCCTTCACCTCGACGAGGCACATGCGGCAGTTGCCCGCGATCGACAGGCGTTCGTGATAGCAGAAGCGCGGCACCTCGGCGCCCGCCTGCTCGCAGGCCTGCAGCAGGGTGAGACCATTCTCGACCTCGATCTCGGTGCCGTCGATTTTCAACTTAGGCATCAGCTTGCTCGCCTTCTCATTCCTTGCATCGGCGCCGGCCCATGGGCCGCCGCCATTCGGTCCGTCGTTACTCGGCAGCGATCTTCCGCACCGCGCCGTCATGGTCCGGGTTCGCGGCATACTGGTCGATGCGCGCCTCGATGACATGGCGGAAATGGGTGATGAGGCCCTGGATCGGCCAGGCCGCCGCATCGCCCAAGGCGCAGATCGTGTGGCCCTCGATCTGCTTGGTCACATCCAGCAGCATGTCGATCTCGCGCTTCGCCGCGCGGCCCTCGGCCATGCGCGTCATCACGCGCCACATCCAGCCCGTGCCCTCGCGGCAGGGCGTGCACTGGCCGCAGGACTCGTGCTTGTAGAAATAGGCAAGCCGCGCGATGGCCTTGATGAGGTCGGTGGACTTGTCCATCACGATCACCGCGGCCGTGCCCAGGCCAGAACGCAGCTTCGAGAGCGAGTCGAAATCCATCGGCGTGTCGATGATCTGCTCGGCGGGAACCATGCGCACCGACGAGCCGCCGGGAATGACGGCGAGGAGATTGTCCCAGCCGCCGCGAACGCCGCCGGCATGGCGCTCGATCAGTTCGCGGAAGGGAATGCCGAGCGCTTCCTCGACCACGCAGGGGCGGTTCACGTGGCCAGAGATGCAGAACAGCTTGGTGCCGGCGTTGTTGGGCCGGCCGATGGAATTGAACCAGGTGGCACCGCGACGCATGATCGTGCCGGCAACGGCGATCGACTCCACGTTGTTCACCGTGGTCGGCGCGCCATAGAGGCCGACGTTCGCGGGGAACGGCGGCTTCATGCGGGGCTGGCCCTTCTTGCCCTCGATCGATTCGAGCATGGCCGTCTCTTCGCCGCAGATATAGGCGCCCGCGCCATGGTGGACGATGATGTCGAAGTCCCAGCCATGGACGTTGTTCTTGCCGATGAGGCGCGCCTCATAGGCCTGGTCCACCGCGGCCTGCAGGTGCTCGCGCTCGCGGATGAACTCGCCGCGCACATAGATGACCGCCGTGTGGCAGCCCATGGCGGCGCCGGCCAAGAGGCAGCCCTCGACGAGCAGGTGCGGCTCATGCCGCAGGATTTCGCGGTCCTTGCAGGTGCCGGGTTCGGATTCATCCGCATTCACCACGAGGTAGTGCGGCCTCTCGCCAATGACCTTCGGCATGAAGGACCACTTGAGGCCGGTGGGGAAGCCCGCGCCGCCGCGACCGCGCAAGCCCGAGGCCTTCATCTCGTTGACCATCCAGTCGCGGCCACTGTCGATGAAGCCCTTGGTGCCGCTCCAGCAGCCGCGCCTTTTGGCGCCTTCCAGCCCCCAGTCGTGGAAGCCGTAGATGTTCGTGAAGATACGGTCCTTGTCAGCGAGCATGTCTCGATCTCACTTCTTCGTCTCGTCCGCCGGCGGCGGCGGAGGCGGCGGCTCAACACGGGTGAAAGTACGCTGGCCTTCATACAGAGAGGGGTCGGTCAGCGTGGTGGGGCCGCCCTCCGGCGAGGCGAGGTGGCGGTCGATCTGCGGACCCACCTTCACCCTGCGGCCGGCGGCCAGATCATCGATCAGCTTCTCGAAGGACTGCGGCGTCAGGTCCTCGTAGGTATCCTTGAAGATCTGCACCATCGGCGCGTTCACGCAGGCGCCGAGGCACTCGACCTCCTCCCAGGAGAACTTGCCGTCCTCGGAGATGTGGTGCTGCTCGTGGTGGATGCGGTTCTGGCAGACCTTCTTCAGATCCTCCGCGCCCCGCAGCATGCAGGGCGTGGTGCCGCAGACCTGGATGTGAGCGACCTTGCCCACCGGCTGCAGCTGGAACATGGTGTAGAAGGTCGCGACCTCGAGCACGCGGATGTAGGACATGCCCAGCATGTCCGCCACATATTCGATCACCGGCTTCGAGACCCAGTTGTCGTTCTGCTCCTGGGCGCGCCAGAGAAGCGGAATGACCGCCGAGGCCTGTTTGCCTTCGGGATATTTCGCGATTGTCTGCTTGGCCCAGACGAGGTTCTCCGCGTTGAAGGCGAAGCTGTCGGGCTGAACGGGATGAAGACGACGGACGCTCACCGGTCCACCTCACCAAAAACGATGTCGAGAGAGCCGAGGACGGCGGAGACGTCGGCCAGCAGGTGGCCGCGGCACATATGGTCCATGGCCTGGAGATGCGCAAAACCGGGTGCCCGGAGCTTGCAGCGATAGGCCTTGTTGGTGCCGTCGGACACGAGATAGACGCCGAACTCGCCCTTGGGCGCTTCGACGGCGGCATAGACCTCGCCCGGTGGCGTGTGGAAGCCTTCGGTATAGAGCTTGAAGTGATGGATCAGCGCTTCCATCGACCGCTTCATCTCGCCCCGCTTCGGCGGCACCACCTTGCCATCCTGGGCCGACACGGGGCCGACCCGCTCCGATCCCAGCAGACGGTTCACGCACTGCTTCATGATCTTCACCGACTCGCGCATTTCCTGCATGCGGATCAGGTAACGGTCATAGCAGTCGCCGTTCTTGCCGATGGGGATGTCGAACTCCATCTCGTTGTAGCACTCATAGGGCTGCGACTTTCGCAGGTCCCATGCCGCGCCCGAGCCGCGCACCATGACGCCGGAGAAGCCCCATTCGAAGCATTCCTTGAGCGAGACGACGCCGATGTCGACGTTGCGCTGCTTGAAGATGCGGTTGTCAGTCAGCAGGCCCTCGATGTCGTCGAGCACCTTGTTGTGGCCTTCGCAGAATCTGCCAATGTCCTCGACGAGCAGGTCCGGAATGTCCTGGTGCACGCCGCCCGGGCGGAAATAGGCCGCATGCATGCGTGAGCCGGACGCGCGCTCATAGAAGTTCATCAGCTTCTCGCGTTCCTCGAAGCCCCACAGCGGCGGGGTGAGCGCGCCCACGTCCATGGCCTGGGTGGTGACGTTGAGGAGGTGCGAGAGCAGACGGCCGATCTCGGAATACAGCACGCGGATCAATTGCCCGCGCTTGGGAACCTCGAGGCCGAGAAGCCGTTCGATCGCCAGGCACCAGGCATGTTCCTGGTTCATCGGCGCCACGTAGTCGAGGCGGTCGAAATAGGGAACGGCCTGAAGGTAGGTCTTGTATTCGATCAGCTTCTCGGTGCCGCGATGCAGAAGCCCGATATGCGGGTCGACACGGGTGCAGACCTCGCCGTCGAGTTCGAGGACGAGGCGCAGAACGCCGTGGGCCGCGGGATGCTGCGGCCCGAAGTTGATCGAGAAATTGCGGACGGATGACGTGTCGGTCACTGCTTCGCCTTTTCATCGCCGGGGAGCGCGTAGTCGGGGCCCTCCCACGGGCTCAAATAATCGAACGCACGGAATTCCTGGGTGAGCTTCACCGGCTCATAGACCACGCGCTTCACCTCGTCGTCCCAGCGTACCTCGACATAGCCGGTGAGCGGGAAGTCCTTGCGCAGCGGGTGGCCGGCAAAGCCATAGTCGGTGAGGATGCGGCGCAGGTCCGGGTGGCCGGAGAACAGCACGCCATAGAGATCGAAGGTCTCACGCTCGTACCAGTTGGCCGAGGGGAAAACGGAGATGACGGAGGGCACCGCCGTGTCCTCGTCCGCCTGAACCTTCACGCGGATGCGGTGGTTCTTGTAGGGGGCGAGCAGATGGTAGACCACGTCGAAGCGCTTTTCGCGCTGCGGGTAGTCCACGCCGCAGATGTCGATGAAACAGACGAAGCCGCATGCCGGGTCGTCCCGCAGGAAGGTCAGGACGCCGACGATCTCCGCGGCCTCCGCCATTACGGAAAGTTCACCGAACTCGACCTTGAAGCCGTGAACGGCGCTTCCCAGATTGGAGGTGATGTGTTCGCCCAGTTCTTGCAAAGTCTCGCCCAAGATCTCTGTCCTCTCAGCGCTCGATCGTTCCGGTGCGGCGGATCTTCTTCTGCAGCTGCAGAATGCCGTAGATCAGCGCTTCCGCCGTGGGCGGGCAGCCTGGCACGTAGATGTCCACCGGCACGATGCGGTCGCAGCCGCGCACCACGGAATAGGAGTAGTGGTAGTAGCCGCCACCATTGGCGCAGGAGCCCATGGAGATGACGTAGCGCGGCTCCGGCATCTGGTCATAGACCTTGCGGAGCGCGGGCGCCATCTTGTTGGTGAGGGTGCCCGCGACGATCATCACGTCCGACTGGCGGGGCGAAGCGCGCGGCGCGAAGCCGAAGCGCTCCAGGTCCCAGCGCGGCATCGAGGCCTGCATCATCTCGACCGCGCAGCAGGCGAGACCGAAGGTCATCCACATGAGCGAGCCCGTGCGGGCCCAGTTGATGAGGTCATCCGAGGCGGTGACAAGGAAGCCCTTGTCGGCGAGTTCGGCGTTGATGTTGGTGAAGAACTCGCGCTGCTCCGGGGTTGCCTGTTCGATCAATCCCATTCGAGAGCTCCCTTTCGCCACTCATAGATAAAGCCGATCGTCAGAACGCCGAGGAAAATCATCATCGACCAGAAGCCGAAGACCCCGATGTCCCCCAGCGTCACCGCCCAGGGGAAGAGGAAGGCCACTTCGAGATCGAAGATGATGAAGAGAATCGAGACGAGGTAGAACCGCACGTCGAACTTCATGCGGGCATCGTCGAAGGCGTTGAAGCCGCACTCATATGCGGACAGCTTCTCGGGGTCCGGGTTGCGGATCGCGATCAGAATCGGCGCGATCATCAGGATCAGGGAGAAGCCGAGCGCCACCCCGAGGAAGATGACGACAGGCAGATATTCTCTCAACAGTTCAGGCATGTTCTTTCGCCTCTCGGTCCACCGGAGTGGCGGACAAGAATCCGCCGCTTGGTAGCGCACCGTCCTTTCGCCCGCAAGTTTTTCGGCACAGTTGTGGCACACGGGGGACAAGTGTCGCACGGGAGGGCCGAACCGCTTCGGGAAGGCTACCTCCCCGCTTGATCGCCGCCATTTCCGCCGTCCCGCGACAAATTGGCTCATACGTCAGATTCGGGGCGGCCGCGTCGGGCCGTCAATTGGGATCGGGGAGACGGGGTGACGACCAGAAAGAGGGTGAGCCGGTTTCAGGCGACCAGCAGATGCTCTGGTAGCCCTCGGAAAGGTCCACCAAGGCGCCGCTGGAAGCTCCCGGACGAATCAGCGGCGGCGGAATGGCGCCAGCCACTTCCCTGCTCATGATGGGAGGATTGAAGTGCGTCTCAGACGATCGCACGGGCAATCGGCAAGTGGGCCAGCCACTCCGCCGCGAAGGACCTCACGGCCACGCCAGCTCGATACCCAAAAAGCGAAGGGCCGCCTTTTGGGCGGCCCTCTTTCGTTTCACTGAATGGCGCGAGTGACGGGGCTCGAACCCGCGACCTTCGGCGTGACAGGCCGACGCTCTAACCAACTGAGCTACACCCGCAATTCAGTGAGGCGGGTGATAGAGGAGCCCCCTCTAGCTGTCAAGCGAGGCTTGTACGTTTTTTGCCCGTAACCTGAATTTCAATCTTCATGCGTGGATCCATGAGGGCGGCGACGAAGGCCATGGATGCCGGGCGCGTCTCGCCGAAGTACTTCCGGAACACGGGCCAGCACGGCTCGAAGTCCGCGGCGTTCGGCACGATGTAGGTGGCGCTCACCACGTCATCCAGCGAGAACCCCGCCTTCTCCATCGCGGCCTGGATGTTGCGGAAGGTCTGTTCGGCCTGTTCCGCGACATCATCCGATATGGTCATGGTCTCATAGTTGAAGCCCGTCGTGCCCGAGACCCAGATCATGTCGCCGTCGACGATGGCGCGCGAATAGCCGATCTCGGCCTCGAACTTCGAACCCGATGAAATCTGCCTTCTCGTCATGGGCCATCTTCCTCCTGCGTTGCGGGGCGCCACAGGTCGCCCCAGTCCAGTTTACGTGCGCGTTTGTAGGCCGCGCCTTCCCGCCTCGCAACGTGGCGGGCCTCGATCTGTCCCTTGGTACACACGGTGAAGGTGGAGCCGGGCTTCGCATGCTCCGGCGGCGCGATGATTCGCGCCTCACCCGTGACCTCTCCCTCGTGCGCCAGGACGAGATAGGAGAACCGCTCGTCCTCGAAGGGCACGCTCGCACCCTTGGCATGCATGTGGGCCCGGCTTCGCGGCAGCCGGACGCTGAAATGGCACCAGTCCTCCCCTGCGATCGGGCAGACTTGGGCATGGGGGCATGGCGCCACCGGTACAGCGCCCTTTCTGATCAACGCCTCGCGCACGGCGCGGATTCGGGCGAAGCCCCGGGGTGTTCCCGGCTCGACGATCACCAGCATGGAACGGCTGGCCGACCAGAGCCGCTCCGCCGCGGCGGCGGCCCGCGCCTCGGGCAGTTCGGCCAGCGCATAGGCCGCCACCACGAGATCGGCGCCTTGTTCAGGTGTCAAGGCCTCCATGGAGCCCGCCACCCGCTCCGCCCCGGCCAGCGGCTCCGGCCCATGCGCGGCGAGCTCGCCCGCAAGCTCAAGGAAGGCCGGCGCATTGTCGAGAAAGGTCACGCGGCGGAGCGCGGGCCAGACCTCCACCGCCGCCCAGGAGGCCGTCCCCGGGCCCGAACCCGCATCGATCATGCTGCCGGGGGCGAAGCCGGGGCGCAGGGAGGCGGCTTCCGCCAGCACGCGGGACACCGCGGCATAGGTGGCGGGAAGCCTGGCCACGAGATAGGACGCCAGGTCGATGTCTCGCGAGCTTCCACCGGCGCGGTAGGTGGCTGTCAGCGCCGCGCTCTGCTGGCGCCTGCTGCCGGGGCCGTGGGCTTCGAGCCATGCCGCGATGGCGCCTTGAAAGGGTCCCGGCAGGGTCATGTTGGTAAAGGCGAGTTCATTTGCGCGCACTGGTCCTGCGGCAGTAATTGCCGTAAATCCCCTTAGTCCCTCCCGTTTCGCCGCGAAAGCACCCGATGTTCCTGTCCTTCTTCCCCTCGCCTCGCCTCTTCTTCACCTCCGCCGCCGTCTGGACCCTCTTCGCGGTCCTCCTGTGGTTGTTCGTGGCGAAGGACCTGGGCTATGTCATCGGCCTCGGGAACCCACCGGCGGATGCGCCGCCCATCATCGGGGTCTCGGTGTTCTGGTCCAAGCCCTTCCTCTGGTTCTATGTCTACTATGCGCTCGTCGTCGCCATTTTCGCGGGCGTGTGGCGCCTGCTGTCGCCGCAGCCCTGGTTCTACTGGTCGGTGCTGGGAACCTCGCTCATCATCTTCGTCGTCTATTTCCAGGTCCAGGTCAGCGTGGCCATCAACGCCTGGTACGGGCCGTTCTGGGACCTCGTGCAGGCCGCCGTATCCAAGTCGCGGCCGGTGACGCTCCCGGAGTTCTACGCCCAGATCCTCACCTTCTTCTCCATCGCCTCGGTCTTCGTCACCGTCGTGGTGCTCAACAACTTCTTCGTCAGCCACTATCTGTTCCGCTGGCGCACGGCGATGAACGATTTCTACACCGCCAACTGGGAGAGGCTCCGCCACATCGAAGGCGCCTCGCAGCGCGTGCAGGAGGACTCGAAAAGGTTTGCGGTCCTGACAGAGACGCTGGGCGTCAACCTCATCGACGCCGTCATGACGCTGATCGCCTTCCTGCCGTTGCTGCACCGCCTGTCGGCAAGCGTCTCGGAGGTTCCCCTGCTGGGCGCCATCCCCTATCCGCTGGTCACCATGGCCGTGCTCTGGTCGATCTTCGGCACGGCGCTCGTCGCCATCATCGGCATCCGGCTTCCGGGCCTCGAGTTCCGCAACCAGCGCGTCGAGGCCGCCTACCGCAAGGAACTGGTCTATGGCGAGGACGACGCCAACCGCGCCCAGCCTCACACGCTGCGCGAATTGTTCCAGGCGGTGCGCGTCAACTACTTCCGGCTCTACTTCAACTATCTCTATTTCAACGTCGGCCGTTACCTCTACCTCCAGACCGACAACATCTTTCCGCTGATCGTGCTCGCGCCCACCATCGTCGCCGGCAAGATCACGCTGGGACCGCTGAACCAGATTCTCAGCGCCTTCGGCCAGGTGCGCGATTCGCTGCAGTTCCTGCTCAAGTCCTGGCCGACGATGATCGAGCTGCTCTCGGTCTACAAGCGCCTGCGCGCCTTCGAGGCGACACTGGAAGGGGGCAAGCTGCCGGAGATCGACCAGGAATTCCTGAAGAACAGGCAGCTTGCCTGAGGCCCGTTCAGCGAGCAGGTGACGGGAAGACAAGAAATTGGTAAGCTTGCCGAACTATTGATGTGGGATGATGATGAACCGGTTCACGACAACTGTAAGCGCCCTTGCCCTCCTGCTTGCCGCCGCGCCCGCGGCACTGGCGGAAGACACGTCGAACGACCAGTATGTGTTCGATCTGGGCGTCGGCGTCATGGCAAAGCCCCGCTACCCGGGCTCGGATGAGGTGATCGCGGTCCCCTTCCCCATCATTTCCGTCGGCAAGTTCTTCATTCCCGGCGTGGGTGACGTGATCGACGCGGATCCTAGGGTGAAGCGCTTCAGCATCTATCCCTCCTTCAACTTCAACGGCCGCCGCGAGGCATCCGACTCGAACGAGCTCGAAGGCATGAAGGACGTCGACTGGGCGCTGGAAGTGGGCCTCGGCGCCGCCTACCGGCATGACTGGCTGCGCGGCTTCGTGGAGGTGCGCCAGGGCTTCAACGGCTATTCGGGCCAGGTCGCGGACTTCGGCCTCGACGTCATCTTCAATCCCTCGGAGGACCTCGAGGTGATGGTTGGCCCCCGCGCCGGCTGGGGCTCTGACGACTACATGAAGACCTATTTCGGCATCACGTCGGAGGAAGCCGTCGACAGCCCCGTCTACGACAATTCCTATGACGCCGACGCGGGCTTCAACACCGTCGGGGTGGCCGCCACGGCGAGCTACGACCTGACGGAGGACGTGACCTTCCACCTGCGCGGCGGCTGGGACCGCCTCATCGGCGACGCGGCGGACAGCCCGATCGTCAAGGAAGGCAGCGAAAACCAGTTCTACGGCGGCGCGGGCCTCAGCTACGAATTCGGCTTCAGCCTGGACTAAACTGCGCTCCTTTTTGGCTTGTCGCAGGCCGGGATTCCGCCTCGTTCCCCTCAACTGGTACATGAAGGTGCACCCCGGCTTTGGCTGGGCTCACGCCCGCGGGGGAGTAATTGCCAACACGCGTGATCGTCCAATGCTCCAAACATGGCGCTCGCGCTAACACGACAAGCGATCTTGGCAATCTGATCTGCAAAACGTTCGTGACGAGGGGTTGGGGATATCTCAAAAAAAGAAGGGCCGCACATATGCGGCCCTTCACTGCAAACGTTTGCTAAGCGATTAGAACATAACGTCGAAACTTAGTCGAACCGTATGGAAGCGGGCATCGACTTCTCCATCGACCTCGCCCACGAGTTCCCCATTCTTGAGTTCGACCCGATAACTGTCGCTGATGTCGTGCTTTCCAAGATCAGTGTAGAGATAAGTCAGACCCAAGAACGCATTGTCAGCAACCCTGTAATTCAGGCCTGCGCCCAGCGTCCAACCCATCTCGTACTCATTGTCGCCGAAACGGGAGGTTTTTGTGTAAGTATAATCTCCTGCGGCATCATAGAGTTCATACTCTGCTGTTCCTCTCGTGTTCACTTTGCCCCAGGCCAAGCCGCCGGTTATGAATGGCATCCAAGTGCCATCGACGTCATAACCAAGGCGCGCCCGAAGGGTCATGACATTGGTCAGTCCAAACTCGCCGTCGGCAGACGTGAGGGCGTAGGATTCCTCATCCTCCGCAAAATCCACGGTTTCACCAGATAGGTCATCTGTGCCTTCAGCAATCGCAGAGATGTCAGCTTCCATGCCAGACACCATTTGGCCATGCTGGAAATTGTAACCAACATTGATGCCGGCCAGGAAATTCAGATCGTCATCGCCATCAAGGTTAGCAAATGGGCCAAGGACGCTGCCACCATCATCGTCATCATCGTCATCATCGTCATCATCGTCATCATCATCATCGTCATCGCCGGCAATTTCTGTCCATTTGGGAGGACAACCGTTCTCAAATTCATGTTCGATATACTTGCCCTTGTTCGTGTACTTGTAACACGTTGTGGGACCGTCGGACTCTTGGACTTCCACGGAGTCATACAGTCGAGGCTCAAGCACGTCAGCCCGCGACTCGATATCCAACGTCGAATCGACACTCGTGGCTAATCCAACATGCAGACCACCGTAGAGACCGCTCCAATCGCGAGACATTGGCACCACATCGGCGGCCCTGGCGGTGCCCGCGCTCATCACCAGCACCACGGCTGAACTCAGCAAAAACGATGTTCGGAACATTCCCATACCCCTTGTTCAATATTCGACCTTTGGACGAACAATAAGAAATGGCTAAATCGATTGCATAATGGTGTCAATGTGAACACATCGCGGAAGGCCCGGCGGCGGGGCTTGCCGGAAAACCCGTTCAAAGGCGGACAAATGCTTGATTTGCAACCCTTTTATGCCTCAACGCGGCACCCGCGGAAGTTAGTGGACAGGCGCTTCGTGGCGGAAAAGCAGTAAAAATACGTATAATGTGGCGGGAATGCCACAATCGCAGGCTCACTCTTAAATTGTACAATTTGCCATTCCATCCAGAGCGGCTGTTTCGCCTGGGGCAGGCCGAAGCCGACGAGGGACGATTCGTGTGGAGCGGCGTTCAGGGCTCCTGATGGTCCCGCGTCCGGTCGGCGCGGCGCTGGGTGAGGTTGCCCGGGCGGTCCGGTTCGGAGGGCTCCGAGATTTGCTTCAGCGCCTCGGCGGCCTCCGCCGTGTCATCCGTCGCGAGATCGCCGAGGGCGACGATGCCGACGAGACGTCCCTCGCCGTCGACCACGGGGATGCGGCGGTTCTGCATGCCGCCCATCAGGCGCGCCACATCGCCGGTCTCGTCATCCGGGTGGCAGGCGCGCAGGCTGCGGCGGGGCAGGATGCTCTGCACGTCACGCGTCATCACGCCGGAAACCTTCATGGGGCCATCTCCTCTTGCCTGGGGTCCGGCAAAGTGAACGGCTCCGGGGCGGCTCACGTTCTCCTGGAAGGGCGTCTCACCAGATCTGCTCCGGCCCCTGGGGCACGCGGTCCGCCCGGACGCCGAACTGCAACTGCCGGCGCGCATCGATGGAGCGGGACAGCGCCTCGGCGAGATCGAGCGCCCGCAGGAGTTCGTCCTGGACGAAACGCGTGAGGTGGCGGCGCGAGAGGTCGCGCCGGTCCGCCGCGATCGCCAGGCTGGCGAGCGCGGCCACATCGTCCGTCTTCTGCGCAAGCTCTGCCTCCAGCGCGGTCCAGGCGCCGTGCACCTCCGCCAGGAACATGTCCGGATGCTCGAAGGCCAGATAGAGCAGCCGCCTGAACACGGCAGTGGCCGAGCGCGACGCCTCGATGCCGCGCGGAACGGCGGAGAGCTGGTCGGGGTTCCTCGCGTCGATGAAGCAGGCCGCCTCGCCGTCGCTCAGATAGCGGTGCTGGCGGTATTCGGGCGGTACGCTTTCGATGCCCAGGAAGACCGGAACGAAGGGCGCGGCGCAGGCGCCGATGTGGGCGTGCCACATCATGCGCAGGTCTGCGTCACATTGCGCGAACAGCGGCACGATCTGGCCATAGCCGGCCGTGTCCCCGGTGAGGCGGGTGGTGCGCAGGAGTGAGACCAGATCGCCAAGCGCGATGACGCCCGGCCTCAACGCCCGCTCGCGAAGCTGATCCTCGACCCATGCCACGCCCTCCCAGCGCATCTTGCCGTCGCCATAGACCTTGTTGACGTTGAAGGGCTCGCCGGATGCCGGGTCGTACCATCCCCTCTCCACCGCGAAGGACACGAAATTGCCGGAACAGAGGAAATTGCGTTCGCCGTCCCCTTCCGCCGGCATGTCGCCGATGTAGCCCGGCCTGGAAACCCGGATGCTGTCCGGACCCAGACGCTCCGCCGCCCACAGGCCGCGCCCCCCGGCGAACTCGATCACCACCCAGGCCTCCGCCGCGTCGGCAATCAGGTGGGAGTTGCCACCATAGGTGACGTCGCCATGGTCCGCGGTGAGCTGGCCGATGAGTTCCACACCCTCGCGGGCGGTGCGGGCACGCTCCAGCACGATCCTGCAGAGGTCGCTGTAGTTGAGCCCGGCCTGGTCGGGGGGCGTCATGGCGATGAGTTCGGGGCGTGAGGGAGACCACACGTCACGGACCGCCACGCCATGCGCGTTGAGCCCGCCGTTGATGAGCGGGGCGGGCGTGCCCTTGTAATAGCTGTAGGACACGCGAAGGTGCCTTGCGGTGTGGCTTGCCTGAGGAATCTCGCTCAACCGCCCGGGCATGTCGGCCGCGGGTGTCGCCCCCACGGTGATGGTGCTGCCCGGCGGATGATCGGCTTCCTTCGCGAGTTCGAGCCAGTGGCTGGACGGCTCGTCGCCGTAGCCCGCCAGATAGCCCACGCCCGTCTCGGTGAGGTTCCGCCCCACATAGATCGCATAGCTCATGTTGATCCGCCGCCCCCTGCCCCTTTCGCCTACACCTTCAGGACACGACCCACCAGCGCTCGACCGCGCGGGAACCATCGAAGGGCCCTTCGGTGGACAGCGGCCCGTGGGCGATGGTGGCATTCCGCGCCATGACGAAATCGGCGAAGGCGAAGACCAGCGCGCCGCCGTCGTCATGCAGGATCTGCTGCATCTCGCCATACATCTGGCGCCGCTTCCCGCTGTCCAGTTCGCCGAGGGCGGCCAGCCGCAGCTCCTCGAAGCGGGGATGCGTCCAGTAGGTGTCGTTCCACGCCGCACCCTTTGTGTAGCCGATGGCGAACATCTCGCCCTCCGTCGGATAGCCGCCCCAGTAGCAGGCCACGAAGGGCTTCTTCATCCACACATTGTCCCAATAGGCGTCATTGGCCTCGCGCACCACGTTCAACTCGATCCCGGCGGGGCGGGCGTGCTCGGCATAGAGAACCGCCGCGTCGGTGGCGCCCACGAAAGCCGCCTCCGACGTCGAGAGGTCGAGCTTGAGGCTCTCCATGCCCGCCTTCCTGAGGTGGAACTTCGCGCGCTCCGGATCATATTTCCGCTGCGGGATTTCCTTCGCCCAGTATTGGTAGGACGGGCCGATCGGCGTGTCATTGCCGAGGAAGCCGTATCCGTAGAGGATCTTCTGCATCAGGTCTTCCCGGTCGATGGCGTATTTGAGCGCGAGCCGGACATCGACATTGTCGAAGGGGGCCATGTCGGTGCGCATCGGAAACGTGTAGTGGAGCGAACTCTGCACCCGGTCGAGCGTGATGGAGGGGTTCGACTTGAGCAGTTCCACCGTCTTGAGGTCGACCTCGTCGATGGCCTGCACCTCGCCGCTCATCAGCGCATTCATGCGCGCGCTCGAATCCTGGATGCAGAGGAGATCCACCTCGCTGGCGAAGGCGCGGTCGTCCCGGAAATAATTCGGGTTTTTCTCCAGATGCGCGCGGATTCCCGGCTGGTAATCCTTCAGCACATAGCCGCCGGTTCCGTTGCGGCTCTCCCAGTCGATCTTCTCGCCCTTGGCGGGATAGACCGTGAAGGCCTCCGTGTTGAGAATGGCCGGAAGATCGGCATTGGGCATCTGCAGCGTGATGATGATGGCGTTCGCGCCATCGGCCTTCACCTCGGTGAACTGGTCCGCCACCGGCTTGATGTAGGAGGTGGAATCCTTCGCCCGGTGATGGTTGAGCGAGGCGACGACGTCTTCCGCCCTCATCGTGCGTCCGTCATGGAAGGTCACGCCCTTGCGCAGCTGGAAGCGCCAGGTCTTGCCGTCCTTGCTGTCCCAGCTCTCGGCCAGCACGGGGCCCACGCTGCCGTCCGGCAGGAGTTCCGTCAGCGTATTGGTAAAGGCATAGGCGAGAAGCGTCTGGTAGGCGTTGGTGAGAAGACCGGGATCGGTCGAGTCCGTCGTGGAGCCGTGGCGCGAGGCCAGCACCATCTTGCCGCCCTTGCGGGGCGCCTCGGACTGGGCGCGGGCCGGCAGGCCTGCGAGCCCGGCAAGGCCTGCCGTGGCGGGCAGTGCCAGGGCCTGGCGGCGCGTGAGGCGTGTTCCTGTCATGTCATCCTCCCTGACCGGAGGCGGAATGCGAAGCGCCTCCATGGGGCCAGCATGGCGGGGCCACGAAGATGGCTGCAAGGCAGCGACCTGCAGTTGCTTTACGCGGAGCGCAGCGGTGTTAGGATCATTTTCGGAGGAGGCAGATGCGCAACCATGCCCTCAGACCTCGCGAGAAATCTCACGCTCCTCGCCACGAAGCACCGGTCCGTGTCGGGCCTCTGCCGTGAGCTGGGCTTCAACAGGCAGCAGTTCGCGCGCTACCTCAGCGGCGAGGCGCGGCCCTCGGCCCACAACCTGAAGCGCATCGCCGAAGGGCTCGACCTTCCGGTCGCCGACCTGCTCAGGCCGCACGCGGAATTTGCCAGCCTCCACGGACGTCTGCCGAAGCACAGGCAGAACCTGCCCTTCATTGACCGCGCCTTCCCGGGCGACCTGCGCAGGCTTCGTCCGCTGCTTGGCTTCTACCACAGCCATTTCCAGGTTCCGGGCGCACCCGGCACGCTGTTCCGTTCACTGGTGTGCCTTCACGAGGAAGACGGCCGCATTCTCTCCAACTCCATCGAGCGCCGCGCCAACCGGGACACGGCGGCCGGCTACATCTCGAAATACCGCGGGCTGGTGAGCCATCTCGGCAACTGCATCTTCGTCGTCGAGTTCGAGTATCTCTCCGGCGATTCCATCGTCGAAACCATCCTGTTCCCGCCCTACCGCAAAACGCTCGACACGATGACCGGCATGACCTTCGGCGTCACCTCGCGCGTTCACCGGCAGCCCTTTTCCTCCGGCGTGATGTGGAAGTTCCTCGGCGTGTCGATCGACATGCGGGATGCGCTGGCCCGCTGCGGGCGCGTAGCGCTGTCGGACCGGGCAATTGACCCGGCGATCCGGCGCTTCTTCGCCGAGGGTGGCGCGGGTGACGTTGCAAGCGCCACGCCGGTCTGAGCTGGGCATAGGAAGGTTCACGGGGGGAGGCCGCTGCGGCACCTGGTGGAGCGAAGCTCATGGCGGCCTGTTGCACGCGGCCGCCACCAGCATGTGTATGGGGATTGCCCTGCTGGCCGCGTCCTGCGTGTTCCTCATCGGCTTCCTGGTTGAAACCTCATGTCCGGGCTCAACGGCCTCGCCCTGCTGGCCGGCGCGCTGGGCTACATCGGCCTGACGTACACCGTGGAAGACCTCGCGGCACCGGCTGCCGGGAAAGCCTGACGCGCCTCGAAGGATCCGGGTGCCGGCCTCACCCCCGAGGGGGGCCGGTGAGCCGGGCCCCGCGGTGAGGCGCAGCGCGGGGCATGGCGAATTCTCGTGGTTGCTGTCGGATTTCTGATAAGGCTGCCAATGACCCCGACTGACTATTCGCGTAATGTACGCAGAAGACAACACGTCAGGAGGGACTGCATGAAATTCCAGCTCGCCATCAATCTGGAACGCATGGACGACAGCATGGACATGCGCGAGGTGGCTCGCCACACGCTCGAAATGGTACAGATGGCTGAGGACGGCGGCTTCCACATCGTGTGGTCGGCGGAACACCACGCCCTCGAGATGACAATCGCGCCGGACCCCTTCCAGATCCTGACCTGGTGGGGAGCGCATACTTCGAAGATCAGGCTGGGCACGGCCGTCGCGGTGGCCCCCTACTGGCACCCCATCAAGCTGGCGGGCGAGGCCGCCTTCACCGACCTCATCACCGGCGGCCGCCTCGAATTCGGCATCGGCTCCGGTGCCTACCAGCGTGAGTTCGACCGCATGTTCCCCGGCCTCAAGCAGACGGACGGCTGGAAATACATGCAGGAGATGCTGCCCGCCGTGCTGGCCCTGTGGCAGGGCGACTATGAGCACAATGGCGAGTTCTGGAAGTTCCCCCTCTCGACATCGGTGCCGAAACCGCTGCAGCAGCCCCACCCGCCGCTGTGGGTCGCGGCACGCGCGCCCATCACCTATGATTTCGCGGTGAAGCATGGGCTCAACATCATGTCCTGGCCCCTGACCCGGCCCATGTCGGAGGCCGAGCTCTACAAGTCCCGCCTCGACGAGGCGATGGCCAACAACCCCGGCAAGCCGCGCCCCATCTTCGCCATGATGCGCCACACGGCGCTCTATGACCGCAAGGAGGACTGGATGGTGCCGGTCAAGGCGGCGCAGCGCCAGCTCGGCCAGTTCGAGAACCTGTTCAAGAACCTAGGGGACGTGAAGAACGGCTTCCCCAAGGAAGTCGACCTGCACGACATCGCCAACCGCTCCGAATATGACCCGAAGATGCTGTCCACCAACCTCATGTTCGGCACACCCGACGAGGTGATCGCGAAGCTGAAGCCCTATGAGGCGCTCGGCGTCGACCAGTTCACCTACTACGCAAGCCTGGGGCTCGGCCACAAGGAGCAGAAGCGCTCGCTGGAGCTCTTCTGCAAGGAAGTCATCCCCGCCTTCACGTGAGTGTGAGTTACATGTCAAGTTTCGTCGAAGTCACCCGCAACGGCCACATCCTCGAGGTCAAGCTCAACAAGCCCAAGGTCAACGCCATCGACCAGGCGATGAGCCGGGACATGGGCCAGGCCTTCGCCCTCCTGCGCGATGACCCGGACCTGCGCGTCGGGATCCTGACCGCCGAGGGCGAGAAGATATTCTCCGCGGGCTGGGACCTCAAGGCGCTCAATGCGGGCGACATCAAGCTCGACAACTGGTGGGAGGACGGCGACTATGGGGATGGCGGCTTCGCCGGCCTCACCGAGAACTGGAACCTGAACAAGCCGGTGATCGCGGCGCTGAACGGGCTGGCGATCGGCGGCGGCTTCGAGATCGCGCTGTCCTGCGACCTCGTCATCGCCGCCGATCATGTGCAGTTCGCGCTGCCTGAGATGCCGCTTGGCATCGTGCCGGACGCAGGCGCCCTGCAGCGCCTGCCGCGCCGCCTGCCCTACAACATCGCCATGGAAATGCTGCTGCTGGGCCGGCGCATGGGTGCGGAGGAAGCCGCACGCTATGGCCTCGTCAACAAGGTGGTGCCCTATGCGGAGCTGATGGCCACGGCCCGCGAATGGGCGGGGCAGCTCGCCAGATCCGCTCCCCTCGCCATGCAGACGGTGAAGGAAGTGCTGCGCGCCATCGAATGCAAGCCGATGCGGGAGACCTTCGAGACGATGCGCAAGGGGGACCTGCCCGTCTACCGCGCCATGCTGAAGTCGGAAGATGCGGCGGAGGGCGTGAAGGCATTCGTCGAAAAGCGCGAACCGGTATTCAAGGGGAGATAGTGATGGCGAGACCCGATGTGACCTCCGTGAAAAAGGTGGCGAGCCTGGGCGGCGGACCGATCGGCGCGGGATGGGCCGCGCATTTTCTGGCCCGCGGCTATGACGTGACGGGCTATATCCACTCGCTGGACGAGGAGCGGGTGTACCGCAAGATCCTCGACACGGCCTGGGTGAGCCTCACAGACCTCGGCCTCGCGGCCGGCGCCTCGCGCGACCGGCTCACCCTCACCAGCGATCTCGAAGAGGCGGTGGCGGACGCCGGCTTCGTTCAGGAAAGCGCGCCCGAGCGGCTGGAACTGAAGCAGAAGCTTTATGAAACCCTGGGGCGGATCGTGCCGCAGGACGTGGTGATCGCCTCCAGCACCTCGGGTCTGATGATGACCGACATCCAGGCGCTGTGCCCGACGCCGGAGCGCACCGTCATCGGGCATCCCTTCAACCCGCCCTACCTCCTTCCGCTGGTCGAGATCATCGGTGGCAAGAAGACGTCACCCGATGCGGTCGCTTGGGCCCGCGACTTCTACGCCCATGCCGGCAAGGCGCCCCTGGTGATGAAGAAGGAAATCCCCGGTTTCGTGGCCACCCGCCTGCAGGAGGCGCTCTGGCGCGAGGCGCTTCACATGGTGGCCAACGGGGAGGCGACGCCGGAGGACATCGACATCGCGCTGATGAACGGCCCCGCCCCGCGCCTTGCCATCCAGGGCCAGTGCATGGCCTTCCACGTGGCCTGCGGCGAAGGCGGCATGGCCACCAACCTGGACCAGTTCGGCCCGGCCCTGAAGCTGCCCTGGACGCGGCTCGAAGCCCCCGAACTCACCAAGGAACTGCGCGACCGGATGGTGGACGGCTGCAACGATATGGCAAAGGGCCGCCACTTCGAGGACATGGCCGCCGAGCGCGACCGGGCGATCGTGGGCGTGCTGAAGGCGGTCCGCGCCGCCCGCGCCGGAGCCTAGCTTCGCCGCGAGGGCTTCTTCCGCGCGGTCTGCAGGAAGGCATAGACGGTGCCGGGCCATGAAGGCGCGGCATCCTTTTCCGGCCAGGCCTGGCGGTATTCGCTGGGCTTCTTGCCGAAGGCCTGCAGGAAGCTCTGCGAGAAGTAGGACATGGAGTTGAAGCCGCAGGCCGCCGATACCTCCCGGATCGACATGCGGGTCGAGCTCAGCAGCACGCGGGCATACTGAAGCCTGAGGAGCTTGCTGTACTGCACGATGGTACAGCCGATGTCGCGCTTGAACAGGCGCTCCAGCTTTCTCTGCGAAACGCCGAGCTCGCGGCAGACGCGCGGCACCGGGGTGGGATCCTCGATCCTCCCCTCAAGCAGGGTCATCGCCGCGCGCACGTCCTGGTGCACGTCGTCGTGCTTGCCGCCCGTGGCATGGCGCTGCAGCGATTCAGCCGGGCGGCGCGGATGGTGCATCACCTGGTTGGCGATCTCGGCGGCCAGCTGGTCTCCATTCTTCCGCCCCACGATATGGAGCATGAGGTCCAGGCCCGCCGTGCCCCCAGCACAGGTCATGACCGGCTTGTCGGCCGTGTAAAGCTGCTCCACCACATCGAAATCCGGATAGGCCTCGGCGAGGCCCGCCATCATCGACCAGTGGGTCGTCACCTTCTGATCGGTGAGAAGGCCGGCCTTGGCAAAGGCATAGATGCCGAGTTCAACCGCGATCATCTCCACCCCGGCGCGCGCGTTCTTGCGCAGCCAGCGCAGCAGGCGCTGATCGTTCAGGTGCTCCGAGCCCCAGCTGCCGCACACCGCGATGATGTCCGGGCGCGGCAGGCCGTCCTCGTCGAAATTCCGGCAGGGCACGGCAAGGCCGTTGCTGGCCGCGACGGCGCCTTCGGCCGATGCGCGAAAATCCCACTCATAAAGCTTGTGCGGCGCAAGATAGTTGGCGATGCGCATCGGCTCCATGAGCATGGTCAGGGTCATCATGTTGAAGCGCGGAATCAGCACGAAGCTCATCCGCGTTACCTCCCCCGCCGCCGCCTCGCCACTGGCGCGCAAGCCCTCCCTCATTTCCACCATGGATCGGCCACCGACGAAAAAAAACAATTGATGGCGATAAATTTATAACGTTCACGAGCGTTCGGGCAAATCATTTCAACCATCAGAAAAAGACGCGAGGGAGAGACAGCGTGAACTTCGAAGTCATCGTGACGTGCGCCGTCACCGGAGCGGGTGACACAGTGGGCAGGCATCCCGGCGTGCCGGTGACGCCCGAACAGATCGCCCAGGCCGCCATCGACTCGGCAAAGGCCGGCGCCACCGCCGCGCATCTTCACGTTCGTGATCCGCAGACGGGCAAGGGCTCGCGCGACCCTGAGCTTTTCAAGCGCGCCGTCGACATCGTCCGCTCCAGCGGCACGGACGTGGTGATCAACCTCACCGCCGGCATGGGTGGCGACTGGATGATCAGCGAGGATGACCCCTGCAAGGCCGGCCCCGGAACCGACATGATCGGCCCCGAGGAGCGGCTGCGCCACGTCGAGATGCTGCGCCCGGAAATCTGCAGCCTCGATTGCGGATCGATGAATTTCGGAGACGGCAACTACGTCTATATGTCCACCCCTCCCTATCTCCGCCGCATGGCAGCGCTCGTCAAGGAATGGGGCGTGAAGCCGGAACTCGAAGTGTTCGACCTCGGTCACATCCGGCTCGCCAGGCAGTTGATCAAGGAAGGCCTGATCGAGGACCCGCCGATGTTCCAGATCTGCCTGGGAATCCCCTGGGGCGCCGATCAGTCCGTCGACAACATGAAGGCGATGAAGGACCAGCTTCCCCCCGATGCCAGCTGGGCCAGCTTCGGCATCTCCCGCATGCAGATGCCGATGGCCGCCGCCGCCGTGGCGATGGGCGGCAACGTGCGCGTCGGCCTCGAGGACAATCTCTATCTCGACCGTGGCGTGCTGGCCACCAACGCCCAGCTCGTCGAGCGCGTCGTCGGCATCATCGAGCGCATGGGCGCCCGGGTTCTCACGCCCGCCGAAGCCCGCAAGAAGCTCGGGCTCAAGAAGCAGGCATGACCGTGGGACCTGCCGGTATCGGCGTCGCCTTCGAGCGCGTCACCAAGCAGTACGGAAGAATGACCGCCGTCGACGGCGTGTCGCTCGATATCCAGGCCGGCGAATTCCTGACGCTGCTCGGGCCGTCCGGCTCAGGCAAGACCACGCTGCTGATGATGCTGGCGGGCTTCCAGAGCATCACCTCGGGCGATATTCTGGTGGGCGGCACGTCGATTGCCGCAACCCCGCCCGAGAAGCGGAATTTCGGCATGGTTTTCCAGGGCTATGCGCTGTTCCCGCACATGACGGTGCGCAAGAACATCGCCTATCCGCTGGAGATCCGGAAGAAGCCGAAAGCGGAGATCGAGGCCCGCGTGGCGGAGATGCTGGACCTCGTGCAGCTGAAAGGCTTCGGAGACCGCTACCCCCACCAGCTCTCCGGCGGCCAGCAGCAGCGCGTGGCGCTCGCCCGCGCCTTGAGCTTCTCGCCCCGCGTTCTCCTGCTCGACGAACCGCTGGGCGCACTCGACCGCAAGCTCCGGTCGGACGTGCAGGAGCAACTGAAGGACATCCACAACCGGGTCGGCACCACCTTCATCTACGTGACGCATGACCAGGAGGAAGCGCTCACCATGTCCGACCGGATCGTGATCATGAATCGCGGCAAGGTGGTGCAGGTCGGCAACCCGGTGGAACTCTACGAGAAGCCGCGCACCGCCTTTGCGGCAAGCTTCCTCGGCAAGAGCAACTTCATTCCCCGGGGCGGCCGCACCTATGCGCTGCGGCCCGAAAAGATCGACGCCTTCCCGGCGGGCCAGGGCCAGGCCCAGAACAAGCTCACCGGCACCGTGCGGGGCATCACCTACATGGGCGCCACGCTGAAGCTGATGGTGGAGGTTTCCGGCTACCAGCCGGTCGAGGTTCACGTTCCGGCGTGGCGCAACACGGGGCAGTTTTCCGATTCACAGGCCGTCGATCTCTGCTGGAGCGATGACGCTCAAGTCGAGGTCGAAGGCGGTGACGGCGAAGAAGCGGGCGCAAGATCCGCGTGACAAGGACGGGCCACAGCCCGCGACAACCAGAGCGGCGAAGGCCGCAGCAAATGGAGGAAGTGACCATGCAAGACAAAGCTTTCCTGAAAGACATCGCCCGCGAGGGCGCGATCGCCTTCAAGTCCGGCCGGCTCGACCGCCGCAGCTTCCTTGCGCTGTGCGGCATGGCGGGTGTCGCGACGCTCGCCGTCTCCGTGGGCGATGCGGAAGCCGCCGCCAATGAAATCGTGATGTGGAACTGGGGCGGCGAGTCCGAGAAGTGCCACGGCGATGCCATCGGCAAGCCCTTCACTGCGGCGACCGGCCTGCCGCTGAAGTTCGACACCTCCGGGCCCCTTCAGGGCAAGATCAAGGAGATGGTGGACTCCGGCAAGGTGACGGCCGACGTCTGCGACGCGGACGGCTTCGACGCCATCGCGCTCGGCAAGTCCGGCCACCTCGAGCCCATCGACTACAACATCGTCAACAAGGCCCAGATCAAGGAAGGCTTTGCCTGGGAACATGGCGTTTGCGTCATCTTCTACGGCTACGCCTTCATGTATGACACCCAGGCCTTCGGCGACAACCCGCCCCAGGGCTGGGCGGATTTCTACGACACCGCAAAGTTCCCCGGCAAGCGCTCGCTCTACAAATGGGCCAACGGTTCCATCGAGAGCGCTCTCGTCGCCGACGGCGTTGCCAAGGACAAGGTCTACCCCTGCGACGTGCCGCGCGCCCTCGAGAAGATCAAGTCGATCAAGGGCGACAGCATCTACTGGGGATCCGGATCGGAAGCCCATGACATGATCGTCAACGGCGAAGTCGTGATGGGCATGGTCTGGCAGAACCGCGGCAAGGCCATCGAGGAGCGGACCAACGGCCGCTACAAGCTCGTCATGAACGAGGCCATCGCCATGCCCGGCGCCTATATCGTGCCGAAGAACAATCCGGCCGGCCGCGAGAATGTCATGAAGTTCATCTCGCAGGCGCTGCAGGTCGACTCGCAGCTCGCCATCCTGGACTGCCTCGGCATGACGCCGTCAAACCCGGAAGCCTTCAGCAAGATCCCGGAGGCGATGCAGCCCTACGCCGTCAACTCGGCGCAGAACATCGACAAGGTCATCTTCAATGACGCCGTGTGGTGGGCCGACAATGGCGGCGACGCCGTGAACGCCTTCCTCGACGCCATCGGCTGATCGTCGGAATACGGCACGCGCCCCATCCTGCGGCGCGTGTCACCCTCTTGCAGTGGTTTGACATGTCCAGTCCGGCACAGTCCTCACGATTCAATCCCTACTGGCTGCTGGTGGCGCCCGCGGTGCTGCTGGTGCTGGCGCTCTATGTCGCCCCGATCGCCAACATCTTGCTGCTCAGCGTGACGGACCCGAAGCCGGGGCTTTCCAACTATGCGAAGATCGTCGAGAGCGACACCGTCGCCACGCTGATCTGGCGGACCATCAGGCTCTGCCTGATCACCACGGCCGCGGCGGTGACGCTCGGCTACGTCGTCTCCTACGCCATGCTGCACGCGCTCTCCGGCGTGAGGCGGCGAATGATGTCGATCCTGCTCATCTCATTCTGGATCTCGGTTCTGGTGCGCTCCTTCGCCTGGCTGATGCTGCTGGGCCACAACGGGCTCCTCAACGATGCGCTGCTCGCCATCGGGCTCATCTCCGCGCCGCTCCCCCTCATGCGCAACGAACTCGGCGTGCTGATCGGCATGACGGAATACATGCTGCCCTATGCCATCCTGCCGCTGCTGGCCAACATGCAGGGCATCGACCAGCGCGTCACCAGCGCATCGCGCAGCCTCGGCGCCAGCAACGCCCAGACATTCTTCCGCGTCTTCCTGCCGCTGACCAAGCCCGGCATCGTCGCCGCCTCCCTGCTCGTCTTCATCAGTTCGCTGGGCTTCTACGTGACGCCCGCGATACTCGGCGGCGGCAAGGTGCAGATGATCGCGGAATATATTTCCGTGCAGCTCCTCGTCACGGTGCGCTGGGGCACGGCGGCCATGCTGGCCACCCTCATGATCGCAAGCGTGCTGGCGCTGATGTATGTGCTCAACCGCTTCATGAAGCTGTCCGTCGTGTTCGGCGGAGGTGCGCGATGAAACCTTCGCTTGCCGGGCGCATCAACCACGTCGCCGCCTGGGTCATCCTCTCGATCCTCATCATCCCCTCGCTGGTCGCCTTTCCGGTTTCGATCACCTCGAAGACCTATCTCTCGCTGCCGTGGGAAGGCGTTTCCCTGCAGCACTTCCGGAACCTGTTCACGAGCGAGGAATGGATTTCGAGCTTCGGGCAGAGTCTCGTGATCGCCCTTGCCTCCTCCGCCCTCTCGACGCTGCTGGGCACCCTTGCGGCGATCGGCCTCTGGCGGCTGTCGGGCCGGATCGCCGAGACGCTCCGCACCTTCCTGCTCCTGCCGCTGATGGTGCCGCCGATCATCTCCGCCATGGCCTTCTATCGCTGGTGGGTTCCTCTCGGACTGATCGATTCCTATCTCGGCATCATCCTGGCGCACACGATCCTGGCCATACCGATGGTGGTGATCACCGTATCGGCCGCGCTCGCCAACTTCGATCCCAAGCTGGAGCAGGCCTCACGCAGCCTTGGCGCTTCCCTCCCCGTGACGGTCAGGCGCGTCATCCTCCCGGTGATACGTCCGGGCATCGTCGCGGGCGCCCTCTTCGCTTTCATCCTGTCATGGGACGAGATCGTCGTCACTCTGTTCATCTCGAAGTTCGACGTCTTCACTCTTCCCCGCCGGCTGTGGAACGGCATGCGGGAGAACACGGACCCGACGGTCGCCGCTGCGGCGGTCGTCCTGATCTGCACCACATTCATCGTTCTCGCCGCTTACGCGATCCTTTCGCGCAAGCGCAATGAAACTGCTGCCTAAGCATGCGGAGGATATGTTGAGTCTCGTCAATTCCCACGAAAACCGGCTGCTGCTCGAAACCGTGCAGGCCT
>VFQT010000862.1_pt1 | contig 40738 bp, 40 predicted proteins | sample 3512381 | NCBI WGS metagenome assembly VFQT01 (sample SAMN10412376, study PRJNA504923) | tailings metagenome | isolation source: Relicate 2 Philex TSF3 active mining site | place: Philippines: Tuba, Benguet | collected 2017-08-29 | reverse complement strand
GGCGGCGCGCGGTGCCGCGTGGCCCCCGTGCTGGTGTCGAAGGATCATCCGCTCGCGAGCGTGAACGGACCGCTGAATGCGGTCGTCGTTGAAGGCGAGCCGGTCGGTCGCCTTACCTTCACTGGCCCTGGCGCAGGATCGGGGCCCACCGCAGCGGCCGTCATGGGCGATCTTGCGCGGCTGTTCGAGGGGCCGGCGACGCCACCCTTGGGCAAGCCGGCGCGCGACCTTGCCGCGATTATCGCAAAGGCCGACAGCACGACTGATCAGGGCTCGTTCTTCATCGGCGCCAAGCTCGCCGACAAGCCCGGTATGTTCGCGGCGCTGACCGAGGAGCTGGCGGAGGCGGGCGTCTCGATCGACAAGCTGATCCAGGAATCGGCCGGCGACACGGGCGCCGCGCCGGTCGCGATCATGACGCATCCATGCCCACGCGCATCGGCGGAGAAGGCGCTCTCAAAGATTGCTGCGCTCAAGATCACGGCGGATGAACCTCGCCTGCTCCGGATCGAGACGCGGGCGTAGGCTATTCGCCTCTTGCGAGCCTTTCTTCTGTCGCCGTGAAGGCCGAACGGCGGCCCCCTTCATCCGGCACATCCGTCGCAAAGTAGGCAACGCCTGTCCCGGCGGCCCTGTCGATCCAGAGGCCGGACTTGAGGCCATAGGCATCGCCTGCATGGCCGACGCGTCTGATGCGATCGCCGAACGGATCATCGCGGCAACCGGGGGCAGGCGTTGCCAGCGTCTGGGTCGCAAGCCCATAGGCGCAGATGGCGCCGTCGGATGCTGAGTCATCTGCGTCCGCCTCGAACGTCTGCCCGTTGGCGCCGTCAAAGGTCCAGTGCGGAGACAGCAGGAGGTCGACAGAGGCCGGCGACAACAGTCGAACGCCATCGGCCTCACCGCTACCAAGCAACAGGCGGCCAATTACCGCAAGTCCGTGAGCGGAAATGCGCAGGCCGCCCTGCGGGGAGAATATTGAGCCGTTGCGGCCTGGTCGCCAGATCGCAAGCTCGCACGAACCGTCTTCTGCCGGCGTGACCGAGCAGGCCGGACGGGCGCCCTGATTGTCGTCGCGCACAGGTTGCCCGTCGCGATAAAGCACCACCGCGCGCGCGACAGCTGACTCGCTGCAGGTCTCCCAGTTGAAGCAGGCGTCGAGCTTCAGCGGCGCAAGAACGAGGCGATGCATCAGCCTGTCGAACCGCTCGCGCGTGGCTGCCTCCATTACGGCGGCGATCACCGGAAAATTGAAGTTGGCGTAGGCAAAATGGTCGCCGGGGCCATGCTGTGCGTCCCAGGCCGCCGGATCGGCGAGGGCTGCCTGCAACGAAGCGTCCAGCGGCAGCACATAGGATGTGGCGTCGGTGAGGCCGGTCCGGTGCGAGAGCAGCAGGCGCAGCGTGACCGGCCGGTCAGGGAAGGACGGATGGCGCAGCCGCCAGCCGAGTATTTCCGAAACGTCCGCATCAAGCGTGACCGGCCGGTCAGGGAAGGACGGATGGCGCAGCCGCCAGCCGAGTACTTCCGAAACGTCCGCATCAAGAGACAGCACACCCTGCTCGATCAGCCGCATCACGCCGATGGCGACAACCAGCTTGGAGATCGACGCAACGCGCACAGGATCGTCTGCCGTGATGCGCCTGCCCGCCGCGATGTCGGCATGACCGGACACCGCAGTTGTGGTGACGCCTGCATGGTCGAACGTGACACGGGCTTCGGCAACGGGCCTGCCGGCATTCGAGGCGCATGCGCTGGTAGCGAGGAAGAGCATCGCAACCGGCAAGACACGAGCGACCAGGGTCATAAGGGCGTCTCGACCAAACGATTCTTCTCGCCATAGCGCGGCTTCGCCGCCTCAATCCTCGTTTCGAGCGCCGCGCGTTCCGCCTCGGGCTTGGCGTTCCACCAGCGCTGCAGATCGGCGTTCGGAATGGCGATCACCCTGCCTTCATAGTCTGCAAGCTGCTTCGCGGGAAAATCATTGGCCTCGCCTTTCAAATGCTTGTCGAAAAATCCGCGGATAAAGGCGTTCTGCGCGCCGAGCATGGTCTCGGCCGATGCATCGCCGAACAGGAGGCCCCGCACGGGCTGGCCCACGAACCATGCGGAATCCGAAAGGCCAAGATGCCGCGTGTCCTTCAGCGACAGGCGATAGACATCGGATCGGGAGCCCGCGGTGGCGATGCGCTCGTAGGAAAACTCGTTGAAGCTGCGCGGCGGAGTGTTATCCGGCAAGGGCCGCTCCATCTCCTGGTAGAGATAGGCAAGGTCGGAGTGCAGCATCAGAAAAGGCGCAGGGACCTCTGCATTGAACGCGGAAAAAGGAAAATTGCCGCCATCCATGTTGACGCCTGCCGCGCACCGCGTGTCGATCATGCAGATCTCGCCCGAGATGGCTCCGCCGAAAGACATGCCGGCTTCGCCGACCCGATCGAGATTGCTTGCCTGTGCAATCTCGGCGATTTCCTGCGGCGGGTCGTTCTGCAGAGTATCGTGAAGGAAGATGCGGTCCGCGACCCATTGACGGGTGCTGTCGGTTGCGATGCGGCTGGCTGTCTTTATGGCGAACTCCTGGAAGGCAAGCGCGGCTTCGATCCGCTTGTCGAGCGTGTCGCCGCCGAACGCATCGGCCTGGGACGGGCGGCCCGGTTCTTCGGTCATCGTTTCCGTGAGTTTCGGGTCCATGGGCGCAACATCGCCATCAGGAAAGGCCGTCGCCGCCGAATCGTAGGTATGCTGGACCGAGAAGGCGACATAGCCGTGACTGGCAAGCTCCTCCATCAGCGCCGTGTTCTGGTTGAGATACGACGTGTAACCGTGGCTGTAGAACACGGCCGGCAGGTCGCGTGCGCCTTCAAGCAGAGGAGCATTGGCGAATGCATTCGTCTTCACGTGGCGGACATAGCTGAAGAAGAATGGCGCACCGACCAGTCCGCCGATCGAGGGAACCGTGCTTTTCATCTCCGCGGGAGTAAAGTAGGGGGCCGGCTCACCGGAGGCGGCCTGCGCCGGATACCAGACACGGACAAGCAGGCGGCGCGGCTCGTCGGCGCCTGCTGCGAAAACTCCCTTGCGGCTTGAATCGCTGATCTCGAACGATCGCACGCCAACAATGTATTGGCCGGAAGGCTTTGGCAGCGGCCAGACGGGGAAGATCAGGATCGCCGTGACCGAAGCGATCAGGCCAAGCGTGATGAATATCCCCGACAACCAGGGGACGCCTCCAGTGCGATCCGTACTGGTGATGCGATTCTTGACGACAACACCGCCGAGGCCGGCGAGGAACATCGCGCCAACGATTGCTCCGTCGATGTTCTGCCAGCGATCATCGATGTAGCCGGAGATGCCGAAGACCGTCGCGGCGAGTGCCGAAGCAATCAGGACGACGCGGCGGGCAGGCGTCTTGCGAATCCACCACGTGACAACGAAGACTGCCAAGGCTGCGATGAGCAGGACGTCCGTGAGTGTCATGTCCGTCCCCTGTCGCGATCAATCCAGCCGATCGAGAACGCTGCGGATCGTGTCGACCATCTGGTCGATCTGGCTCTTCTCCACGATCAAGGGCGGCGACAGGGCGATGATGTCTCCTGTGACGCGGATGAGGAGGCCGTTGTCAAAACAGGTGCGGAAGGCTTCGAGCGCGCGGGCGGTCGGCTTTCCGGGGCGCGGCTCAAGCTCAATGCCGCCGATCAGACCAAGATTACGGATGTCAATCACATGCCGCGCGCCGCGCAGAGAATGCAGGGCGTCCTCCCAGTAGGGGGCGAGTTCTGCGGCGCGTTCGAAAAGGCGCTGCTCCTTGAACACCTCCAGCGTCGCAATCCCTGCAGCGCAGGCGAGCGGATGTCCGGTCATCGTGTAGCCGTGAAACAGCTCGATCGGCACGTCGGATGCCGCCAGGACAGTGTCGTGTATCTCCCGCGAGGCGGCGACGGCGCCCATCGGCACGGTCGCGTTGTTGATCGCCTTGGCCAGGGTGATGAGGTCCGGCTTCACGTCAAAGTAATGCGACGCGAAGGGCGCGCCGAGGCGACCGAAACCGGTTATCACCTCGTCGAAGATCAGGACAATGTCATGCTTCGTGCAGAGTTCACGCAGGCGCTGCAGATAGCCTTTGGGCGGGACAAGCACGCCGGTCGATCCTGCAACAGGCTCCACAATCACGGCGGCGATGGTTGAGGCGTCGTGCGTGAGCACAATGCGTTCGAGGGCGTCGGCGAACTCGGCGCCCTGTTCGGGCTGGCCGCGCGTGAAGGCGTTGCGCTTGATGTCATGTGTATGAGGCAGGTGGTCGACACCGCCAACCATGGGACCGAACCCGATGCGGTTGCGAGCGATGCCGCCCACAGAGATGCCGCCGAAATTGACGCCATGATAGGCCCGTTCGCGACCGATGAGCCGATACTTGTTCGGCTTGCCCCGTGCGCGTTGGTAAGCGAGCGCGATCTTGAGCGCGCTGTCGACGCTTTCCGAGCCGGAGTTGGCGAAGAAAACCCGATCGAGTCCCTCCGGCAGAAGGCCGGTCAGGCGATTGGCGAACTCGAACGCCAGAGGATGGCCAAGGTTGAAGTTGCCAGCATAGTCGAGTTCGCCTGCTGCCTTGCGGATGGCTTCCACGATCTTCGGCTGGTTGTGGCCGGCCGCGACGCACCACAGGCCGGAGGTACCATCCAGGACCGGCCGGCCATCGGGCGTGTAGTAGAACATGCCATCGGCGCGAACCACCATGCGCGGGTCGGCCTTGAAGGCCTTGTTCGGCGTGAAGGGCATCCAGAAGGCGTCGAGCGAATTGGGGCGTATGGAGCTGGTCATACGCCGAGTGTTGAGCCCGCCCGATGCAGAGGGCAATAGGGAGATGCGAGATACCGCGGCGGCTATCTAGGCGGCCGCGCCACCGCGTGCCAGCACGCGATCGATGCACATCTTCAGCGCGGTCCCGGTGACCGGTTTCACAAGATACCCGGATATAAAGAGCGGCTTGATCGAGCTCACGAAGGCAGCGTCGGCGCGCGACGTCACCATGACGACCGGAATTCTCGCGAGCGCTGCATCGTCCCGCATGGCCTTCAAGGCCTGAAAGCCGTTCAGGACCGGCATCTCGACATCCATCAGCACGAGATCGATCGCCTGTTCACGCAGAGCCTTGAGCGCATCGCTGCCATTTGCCGCCGTCACGATCTGAGTGAACCCAAGCGAACGAAGGGCGCTGCAGACAAGCATCCGCATCGATTCCTGATCATCGACAACGAGGATGCGTCGCTGAAGCATGGTTCCAGAAGGTGCTGCATGCGCATGAAGGATGCGCTAATGACACCCGATCTTGGTATCGGCCGGCCCTTCGCCCCCCGCCTTCCTCAGCCCCAATTGGGCTGGCCCAGGTCGGGCAAGCGCGGATTTATGGGCCCCGGGGAGCCAGCCGGGACCGGGTGGCCGAGAATGCCGAGGAGGTATAGACACGGCGAAAGAGCCCGGATTGGAAGCCGGTTTCACGTGGGAGAGCATCGCATGAAACGCCTGTTCCTTGCATCGATGATTGCCTCAGGTCTGCTGGCGAGCGCGTGCACGATGATGCAGGAAGCTCCGAAACTGCCGAGCTATTCGGCGACGCTCGCGCCCGGGGCCGGCATCACGTCGACCGGCAAGGGCACGGGCGCCTTTACCTATGATCCAGCGACGAAGGCGTTGACCTATACGGTAATCTACGAGGGCCTCACTGGCCCCGCCATGGCCGCCCATATCCACGGTCCCGCCGACCCGGGCGGCAGCGCGCCGCCCGTGATGCCCTTCGCGAATGCGGCAAGCCCCATCACGGGAACCGCGACGCTGACGGATGCGCAGGCAGCCGATCTCGCAGCCGGCAAATGGTATGTAAACGTCCACACGGCTGCCAACCGTGGCGGCGAAATCCGCGGTCAGATCACGCCGAACTAGGACCGTCCGGAATTTGCTTGGGCGAGGACTCCGGCGGGCGTATGCCTGACGCAGATGATTCGGGTCAGGAGAGGCCATGGCAAAGCTCGCGACGTCCTGCTCGACGATCGGCTATGCCATGGCCAGCGCCACAATCGCCGCGGCGATTGCAGCAGAGCGCTGGGTCGGCCGCGGCGATGAAAGCGGTGCGGGTCGGGCATCAGCGGAAGCCATGCGCGATGCCTTGAACGCGATCGCCTTTTCGGGCCACGTCGTCGTCGGCGAGGTCGATGGCGACATTCTCAACGTCGGCGCAGCGGTCGGCTCGGGAGACGGTCTGGATCTCGATATTGCGCTCGAGGCGCTCGAAGGGACAACGCTGGCGGCAAAAGCGATGCCGAACGCGCTGGCCGTGATTGCAGCGGCGCCGCGTGGCCGGCTGTTGCAGGTTCCCGATCTTTACATGGAAAAGCTCGCGATCGGACCCGGCCACGAGAACGGCGTCGTTGATCTCGATGCGGATGCTGGCGAGAACGCGATCCGGCTGGCGCGCGCCAAGGGCGTCCCGGTGCGCGAAATCACGGCCTGCGTGCTGGACCGGCCGCGGCACGAGAAGATCATCGCGGACCTGCGAAAGGCGGGCGCGCGGATCAACCTCATTCCCGATGGCGATGTCGCCGGCGTGATCAACACCGCAATGCCGGAAACCGGCATCGACATGTATGTCGGCCAGGGCAAGGCGCCGGAAGGCGTGCTGGCGGCGGCGGCGCTGCGCTGTGTCGGCGGACAGATCCAGACGCGGTTCGTCCTGCGCAGCGAGGCGGAGAAGCTGCAGGCTCAGCGCGCGGGGCTGGCGGACATCAACCGGCGCTATGCGCTTGAGGATCTGGTGTCGGGAGATGTCATCTTTGCTGCGACCGGGGTCACCAAGGGCACGCTGCTCGACGGGACGGTGCGGCGGCGGGAAGGCGTTGAAACGCATACAATGCTGATGTCGTCCGCAGACGGCGTGGTGCGGACAATCAGGTCGCTCACGCCCGCACGGGCCTAGGGCAAGGCGCACACCCTGTTCAAGCTTCACGCGGTGCAGGATGCCGGCGGATTTGCGGACCTTGCAGCATGTGGGGTTTGCGGATCGCGCCGGAGTGATAAGTGTGGCCTGAAGAGGATGAATCGATGAGATGGTTGCTGCTGGCGGGCATTGTGGCGCTGTCTTCGGGATGCGGTGAGGCAACGCCGCAGCCAAGCGAGGCACATGTTGCGTTCACCAAGGCTTGCCTGGCCGCCGGGGATAGCGAGGCGTTGTGCGAATGCCGGGCCACCCGGATTGACCAGCTGGTCGCCGACGGATCGGTCAGCGAGAAAGTGCAACAGGCCTTCCTGCTGCAGGCCCAAGGAAAGGAGGAGGAAGCGGACGCCATCATGGTGACGTTGCCGCCCGGAGATCTCCTCCACCAGCCAAGCCTGATCGCCGAGGCCCAGTTGTCGTGCGTGCCGCCGAACTAGGTTCGGCGAATGACGTTGAGGCCGGGGCGCAGCGCGGCTAGAAGCAGCTTGCGGGTTTCCAGACAGGTAGACAGCGGCCATGGGGCGCTATTCGGCATCGCTTCTTGCTCTGACGACCATGCTGGTTGCCGGTTGCAGCCAGAATGAGCAGGGCAAGCGTGTGATCGAGGCTCAGTGCATCGCCGGCGGCGGGGCGGAGGACGTCTGCGCCTGTCTGGCCAGATCCTCGGCCGAGCGTCTGGACAAGGAGCTCTTCGACATCGTGGTGCTCGGCGCGCAGGGCGAAGACATCGAGACGGCCGAACGGATCGAGGAGCTTTCCCCGGAACTCGAAACGAAGCTGTCGTTTGTCGTGCCCGACATCATCAAGAGCTGCGGCGCGCAGAGCTATCTCGTACCGGGTTCGTGAGCGCTGCAGCATTTCGCGTCCTGGGCGCTGGAGAAGCGCGACGAAAAAACAACGACGATGATTTGAATCGTTCCAGTATCGACTTGCAGCTTGCGGCTTGCAGGGTTGCGAGGCACGCAAAAGCTACGTACGCCGAAATGCGTATACGGGATCCGCGCCGTTCTTCGGGGCTGTTGAGCGGACGGATCCCGGCTCGCACCCTCCCCAAAAGCAAATCCGTTCGGATCGAAATCGAAACGATTTTGGTGCCGTTGCCTTGCCGCCGGATGCGGTGCAGTCCGTTGCTCGCCAGCGGATGCATGGATCGGGCATGACCAGTTGGGTTCTCGGCGTCATCGGCGGGTCGGGCCTCTATCAGGCGCCAGGTATCGACAGCGGCCGCTGGGAAACGATCGCTTCTCCGTGGGGACTTCCTTCTGACCAGGTTTTTCGCGGCCGGCTTCACGGCATCGACGTGGTCTTCCTCCCGCGCCACGGCCGCGGTCACAGGCTCGGTCCCACGCAGCTGAACTACCGCGCCAATATCGATGTGATGAAACGCGCCGGCGTCACCGACATCATCTCGCTATCGGCGTGCGGATCGTTGAGAGAGGAGATCGCACCCGGCGATTTCGTCATCGTCGATCAGTTCATCGACCGGACGTTCGCGCGCGAAAAAAGCTTCTTTGGCGATGGCATCGTCGCCCATGTGTCGCTTGCCCACCCTGTCTCGTCCCGTCTGGCGGCGCTGGCGGCCGAGGAGAGCGAAGCGCTTGGGGTGAAGACTCACCGCGGGGGCACGTACCTCGCAATGGAAGGGCCGCAGTTTTCCTCCCTCGCAGAATCGAAGCTCTACCGCTCATGGGGCTGTTCGGTGATCGGCATGACCAACATGCCCGAGGCCAAGCTGGCGCGAGAGGCCGAGCTTCCATACGCCACAGTGGCGATGGTAACGGACTTTGACTGCTGGCATGAGGAAGTCGCGGCTGTATCTGTGGGCGACGTGTTGAGGATCCTCCACGAAAATGCCGGGAAGGCCGCCGCTCTCGTGTCGCGGCTCGCAAAACGCATGGCGGCTGGCCCGCGCAGCGCCGATCCGGATGGGATCGACACCTGCCTCGACCACGCGATCATCACCGCACCAGAGCACCGCAGTGCGGCGCTGGCCGCCCGGCTCGATGCGGTCGCCGGACGGGTGTTAAGGGCTTGACGGAAACGGGCCGGTCCTTCCACATCCCCGCGCGGCCGGGAAAAGTAAGCTGAATGCCCGACAACCTCCTGTTGTTCATCGGGCTGACCACGCTGGTCAGTCTCGCGCCCGGCCCCAACGTCATGTACATCATGTCGCAATCGGCCTTGCGCGGACGCCGCGCCGGCCTCATGGCCGGTCTGGGCATCCAGATCGCCAATGTCGTCTATTTCGCCCTGACCCTGCTTGGGCTCGGCGTGCTGATCGCGACCTCTGAACTGCTGTTTTTGATCCTGAAATGGACCGGCGCGGGCTATCTGGCCCTGATCGGCGTGATGGCGCTCATCCGTTCCTTCAGGTCGCATCCTGTGGTCGATCCGGCCCAGCCGGCTCCGGTGATCGCGATCCATCGCGGCGCGTTCTTCGACGGCCTGGTCATCGGCTTTGGCAATCCAAAGACCGTGTTCTGGTTCCTTACCTTCCTTCCTCAATTCATCAGCCCGAACCAGAGCCTGCTCAACCAGATGGTGACGCTGGGCGTGATCGGCACTGCGATCGATCTCGCCATCCAGTGGATGTACACCCATGTCGGTGGGGCGATGTCTCGCTTTCTCGCGAAGCCAGAGATACGCCGCTGGTTCGAGCGCGGCGTTGGCCTGGTGTTCATCTCTCTTGCCGTGCTTGTGGCGTTCGGAATGCAGCAGCATGCGTGAGGAGAGCGACCAATGACGCCACGTCTTCATATCGGCAACAAGAACTATTCCTCCTGGTCGATGCGCCCCTGGCTCGCGCTGCGCGTCGGCGCCATCGCTTTCGAGGAAGTGCAGCACTTACTGCCGGAGGTCGGCGGCAAGCCCATCTTCGGCGCCGTTTCTCCCAATGCCCGCGTGCCTGCTTTGGATCTCGGCGGGGGCGTGGTGGTCGCCGAAAGTCTCGCCATCTGCGAATGGGCGGCGGAGCAGAACCCGGCGCTCTGGCCGAAGGATGCGACGGCGCGCGCGCTGGCGCGATCCTCCGCGGCGATCATGCACTCCGGTTTCGCCGACCTGCGCCGGGACGCACCGATGAATATTCGCCGCCGGACCGACGCCGGACGCATGACGGCGGACGGCCTCGCGGATGCGGCGCATGTGGACAGGCTGTGGCGCGACTGGCTGGGCCGTTCAGGCGGCCCTTTCCTGTTTGGCGCGTGGTCAATCGCGGACGCGATGTATGCGCCCGTGGTGACCCGGTTTGTCACCTACGCGATCCCACGCTCGCCCGAGGCGCAGGGCTATATCGATCGCATGTGGGCCGAACCAAGCTTTTCAGCCTGGGTGAAAGGCGCTGAGGCGGAGACGCAACAGTTGCCGCGATCGGATCAAGCCTGACGGTTGAACTGCAAGGCGGTCCGTGCTGTGATATCGAAATTCGATATCACGGAGAATGGGAATGACCCGGCTGCGCCCTCTCTCAGGTCTGGCTCTCGCTTCGCTGTTTCTTGCCGCGCCCGCTTTGGCCCAGACCGGCGGACTCGCACGCAAGGGAATGCTTGGCGTTGGGATTGAGGCTGCCGCCAGCGGCGCGCGCGTTCTCAACGTGGCCCCGGGATCAACAGCCGAGAAGGCGGGTGTTCAGAGCGGCGATATCATCACGGCGCTCAACGGCGTCGCCATCACTGATAGCCGCACACTCGTCACCGAAGCGGACAAGCTGCGGGCAGGCGCGCGGGCGAGTGTCAGTTACCAGCGCGACGGCAAGCCCCGCACGGGCGAAGCCTCGGCGACGCCGCGACCGGTGGAGACCTATACCGGCGCCAGCGCGGAGTATGGCGCAGTTCCGTTTCGCGGCGGTCTCCTGCGCGATATCATGGTGACGCCCGACCGGGCCGGCTCGCATGCGCCGGTCGTCTATCTGCTCCAGGGCTATTATTGCGGATCGATGGAAGGCGCCCAGCCGGGCCATCCTTACGCCACGCTGGCCCAGGGCCTCGCGGACCGGGGCATCGCTACCTATCGCGTTGAGAAACCCGGCATGGGCGATAGCCAGGGCGGCCCGCACTGCCTCGAGACTGATTTCGACGTCGAACTCGATGCTTTCCGGGCAGGCCTGAAGGCGCTGATCGAGCAGCGCGGCGTCAAGCCCGAGCGCATCGTCCTGCTGGGGCACTCCATGGGTGGCGTGCAGGCGCCCCTGTTGGCTGCTGAGAGGGGCGGCCTGCGTGGCGTCGCCGTCTACGGGACGGTGCTGCGAAGCTGGCATGATTATATGCAGGATCTTTTCCGTCTGCAGAGCTTTCATGCCTACGGAGCAGACCCGGCCGAGAGCGAGGCTCTAGCTGAAGCGATCCGGCCTGTGCTCGACGCCATCTTCAAGACCGACCGGACGCTCGCCCAGATTGCTGAGGTGTCGCCCTCAAACGCTGAGCTCCTGCGCGATGCGCTGGCGTGGGACGGCAAAGACCTGATCCTTGGTCGCACCATCGCCTACTGGCGTGGCGTGGGCGCACAGCGCCTTGCTGCGGCCTGGCGCGATACCAAGTCGCCCGTTCTGGCCGTCTACGGCGAGGTCGATTTCGCCGCGATCGACGACCGCGACCATCGTCTCATCGTCGACATCGTGAATCACTACCGGCCCGGCGGCGCGCGCTATGCGACCCTTGCGCGAACCGGCCATGGCTTCGCCATCGAGGGAACACCTGAAGAGGTACGGCGGACAAACGTCGGCGACGCGCCCTTGCGCGAACAGCCGCCCTACAACCCCGAACTGACCCGCGTGCTGGCCGACTGGATTGCGGAGCTGCCTGTTCCTGAAGCATAGCCAGCTGCGTTTGGGCCAACGCAGCAGCGATTCCCAGGGGTCACTTTCCCGACACGCGCGCATGCTCTAGGTACCGGTGCGCGAGACAGGGACCACGCATGGAACTCAAGGACGCGATCCGCTCAATTCCGGACTTCCCGAAAAGAGGCATCATGTTCCGGGATGTCACCACGCTGATGGGAAATCCTCGTGCGTTCCGGCAGGCTGTTGACGAGCTGGTTCAGCCCTGGGCGGGATCCAAGATCGACAAGGTGGCCGGCATCGAGGCGCGCGGGTTCATTCTGGGCGGCGCCGTGGCCCACCAATTGTCAGCGGGCTTCGTACCGCTGCGCAAAAAGGGCAAGCTCCCGCACAGCGTGATCACCGAGAGCTACGAGCTCGAATACGGCGTTGACGCTATGGAAATGCATGTCGACGCGATCGCGCCGGGCGACCGCGTGCTGCTCGTGGACGATCTCATTGCAACGGGCGGCACGGCGCTGGCGGCGGTCAAGCTTCTGCGCAAGGCAGGGGCGAAGATAGCGGGTGCGGCGTTCCTGGTCTGCCTTCCCGAACTTCAAGGCGATTCAAGGCTGGCAGGGCAGGGGATCGAGGTGAGTTACCTCGTCTGGTTCGCCGGGCATTAACTCTTGGCGGTTCAATGAGGTAGGGCGGCCATTGACCGGGGCCGCCCGGACCGCCACCTATGGCGGGTTCGCGCCATCGGAGTTGCCATGATGAATCGCCCCGACTTCTTCCATCTCGACGAGGACGATGAGGGCGAAAGCCCCGAGTCGAAGAAGGAGGAGAGCACCTCTTCGCAACTTGAGAAGGCGCTGTTCGACGCCCGCACGATCCTGCTGACAGGCGAGATCAACGACAAGATCGCGCGCTCGGTCTGCGCCCAGCTCCTCGGCTATTCCGCTGTCAGCGACAAGCCGATCCTTCTTGTGCTGTCCTCGCCGGGCGGACATGTCGAAAGCGGCGACATGATCCACGACATGATCAAGTTCGTGCGCGCGCCGGTGAAGATTCTCGGAACGGGATGGTGCGCTTCGGCGGGCGCGCTGATCTATGCGGCAGGCAAGAAGGAGAACCGGTTCTGTCTGCCCAACACCCGCTTCCTGCTGCACGAGCCTCGTGGCGGCGTGGGCGGCCAGGCCTCCGATGTGGAGATCCAGGCTCGCGAGATCATCCGCATGCGTGAGCGTCTCAACAAGATCTTCGCGGCGGCGACAGGCCAGGCTCTCGAACAGATCAAGAAGGACACCGACCGCGACTACTGGATGAGCGCAGAACAGGCCCTTGCCTACGGCCTTGTAGGCAAGATTGTGACCTCGCACGCCGAAATTCTCTAGGCCGGGGCAGAATTCATCGTTTCGTCCAGACGCCGGATCTGTTCATAGTCCGGGACGATGGGATTGCGGGAGCGCATTGATCAGCTTGCGGTCTGGCCCGGCTGGCGCAGGCTTGGACCTGCGGCTGGGTCCGTGGCCGTTCATTTTGGCCTCATTGCCGTGATCGCCAGCGTGCTCGGTTCGGCTGCTGCCATCGACGCGCCGCGCCCGCGTCCGCCCGAACTTATGGAGCTGACCTTCGTGCCGGTCGCCGCCGTGCCCGAGCCTGAGCCGGAACTCAGCACCGGCGTGTCGCCGCCACGTGCGCCTGCCCCGGCGCCGAAAGCGTCCGGCGAGACGCCGCCTGACCCGCGCAGACAGAAGCGTGCAGGCACAACCACCTCGGCCGCAAGCTCAGCAGAGCCCGGCGGCGAGTACCTGCCACCAGAGATCCTGCTGCCAGGCGGCGCGAAGGGCCTCGATGCTCTCGCCTACGGCAATCCCTGCGAGGCGAAGATCGGCAAGAAGCCGAAGCACTGCGTGGATAACTGGGCTGCCCGCGTCGGAACGATGGATTCCATGACGCCCCGGTCGAAGCAGGAGCTGGCGCAGCACTTTGCCGAGTACATGCCGACATGCCGCTGGAAGGTCGGATGCGAGGGCGGGGAATGGATCTCCGGCAACGGCACGCGCAGCGTCGCCAAAGCCCCACCAGGGTCGGCTGACGATCGCGGGCAAATGGCGGCAATGGCGGGCGGGGCTGCAAGCCTCGGCGGGCTCAACACCACTGTCGGGCGCCTCGGCTTCAACCCGGATCACACGGACCCGGGTTTCGGCGACTGATCAGTCGAAGATGTCGAACAGATCGAACCCGCCCCGGCGCTTGCGCCGACGATACTTGTCGTCGTCGTCATAGTCGTCGTCGCCGTCGTAGCGATACCGCTTGCGATCGTCGTCGTACTTGTGCGTGCGCTTCCATTCATCCGGATTGCGCTCGAAGCTCTTTACCTCTTCCTGGAAGCGGCGATGCGCCTGCACCGATTTTTCTGATTCCTCGCGCTCGGCGACGAGCAGCTTGTCCAGCTCGCCTCGGTCAAGCCAGACGCCCTTGCAGCTGGGACAGATGTCGATGTCGACGCCCTCGCGCGAGATCTTCTGCATCTGCGAGTTGTCGTTTGGGCAGAGAAATAGCGGCAAGGCGGGCTCCGGTTGGCTTGAATGTCTGGCTGAACAAGCACTTAGGAAGTTCGCTGGCGTGCGCAAGTTTCATCGTCGAAGGAGCAATGATAAGTGCGTCATATGTTGGGCCAGGAGCGTAACCTGAATTACCGCCACGCCTTTCATGCGGGAAACTTCGCCGACGTGGTCAAGCACGTGGCGCTGGCCCTCTGCTTTGACCGCCTCAGTCAGAAGCCCGCGCCCTATCGCTACATCGACACGCATGCCGGGATCGGCGTCTACGACCTCGAAAGCGAGGAAGCGGGTCGTAGCCCCGAATGGCGCGATGGTGTGGGCAGGGTCTGGGATGTCGAGCGCGGCGCGCCGCAGGCTGTCCGGAACGCGCTTGCGCCGTGGCTCAACATTATCCGCGGCATGAACGCGGCAGGCCTGAAACACTACCCCGGTTCTCCCTTCATCGCTCAGCGCATGGCGCGGGGGGAAGATGCGCTGCGCCTGTGCGAGCTGCACGAGGGCAGCTGCGAACTTCTGCGCGAGGCCATGGGCCGCGACAGGCGTGTAAAGATCGAGCAGCGCGATGGCTTCGAAGCGTTGCCTGCCTTTCTGCCGCCCCCGGAGCGGCGTGGGCTGGTTCTGGTCGATCCGCCCTTCGAGGCAGGCACGGCGACGCGTAAGGCAGATTTCGACTGGATGCTGAAGGCTGCGCGCGCGGGCGTGAAACGCTGGCCGCAGGGGGTCTACATCTTCTGGCGCCCGATCAAGCACCACGAGCAGGTCACAGCGTTCGATGGTGAACTTGCCACGATGCTCATCGAGTCGGGCGCCATCGCGCCCGAGAAAATCCTTGTCGCCGATCTCTGGGTGCGTGCGCTCGGCGAAGGAAAGCTCGCCGGCGCCGGCGTCGTGATCGCCAACGCGCCGTTCGGGGTTGCTGAGCACCTGCGCGCGGCGTTGCCGTGGCTTTGTGAGGTGATGAAGCAGGGCGAGGGCGCCGGATGGCGGGTGGAAAGCCCGTCGGCGCAGTAGATCAACCCTTGCTGGCAAACCAGATCGTATGGCGCGGGCCCTTGCCGTTGCTGCGGGCGCGGACGGTGACTTCCTCGACCGTGAAGCCCGCGTGTTTCAGCCGTTTGGTGAAGGCTGCGTCAGGGGCGGCGGACCAGATCGCGAGGATGCCGCCGGGGCGCAGCGCGGCACTCGCCGCGGCAAGGCCTCTGACCGCATAGAGCCCATCATTGGCGGCGCGGACAAGACCCGAAGGCCCGTTGTCGACGTCGAGGAGTATGGCATCAAAGCGGGCCGGCCCTGCATTGATTGCCGTGGCCACATCGCCGGATACCAGCCTCACGCGTGGATCGTCGAGGCAGCCCGCAGTAAGCGTCGCCATGGGGCCGCGCGCCCAGGCGATGATCTCGGGAACGAGTTCTGCTACGGTGATGCGTGCGTTCGGCCCGAGCCTGCCCAAGGCGGCGCGCAGGGTAAAGCCCATGCCATAGCCGCCGATGAGGAGGCATGGCGCGTGGAGATCCGGCAGGCGGTCGCAGGTCATTGTGGCCAGAGCTTCCTCCGATCCGCCGACACGGCTGCTCATCAATTCGTTGCTGTCGACCATAATCATGTGGTCGTCGCCATGGCGCTCGAGGCGAAGTTCAACGCCGCCCGGGACTCTGGCGGTGGCGATGCGCTCGCGGGGCTTCATCAAGGCTTCTCCGGCGGATCAAGCGTAAACCGCCTCTCCCGTTCCGGGGAGAGGCGGCAGATCAATCACCTTCCATCGCGATGATCCAGTCGAGAATCTTCTCGCTGAACCCGTCGATGCGGCGCCACGGCCCATGGCCGACGCCGTGCTGATAGGAGGCGACGTTGACCATGTAGCCAAGGCCTTTCGGTGCGCCGACCGGATCATGCGCCTGCTCGTCAGTGAAGACGATGAGGCGCGTGGCCTTCTGGTCGACCTGCGCTACTGCCTTGCCAAGCTCCGTGCCGCCATGCGGCTGGGATTTGACGATGGCGTCGCGCAGGGCGAAGCCACGACGGGGCGGAACCTTCTTCACCTCGTTCGAGAACGTGAAGATCTCCACGTCCTCGCAGATCTCGCGCGCGAGAACGGCGAGACCGCAGGCCGCATCGAGTCGGCGCATCTCAGAGCGCGCAGAAATCTGCGCATCCATCGAGCCCGAGACATCAACCAGTATACGCGTCTGGCCGGGCAGGCGAGCATGCCCCTCGATTGCGCGGAACATCGCGTGCTCCAGCTCCGGCTCGAGATCGGGCGCGTGTTGCGCCGCCGCGATGAATCGGTAGGGCAGCACGCGGTCGGTCCGCATGTCCTCCAGCGCTCGGGCGATCGCCTGCTTCTTCACCCCCGCCGCGAGCATGCCGCGGAGGTTGCGCAGAAGAGCGAGCGCGCCAAGCTTGCGCTCGGCGATAAGGCGCTCGAACGTCTCGCGCTTGTTTGCCCCGCCCGAGAGAGCAACCTCCCAGGTATCCGGTGCGGCCAGCTTGCCGTCGACCAGCTCCTTCCAGACTTTTTCCTGCGTCGCATCTTTCGGCTTGGCATGGGTCAGGAACAGCACATCGCGAATCCGCACGGCGCCGTCGCGGTCGTACTTGGCAAGCTGGTAGGCGTCGAACTTGGTCAACGCACGCGCAAGGCCCTTCTTGACCTGCGCCGACACAGCTGCGCGCTTGCGTTGCTGCATCGGTCCAAGCGCATCTGCCCAGTAGATCGCCAGGAACTCGGTGAGTTCGTCGGGACGTTGGACAATGCGTTCGAGCGTCGCCGCGACGAGGGCCTTGTGGCCCTCATGGCGCGCCATTTCGCGCACGAGAAGAAGCGGGGCATGGCGCAGTTTCATATCTTCGCGTGCGGCAATCGCCATTGCGGCGACCGTCTCGGGCTCGACCAGCGCCACGAGCTTGCCGATACGGTCTGCGATGGAGACGCCGTCCTCGTAAAACTGGTCTTCCCAGAGCATGCAGCTCATCACTGCCCTGCGCAGTTCGTGCTCGGGCGTGAAGGCGCGCCCCTTCGCGCCTTCGTGCGTGCGGGCGGCCTTGGATTTGTTCAGCTTGGCCACGTGCGTCCCTCCTGATCTTCCAACAGTTCTACATCAATCTTTGCGCCAGAAGTCAGGCCGGCCGGGGAACATGCGAGACCGCACGTAAACGCGCTCTATCCGCTGAGCTACGGGCCGTCAGCTGGTCGGCCCGGCAGGATTCGAACCTGCGTCCTCGTCGCCCCAAGCGAAGTATCGGTGCTCTTCACCACCGACCGGCCTGGTCTTCGCGCATCGTTGCCGACGCACGAAATGGTTTGTTGTCGTCCAGGTCCAGTCGGGGAATGTCCCGGGCCAATGCAAGCCGCTTTGCCATCAAGTTGCAGGTCCGGGATGCTGGATCGGGCGGGTTTCGAACCCGCCACTCCCGCGCTGCAGGCGAAGTGTCGGCAACCTTGACCACCGGCTGATGCTGGATGGCGGGGAACAGTCGGGCCCGCGAGCCCTCCTTGCGGAGGAAGCGCGCTCTGCGTGGAGGCCACGCCAGCATTTCGCCCTTGCGAAGAACGCGGTCCCTTCACCACCGCCAAGTGGATTTGCAGAACGGGGAACAGGCGAGACCTGGAACGCTACCAGGCCCGCGAGGGCCTTGCAGCACGTGCTCTACCGCTGAGCTACAGGCATTTCTGCCTGGCGGGAGTCGAACCCGCGACCACGTCGTTAAGAGCGAAGTACCAGACCGCTTCACCACCGTTCGGCAAAGGGGATGTCGGGGAACAGGCGAGACGGAAACGACAACCGTTGCGCAAGGCAGTGCTGTTGCCAGCGCGGCCCGCAGCCCGCGTCGCGACGCCCATTGCGGCGGGCGCCTCCACGGTACGCAACTGATGCCGGTTGAACCGCGACCACTTTTGTGGCGGAGCGGTCTCGTTTGGAGCGAAGTATCCGTACTCTTCACCACCGACAATGGTTTCCAGGGAGCGTTTGATGCGGTCTTTGGCGCTGTCGAAACGAAGGAATCCGCGTCTTCACCACCTGGAGTAAGAAAAATTCTCCTCTGTTTCCCGTTCAGATGCTGGAGAAGGGGCGGAAAACAAAAAACCCCTCCGCAGCGTGGGCTCGGGAGGGGTTCGACAAGATCGAACTGTGGAGTGGCCCTAAGCCATTCCTCCTCCGCCGGAGCGCGTGCACGGGCAGCCCTGTGCGAACCACGGGGCGTCCCATTTCAGATTGTCGAGCATGCATCGCATGTCGGCGCTCTCGGTTGTCGCCGGACCACCATCGTCCTGCGAAGGGAGCGGGATATCGTCGCGGATCGTGGCGACGTCAAGGCAGTTTGCGGAGGTTTTTCAGGAATGCTCAATCCGGCCGTGCGCTGCTGAGGGCGAACCACAGCGCAACGCCTGCGAGCGCCAGAGCGAAGATGCGGCGCACGACCACCTCGCGTCCGGGGTCTGCCAGCGCCCGCTCGAACGATCCTGCGAACGCGACGATGAGAAGATGCGCGACTGTGGCGATGGCAAGATAGGATGCGGTCATCGCGACCAGCGCTAAGATGGATGCGCCGGGGCCGGCAAACCCGGGGATCATCACGACGAACACGGCTGCGGCCTTCGGGTTGAGCAGGTTGACGATGACGCCGCGCTGGAAATGCCGGCCATGCTTGATTGCTGGGCCGACTTTTCGTTCGTCGACCCAGGCTTCCCAGGCGAGGTAGAGAAGAAAGGCCACTCCGCCCCAGCGCAGCGCCTCGTAGAGCGGCGGCCATGCCGCCATCAGTGTCGCCGCCCCTGATGCAGCGACGAGCGCCAGCAGCGCGAGGCCTGTTGCGATGCCGGCCACGGCCATCAGCCCGGCGCTGCGACCCTCACGCGCGGCCAAGAGAGCGAGCCAGGTCATATTGGGACCCGGCGTGATCTCCATCACGACGGATGCAATCAAGAACTCGACGAAGCTGGCGGTCACGCCTCAGCTCGCGTAGGCGTAGGGACCGCCCTTCTTGAGCGCAGTAACATAGGCAGGCCGCGCATGGATCCGGTCTAGGAAGCTGGCGATCATAGGCCGTGAGCGCGCGCCAGCCCGCGAGGCGGCGGCTTCGAGTGGAAAGCTCATCATGATGTCGGCCGCCGAGAATTCCTCACCGGCGAACCAGCGCGACTTGGACAGCTCCTCGTCCCAATAGTTCACGTGCAGTGCGATCTGTGGATCGGCGACGCGCTGCTCGGCAGCCTGCATCACGGCTTTCACAAGACCGCGCATCAGGCCTGGAGCATTCGCTGCAACGCCATTGAACACCAGCTTGAGCAGAAGGGGCGTCATCGCTGACCCTTCGGCGTAGTGCATCCAGTAGGTGTAACGCAGGCGCTCGGGCGTTCCCGGCTTCGGAATGAAACGGCCGTCGCCATGGGTCTCCAGAAGGTAGTCGATGATCGCGCCGGTCTCGGCGATCGTCGTGCCATTTTCGGTTATCACCGGCGACTTGCCGAGGGGATGAATCTCCTTCAAGGCGCGCGGCGCCATCATTGTCTTCCCATCACGCTCGTAGCGCCTGACCTCGTAGATCGCGCCAAGTTCCTCGAGCAGCCACAGCACGCGCTGGGACCGCGAATTGTTCAGGTGATGGACGGTGATCATGGGATGTCAGCCGTGAAAAGAGGGTCAGGCTCCGGGCGCGTGGGACTGCATGAGCCGGCCCCGCTCCGTGATGAAGATCACGAAAAGGGCGAGCCCGCCAAGCAGGAAATGGCCCACGAAAATGGGCGTGATCGTGCAGTCGAACTGGCGCGCAATCAGCCCGCCGATCGAGGCGGAGACGAAGGACGATGCAAAGCCGATCAGCGCAGCGCCTGCCCCGGCGATCGCGCCGAGGCGTTCCATCGCGATGGCATTGTAGTTGGGGCCCTGGAAGCCGATGCAGAAGAAGGCGGCCAGCAGCAACCCGTAGAAGATCGCGAAGTCGACCGGTCCAGCGAGGGCGAAGGCCGCGTGCACGGCGCTGACGACAACAAACGCGATCAGGGCGGTATGTGAGATCTTCCGCATGCCGAGCCGTTCGACAATGCGGGAGTTGATGAGGTTGGAGGCGGTCATCGCGATAGCCGCGCCGGCGAACCAGAGCGGGAACTGGTCACCTGTTGGGTAGACGTTGTGAAAGAGCTGCTCGGAGGATGAGATGTAACTCATCAGCGCGCCGAACAGGAAACCCGACGCGATCGTATAACCCAGCGCCTCGCGCGTTCGGATCACGTGCCAGTAACTGCGCAGCATGGAGCGAGGGTTGAACGGCACGCGGCGCTCGCGCGGTAGCGTTTCTGGCAGGCGGACCAGCACCCAGCCGAACATGACAAGCCCGAAGCCGGCCAGCCCCCAGAATATTCCGTGCCACGACATGCCGGCGTTCAGCATCATCTGTCCGATGAACGGCGCGACGATTGGCGCCACCATGAATACGATCATCACCAGCGACATCACCTTTGCCATCTGCCGGCCGACATAGAGATCACGCGCGGCCGAGACGGCGATCACGCGGCTCCCGCCGGCGCTGGCGCCCATAAAGGCGCGCGCCGCGATCAGCAGCTCGAAGGTCGGCGCATAGATGCAGAGGATCGCGGCGATGCTGTAGCAGAGCAGCGACACGAACAGCACGCTGCGCCTGCCATAGCGGTCGGTCAGCGGCCCGTAGACTAGCTGCGACACGCCAAAGCCCAGCATGTAGGCCACAATGATCAACTGCTGATCGTTCGTGTTCGGATCAAGCGGCGCCGGGCACTGGATGGGATGAGCAAGAGCCGGCGTGAGGCCGAAGGATGCGGCCATCTGCGGCAGGGCCGGCAGCATGATGTCGATCGCCAGCGCATTGAGCGCCATGAGCATCGCCGTCATGGCGACGAACTCAGGCAGCGCAAGGCGGCGTACGGTCGGCGATGTCGCCAACGGGGAGGAGGCGTCAGACAAGGGCTGGAGCTCGCATTCGGTCGCGCGGGTGTAGCGATGTTCCGTCCGGCTGGGTAGGGCGCGGCCATGCGCGGGGCATCAAAATTTGAGGGTGCGAGCCCCCTTTCGTCTCATCGCGGGGCAGGTCTATGGTTCGGCCCGGTGCCGGAGGGGTTTCATGACGTTTCGACTGTTGACGGGCGCAGCGGTTGTGGTGGTCGCAGCGGCGGCCTTCGCCGTGGCGCAGGAAGCGCCCCAGCCGCCAACTGTCGCCAAGGACGAGGAGCCCAAATGGGACGTCGCCGCTCCGCCTCTGCCGACGCGGATGGTCAACATCAACGTCGATGAAGGCACATGGATGGATGTCGATGTCAGCCCGGATGGGCGAACCATCGCCTTCGACATGCTGGGCGACATTTATACCCTGCCGATCGCCGGCGGGACGGCGACGCGGATCGCCGAGGGCCTGCCCTACGAGATGCAGCCGGAATTCTCGCCCGATGGAAAGCGCATCGCCTTCACCAGCGACCGCGGCGGCGGCGACAATATCTGGATCATGAATGTCGACGGGTCCGACAAGCGACAGGTGACCAAGGAAGAGTTCCGCCTCCTGAACCAGCCAGCCTGGAGTCCCGACGGCCGCTTCATCGCGGCGCGCAAGCATTTTACAACCGCACGTTCGCTCGGCACGGGCGAGATCTGGGTCTACCATGTCGGCGGCGGCGATGGGTATGTCGCGGTCAGGAAGGCAAGCGAAGCTCTGCAGAAGGAGCTTGGCGAGCCCGTCTACGCGCCGGACGGCAAGAGCCTCTACTACACGCGCAATGTCTCGCCGGGGCCCATCTTCGAGTACGCGCAGGATTCCAACGCCAGCCTGTTCGAGATCGAGCGCTACGATTTCGAAACCGGCAAGGTGAGCACAGCCGTTGAAGGCGCCGGCGGCGCCACGCGCCCCGCGCCGTCGCCTGACGGCAAGAAGCTCGCCTTCGTGCGCCGCGAACGCAACCTGTCGAAGCTCTATGTGAAGGATCTCGAGACGGGCGATCTCACCAAGCTCTACGACGCGCTCGACCAGGACCTGCAGGAAACCTGGGCGGTCAACGGCCTCTATCCGAACATGGACTGGACGCCAGACTCGAGGTCGATCGTGTTCTGGGCGGGCGGCAAGATCCGCCGCGTCGATTTGAACGGCGCCTCGCAGGTCATCCCCTTCCGCGTCAACGACACGCGCGTGGTGATCGATCCGCCGCAGCCCAAGATCGAGGTGGCGCCGGACACCTTCCGCACGAAGATGCCGCGCTTTGTCTCCGTGTCGCCGGATGGGCGTCGCGTAGTGTTCGAGAGCCTCGGCAAGTTGTACGCAAAGCAGCTTCCCAACGGCGCACCGGTCCGTCTGACACAAACGCGCGGACCGGAGATGGAACTCTTCCCGTCCTGGTCGCGCGACGGACAGCGCCTGATCTATGTCGAGTGGACTGACGCAGGGCTCGGCCGCATCCGCGTGGTCAATGCGAACGGCTCGGGTGGGCGCGTCGTGACGGCCGTGCCGGGCCATTATCGCCGGCCACGCTTCTCGCCTGACGGGCAGACCATCGTGTTCGAAAGGGGCGCAGGCGGATACCTGCTGTCCGATCTGCGGTCGGACAACCCTGGCGTCTATCGCATGCCGGCGGCGGGCGGTGCGATGACGAAGGTGACGGACGATGGCGGCTTCCCGCATTTCGGCGCAGCGAACGACCGCATCTTCCTGACGCGCGCCAAGGACCAGCAAGGCGTCCTGGTCTCCGTCGACCTTAATGGAGAGGCTGAGCGCATACACGCGACCGGGGACATGGTGGCGGGCTTTGATGTGTCCCCGGATGGCCGCCACATCGGCTTCCGCGACAACTTCGCGGCCTATGTCATGCCGCTCGCCTCAGGGCCGCAGGATATCGGCGCAGGCAAGGGCGGATCGGCCTTGCCGGTGGTGAAGGCGAGCGCCGGCGGCGCGACCTATCTGTCGTGGACGGATGGTGGTCGTCAGCTCAACTGGAGTCTCGGGCCGACGCTCTATTCGGCGAGCACCGACGCATTGATGCCGATTGCCCCAAGCAAGGAGGGCGAGAAGCCCGCCTACAAGCCGCCGGAGACCGGCATCGACCTGTCGATCGCCGTCAACGCGGCAAAGCCTTCAGGCCGGCTGGCCCTCACCGGCGCACGGATCATCACGATGGCCGATGCTCAGGGCGGCGTGATCGACAACGGTACGGTCGTGATCGAGGGCAACCGCGTGACAATGGTCGGGCCCACGGCGGCCATGACATTGCCCGCCGGCACACGAACGATCGACATGACCGGCAAGACGATCATCCCCGGATTCATCGATGCGCACGCGCACGGTCCGCAGGGCGATGATGACATCATTCCGAACCAGAACTGGAGCGCACACGCACATCTCGCGCTCGGCGTGACGACCGTGTTCGACCCCTCGAATGCCGCCAGCGAGGCGTTCGTATCGGAAGAGATGCAGCGGGCAGGCCTGATCCTTGGTCCACGCACATTCTCGACCGGCGAGATCGTCTACGGTGCGCGCAGCCGCGGCACGCTGAACGATATCAAAGACTATGATGATGCGCTGGCGCATGTACGCCGCCTGAAGGTGCAGGGCGCGGCAGGCATCAAGAACTACAACCAGCCGCGCCGGAACCAGCGCCAGCAGGTGGTTGCCGCCAGCATCGCGGAAAACATCCAGGTCGTGGCGGAAGGCGCCTCCCTGTTTGCCCAGGACATTGCGCTGATCGCCGACGGCAATACGGCGCTGGAACACAACATTCCGCAGATGGCGCTGTACGAGGATGTGGTGAGCTTTTTCGCGCAGACAAAAGTCGCCTACACGCCGACACTGGTCGTCACCTATGGTGGCCTTGCAGGCGATCCCTACTGGCGTTCGCACATGGATGTGTGGCGCCATCCCATCCTCTCACGCCACGTGCCGCCGCACATCCTGCAGCCGGCGAGCGTGCGGCGCACGCAGGCGCCGGAAGAGGATTTCGTCGATGGCAAGGCGGCTGCCGTCTCCAAGAAGCTGTTCGACCGGGGCGTCAATGTCTCCATAGGCGCGCACGGCCAACAGGAGGGTCTTGCTGCGCACTGGGAGATCTGGTCGTTCGCGCGCGGCGGCTTCTCGCCGCTCGATGCGCTGAAGACCGCGACCATCCTGCCGGCGCGAAAACTCGGCATGGAGAAGGACATCGGGTCGATCGAGGCGGGCAAGCTTGCAGACCTCGTCGTGCTCAACGCCAACCCCCTCGCCGACATCCGCAATTCGGACAAGATCTCCGGGGTGATGGTCAATGGCAGGCTGTACGACCCGATGAGCCTGGACGAGGTGGCGCCCGGCAACGCCAAGAGGGCGCCGTACTACTGGGAGTGAGAGCGGCTAAACGTTGAACCGGAAGTGCATGACGTCGCCGTCCTGGACGATGTAGTCCTTGCCTTCCTGTCGGGCTTTGCCTGCTTCCTTGGCGCCCTGTTCGCCGTTGTACTTCACGAAGTCGGCGTAGGCGATCGTCTCGGCCTTGATGAAGCCCTTCTCGAAGTCGCCATGGATGACGCCGGCGGCCTGCGGCGCAGTCGTGCCTTTCCTGATCGTCCAGGCGCGCGCCTCTTTCGGGCCGACAGTGAAGTAGGTCTGCAGGCCGAGGAGTTCGTACCCTGCGCGGATCACGCGGTTGAGACCCGGTTCCTCGAGCCCAAGACTCTCCAGGAACTCCTTCTGCTCCTCGTCGGACAGCACTGCGACTTCGCTTTCGATCTTCGCCGAGATCACAACAGCGGCCGAACCTTCGGCCTTTGCATGCGCCACAACAGCATCAGAGAACTTGTTGCCGGTTCCGGCGGAGCCTTCATCGACATTGCAGATGTAGAATACCGGCTTTGATGTCAGGAGCTGAAGCATCTTCCAGGCCTTCACATCCTCAGGCGCGATCGTAGCGCGGCGCGCAGGCTTGCCGGCGTTGAGCTGTTCGAGCGCCTTGCCGATCAGCGCGAGCGTCTGGATCGCTTCCTTGTCGCCCCCCTTGGCCTTTTTTTCGACATTCTGCTTGCGCTTCTCCAGCGACTCCATGTCGGCCAGCATCAGCTCGGTCTCGACAACTTCGAAATCCGCAAGCGGATCGATCCGACCAGAGACGTGCGTGATGTCATCATCCTCGAAGCATCGCAGCACATACGCGACAGCATCCACTTCCCGGATTGTCGCGAGGAACTGGTTGCCGAGGCCTTCGCCCTTGCTTGCGCCTTTGACCAGGCCCGCGATATCGACAAAATTCATGCGGGTCGGGATGATCTCCTTCGATCCGGCGATCTTGGCCAGCACGTCGAGGCGCGGCTCCGGCATCGCAACGTCGCCCACATTGGGCTCGATCGTGCAGAACGGATAGTTCGCCGCCTGCGCCGCGGCCGTGCGGGTCAGGGCGTTGAACAGGGTCGACTTGCCGACATTCGGCAGCCCAACGATACCGGCCTTGAAGCCCATCAGTCTTTTTCCTTGTCGGCAGGAGGCTTGCGCGGGTCTGCCTTCGGCGCAGGTGCAAGCCGCATCACTTCGGTCTGGTACTTGTCGTCATTGTTGGCGAGCAGGAGTGGCAGCGCCTCGGCGCAGGCGTCGATGAGTGCGTTGACCCACGGCATCTCGGCTTTGGCGAAGTCCGAGAGCACATGCGCGTGCACCAGTTCCTTCACGCCGGGGTGCCCAACGCCCATGCGGGCCCGGCGCACATTGGGGTCCGCCTGCGCGATGATCGAGCGGATCCCGTTGTGGCCGGCCGCGCCTCCTCCGGTTTTCATGCGGAATCGACCCGGGGCAAGATCGATCTCGTCATAGAACACCACGGTGTTGGCCGGCGTGATCTTGTGGAAGCGCATCGCCTCACCGACGGAGTGGCCGGAATTGTTCATGAAGGTCTGCGGCTTGAGCAACAGGGCCTTCACCTTCGTGCCGTTGTCCGCCGTCAGCGCGCCTTCGGCGACCTCGCCCTGAAAGCGCGCCCGCCAGGGCCCGAAGCCGTGCTTCGTCGCAAAGCGATCCACGGCCATGAAGCCGATGTTGTGACGGTTGCCGGCGTATTTCGCGCCAGGATTTCCAAGGCCCACGATGAGCAGCATCAGAGCCGTCCTGAAGAATGCGCCGGCGCATCGGGAGATGCGCCGGCCCTACATCCTTACTTCTTGGCCGGCGCAGCCTTGGCCGGAGCAGCAGCTTTCGCACCCGCAGCCGGAGCGGCGGCAGCCGGAGCAGCGCCAGCGGCGGGAGCGGCGGCGTCGGCGGCGGCTGTGGGCTTCGCGTCAACCACATCATCCTTCGCCTTGCGGCCGGCGATGGTGATGATCGTGAAGTCGCGGTCGGCGATGGTCGGACGCACGCCTTCGGGCAGCTTGATCGCCGAGATCTTGAGTGCATCGCCAATGTCCATCGACGACACGTCCGCCTCGAGGTGCTCCGGGATCGCATCGGCGGGCGCGTAGAGCCAGACTTCGTGGCGCACGATGTTCATCGCGCCGCCTCGCTTGATGCCGGGCGAAACGCCCTGGCCGGTAACGTGCACGGGAACCGCGACGCGGATGATCTGGCCCGGCTCGACGCGATAGAGATCAAGATGAGTCGGCTCGTCGGTTACCGGATGGAACTGGATGTCCTGCGCGAAGACGAGCTGGCGCTCGCCCTTGTATTCGAGCGTCACGGTGTGGGCGAGGAACTTGCCCGACTTGAGAGCAGCGTTGATGGTTTTCTTGTCGATCGAGATCGGCACGGGCGCGCGATCGCCACCATAGAGCACGGCGGGAACGCGGCCGGTCCGGCGGACTTCACGCGCGCCGCCGCGGCCCGTGCGCTCGCGCACGTCGACATTGAGAACGATTTCAGGCTTTGCCATGTGTCTCTCCGTTTCGCCCTGGCGTCCGGCCACCGCAAAGGAGCGGCTGACACCCTGGCTACACAGGCAGCGCCAATCGCCGCCTTTCGGGAAGCGGGGCTTATAGGGGAGGCCCGAAAGCGCGGCAAGCGCGGTTTTGGGCGCAAATCTCGGCTTTGTGACGTTAACCCTGCCAATTCGCGCCGGAAGAGACCGCCATCGGCTTTCCAGCGAGAGTGCGGCATAAAGGGATGCCGGCCAGAAGGGCCGCACAGGACGGCCAATGGACAGACCGCCCCAGCCAGACGGCCCAGACGCCAGCGTGCCGGCGCTCATGAAACAGGCGTTGGCGAGCCGCTATCCGTTCGTGCCGTACGGGCTCGTTCCACTGGCGGGGCTTCTGGTGCTCATGTTCATAGCGCTCGCGCCCTTCGCGTTTGGCGAGGTGCAGGCGGTGACGGAGGCAACCGCGCGCGCCGCGCTTCAGAAGTCGGGCGCAACCTGGGCCACCGCAACGGCGTCTGGTCAGTGGGTCGTCCTTGAAGGCCGGCCACCCTCGCGGGAGGCAGCCGCCGAGGCCGAGCGCGTTGTCCGGCAGGCTCGGGCCGACACACTGTTTGGTCCGGCGGCTCCGGCAACCTGGGTCATCAGTCATTTCACCTGGGTCGAGGATCCGCTTGCCCCGCCCGCAACCGCGCCTCAGCGACCCGGCGCTGCGACCCCGCCGGCCGTCGCGCAAGCCGAGGCTGAAGCCTGCGACCAGACCATGGCCAGCCTTCTTGCCACCGCGCGTATCGAATTCGCGACCAACAGCGCCGGCATCGGCGTACGCAGCAGCGCCTTGCTTGATTCAATTGCCTCAGCGGTTGGGAACTGCCGCGGCTCATTGCAGATCGAAGGGCACACCGACAATGTCGGGCGCGCCGCCGCCAACACCGCGCTGAGTCTCCGCCGAGCCGAGGCCGTTCGCACGGCCCTGATTGCGCGCGGGGTGAGCGCGGACCGGCTGGTTGCAGAGGGCTTTGGAGCGACACGTCCGCTCGCCAGCAACCGTACCGAGAATGGCCGCGCGCAAAATCGCCGTATCGAAATCCGTACCCTGCGTTCATCACCTGCCTGACGGACAAGTCCATGTGGTTCCTGTTGCTCCAGATTTTCGTCCTGATGCTGCTCGCAGCAGCGCTCGGCGCAGCGCTCATGTGGTGGTGGCTCAGCCGCCGCTACGAGTCTGTTGCTGACAGCCGTGAAAGGCTCCTGGCCCAGGCCGATCGCGTCGAAAGTCTGGCCACACGAGAGGATGTTGCAAAGCAGGGCGCGTCTGTCCTTGCCGCGCTTGCAGGCCAGAAACCGGTCGATCTCGCACCTTTCGATGACACGCTTCAGGGCATTCGGCGAGCCGTCTCGGACATCAGGGTTCCGGAGACCGACCTTACTCCGGTCCAGCGCCGTATTGACGCGTTGGAAGCCCGCCTTGCCGCCTTCTCGCTCGACCCGGTGCTCGCACGTGTATCGGATGTCGACGCTGCGGTTGCTCAGGTGAGGCCTGGACTTGAGGATCGGCTGGCGCGCCTCGAAATGCAGCTGAAAGACCTCAAGCTGCAGGACATCGACCTTGGACCCGTGCATGCTGGGCTCGCCTCGCTTGGGCTCACCGTCAACGCGCTCGAGCCCAAGCTCGGCGAGTTTGGCGCGCGGCTTGAGACGCAGCTGCGCAGAGACGCCGACGCGATGACCCGGCAGTTCGGGACAATTTCGTCGGCCATAGCAGGCATCCGTTCGCCTGACCTTGCGCCCGTGCAACAGCGCCTATCGGAAATTCATGCTGCGGTCGCCAATATCCGCATTCCGGACGTGACCCCGATCCAGCAGCGCCTCGGCGAGGTGCAGACCGCAATTGCAGGTATTCCCCAGCCCAATCTGCAGCCGTTGCAGAAATCCCTGGCCGATCTCGAAGCCTTTGTGGTTGCGCTTGACAAGCCCCCACAGGATCTCGCTCCACTCTTCAATCGTCTGTCGTCACTCGACGCCGCACTCGCAACCCTGCAGACGGAAGTGCGTGAGGCGCAGGCCCTGAAGCCGATCGACCGCCGCCTTGCCGGCATCGAGGAAGCCATCGGCAGCATGCCTGGTCCGGATTTTTCCCCGGTGCTTGGCGCGGTGCGCTCCATCGACAGTCGCCGCGACCTGGTTGCGATGGAAAACCGGCTGACTGCAATCGAATACGGCCTCGCCGCTGTGCATCACATGCTGCGCTCCCGCGCCGATGCGCTGGTGCAGCGTGCAGACGGGTCCGACGCCCGCATCGCGCCACCGCTACATGTCGTGCGCCAGCCGGAGCCTCAGCCAGCGCCCGCGCGGCCGGATCGCGAGTCAGATCCCATCAACGCCTTCCGCCGGGCCAATGACGAGGCCAACCTGCTCTCCGAGCCCGCGTTTGGGCCGCCGGATGATCTTGAAGCCATTGACGGGGTCGGCCCGATGTTGCGCGCGCTGCTGCACGATCTCGGCATCTACTATTTCTGGCAGGTCGCCGAATGGAGCCCGCAGGAGATCGACTGGGTCGAGAGCAAGCTGATGCATTTCCGCGGACGCATCCGCCGCGACGACTGGGTCGGCCACGCCCGCACCCTGGCCCTGGGCCCGAGCGCCTCAAGGCGGCCGAGCCAATCGCGGGCCAAGGGCGCAGCGGGATACTGACGTGCCCCTCTAGCCGCCCATGCCGTGCCAGGCGCGTTCGCCGTGCACGTGCATGTCGAGGCCTTCGACTTCCGCTTCAGGCGTCGCGCGGGGGCGCACCAGGTAGCCGGCGACCTTCGCGATGCCGAAGGTGACGGCCACCGACCATGCGATCACAGCGAGCACGCCCTGCAGCTGGACCCAGGTCTGCCCTGCGAGGGAGGCTTCGCCAAGGCCCGGTGCGAGCGGGCCCAGCGTCGCGAGCACCGGGAGGATCAGCGTGCCGAGAATCCCGCCGACGCCGTGGACGGCGAACACATCCAGGCTGTCATCGATCTTCAGCGTCGTGCGGATCACCGTCACAGCGTAGAAGCAGATGAGCGAAGCCAGCACGCCGATAATGACGGCGCCGAGCGGGCCGACAGAACCAGCAGCCGGCGTGATCGTCGCAAGGCCTGCAATAAGCCCCGTCACCGTGCCGACGAGCCCCGGCCGACCGAAGCGGACCCACTCGATCCCCATCCAGGTTAGCGCTGCAGCGGACGCGGACAGATGGGTCACCAGCATGGCGTTGCCCGCCGAATGTCCTGCGCCCAGCGCCGATCCCGCATTAAAGCCATACCAGCCGACCCAGAGCAGGGCCGCGCCGATCATGACGAGCACCGGGCTATGTGGCGGGCGCATCTCCTGAGGGAAGTGCTTGCGTTTGCCGACGACCACCGCGATCACCAGCGCCGAGGATCCTGCCGTCGCGTGCACGACCAGGCCGCCGGCGAAGTCGCGCACGCCCTGCGCGTAGAGCCATCCACCCGACGCCCACACCCAGTGGCAGACGGGCGCATAGACCAGCAGCATCCAGGCGGCCGAGAAGATCAGCACGAAGGCAAAGCCGGCGCGTTCTGGATAGGCGCCGACGATCAGCGCCGGCGTGATGATCGCGAAGGTCATCTGGAACATGAAGAACACGGACTCCGGGATCGTGCCGCTCGCGCTTTCGCTCGTGACCCCGTTGAGGAAAGCCTTGCCCAGACCACCCCAGAAACCATTGGCCGGCCCTCCGTCGCCGAAGGCGATGGAGTAGCCGAGGAAGAACCACAGCAGCGACATCAGGCAGGCGATCACCACGCACTGGCTGAGCACCGACAGCACGTTCTTCGACTGCACCAGGCCGCCGTAGAACAGCGCCAGCGCTGGCAAGGTCATCATCAACACAAGCGCTGTGGCCATGAGAATCCAGGCCGTATCGCCAGTGTTGGTCTCGGCAAGCGCTGCCGGGGCGCACAGCAGCGCGATAAAGACTCCGACGGCCGCCGCGCGGCCGGTCTTCAGGATGGTCATGGGGTCCCCTCACAGGATTCGCCAACTCATGCGGCGTTGCCTGTTCATTAGGCGGGACCGCCCAATTACGCCCATGGGACGAGCGCGATGATCGCATGGCAGGGCCGGGCGCCCAGATAACAGGCATGTTTTCGGGAGTTTGCCTAATGCTTGATCGATTGTGGGGGCCTGGCGAGCCGAGCGTCTACGCCTCTGTTGACAGTCGTAGTGAAGACACTACAAATGTAGCATACGTGGCCTGCAATTACGCCCATGGGACGAGCGCGATGATCGCATGGCAGGGCCAGGCGCCACGATAACAGGCATATTTTCGGGATTTTGCCTAATACTTGATCGATTATGGGGCCCTGGCGAGCCGGGCATCTACGTCTCTGTTGACAGTCGTAGTCAGCGCGCTACAAGTGTAGCATACGTAGCCTGATCCCAGAGGCGATGCATGTCGATGACGGCAACACGAACCGAGCTTTCCGTCCTGAAGCACCTGTGGGGCCAGCAGCGTGCCAGCGCACGGGAGATACACGACGCCATAAGCCCCGAGACGGGGTGGAGTTATTCCACCACACGCACAATCCTCACGCGAATGGAGGACAAGGGTCTGCTGACCCGCGCCGAGGTGCACGGCGTTGCGGTCTATGCACCGGCCATGTCCCGCGTGGCAGTGCTCGGCGCTATGGCGCGCGAGCTGACCCGCGATGTGCTCGACATCAAAGGGGCCGTACCCGCCTCGATGTTTGCCGACAGTCCGCACCTGTCTGTCGAAGAGCTTGCCGAGCTCGACGCCATTCTGAATGCCGAAACGAAGGAGTAGACCATGAACCTCCTGGTATGGCTGATCATGTCATCGCTGGCCTGGGGCGGCGTCCTGTGGCTCGCCGGACGACTGCTGCAGCGCTCCCCTGATGTTTCCGGACGCGCGCGCCAATGGATCTGGCGTGGTGCAACCGCGCTGCTCCTTGCGCCATGGATTGTGGCGCCGGTGGTGATCGGGTTCGGGCTTGGTCTTGCGCCTGCCGAAACGCTGGCCGTCGACACGATCACGCCGGCGATCCCAACTGAAGTCTTCCAGACGATTTACCCACGCGAGACCGCAGACGCCAAAGCGGGGGTGATTGAGCACGGCGGCGCAATTTGGGCGGATGTCGCCGCGCTGGATCTGGCCAGGATCGCGCTCCTGATCCTTGTCGGCGGCTGGCTGGTGCGCTTCGTCCTGGCCCAAATGGCGCTGCGTGACTTGCTGGGCATCGTGATGCTGTCGCGCAAGGCGAGCTCAGGAATTGCGCACGAGGTCCTGTGCCGCTGGTCGCAGCGTCTGAAGCTGGCTCAGGCGCCCGACCTGCGCCTCGTCCAGCCGCAACACTCGCCGTTCTCCTACGGCGCCCTGCGGCCGACGGTTTGTCTGCCGGACGGTCTCCAAGACAAGCTGAGCCGCGAGTCCCTCGACCTGGTCGTCGGCCATGAATGCGTCCACGTGGCCCGGCGCGACGGTTGGCTGCGCCCCATCGAACGCGTCGCCGCCGACATCCTCTGGTTCAATCCGTTTTCCTGGCTCATCCGCCGCGAGCTTGATGTGGCGCGCGAGCTGGCCGTCGATGAGGTGGTTGTCGCGATGGCTCAATCACGCCTGGCCTATGCCCGCACGCTTCGCGAAGTTGCGGTCCTCGCCGCCGGACTGCCCGCAGGTGCGCCTGTTGCGACAATGGCGCTCGGCGGCAGTCGCAACCTGATCTTGCGAGTGTCGCGCACGCTGTCGCATGCAAAGCGGCGCCCGGCGCGTGCTGCAATTCTCACTGCCTGCATGCTTGGTGTTGTTTGTGCGCCGCTTGCAGTTGCGCAGGTCATGCTCGCCGTCCCAGCGCCCGCGGCGCCCGCGGCGCCCGAGGCGCCCGAGCAGGCACATACTCCCGAAGCTCCTGAAGCTCCTGAAGCTCCAGACCCATCGCCCGCGCCAGACGCGCCGCCTGCGCCGGACGAGCCGCCCGCTGCGGAATTGGACACGAAAGACGGCTCCGTACGCGCAACATTCGATGCAAAGGTCGTCACTGCCTCTGGCGATAGCGCCGCTGGATATCGTCTCGAGCTTCTGCAGGTAGGGCCCGATGCAGCAAGCGAGACCTGTCTTGCCGAGATGAAAGGCCTCGGCGCGCTCAGCGTCGCGCGCGGCCAGATGGTCAGGCGCGGCGATATCGTTGGTCATTCCCGCAAGGGTGGGCAGATGATGTTCGCAGTGGGCTGCTCAGACCAGCTCGATGGAAGGGGGTATCCTCAGAGCGGGTCGCCACCCCCTCCACCCGCGCCAGTGTCGCCTGTTTCCCTGACCCAAGCGGTCGCGCCGCTTGCGCCGACGCCGCGTGCGGACGAGGTAAGCCCCGCCGCGCCGATTCCGCCAGCGCCGCCGGCCTGGAACAGCCGGCAATCGCCACAGCCTCCCGCCGCTCCGGCTGCGCCGCGCGGCGTCTTCGAGCCCGTGAGGCTTGATGACGCCTCTGGCGCTGTGATCGACGGACCGGTGAGGGTCTCAGGTCCTTATGGCTTGCGCCTTGATCCGACCAGCCAGCAGCGCGCTTTCCACTCCGGCGTCGACATCGCCGCCCCCCTGGGAACGGTTGTCCACTCGCCCGTCGCGGGCCGGGTGATCCATGCCGGAGTACTCGGCGCGAGCGGCAAGACCGTGAAGGTGGCGGCAGGCGAAGGCCTGACACTCACGTTTTCGCAGCTTGATTCACTGAACGTGCAGGTCGGTGATGCTCTTGCCGCGGGTGCAACAGTCGGCGCCGTCGGATCCTCAGGACGTTCGACCGGCCCGCACCTGCATCTCGAAGTCGCTCGAAAAGGTCAGCATCTGGATCCGGAGACAGTCGAGGGCCTGACCCTGTTCGCCCGGCGTTGATCACTGCTCTTCGCCAGAAAGCAAAAGGCCCGCTCTTGCGAACGGGCCCTTCTTCGTCTGGTCAATAAGACCGGTCTTACTCCGAAGGTCCGCGCGCCGCGTTCGCAGCGGCGGCAGCCGCAGCGATCTCGCGGGCCGCTTCGTCGTCGGCGGCCTTGTCGGCGGCCTGGGCGGCAGCGATCACGTTTTCACCGCGGGCCTGACGCTCGGCTTCGTCCGGCGAGCGGGCGACGTTGAGCGTAACTTTCAGGGCGACTTCCGGGTGCAGGCGGATCGTGACGTCATGCATGCCGATCGCCTTGATCGGCTGATTGATCGCCACATGCTTGCGCTCGACCTTGTGGCCTGCAGCGTTGATCGCCTCGGCAATGTCGCGGGCGGCGACCGAGCCATAGAGCTGGCCGGTTTCGCCGGCCTGGCGGATCAGCACGTAGGTCGTGCCGTCGAGCGCCTTGCCTTCGGACTGCGCCGCGGAACGGGCTTTCTCGTTGCGGGCTTCGATGGCGACGCGCTCGCGCTCGAACCGCGCCTTGTTGGCGTCGGTCGCAAGAAGCGCCTTGTGCTGCGGCAGGAGGTAATTGCGAGCGAACCCGTTCTTCACCTTCACCACGTCGCCGATTGCGCCGAGCTTTTCGACGCGTTCAAGGAGGATGACTTCCATGGGATGTTTCCTCCTACTTCACGAGATAAGGCAGCAGCGACAGGTGCCGGGCGCGCTTGATCGCCTGGCCGAGGAGGCGCTGCTTCTTGGCGGAAACCGCCGTAATGCGCGCCGGGACGATCTTGCCCTTCTCCGAGATGTAGCGCTGGAGGAGCTTCACGTCCTTGTAGTCGATCGCTGGGGCGTCAGCGCCAGAGAACGGGCACACCTTGCGCCGGCGGCCGAACGGGCGGCGCGACGGGAGGTTCGCAATATTGATCTTCTGTTGAGCCATGGTCCTTGCTCCTACCTGTCACGCGGCGGGCGTGGCGGACGATCGCCACGATCTTCGCGGGGTGGACGGTCGGCGCGGGGCGGACGATCGCCCATGTCGCGGAAACCGCCGCCGGAAAAGCCGCCGAAGTCATCGTCGCGACGCTTGCGCTCGTCGCGGTCCTTGCGGGCGATGACGGGCGAGGGCTCGGCCGAGAGTTCGTCGACGCGCACCGTGAGATAGCGCAGCACGTCCTCGTTGATGCGGTGACGGCGCTCGATTTCGTGGATTACGGGGCCGGGGGCGTCGATATTCAGCAGCGAGTAGTGCGCCTTGCGCGACTTCTTGATGGGGTAGGACAGGTTCCGAAGGCCCCAGTACTCGGTCTTGCCGACCTTGCCTTTGCCTTCCGTAACGATGCGGGTGATGTCTTCCACCAGCGCGTCGACCTGTTGTGGGGAAATATCGGGTCGCGTGACGACCACGTGTTCGTAGTAAGCCATTTTTCGTCCCTTCTTGGAGGGGCGGCGCCTGCTGGCCGAAGGGCGGCCAGGCGACGATGGATCCCCGATGGGCGCGATTGCCCGGGGACCGCCTCTCACTGGAAGCGCGGGGCTATACAGGAAAAAGCCACTGAATCAAGCGCTCGGACTCCACAAGGGCCGTTCACCTTGCGCCGAAACGCCCCAGTTCATAGGAGACCCAGCTGGCAATCCTGATTCCAAGGCATTTTTCATGTCCCGAACCGCCTTCATCTTCCCTGGCCAGGGTTCGCAGGCCGTCGGCATGGGGAAGGAACTGGCCGATGCTTTTCCCGCCGCAAGATCTGTCTTCGAGGAGGTCGATGCTGCGCTCGGCGAGAAACTGTCCGACCTGATCTGGGGGGGACCCATCGAAACCCTGACCCTCACGGCCAACGCCCAGCCGGCGCTGATGGCGGTCAGCCTCGCGGCGGCCCGCGCATTGGAATCCGGTTTCGGCGTGAAGGTCTCGCAGGCAGCTTTCGTCGCCGGCCATTCGCTTGGCGAGTATTCGGCGCTGGCGGCTGCCGGGGCGTTCTCGGTGGCGGATGCCGCGAAACTTCTGCGCAAGCGCGGGGAAGCCATGCAGGCCGCTGTGCCTGTCGGACAGGGCGCCATGGCTGCCCTCATCGGCAAGGTCGATGTCGAGGTCGCCGAAGCGATCGTGCTCGAGGCTGCGGGCTCAGGAACGGTCGTTGTCGCCAACGACAACAATAGCGGAAATGTCGTTATCTCGGGAACGAAGGCGGGTGTCGACGCGGCAATTGCCGTCGCCAAGACCAGAGGCGTCAAGGCGATCCCCTTGCCGGTTTCGGCGCCATTTCATTCGCCCCTGATGGCGCCTGCCGCCGTGGAGATGGAGAAGGCCCTGGCGGGCACAACGATCGCCAAGCCGGTCGTTCCAGTCGTCGCCAATGTGACAGCACGACCGATCGACACCCCCAACGACATACGCCGCTTGCTCGTCGAGCAAGTGACTGGCCGCGTGCGCTGGCGCGAGAGCATTCAGTGGATGGGGGAGGCCCAGGACAAGGGCGGTGGCGGTGTCACGAAATTCGTCGAGACCGGCGCAGGCAAGCAGCTGTCGGGCATGGTCAAGCGGAACGCGCCGGATGCGGAGACCATCGCACTCAACATGCCGGCGGATCTTGAGGCATTTGCGAAGTCGCTGGGCTAACTATCGGTCTCGTTCTCGGGTAAGCGAAGTGCATCCCGGGAATGACGCCGAGAGATAGGAGACGCCTATGTTCAACCTGACAGGTCGCTTTGCGCTGGTTACCGGCGCCTCGGGCGGCATCGGTGGATCGATCGCCAAGGCGCTGGCGGATGCTGGCGCGCGGGTCGCACTGTCCGGCACGCGCATCGAGGCGCTCGAGGCGGCGCAGAAGGACATCCCCAATTCGGTGATTCTGCCCTGCAATCTGGCTGACCCCGTTGCAACATCCGAACTCGTTGGGAAGGCCGAGGAAGCACTGGGCGGCCTCGATATTCTCGTCTCGAACGCTGGCCTGACGAAGGATGGCTTGCTGATGCGCATGAAGGACGAGGACTGGGACACTGTCCTTAACGTCAACCTCGGCGCCTACTTCCGACTGGCCAAGGCCGCCATGCGCGGCATGATGAAACGCCGCCATGGCCGTATCATCGGAATCACATCCGTGGTCGGCGTCACCGGCAATGCCGGCCAGGCGAACTATGCCGCCTCCAAGGCCGGCATGATCGGCTTCACAAAGTCGCTCGCCCAGGAGGTCGCCAGCCGCAACATCACGGTGAACTGCATCGCACCCGGCTTCATCACCACGCCGATGACGGACGTCCTCAAGGATGACCAGAAGGATGCGCTTCTCAAGGGAATTCCGGCCGGGCGCCTTGGAACCGGGGCTGACATCGCGGCAGCCGCCGTCTATCTCGCCTCGGATGAATCCGCTTACGTGACGGGCCAGACCCTGCATGTTAACGGCGGCATGGCGATGATCTAGGCCGCGGCGTTTTTGGCGGCTATGGTCAAAGAAATTCGGGCGTGTTACCGCCCCGCAACGCAAGGTTTGTCCGGGTCCGCAGGGCCTTGATTCTGGAAGGGAATGACATGTCCGACGTGATCGAACGCGTGAAGAAAATCGTGGTCGAGCGGCTGGAAGTGGACGCCGAGAAGGTCAACGAGAAGGCCTCCTTCATCGACGATCTGGGCGCTGACTCGCTGGATCTCGTCGAACTCGTGATGGCGTTCGAGGAAGAATTCGGCATCGAAATCCCGGATGACGTCCAGGAGCAGATCGGCACGGTTGGCGATGCGGTCCGCTTCATCAAGGAACGCGTCTAACCGGCGCGCACTCCGCCCGGAGTTCTCACATGCGGCGCGTCGTCATTACCGGCATGGGACTCGTGACGCCCCTGGCGAATGGTCGCGAAGCGTCGTGGAAGAATCTCATCGCAGGCGAATCCGGCCTCAAGAAGGTCGACCTGTTCGACACGTCCGACCTTGCCTGCAAGATCGGCGGGCAGGTTCCGTGGGTGAGCGGTCGCGGCGGCGGGTCGGCAGGCGATCCCGACGCATTCGATCCTGACAAGACGATGTCGGCGAAGGAACAGCGCCGGGTCGATGAGTTCATCCTCTATGCGATCGCTGCAGCCGATGAGGCGATTGCAGACAGCGGGTGGAAGCCTGACTCCTACGAGGAGAAGGTGCGCACCGGCGTGCTGATCGGCTCCGGCATTGGCGGGTTGAAGGCGATCGCAGATACGGCGGTCGAACTGCACGAAAAGGGGCCGCGGCGTATCTCGCCGTTCTTTATTCCATCTGCGTTGATCAATCTCGCTTCGGGACAGTTGTCCATCAAGTACGGCTTCAAGGGCCCGAACCACGCGGTCGTCACGGCGTGCGCCACGGGCGCTCATGCGATCGGCGATTCCATGCGCCTGATCCAGTATGGCGATGCTGATGTGATGATTGCTGGCGGCGCTGAGGCTTCGGTCTGCCGCATCGGTTATGCCGGCTTCATCGCCTGCCGCGCCATGTCGACCAGCTTCAACGAGACCCCCCAAAAGGCCTCGCGTCCCTATGACAAGGATCGCGATGGCTTCGTTATGGGCGAAGGCGCCGGCATCGTCGTGCTCGAGGAATACGAACACGCGAGGAAGCGCGGCGCCAAAATCTATGCGGAAGTCGTTGGTTATGGTCTGACGGGCGACGCCTTCCACATCACCTCACCCGACGAGAGCGGGGATGGCGGCGAGCGCGCCATGCGCACGGCGCTCCAGCGCTCCGGCCTGGATGCGTCCGAGATCGACTATGTCAACGCTCACGGCACGTCGACGCCTGCGGGCGATGAGATCGAGGTCCGCGCCGTGGCGCGCGTTCTCGGCAACGCGGCTTCGACAACCCACCTGTCATCGACCAAGTCCGCCATCGGCCACCTGCTGGGGGCCGCCGGTTCTGTTGAGGCGATCTTCTGCGCGCTGGCGATCCGCGACGGGGTCATTCCCCCGACGCTGAATCTCGACAATCCCTCCTTCGACTCACCGATCAACCTCACGCCGCACACCGCCGTGAGAAAGACAGTGCGCGCCGCCATGTCCAACTCGTTTGGCTTTGGCGGAACAAACGCGGCCCTGGTGATGAAGGCGCCGGACTGAATCGCGATAGAAGTGTAAAGGGGTTCGGGCGGGCGGCTTCTGGAGTTCGTGCGTGGGCAAGCTTCTCGGCATTCTCCTCCTCCTCGCAGTGATCGGGGGCGCTGCTGCCGGCGGCGGCTGGTTCTGGCTCGACGGTCTCTACACCAGCGCGGGCCCGGCAACCGCCGATGGCAAGCCCCGTGTGGTGATGATCGAGCGCGGCGCCGCCACACAGGCGATTGCAACCAAGCTGGCTGAATCGGGCGCCATCGCGGACGAGGGCCAGTTCCGCCTCGTTCTGCGCGCGCGGGAGTTGATGGGCGACAAGCCGGTGATGAAGGCCGGCGAGTACGAAATCCCGTCGGGCGCCAGCATGTCGGACATCGTCGCCGAACTGTCGACTGGCGCGGCGCTCCAATACGCCGTGATCGTGCCCGAGGGGCTCACAAGCGACATGATCGTGAAGCTCCTGGCCGAGCGCGAGTGGAAGGCCACGGGCGGAGCGGAGCGCGTCTACAAGCTTGCGGGCGATTTGCCTGAGGTTCCGCCAGAAGGCGTGCTTCTGCCCGGCGACTATGCCGTCACGCGCGGCGACACGGTCGCATCAGTGATCGATCGCATGAAAAAGGCGCAGGCGGCCCTCCTGGCCGAGATCTGGCCCGCCCGCAAGGAAGGCCTGCCGCTGAAGACGCAGCAGGAGGCCGTGATCCTCGCCTCGGTGATCGAGAAAGAAAGCGGCAATGCCGACGAGCAGCCGCTGATCGCCGCCGCTTTCCTCAACCGGCTGCGAACCGGCATGCGGCTCCAGGCCGACGCCACCATCGTCTACGGCATCACCAAGGGCTATCCCATCGGGCGCACCATCACGAGCAAGGAACTTGCGACCAGGAACGCCTGGAACACCTACCAGATGGACGGCCTGCCCGAGACGCCGATCTGCAACCCGGGAGCGGGAGCCTTGCGCGCCGCCTTGCAACCCGCCGACAGCAAGGCGATCTATTTCATGGCCGACGGCAAGGGCGGTCACCTGTTCTCCGAGACCTATGCCGAGCACCAGCGCAATGTCGATGCGTACTGGAAGCTTCGCCGCGAGAACGCGGCCGCAGGCGTCAACACGCCGGCTGTCCGGCAGGAGTGAGGCAGGGCATGATCCGGGGGATGACAGGTTTCGGCCGGGCCCAGGGCCAGGCGTCGTGGGGCCTCTGGGTCTGGGAGGCGCGCTCGGTCAACGGCAAGGCGGTGGACATCCGCACCAATTATCCGCCCGGCTGTGATGCAATCGACTTCGAGGCCCGCAAGCGCGTGAAGGATCGTTTCCATCGCGGCAGCTTCCAGCTGCAGCTGCGTGTCGACTGGACGCGTGATCCTGGCGCCAGCGCGATGGATATGCGCGAACTGGCCCGCCTCGCCCGCCTTTCCCGCCACTGGGTGAAGTCCGGCCTGGCGCCTGCCCGGTTCGATGGGCTGGCCGGCTTGCCGAGCATCACGCGGGGCGCAAGTCGTACCGGCGCGTCGATGGATGAGGCCACAGTGAAGGATCTCGTGGCCGGACTTGACGCAGCGCTCGACATGCTCGCCCTCGCGCGAGCGAAGGAGGGCGAAAGCCTGCTCCAGCTGTTTGAGGCCATGCTGGCGCAGGTCGAGCAATTGCTGGCGCAGGCCGGGGCGTGCGCGGCG
>VFQT010000861.1_pt1 | contig 40758 bp, 39 predicted proteins | sample 3512381 | NCBI WGS metagenome assembly VFQT01 (sample SAMN10412376, study PRJNA504923) | tailings metagenome | isolation source: Relicate 2 Philex TSF3 active mining site | place: Philippines: Tuba, Benguet | collected 2017-08-29 | reverse complement strand
TACATCAACGGTGCCGGGTTTTTCGGAACGGCAGGCACCATCAGCCAATGATATAGATATGCGGAAGAAAGATCACCGGTGGATGTGTTGGCTCCTTGCCCTGGTCCTGAGCGGCTGCGGGGACAAGACCCAAACGGTGACCGCAGATGATCCGGAACTTTCGCTGCGACAAGACTCTTTGTACTACCGGCAAAAACCATTTACCGGCCGCGTCATATCCCTGCGAAAGCCCGGAGACACCGCACTGGTGGCTTCCTGGAAGCATGGCGTGGAAGACGGACGACACAAAAGCTGGAACGCCAACGGCACTCCGTCAGAAGAACGATACTTCGAGAACGGACGGAAAACCGGAACACATCGGGGCTGGTATCCCGACGGAACACCGCGTTTCATCTATGAATTTGAAGCAGGAGAACACCACGGGATCGCAAAGGAATGGTATCCCGGCGGACAACCCTACCGGTCCTTTCATTATCAGGCCGGATACGAAGAAGGCCTGCAGCAGATGTGGTGGGAAGACGGACGCCTCCGGGCCAACTATGCAGTGCGAAAAGGCCGCCGATACGGACTCATAGGCCTGAAACTCTGCAGAAACCCAACAGACAGCCTGCGCCCATGAAAACATATCATCTCCTCATCTGCATCCTCACCATCTGCCTCTCAGCCTGCAGCCGCCCTGCCGAAAGAAAGGACTCTGATACCGATCGGCTGCCCTTCTTCCGGGACGCTCAGCTCACGCCGGAATGGATCGAAGCGGACGAACTGGATCGCGAGCCGATCCACCGGATCCCGGCCTTCTCACTGACCGACCAGGCCGGCGGCAGGTTCACGGAATCAGGAATGAATGATCGCATCTGCGTGACGAACTTTTTCTTCGCCCGATGCCGGAGCATTTGTCCCAAAATGACCCAACAACTGAAATACCTGTATGACACCCTCGGAAATGCGCCGGATGTCAGGTTTCTCTCATTCTCCGTAGACCCTGAAGCCGACAGCATCCCCGTACTCAGGACCTACGGCGAACAATATGGACTGGATCCGGAACATTGGAAACTGCTGACGGGAGATCGCACAGCCGTCTATCAACTGGCGAAGAAAGGATTCATGGCAGGGGATTCAACCGGGATCACGTCTGCCTCGGAAGAATTCCTGCATACCGAGAATGTGATCCTCACCGACAAAAAAAGAAGGATCAGAGGCGTGTACAATGGAACCCTTCGGGTCGAAATGGACAGGCTGTTCGAGGACATCCGGATCCTGCGTCAGGAAGAAGGCATCGATTGAAACGTATCTATGCCCCAAAAACGGCCCGGGCGTTGCGGGTCGTGATCGCACAAACTTCTTCCAGGGAAGAACCCGAAACCTCCGACAGCCGTTGCGCCACCAGGCTGGTGTATGCCGGCTCATTGCGCTTCCCCCGAAACGGCACCGGCGTCAGATACGGCGCATCCGTTTCCAGCACCACACGCTCCAGCCCCACCGCCTCAATGACCGGAGCGAGCCCTCCGTTTTTATAGGTCAACACCCCGCCAATGCCCAGATGGAACCCCAGGTCGATGATCTCCCGGGCCTCTTCAGGCGTTCCCGAAAAACAATGAAAGATCCCCTTCAGGCGACCGTCCTGATGTTGTCGAATGAGTTCAATACAGGCATCCGTCGATTTTCTGGAATGGATCACCACCGGCATCCCTTTTTCCGCCGCCCAGCGGACCTGCGTGGAAAAGGCGTCGCGCTGCGCATCCACATGCGTCAGGTCCCAGTGGAAATCCAGTCCCACCTCCCCCACCGCCGAAAACGCACGTTTCGATAACCAGTCTGATACAATGTCCAGCTCCTTCCGGTAATCCTCCCCGACATAGCAGGGATGCAATCCCATCATGGCATGGCAGAGATCAGGATGCAAGGCCTCGGTCTGCAAAAGATCCGGGATATCCGCCGACTCAATGGAGGGCATGTATATCCGCTCAACCCCGGCCTGAACTGCCCTGTCCAGCATCTCAGAAAGGTCAGATCTGAACACGTCCAGATAAATATGCGCGTGCGTGTCTATGATGGGATGAACAGCTTGCATAAGGCAAAGATCTGCCATGTTCGCGAGGGGGCAAAAACCGTATTTTTACGATGATCAACCACTCGTCGAAAAACCAATACTGACAAAGGTTTAGGGAAATTCAGCTGACCCCGCATCGTAATTTTACGTATTTTTTCCACCCTCCGTCATGTGCACACAACCCATTGATTATCGTAGAATTACGGGGGATAAAGGTTGGATAAAATCCACAATCCGCTTATTATCAATCGTATTCACCACACAAAAAAAATTAATGAAGAATACAGTTGAAAATTTGCCGGATTAGAATTTTCGTCTATCTTACACCCTAGTTTTCATAGGGTACGGATTAAACACGGGCCAGGGTTTCCACCCAGGCCCATTTTTTTGCCCCTTAGGACAGGCAGCAAAAACCGTAATTTTACGATATCCCCGCTCCGCCCCAGCCTCTTTGACGGAATAAATTCAGGATCACGGGAAGAGCCTCCCTCAGCACAGGAAATGCCTTCTGGCTGTCATGAAAGGTGATGATCGATCCGGGACGGGCATGATCGACCACGTTACGTACACATTGTGCCACCGTGATCGCAGGATCGAAATCTCCACTCAGCACAGACCACATGACCGGCCGCATTGAAAATGGCTCCCGGATCAACCGAGCCAGCTGGCGGCGCCCGATCCGCCCGTAAGGTGGGCGGAAAAGATCGGAGGAAATGAGCCGGGCAGCCTCTGAAACATTAATCAGGTATGTTTCGTCATCCGTCTTCCACCCATTAAGATGATGATGTGTGTGATTGCCGGCCCGGTGTCCTTCGCGAAGGATCCGGTCATATACCCCCGGATGCGCCGCTACATTTTTGCCGATGCAGAAGAACGTGCCGCGCATATCATACTCCCTGAGCAGGTCCAGCACGAATGGCGTGACCTCGGGATCCGGGCCGTCATCGAAGGTCAGGTACACGATCGGACGGCTTTCCTCGATCTCCCAGATGCATCCCGGGAAAAAAGAGCGAAGCCACCGCGGTGTACTGATCAAATAGAACATATCCAAAGATACCGGGAATTGCCGTTTAGCCCGAGTCATGCTCCCATCCCCTTGCCCTTCTTGCCTATCTTTGCAACATGAATTCCAAAAAAGTCAGGGTCCGCTTCGCGCCCAGTCCCACGGGCGGACTCCACCTGGGTGGCGTACGTACTGTCCTCTATAATTATCTCTTCGCCCGCCAGCACGGCGGTGACTTCATCCTCCGCATCGAAGACACCGATCAGACCCGATTCGTGCCCGGTGCGGAAACATACATCATGGACTGCCTCAGGTGGTGCGGCCTGGTGCCGGATGAAAGCCCTGAGGCCGGTGGCCCGGTAGGCCCCTATCGCCAGAGCGAACGCAAAGCGATCTACCGCCAATACGCGGAACAACTTGTCGCATATGGCCATGCGTATTACGCATTCGATACAGCCGCTGAGCTGGAAGATATGCGCGAGAGGTACCGCACAGAATCAAACCCCTCCCCACAATATGACGAAGAGTCCGCATGGCGATGTGCAACTCACTGACCCTGTCCGCGGAAGAGGTCGCTCAAAAACTGGCAGACGACGTGCCACACGTCATCCGCATCCGCATGCCCGAAGATGAAACGGTGGGTTTTGAAGACATGGTGCGGGGTGCCGTTCAATTCCAGACCGGAACCGTTGACGACAAGGTATTATTGAAGGCAGACGGAATGCCGACATACCATCTCGCCGTGGTCGTGGATGATTATCTCATGGGGATCACACACGCCTTCCGCGGTGAAGAATGGTTGCCCTCCGCACCTGTTCACCTGCTCTTATGGAAATATCTGGGCTGGGAAGCACAGATGCCACAGTGGGCGCACCTCCCCCTCATCCTCAAACCCGACGGACATGGCAAACTCAGCAAACGCGATGGCGACAGGCTCGGCTTTCCGGTGTTCGCCATGAACTGGAAGGATCCCAAAAGCGGAGAGCTGACCCGGGGGTTCCGGGAGATGGGATTCCTGCCAGAAGCCTTCGTGAATCTGCTCGCCCTGCTGGGTTGGAATGATGGCAGCGGAAAGGAGATCATGACAATCGATGAACTCTGTTCCGGATTCTCCATGGAGCGCATCCACAAGGGGGGCGCCAGGTTTGATTTCGAAAAAGCGAAGTGGTTCAACCAGGAGTGGATCAAAAGGGCGGATACGGAGCGTCTCCTGCCGGACGTACTCGCACAACTGGAAACCGCGGATATCCGTCCGGACCAGGAGATCCTGAAACAGGTGATCCCGATGGTGAAGGAAAGGTGCGTACTGCTGACAGACTTCGTAGAGCAGACCGGATATTTCTTCAGGGCCCCCTTGACATGGGACCTGGACGCGGTCAGGCCGAAATGGACACCAGAAAAACAGCAATGGTTCAACCAATGGGCGGCAAGCCTCGGGACACTGTCCGCCTGGGATGCCCCGACGATCGAAGCCGACTTCAAAGGAGCTGCGGCAAACGGCGGCATCAAGCCCGGCGAACTGCAGCTGCCGTTCCGGGTCATGCTGGTAGGCGGAAAATTCGGACCACCGGTCTTCGAGATCGCATCCCTGGTCGGCCGCGAGCAGACGATCGCCCGCATCAAGGCCATGCTGGCTGCCCTGAAGAGCAATGACTGACCCGCATCATGCACGACCATCCCGCTTTGCGTTAATTTTGCACCCAAATACGCCCCATGGATAGGCCCATACGCGTCCTGATTGCCAAGGTAGGTCTCGACGGTCACGACCGTGGCGCCAAGGTCATCGCCAGCGCCCTGCGCGACGCAGGCATGGAAGTCATCTACACCGGCCTGCGGCAAACCCCTGAAATGGTGGTCAACACCGCCCTGCAGGAAGATGTCGATGCCATCGGGATCAGCATCCTGTCGGGGGCACACATGACCGTATTCCCCAGGGTGATGACCCTGATGAAAGAGAAGGGACTGCATGACGTCCTGCTCACCGGTGGAGGAATCATACCTCCGGAAGATATGACCCAACTGCTCGATATGGGCGTGGGCAGGCTGTTCGAGCCGGGCACACCCATGGCAGGGATCGCCGAATACATCAGGGAACAGGTCGCCCTGAGAAGACCTGAATGAATGACCGGTCATAACGATCACGCATAACCGAAGATATGACATACGAAACGCTGCTGACGGACCTTGACCAGGGCATCCTGACGGTGACGGTCAATCGACCGGACAAGTTGAACGCTCTGAACAGATCGGTGCTGGCGGATCTCGACCGGCTGATGGACCGGGTGCAGACGGATGCGGACATCAAAGCGGTGCTGCTGACAGGTGCCGGTCCCAAGGCTTTCGTGGCGGGGGCTGACATCTCCGAATTCCTGCAGGCAGGCCCAGACGAGGGAGCCGCGCTGGCAAAACGCGGACAGGACCTGTTCTTCCGCATCGAAAGATCTCCAAAACCCATCATCGCCGCCGTCAATGGATTTGCGCTCGGCGGAGGGTGTGAACTGGCCATGAGTTGTCATTTCAGGCTCGCCTCGGACAATGCCCGTTTCGGCCAGCCGGAAGTGAACCTCGGCATCATCCCCGGTTATGGAGGTACGCAGCGCCTGCCCCGCCTCATCGGCCCCGGACGCGCCATGGAACTCATCCTCACCGGCGGCATGATCGACGCATCCGAGGCCCTGCGCATCGGCCTCGTCAATCATGTCACCTCACCGGAAGCCCTCCTGGAAACAGCCCGTGTCATCATACAGACCATCCTCACAAGATCTCCGGTGGCCATCGGTCAGGCCATCGCGGCCGTGAATGCCGCCACACAGGGGGACTACGGATACGCCGTTGAAATAGAAAAGTTCCGCGGCTGCTGCGGCACCGAAGACATGAAGGAAGGTGTAACGGCCTTCCTTGAAAAAAGAAAACCGGTATTTCCCGGACGTTAAGCGGGAAAATAAATATCAAACCCAGTCATCATGGATTACAGGATCGAAAAGGACACGATGGGCGAAGTGAAAGTGCCCGTTGACGCGTATTTTGGCGCACAGACACAGCGCAGCATCGACAATTTCAGGATCGCTCAGGACATCAACAAGATGCCCCGCGAGATCATCCGCGCCTTCGCCTTCCTCAAAAAGGCAGCCGCCCTCACCAATATGGAAGCAGGCGTACTACCGAAAGAGAAATGCGAACTCATCGGACTCGTCTGCGATGAGATCCTCGAAGGTAAGCTCGCTGATGCCTTCCCCCTGGTCGTCTGGCAGACCGGCAGCGGTACCCAGAGCAATATGAACGTCAATGAGGTGATCGCCTACCGGGGGCATGTCATGAAAGGCGGCAGTCTGACAGATAAAGACAAGTTCCTGCACCCCAACGATGATGTCAACAAGTCGCAATCATCCAATGATACCTTCCCGACGGCCATGCACATCGCCGCCTACGAGATCATCCTGAAGACGACCCTGCCCGGCATCGAGAAACTGCGCAATACCCTGGCAGAAAAGAGCCGCGCGTTCATGAAAGTGGTCAAGATCGGTCGCACCCACTTCATGGATGCCACGCCGCTGACCCTGGGCCAGGAATTCAGTGGATATGTATCACAACTTGATCATGGTATCCGCGCGATCCGCAACACCCTTCCCCACCTGGCGGAACTCGCACTCGGTGGAACCGCCGTGGGTACCGGCATCAACACCCCCGACGGATACTCGGAAAATGTGGCCCGCCACATCGCGAACCTGACGGGATTGCCCTTCGTAACCGCCGAAAACAAGTTCGAAGCCCTCGCGGCACATGACGCCATCGTCGAAGCACACGGTGCACTCAAGACCGTGGCCGTCAGCCTGATGAAGATCGCCAATGACATACGCATGCTCTCCTCCGGTCCGCGCAGCGGCATCGGCGAGATCTTCATCCCGGACAACGAACCCGGATCTTCCATCATGCCCGGAAAAGTAAATCCGACCCAGTGTGAGGCCCTCACCATGATTGCCGCACAGGTCCTCGGGAATGATGTAGCCATCAACGTCGGAGGCGCAAACGGACATTTTGAGCTCAACGTCTTCAAACCCATGATGATCTATAACTTCCTGCACAGCGCCCGGTTGATCGGCGACGGATGCGTGAGCTTCAATGACAAATGCGCGATCGGCATCGAACCGATCGAAGCGAATATCCGCAAGCACGTGGAGAACTCCCTGATGCTCGTCACCTCCCTGAATACGAAGATCGGCTACTACAAGGCGGCAGAGATCGCTCAGAAAGCACACAAGGAAGGCACCACCCTCAAGGAGATGGCCGTACGACTGGGTTATGTGACACCGGAGCAGTTCGACGAATGGGTCATTCCGGAAGACATGGTCGGAAAAATCTGAAAAAAAATCAGCCCTTGACATTTGAATGACAGGCCGTTGGGTCTGTCATTTTTTTTACATGTACCGGACTCCATAATAAAGGTTGCGTGCCTCCGTTTTATATGTACCGTACCAAACCCTTGTGAAAATGATGCAACGACCCGACAGCGGGCAGGAACATCATCCCCCCTCCGGCCAGCAGCCCCCGAAAGGGAGCCCGGAGATCAGAGATGTGAAGCCTGAACCGCCAGACCTAACCTTGCGCAAAATGATCCTAAGTCAGTTGAACGAATGGCAGATCGACACCGAAATTCAATCGGCGATGCTGGCCAACAGAAAAAACGCCAAGCATAACAGATCCTGAAAATTTTTTGGTTTTCAGTTGGTTTGAACCCCGGTATCCCGCGAAAGCGGGATATCTTTTTTTAGGGCCATACGGGCACAAAGAGATCCCCCGCCTTTATGATTGAGATTCAGGTGGATTTCATGCAATTTCCTGACCAGGTTGAATGAATCTGAAACGAACGGTAATCACTACCCGAGCTCTATCTCGGTATTGTCGCCGATGTTGAGCGTTCGGGTTTCACCCTTGATCTCGGTATCACTGCCGATCAGTGAGTCATTCAGTACAACATCGTACAGTTTCGAAAAGGAACCGATGATCGAATCCCGAACAATGGAATAATTAATGGTGGTACGTTCGCCGATGGCGACGTTGGGCCCGATGATCGTATTCCGGATCTCACATCCACGGGCAATGCTGACGGGCGGAATGATGATCACGTTCTCGAACACATGGTCATCGGAAATATCTCCCCCCATTTTCTTGAGCAGGGTGGCGTTGCTCTCCAGCAATGATTCCTTCTTGCCGCAGTCGAACCAGTTGTTGACACGGAAAGGCCTGAATGCGGCACCGCGCTGGATCATGCAGTCCAGGGCGTCCGTCAGACTGTATTCGTCCCGGTTGGTCTTTCCGTCCCTCAGGTTGCGATCCAGGCAATCGAAGAGCATGCCCGTGTCATGGATCTTGTACAGTCCCACAAGCGCCATGTTCGATTTAGGTATCTGAGGCTTTTCCACGACGCGGCTGATCGCACCCTCGTCATCGATCTCCGCCACACCAAAGGATCTTGGGTCATCCACTTTCTTGACGCCAAGGACAGAACCTTCGATGGCCAGCAACTCCTTTACATCATATTCACAGATCGTATCTCCCAGGGCGATCAGGATTTCGTCATCACCGACATCCTCCCGCGTCAGCCAGATCGCATGGCCAAGACCACAACGGTCCGACTGATGAACGAAACGGCAGTCCAGATCGGGGTAATTCAATTGTACGAAATCCTGGATCTTGTCGCCCAGATGCCCCACGATCAGTATGAATTCGCGGATGCCTCCTTCTTGCAGCTGGTCGATGATGATGCTGAGCAGGGTTCTGCCCGCCAACGGGATCAGCGCCTTGGGCTGGGTGTAGGTATGCGGCCTGAGCTTGGTACCGGCACCGGCAACGGGTATGATGGCTTTCATGCGCTTGCGGGTCGTTGAGTGGAACGTGAAAGTAGTGAAAAAAAGAAAGACCGTCAGATGCCATGACTTAATCATTCATTGCCAGTTCGGACAGGGTGGCCTATTTTTGCGCAAAATTCCACTCATGCAAAGAGATACGGTCCTGTTCGATCTGCTCAACAGGGAACTCGTCAGACAGCGCGAAGGCATCGAGCTCATCGCGTCCGAGAACTTCACCTCCCTGCAGGTCATGCAGGCCATGGGCTCCGTGGCTACCAATAAATATGCAGAGGGCTATCCCGGCAAACGCTATTACGGCGGCTGCGAGGTGGTGGACGAGATCGAACAACTGGCGATCGACCGCCTCAAGCAGGTATTCAATGCCTCCTGGGCCAACGTACAACCCCATAGCGGTGCTCAGGCAAACGCCGCCGTCTTCCTCGCCTGCCTGAAACCGGGCGATAAGATCCTGGGCCTCGACCTCAGCATGGGCGGACACCTCACGCACGGTAGCCCCGCCAACTTCACCGGAAAATATTACCAGGCCTTCCATTATGGTGTGGACCGCGAAACAGGCCTGGTGGATTATGACCAGCTGGAACGCATCGCCCGCACGGAAAAGCCCAGGATGATCATCTGCGGCGCTTCCGCCTACAGCCGCGATTGGGACTACGCCCGCATCCGGGCCGTCGCCAATGAGATCGGAGCCCTCGTCATGGCAGACATCGCACACCCGGCCGGCCTCATCGCCAAGGGACTGCTGAACGATCCGTTCGATCATTGCCATATCGTTACATCGACCACCCACAAGACCCTGCGCGGTCCCCGTGGCGGCGTGATCATGCTGCGCCATGACTTCGAGAATCCCTTCGGCATCAAAGACCCCAAGGGTAATATCCGCCCGATGAGCGCTCTGCTCGACCTCGCAGTATTCCCCGGCATGCAGGGCGGCCCGCTGGAACACGTCATAGCCGCCAAGGCCATCGCCTTCGGCGAGATCCTGACCGATGAGTTCATGACATACCAGCAGCAGGTCCAGCGCAATGCCCAGGCCATGGCCGCCTCTTTCGTCGGACGCGGATACCACCTGATCAGCGGAGGCACCGAGAACCACCTCATGCTGATCGACCTGCGCAACAAGAACATCACCGGCAAAAAGGCCCAGGAAACCCTGGATCGCGCACATATCACCCTGAACAAGAATTCCGTGCCCTTCGATGACAAGAGCCCCTTCGTAACCTCAGGTATGAGAGTAGGTGTGCCCGCCGTCACCACCCGCGGACTGAAAGAGCCCGAAATGGAGATCATCGCCGGACTGATCGACAGGGTGATCATGCAGCCCGACAACGAACAGGAGATCGCTGCCGTACGCGCTGAAGTGAAGGCGCTCATGCAGGGCTTCCCCCTGTATCCGGAACTGGGATGAACCTGCTGCCTGCCCATATCTGAACGCTAAATAACACTGGCCTTGATACAACGCATTCAAACCCTGTGGCTGCTGCTTGCCGCCGGCGCATCATCCCTGATGTTCAGGCTGCCGCTTTGGGAATACCGCCGGACAGAAGACGCCCCACCCACCAGCTACCTGGCGCCGGAAAGCCTGCTGCTGCTGTCACTCATCACCCTTTCTGTGCTGATCTCCATCGGATCGGTATTCCTTTTCCGGAACCGGCCGCTGCAAAAGAAACTATGCCTGGGTGGAACCCTGATATCAGCCGGCGTGCTGGCCCTTGAAGTCGTACAGGTCGAAGGACTCCGTAAGTCACTCTCTCCGGTGTCTGGCCTCTGGCAGTTTGGCGCCCTGATGCCCGTGCTGATGATGGTCTGCTTCATCCTTGCCTTCATCGGCATCAGAAAGGACGAAGCCCTCATCAAAAGCCTGGACCGGTTGCGCTGATCCACGACTGAAAACGCTTTGCGTATAGCACAAAAGCCATCCCGAAATATCCTCCCGGGATGGCTTTTTTTATGGAGCTATGGATCAAAGAAATCGGCCGGTCGGAGAATCCGGACAATCCTTTAAGCCCGAAGGCAGCCCGGCATAGACCAGCTGGCCTCCGCCATCACCGGCCTCAGGACCAAGTTCGATGACCCAGTCTGCCGAACGGATCACATCTATATTGTGCTCGATCACGATCACCGAATGGCCCTGATCGATCAATGCGTTCATGGATGTCAGCAGCTTGGTGATGTCATGAAAATGCAAACCCGTTGTGGGTTCGTCGAAAATGAACAGGATCTTCTCCTGCGCACGGCCACGACCCAGGAATGACGCGAGTTTCACGCGTTGTGCCTCCCCGCCTGAAAGCGTGTCGCTCGACTGCCCCAGCTTTACATAGCCCAGGCCCACATCGCTCAGCGGCTGGAGCTTTTTGGCGATATCCGGCTCAGCCCGGAAAAATGCAATGGCATCCTCCACAGACATCTCCAGGAGGTCATGGATGTTTCGCTCCATATATCGGACCTCCAGCACTTCTTCCCGGAATCTGCGCCCTTTGCAGGCCTCGCAGGTCAGATGCACATCCGCCAGGAACTGCATTTCCACCACCTGTTCCCCTTCACCCTTGCAGGCATCACAACGGCCGCCGTCCACATTAAAAGAAAAATGCTTGGGCTGGTAGCCCCTCAGCTTACTAAGCGGCTGTCGGGCAAAGAGATCCCTGACCTCATCCCAGGCCTTGACATAGGTCACCGGATTGCTGCGGGAGGACTTTCCGATCGGATTCTGATCGACCATTTCGATCTGGGAGAAACTGTCAAGGTCTCCGCTCAGGGCCCGGTGCAGACCGACCTTCTCCGCCACGCCCGTCTTCAGTTTCTGCAGGGCTGGATGTAGGACCTGTTTTACCAGCGTGGTCTTACCACTGCCGCTGACGCCGCAGATCACGCAAAGTACCTGCAACGGAATCTGCACATCAAGGTTTCGGAGGTTGTGCTGCCGGGCGCCTTCCACCAGGATGGACTTCTTCCAGTCCCTCGGTTTGGCTGGCGGCCGGATCTCGAGATCTCCGCGCAGATATTTTCCCGTGAGGCTGCGTTTATTGGTGATGATGGCCTGATAATCTCCTTCAGCCACCACTTCGCCGCCCTGATGACTGGCCAGTGGCCCCATATCAATGATGTGATCGGCTTCCCGCATCATCTGTTCATCGTGCTCCACGACCACCACCGTGTTGTCAAGGTTCCTGAGATGCTTCAGCACACCGATCAGACGGTGCGTATCGCGCGGGTGCAGGCCAATCGATGGCTCGTCGAGGATATACAGGGAGTCCGTCAGATTGCTGCCCAGACTGCGGGTGAGTTGTATCCGCTGGCTTTCGCCGCCACTCAGGCTGTTGGCCAACCGGTTGAGGGTGAGATAGCCCAGCCCCACGTCGAGCAGGGTGGACAGCCGCTGGCGGATCTCCAGGAGGATCCTGCGGGCGATCTGTTCTTCGTGATCCGTCAGGGCAAGACGTCCGAACCACTCGTCCAGATCGCATACCTGCATGGCGCAAAGTTCTCCGATATGGGCGCCGCCGACCTTCACATACAATGCCTCCGGACGAAGCCGGTGACCACCGCAGGTATGACAGGTGGTGCGGCCACGATACCTGGACAACAGCACACGATATTGGACCTTGTAGAGGTTCTGTTCCACCTCACGGAAGAAAGCATCGATGCCATCAACATAGGCGTTTCCCTTCCACAGCATGTCATACTGCTCAGGCGTGAGATCCGACACCGGACGATGGATGGGAAATCCCGTGTGTTTGGCAGCCCGGATGAACTGGTCGCGCCATTGGCCCAGTTTATCGCCCTTCCAGGGTGCAACGGCCCCTTCATACACACTCAGCCTGGTATCTGGTATCACCAGGTTCGGATCGATGCCCAGCACCTGCGAGAATCCCTCACAGACAGGACAGGCACCATATGGGTTATTGAAGGAGAAGAGATTGGGGACGGGTTCCTCGAACCGGATCCCATCGAGTTCGAATCGCTGCGAGAAATGGAGCAGGCGCGATTCATCGACCTGAAGATACAGATCGCCTTCCCCTTCATAGAATGCCGTCCCGATGGAATCTGCGATCCGATGCAGGTCATCTTCATCGAAGGGTCGTACCACCAGTCTGTCCACCAGCACATAGGTATCGGGCGTAGGCGACCAGTCGGGCAGTTCCTGCAACTCCTCGATGCGTGTCAGCCCTGTCGCATGGAGATCATAGATCCGGGAGAATCCCTTCTGCATGAGGATGCCGAGTTCCTCCGCAGGTACCCTGCCGGGACCGGTACGAAAAGGCACCAGCAGATACACTTTTGCGCCTTCCGCCAGTTCACGGATGGCCTGCACGACATCTCCCACATCATCCTTGCGAACCTCCCGTCCGGAAACGGGAGATATGGTACGACCTGCCCGGGCGAAAAGAAGGCGGAGATAATCGTAGATCTCCGTCATGGAGCCGACCGTGGAACGGGGTGTCCGGGTGATAACCTTTTGCTCGATGGCAATGGCCGGACACAACCCATGTATATGATCCACATCGGGTTTATCCATCCGCATCAGGAACTGCCGTGCATAGGCGCTGAGGCTTTCAGCATACCTTCTCTGCCCTTCTGCGTATAAAGTGTCGATGGTAAGTGAGGACTTTCCCGAACCGGAAACGCCCGTAACTACGATGAATTTTCCCCTGGGTATTTCTACGTGTACATTCCGCAGGTTGTGTACACGCGCTCCATGTATCACGATGCCCTCGTTGATCGTACTTTTTCCGGCTTTCCGGCTGCGTCCCTTGCTGGTCGCGGTTTTCGCCATTTTATATCAGTTCAGTTCGTGTATGGTAAATCTACGTGTTTCTGAAAAGTGGTTTTACGTATCGCCTGAAACCCTTTGCAGACGTGGCTTTTAGCTATTTTCAAACCTTCTAAAAAAACATGAAAATATAAGCTGAAAAAAATTTGCCGGTTCGATTTAACATTTATTTTCGTCATCCAATATCCTGAAAAACAGCACAAAATCCTGTCGGAGGTACACACCAGGGATGATGAGTTGTCAGCCGGATATTGGCCACTGAAATCCAAAACCGACCAAAAACCAAATTGTCCATGCGCTCTCTTACTCAACTGACCGACCAGCAACTGATCCATCTCTTCATCGATGGTCAATCCGAAGCCCTGGAGATGATCTTCAATCGTCATAAGGAAAAGATCTTCACGTCCATCTTTCTGCTGGTAAAAGACAAGTATGTAGCCGAGGACATCTTCCAGGACGTATTCATACGTGTGATCGATACGGTGCGCAGCGGCAGATATACGGAAGAAGGGAAGTTCCTCCCCTGGGCCATGCGTATTGCCCACAATCTTTGCGTTGATCATTTCCGCAAGGTCAAAAGAACCCCCACGGTACGCAGCAGCGAAGATCAGGACATCTTCGAGATGCTCAACATGAGCGAAGATGGGATCGACCGGAAGGTGATGCAGCGTCAAAGCCACGACCGCATCCGCCGAATGATCGAGATGCTGCCGGCAGACCAGCGCGAGGTCATCATCCTGAGACACTACGCCGAACTCAGTTTCAAGGAGATTGCAGCCCTTACCAACTGCAGCATCAATACGGCCCTGGGCCGCATGCGCTATGGCCTCATCAACCTGCGCAAGATGATGAATGAAAAGAAAATTTCCCTCTAGATCATACCGGACGCAGGCAGGCGCTCAACAGAGCAGCGCCTGCGTCTGATTCAGGCTGTCAATGAGCTATGGGTCCGCCGCAGGCGCCCCTCCGGATCAGGCGATGCCGAAGAGCGAACGGAAGACAGCCAGGCCGTCCGTATTGCCGAGCTCGGGGCTGCACGCCCTCTCAGGGTGCGGCATCATGCCAAAGACATTCCTTCCTGCGTTACAGATGCCCGCTATATCCCTGGAAGCACCGTTAGGGTTGGCATCGCCCCCCGTGTTACCTGTTGCATCCGAATATTTGAAGATCACCTGACCCTGTGCTTCCAGCGCATCCAGGGTAGCCTCATCCGCATGATAACGTCCCTCCCCATGTGCCACAGGGATCATGTGCACGGCACCGTCAGCACCTTTGATATGCACATTTCGACAGACGAATTGCATGTGTGCATTTCTGAGCAACACACCCGGCAACAGCCCTGATTCGCACAGGATCTGAAAGCCGTTGCAAACACCCAGTACCTTGCCCCCACGTTCAGCGAATGAGATCACCGACTGCATCATCGGACTGAAACGCGCGATGGCGCCACACCGGAGGTAGTCACCGAAGGAGAACCCGCCGGGCAACACGATGCAATCATCCGTGCTGAAGGCCGACAGATCGCGATCCTTATGCCATAACGCTACGACTTCCTGGCCCAGATCGTTCCTGAGCGCCCAAATCATGTCTCGGTCGCAATTCGACCCGGGAAACACCACTACCCCGAATTTCATGTGATGATCGTTTTTTCGAAGCCACGAAGGTACGTCTACTTGTGCAGAACAAGGTAATTCCAGCCAATGATGGCAAAAATGGTCATGAAATGAAGCAGCCGCGCCATCCATGGCCGGCCTGCATATTCATAAGCCACAGCATGAAATGCAGCAATGGGGACAAAAGTGAGATACAACGATCCAAAGCCGGAGCCACCACCCCAGAAAGAGATCAGGATGCCCAGGAAAAGGTAGGCGTACAATAATGTCCAGATCTTTCTGTTCCGTATCAGCATTCTGGGGATTTGCCGGTTCAGCGCTCCCACTCCCCACAGGAACGGGACCACCAGCATGCCAAGGGAAACCCAGGTCATGGGCTGCAACTGCGGCAACAGCCGATGAAGACGCATCCCCGGCGTGAGATCTATCTGCCCCCACCTCGAGGTCAGATAGACCCAGGACAGGAAAAAATAGAACGGCATCATCAGACCTGTCAATGCGGAGATCCAGTCACGAAACCTGGGCGTTCCCATGATCGCCGGAGCTATGAAAATGAAGACACCGAAAAGAATGGAAGGGAAATAGATCAGGGCCGACAATCCCGTCAACACCCCGGCATTGAAAATGATATCGCCCGGACGACGGGCATTGAAAACCCGATTCATATCTCCCCAAACCCTGATCAGCAGGGTCGCACTCAGCATCAGTGATGAAAGGCCCCACCAGTCCGGTAGCAGCGCAGTGACGAGCAAATAGGACATCGCCGGCAGGAACCCGATCCGGGCAAGCAACTTATCCTTTTCCATTTGCGCATTCAGCAGCAGCGCCTGCAGGAAAACGACCACATATCCGATCAACGGGTTGAAAACCGGGGTGGATCTGAACGTCTCCGTGAGGCCATCCGCGAGCAGATCATACAGATAGCCATCCCCCTCCGAACGCAAAGGGGCAGCGGGGTTCAGAAAGGCAGCAGCACGAAGGGCCAGGCCATAGAAAAAAAGCAGTACGACCGTTAACGGATGCTGACGTCTGAATAATACAAACATGATTTGGCTTAGAAGTCCAGCTTCGCGAAACAGATGTAATTACGATTCATGCAGGGGATGACCAATTCCCGGGGACCTGTCTGCTTGCCATACCTGGGCATGAACTCGTAATTCCGGTCAAGCCCCTTCAGGGTGGGATCCCGCTTCATCCTGCCCTCTGCATTCAGGGTCACGCTGTTAAGGATCTGCTCCCTGCGCTCCAGCTGGTTGAAAAGGAAACGTATCTCACTGCCCGTATTGAACAGCAGGTAGGACAACAGGATATCCGAATTATCGTCAAATTGCTTCTTCCGCACCACATTGCTCCACTGCAGCTTTCCATCCGGATTGAAATAGAAGACCATGATGTTCTCTGAAACATGACGCACCACTGTATTGTTGCCCCAACGGTTCCAGGGATCCGCCCAGCGCCACTGATTGAAAGAGGAATACGGGGAGAAATAGTAGTTATAAGGCATCATGCCCATACCCATGCCCCCGTAGAGGTAATCAAACCTGTTCCATCCACCACCTCTCGAACTCGTGTAGTAAAGCTCCCCGATGACGGCGAATCCGCCATCCCGCGTGGGTATGACCTGACGGATAAAATAATCATTGAAAGCCATTTTCGAAGAAGTGTTGTCTGAACGCGCATCTGAACGCAGGGTATCATTGAACGGAAACCGATAGGCCGCATGCTGACGATTGGATGGCTTATCCCAAACCATACTCATCAATCCATCAATGTTGCCGCGCTTCTGCGCATAGTAAAAGGATGTCAGCAGGAATCTTTTGTTGTAATTGTCCGCCTTGATCTTCACTTCATCCAGCACGAATTCTCTCAAAGGGATTTCTGAGATGACCAGTGTGTCTTCATCGGCCTTCTTGACCATCAGATGAAATCGTGTGATATAATCGTGATTGCCCGACTGTGTACTGCTGCCAAAGGCCAGGTCACCGTCGTTGTCCAGCACAAAATCATTGAAAATGCCATCCCTCGGCTGAGGAGGAGTCACCACCACGCTTCTGCGCAGCAGGTTGAGGTCGCGGTCATAAAGCAGGGTGGTAAGTACATATATCCGCTCCTGACGGCGGTTCATTTTATACACCATGATCCGCTGCTTATTCTCGCTGTACAGCATTGAATAGACCTTGATCTCGTTATTGGTTTCGAGATGGGAAGTGTCCAGCACCACCGGATCCGCCAGCATCTTGGCATCCCCGTTCAATTTCACCGCGGCAAAATAGACCACGTTCTTTTTCTGGTATTGATAGACCATGTAGTAATGGTCGGGATAGGCAATAAAATCGACATTGGAAACCCGATCGGGCAAAACGGTGAGGTTGACCTTATCCTTCAGCTTCATATCCCCGTCGTAAACGGAGACATCATTCTTGTTCCTGAAATTCTTGTAAATATTGATGTTACCGCCCACTTTACCGATGATCTCGAAATTCATCTGACGATAGTCGTCGCGATCGATATCCGTATAGGAGATCCTTTGGGCCTGAAGAGCCGTCGCCAACGTCAGAAGCACCGCGAAAAGGATGGATGTCCGCATGATTCGGGTTTGTTTGATAAAATTACGCATTGAATGGCAAGATATCCGTTCCGGGGAGCACCGAGGCCTCAAAACGGAACATTTTAACGGAACGTATAATGCAGGGAAATGGTTGCAGGTGAATTTGATTTCCATATACCTTTGTCTCATTAATCTCTCCGAAACGAATAATTACCTCCCACCGTGGCGAAACATGTGAACAGGGTGACAGGCGCGGGCCTGCTCATCGCCCTGGGTATCATCTATGGAGATATCGGAACCTCTCCGCTCTACGTATTTAACGCGATCATCAGCGACCGGGTCATCACCGAAGACCTGATCATCGGCAGCCTTTCCTGTATCATCTGGACCCTGACCCTGCAGACCACCGTCAAGTACGTGATCATGGTGCTGAGGGCCGACAACCGGGGAGAAGGCGGCATCTTCGCCCTCTACGCGCTGGTCCGAAGGCGCCGTAAATGGCTGGTCGTACCGGCCATGATCGGCGGAGCCTCCGTATTGGCCGATGGCATCATTACCCCCCCCATCTCCATTACCTCTGCCGTTGAAGGCCTCAAGAACATACCTTCCCTCCATAACATCGCCACGGAAACGATCGTGTACATCGTCCTCGGCATTATGACCGTATTCTTTTTCCTTCAACAGTTCGGCACTGCCTCGATCGGAAAAATGTTTGGTCCGGTAATGGCCGTCTGGTTCAGCATGCTGGCCATTCTTGGCATCATCCACCTGGGAGATGAACCCGGCATTTTCAAGGCTTTCAACCCCTGGCAAGCCGTGCATTTTGTAAAAGAGTATCCAAACGCTTTATGGCTGATGGGGGCCGTCTTTCTGTGTACCACCGGTGCAGAAGCACTATACAGCGACCTCGGACACTGCGGACGCGGCAATATCCGCATCTCCTGGATCTTCGTAAAAACGACCCTGTTGCTGAACTACCTCGGCCAGGGTGCCTATCTGCTGGCCAATCGTAAGGGATTGGAGATCACCGCCGCAGTGAAAGAACAACTCACGATCAATGCATTCTACGACCTCATGCCCGAGTGGTTCGTCATATTCGGAGTCATCGTCGCCACCAGCGCCGCGATCATCGCGAGCCAGGCCATGGTCAGCGGGTCCTTCACCCTGATCAGTGAAGCGATGCGGCTCAACCTCTGGCCGAAATTCCGCATCGTATACCCCTCCGAAGAAAAAGGCCAACTCTACATTCCGGCCGTCAACGGTATGATCTTCGCCGGCTGCGTGGCCGTGGTGTTGTACTTCAAGGAATCATCGAAAATGGAAGCAGCCTATGGCCTGGCCATCATCATGACCATGATCGCCACCACCATGCTGTTCGCCAACTACATGGTACTCCACCGCGTGAAGGCGGGTTGGATCTATTTGTTCCTGGCAACCTACGTCGTGATCGAATTTGGCTTCCTGATCGCCCTGCTGCAAAAATTCCTGCACGGAGGCTATATCACCCTGATGGTCGCCTTCCTCATGTTCTTCGTGATGTACGTCTGGTTCCGCTCCCGGAAGATCAAGAACCGGTATGTGGAATTCGTGAAACTGGAAGAATACCTGCCCCTGCTGCAGGAACTCTCCAACGATACTACGATCAACAAATACGCCACACACCTCATCTACCTGACCAGCGCCAACAACCCCAAGGAGATCGAACACAAGATCACCTATTCCATTTTCAATAAGAAACCAAAGCGCGCTGACATCTACTGGTTTGTACATGTAGATACCCTGGATGATCCCTACACCTGCGAGTATGAAGTATCGACCATCATCCCCAATGAGGTCATCCGGGTGGAATTCCGTCTCGGATTCCGGATGGAACCCAAACTCAACCTGATGTTCCGCCGGGTCGTTGAAGACATGGTGGCCAACAAAGAAGTGAATGTGGTCAGCCGCTACGAAAGCCTGCAGCGCAACAACATCGTGGGTGATTTCGAATTCATCGTCATGGAGAAATTCCTCAGCCAGGACAATGAACTGCCCTTCTGGGAAAAAGTGGTCATGAACGTCTACTTCGCCCTCAAAGAGGTCAGCCTCTCAGAAGAACGCGGCTTCGGACTCGATCAAAGCAATGTGAAAGTGGAGAAATTCCCGCTGATCGTCGCCCCGGTCACCCGCCTGAAGTTGAAGCGGATCATTGCCGAGGAATGAGCAGGGAATCCATGACCTTTTCATAAACTTCGTAGGCCGGGAGATCATTATGTCCCGCACCCTCGATCGCTACAAACCGATCGCCGGGCTTCAGCACCGACTGCAATCCGTCCGCATGTCTCAGGGGGATGACCCGATCCTTCGTGCCATGCACAATGGTAACAGGCACGCTTACACGTGGCAGGTACTCCTCAACAGGCAATTCGAACCGGGATAGCCTCTGTGTCGGCCATATCGGCATCCATGTTGAAACAAGGGAAGGAATGCTTCGGTATGGCGTCTCGAGTACCAGGCCCCTGACCGCCACCTTTGAGGATAGCCAGGCAGCTACCCCTGTGCCCATCGACCGCCCATACACCCAGATAGAATCCGGAGCACATTCCACTCGGGCCATCAGATAGGTCTGTTTGGCATATTCGTACAGCATAGACTCTTCCAGGGAGCCGGTACTCTTCCCAAAACCGGGATAGTCAGGCATCCAGACCTCATAGCCCCGGGCGGTGAAGAATGGAACACGATCTGCATACCAGGTCACATTCCTGCGATTCCCGTGCAGATAGATCAAAAGCCCCTTCCGTTCAACATCCGGAGATGCCGGAAACTTCGTGATGTGCAGGTCAGCGCCCGGATGATGCCGGATCAGGATCTCCTTCGCTGGGATGGAAAAGGAATAACGGAAATCGGCAGCCACGGCAACCGGACGAAAGAGGATCCGTTCCTGCGCGTGATAATAGACGATGCCGGTCAGTGCATAGAAAAAAGCGATCACTGTCACGATGCGGAGGACGGTTCTTCGGCGCAATGGCTTCATGTTGCGGGGTGATCCGCAAAGGTAGGCATTCAGCATCGGCGATCGTGCGCCTCAGTACTTCAGGATATCGCGGATGAAATTGTGATACTCGTGAAAGACCGGCAGGTTGTTATGCCCGCCCCCCGGAATCCGGATCAGCGTGGTCCGGGAAGGGTTAAGTGCCTGCAGGCGGATGCTGTGACCGATGGGGATCAACCGGTCGCGGGTGCCGTGAATAATATAGATCGGGCATCGGACATGACGGATCCAGCGATCCGTCCGGAGTTTGTATCGGAGCACAAACCTCACCGGCATGATCGGCACCAGTCGCTCAATGACCCTGGAGAAATTGTAATACGGAGCATCCAGGATGAGATAGCGCGGCCGGTTGTCGGATGCGAGTTTCGCCGCAAATCCGCTCCCGAGGCTTCTTCCATAGACGATCAGATGGTCTTCCGGACAATTCTCCTTCAGGCGGTCGTACACAAACTGCATGTCCTTCAGCATGGCCGCTTCGCTGCGGGCACCCGTGCTCTTTCCAAACCCACGGTAATCGACCAGGACGACATCATAATTATACCGGTAGAAATCCCTCGCATACCTGGCCCAGCCTTTGATGGACCTGCTGTTGCCATGGAAATACAGGATCAGTCCGGAAGGCGCGTCCCTGTGGAAGTGCAACCCGTTGATTCGGACGCCAGGTTCAACATCAAAGAACAATTCACGGAAGGGAATGTCATATTTGAAGGTGAAATCCTGGGCAAGCTTCTCCGGCTTGAAGATGAACCGCTCCTGAACCAGGTACATGACGATCATGACCAGGGCGTATCCGATCAGGATCCACCACCAGCCTAAATGAAACCACGATAAAAAGATCAGGGCATACATCCTGCATGAATATACACCACAGGATGATATTCCGGTGCACCTCAAACCATGGCAGAATTGCAACTACAAGAATAAGATTGCAGGATTCGCAATTGCACCTGCAGGCAGCCATTTTGAAATGAAATTCTACCGATCCTGATATTATTTTGATCGATCATTCGTTATGAATCATATCCCGGTCTGCGATCCGGGAAAACGCAACCTTTTGAAAGATGAAAAATCTGTTCCGAATTGATCTGAACCTGGACAAGCGCATCTTCGGACTCGATGTGATGCGCATGATCGCCATCATGCTGGTGATCCTGCTGAACGGTGATCCACTGGTCAGACGCAATTTTTCGTGGTTTCCCAGGTTCTGGCACATCGACGGAGTGGATATCTTCTTCGTACTCAGTGGGTTTCTCATTGGAACCATCCTCATCAAAACCTTTGAAAAGGAAGGCTTCAACAAGCCGACCCTGTTTCATTTCTGGAAGTTCAGATGGTACAGAACGCTGCCCAACTACTATCTGATCCTGCTGGTCATGATCGCATTCGTCTATGTATCCAGGGAAGATATGCGGGGCTTTAGCTGGAAATACTTCTTCTTTCTCCAGAATTTCGCTTCCGCCACCCCTGACTTCTTCTCTGTCGCCTGGAGTCTGACCGTGGAAGAATGGTTCTACATCTCCTTTCCCCTGACCTCGATCGCCATTTCCAGGCTTTTTCCGAAATGGAAAGTGAAGCAGGTCGTTATGTCCACCATCGTCCTTTTCGTTGTCCTTCCCCTTGCAGCCAGGTTCTTCTTCGCATACCTGGCCGTGCCGGATGGCCGGTACGACATGATGTTCGAGCGGGTGAACTTTGAGAAGTATTTCAGAAGCCGCATGATCCTGCGACTTGACTCGATCGCCTTCGGCGTACTGGGTGCCTGGGTGGCCTATTACTACGAAAGTTTCTGGAAACAGCATACCTGGAAGGTCTTCGGCTTCGGAGCGATCATGTATCTGTTCTTCAGGCTCTATGACTTTGGTCCGCTGTTCCAGTCAACCTTCAGGTTCACCGTCTGCTCCTTCGCCATCTTCCTGTTCCTCCCACTGGCTTCGACTGTCAGATCAGGACCGGTTCGCTGGGCAACCCCGATCACATACGTCAGCATGATCTCCTACTCCATGTACCTCATCCATCGCACACTCATCATGGATGGATTCAGGATTTACTGGGGCCGGCCTTTCTCGGATCTGCAGGCGATCGTGTACTACCTGGCATATTTTGTTCTGGTGTTTGGCTTGTCCGCACTTCTGTACAAGTTCTTTGAACTTCCGATGATGAAACTCAGGGATCGGGGGGTTGGAAAGAAAAACCACGCCCCGGAATCAGACAAACAACCAGTCGCAGAACAGGATCATACAACAACCGAAACGAAGGTCCGCGTCAGACAAAATTTCAGTGTTCCTTCAGCCGGACGCCTTTGATACTTACGCTCAACTGATGAACCAGCCCTGACTTCAGCGCCATGTTTTCCGGGCCATGACTCACCGGAAATCCAAAACATACCGGGAATGTATATTCGGATACAACGTCCGAGATGATATGCAACGCGTCCTGTCCGAAAGGCCGTTCGGTATCACGGCACTCAGTGAAGCCCCCTACGATCAGACCCGCGAGTCCCGCCAGCCGGCCAGCGCGATGCAGCTGGTGCATCATCCGGTCGATATTGTACAACAGTTCACCGACATCCTCGATGAAGAGGATCTTCCCTTTCAGATCAACTTCGGATGGTGTGCCGACCAGATGCGCCAGCAGCGAAAGATTCCCGCCAAACAAGACGCCGGAGGCGGTTCCCGGCCGATTCAGCGGATGTGCGTCAACCCGCAGATCTGTCTTTAAGCCCCTCAAAGCCCTGTGCAGTGATTGCACGGATGGTTTACGCCAACCGCCGGCAGCAAATGCCGAGGCCATCGGTCCATGGATCGTCGCCACCCCGCATTTCGAGAGCAGATGGGCATGGAGAACGGTGATGTCGCTGAATCCGATCAGCCATTTGGGCCGCTTGCGGAATGCCGTTAGATCCAGCCGGTCGATGATCCTGCCCACACCATACCCTCCGCGCGCGCAGAGAATGGCATCCACGGCATCATCATCGAGCATGCGTTGAAGGTCCGCAGCACGCTCCTCATCGGTCCCGGAAAAATATCCATCGCCGGTACCCAGGGTCTTTCCTTCGATCACCCGGAATCCCCATTCATCGCGCAATACCTTGAAACAGGTCCTCATCCTGCTTTTCGGCATGTGGCCTGCCGGACAGACAACGCCGATGGTATCCCCTTTTCGAAGGAATGGTGGGATGATGATATCTTCTATCCGCCCGACTCTTTCTGCAGTGGATCGTTTCATGTTCGGTCATTTCATTTGATCTCCTGCAAACGGACCTGCATCGGATCGACTTTCAAAGTATGACGTACGCCGCATTTAAGGGCGAAGTTGTTTCGCTGATGCCCTGCCGGGAAATCAAAGCACACCGGATAAGCCGATCCTTCCACTTTTTCAAGGATCATGTCAACCACCTCTCTGCCAAATTCATCGCCGGGGGATTCCGTTTTCAGCCGGGTAAATCCGCCCACGATCAAGCCTGCCAGGTGACGGAATTTCCCGGCGCGCTGCAGGGTCGTAAGCATCCGGTCGAGACTGTATCGGTATTCTCCGACATCTTCCAGAAAAAGGATCCTGCCACGGGTATCCGGTTCAGATGGCGTTCCCATGCAATGCTGGATCACGGAGAGGTTACCTCCGATCAGGAGGCCGGAAGCCTGTCCGGTACGATTCATGGGATGGGGCACTACATCATAATTCATGGGGTTACCTGTCAGTGCGTCGCGAATGGACAGGATCGTGGACCGGACCAGCGGATCAGCAGCCTGCCAGTCATCCGGAAAACTGTTGCACATCTTGGAATGCAGGGAAGCGATCCCGCATCTGGCAAAGACATCCAGATGGAGCGCCGTGATATCGCTGAAGCCAATGATCCATTTGGGATGCTTCTTCAATCCTGTGTAGTCGAGCCGGTCAAGGATCCGTCCGACCCCATATCCTCCCCGCGCGCACAGGATGGCCTTGATGTTCGGGTCATTCAGCATCGCCTGCATGTCCGCTGCCCTTTCTTCATCTGTCCCGCCGAACGTGGCATCCCTCCGGCCGATCGAATCCCCTACCCGCACCTCGAAACCCCAGTCCAGCAGACGCTCCACCGTCGGCAGGATCTCCTCCTCCCGAATGAACCCGGCCGGCGATGTGATGCCGATCCGGTCTCCCTGCTTCAGATAAGGCGGGATGGCGACAATTCCGGAATGCCATCCGGCCACATCAATCGGCCTGGCACCCGCAGCCAACCACCCTGCACCAATGGTCATCGCCATAGAAATAAACCGTCCCCGATCCATGTTCGCAAGTTAGTGGAAACACGCATCCCATCTGCCACCCGCCTCCAACAACCCTCCAGGAGTTGCCAGCTCTCCAAGACCCGGCAGCTCTCCAAGACCCGGCAGCTCTCCAAGACTTGGCAACGCTCCAAGACCTGGCAGCTCTCCAAGACTTGCCAGCTCTCCAAGAGTTGGCAACTCTCCAAGAGTTGGGTAATTATGTTAAATAGAAATGTGCGTCAGATGCCGCTGATCCTGCAGGCGAGCGGATACCGGAGATTGGAATACCCTTTCATATCCACCTTCACACTGCCGACCGTGATCGGACTCTCAATGCGCAGCGGCACATGGTTCTTGTCATCGGAAACCCAGACGAGCATCTTTTCTCCTCCTGAAAAGATCGTACCATTGATCAGCAAAGGACTGAACTTGATGGCGTTATACCTTCCATACCGGGTCTTGACGACCTCCCGGCCCAGATAACGGATGAAGAGTGAATGCACCTCCTCATCGATGAACATATTGAATGGGATCCTGTCGCCAGGCTTGTATTTATCAAAGTCGATGTTGCGCGCATAATAGATCGCACTGAGGACATCCTGCACACAAGCCGGAACATTGTACCGCCCTTTTTTCGTCTCGGCCTGATTCCTGAGCTGGTCGAATGTCACGTTCTCCCTGAAGGCATAGCCCCCTTCGTACACATCCCGCTTGAAATGATAGGGCCTCAGGCTCCCGGTATCAATATAGGATTCATAGCGATCCCGCACCTTGAAGATCCAGTCGTACCGTGGATTAGATGTGCCCAGGCCCGTGAGATGATACACCGGCTTGTTCCCGAAGATGGTGCGATCCACGGTGAAACTGGCATCGCCGGCATCGACATAAATGCCGATCACACTGTAATGAACTTTGTAGAGTATGCGCTCACCATGCGTGAAACTCTTGTTGGAGATCCCGCAGAAGTCATCATTCGGATGGCCTGGCCTGGCTCCGATGAACAATAATGCGAAGAACAGGATCCTCTTCATGCCACAATGTTGATCAACTGCAAAGTTAATTCAATATTCGCGGGCGGGGACTGACCGAGGTCAGCCTTCACGCTTTTTTAATAATGCACCCCTGCCTGATGACGACGCAATGAACGTACCGATGACGGCAGGCAATAGCAGATTTACCAGCCAGATAGCAGTGGATGCCGAATAAATACCGATCAGATTGGAATTGAACGTACCAAAAACGATGATGCCGTATTGCCAGCGCAACCCAAGTTCCAGCAACGCGATGCTGGGGACGACCGTCATCAAAAGGTAGAATACAGATACTGCGAAAAGAGCGGTCATAATGTCTGCACCTGCATTCATGCTCCACAGCATGAACACATACTGAAGGGCAAATACGATGAACCTGATCAGCGAAAGTCCCAGTACGACCAGTCCCCGACGACCGTCGATGGCCCTCAATCCCTCTGCGTAGGGCTGCCACCTTTTGAATACGGAGGACCGACCCATCAATCCCCAGGCTCGATCCTGACGGAGATAAAGAAAGAGTGAAGGGATGGAAAACAGCAGCACCGCCCAGGGCAGCAGCCGGAACAGCGGGATTGCTGGCGGAGGAAGCACCCGCAACAATGCATCTCCTATAAAATACCAGCCCAAAAGCCCCGCCAGGAGGGTGACCAGGAGCTGTGCAAATCCGCCGGTCAGTGTCAACGGCACGGATCGAAGCCGCATACCGTCCGGTACAAAGAGCATCCGTCCTCCCATTTCGCCGATGCGATTCGGCGTATTAAGGGAGAAGGCTGCCCCGGCCAGCACCGCCCGGAATGCCTCCATGAACCGAATAGGGGTCAGTCCCTTCATCAGGATCCGCCATTTCATGGCTTCCAGTCCCCAGTTGGGGATCGCCAGGACCAGGGCAGCCAGGAAATAGATCCGGTTTCCGCCTTCAAGTCCTTCGAACATACGCGTCAGCTGGCCCTTAAGGTCAGGCTGGTTGCGCAACTGGATGTACACCGACCAGGCCAGGATGCAAAAGAGCAAAGGCCCGGCCCACCGCCTGATGAATATTTTGATAATTTTGCCCAGAATCACATTTTACTGCTCAAAAGTAAGCCCCCCTTGCCGGAACCTTCCAAAATTATCCTCGGTGTCGATCCGGGCAGTGTTATCATGGGATATGCCCTGCTGCAGGTCACAAGTCAGATCCCGGTCATGCTCGAAATGGATGCCATCTCCCTGAACGGCAAGGCTGACATGTACGACCGGCTCGGGTCCATCTACCGGCTGATGTCCGGCATCCTGACACGTCACCGCCCCGCAGAGCTGGCCATCGAAGCCCCCTTCTTCGGAAAGAACGTCCAGAGCATGCTGAAACTGGGGCGTGCTCAGGGCGTCGTGATCGCTGCGGCCATGATGCATGACATCCCCGTCACGGAGTATTCGCCCCGGCGGATCAAACAGGTCGTCACCGGCAACGGAAATGCGCCCAAGGAAAAGGTCTGGGAGATGCTGCAACACACCCTGAACCTGAAGGAACTGGAGGCTCCCCGGCTTGATGCCTCTGATGCACTGGCCGTCGCCATGTGCCATCACTTCGAAAGCAACACGCCCATCGGCAGGGAACAGGTCCCGAAGAAAAAAGGAGGAAAGGGAGGATGGGCTGATTTCATCCGGCAGCATCCCGACCGGATCGGCTGAGCCGACTATCGGAATCGCTTCCTTTGCGTCCAGAAAGCGATCACGGCCACCCAGGCCAGCAGGTTGGGATAGCGGAACGCCCCCAGATACAGATCGGTCGCCAATGCCACCGCCAATACAACCGGGAAGAGGATGAGTCCCCAGCGCTCCATTTCCCAGATGCCGGAAAGTGCCGTCAGATAACCGATCGTCAGCAACACCTGTGCCGCGGGATAGAACATGCCATAACGCGCCGTAGCCCCGGTGAATGCAACGAGGATGTTGAAGATGCCCGCCGCAAACAGCAGACTGGCGGTGATCGTGATCCAGCGTGGACGGGCGTTCTGTTCAGACATGGGTCAGGAAAGATGACTCAGGATGCGACGCTGAGCGGCTTCGAGATCAGCCGGTGAACATTTAAGTTTGGGCCTCGTGAAATTCAGGTCATCCGCAGAATCGATCGGGACAATGTGCAGATGCGCGTGCGGCACTTCCAGTCCGATGACCGAGAGACCCGCGCGCTGACAGGGAAAAGCCTGCTCGATGGCCAGTGCAATGGGTTTTGCAAAATTCAACATGGCCGAGAGATGTGCCTCCGGCAAGTCAAAAAGCCGGTCCGTCTCCAGTTTTGGAACCACCAGCGTGTGTCCTTCCCTCAATGGAAAAATATCCAGGAAGGCAAAGAACATATCATCCTCCGCGATCCGGTAGGCAGGGATCTCCCCCCTGATGATCCTGGTGAACAACGTCGCCATGTTCGATGATTTACCTGTAAGAATGGAAACGAATGTCCTTCGGATCAGAGGCTGATCTTTTCGATGCGGAAGTTGATGATCCCGGTAGGTGCCTTCACCTCAGCGATCTCACCTTCCTTCTTTCCAACCAAACCCTTACCGATCGGAGATGTGATCGAGATCTTCCCGGCCTTCAGGTCCGCCTCTTTTTCAGAGACGATCTGATAGGTCATGGATTTCTGATTGGCCATATTCGTGATGGTGACCCTGGTCAGGATCGTCACCTTACTTGTATCGATATTGGTGGCATCGAGTATCCTGGCCGTCGCGAGTTCCGACTCGAACTTGCGGATGCGGGCTTCCAGCAGACCCTGGGCCTCCTTGGCAGCGTCATATTCAGCGTTTTCCTTCAGATCCCCTTTCTCCCTCGCCTCCGCGATCGCCCTGGAAGCAGCGGGGCGGTCCACCGTCTTCATACGTTGCAGCTCAGCCTTCATCTGTTCCAGCGTCTCACGCGTCACATAGATGATATCACTCATGTCACATCGGGTTTGTGCCGGCACGGCAGGTGAAAAAAAAGCGCAACGCTCCGGATGACCGGGGCGTTGCGGAAATACAAAGATAAGACAATTCCGTAGAAATCAAATATCAGTCGGCCAGCCCCAGTTTTTGCAACACCACACGGGCCATCCCAATATACGCCTCATGGCTGTACCCGGCTATGTGCGGCGTGATCAATACCCGCGGATCTCCCAGCAGTCGATCCAGCTCCAGACGCTCCGCGTCCGTGTAGGAATCCAACCGCTCATTCTCCAGCACATCCAGTCCCGCTGCCGAGATCAGGGATCCATCCAGCGCCCGGATGATGGCGGACGTATCATGCACCTTACCCCGGGATGTATTCAAGAAGACCGGCCGGCGAACCAGTCTGCCGAAAAATTCATCATTCGCGTAGTGAAAGGTCTCCTCCGTCAACGGAAGATGCAGGCTGATGACATCCGAATCCGACATAACTTGTTCGAGACTCGTCTGGCGGACATGTCCGCCGGCAAATCCTGTCCGGTGAAGGTCGTGCGCCAGTACCGTGACCCCAAAAGATGACAGCAGCCGCGCGAAAGCCTCTCCCGTATTCCCATAGCCGATGATCCCCACGGTCTTTCCAGAAAGTTCCACCCCGCGGTTGGCATCACGGATCCAAAGCCCCGCCTTTACCTGGGTCGCCGACAAAGGGATCCTGTGCAACAGCGATAACAACATGCCCAGCGCGTGTTCCGCCACGGCATTCCGGTTGCCTTCCGGACTGCTCACACAACGGATGCCACGCGCCTCGGCGAAGGTCGTGTCTATGAGTTCCATCCCACTGCCCAGCCGGCCGATCCATTCCAGCCGCACCGCACCCTCCAGCATCTGCCGGTCTATCTTCAGCCGGGTGGTGACGATCAGACCCGTCGCCTCCCCTATGCAGGCCCGGAGGTCATCCGCCTTGATGTCCGGCTGATAGCGCACATCATACCCCTTCGATTCCAGGGTGGTTTGCAGCCAGGGATGTGCCGGAGCGGTGATGATGACCAGCGGTTTCATAACATGCGGGGAATGAGGGCGACGAATTCAGCGACGGACAACTGCTCCGCTCGCTTCGTAAAGATGGGATCAGTCAGTTCAGAGGCCGGAAACAACGCCTTCAGTGGATTGCGCAACTGCTTGCGGCGCTGGCCAAAGGCCGCTTTCACCAGGATCATGAACTTTCGATGGTCCTCGATCTGATAGGGATTCCCTGCATGTTTGAGACTCACCACACCGCTCTTCACCTTGGGTGGCGGATTGAAGCAACGCTCATCCACTTCAAAAAGATAGCGAACCTCGAAATACGCCTGGAGCAGGACCGATAATATGCCATAATCCTTAGAGCCCGGACCTGCAGCAATGCGCACGGCGACCTCCTTCTGAAACATGCCGATCACACGCTCCACCTGGTCGCGCCAATCCAGTACCCGAAAAAGGATCTGGGAAGAAATATTGTAAGGGAAATTGCCGATCATCGTGAAACGTTCATCAAAAGGCGGAGGAGTATCCAGTATGCTCGCCTCGATCAACCGCCCCTGCAGGGATGGATAGGTCTTCAGCAGATATTCCACCTTTTCGTGATCCACCTCGATGGCCCGAAAATATATGTCCGGCAGTTCGATCAGAAATTTAGTGAGCGCCCCGCCGCCTGGACCAACCTCTGCCAGGCGGGAGAAAGGCTCCGCTGTCAATGCCCCAACGATCCGCCGACACACGGACGCGTCTTTCAGGAAATGCTGTCCGAGCGACTTTTTCAGGGTGTACATCAGGTCAAAATTACAGGAAACATCCCCGTTTTCCTTGTACCTTTAACGCTAAAACACATTGTACGTATGAATGTGACCCCCGCAAGGCCCGTGGTCGGTATCAGCATCGGCGATATCAACGGCATCGGCCCTGAGATCATCATAAAAACCTTTTCCGACAGCCGGATCACGGAGTTCTGTATTCCGGTCCTCTTCGGATCCAACCGGGTGATCAATTTCTACAAAAAGGAACTGGTCGACCATAACCTGAGTTTCACCATCACCAAGGACCTCTCCAAACTCAATCCCAAGCAACTCAATGTGTACCCTTGCTGGGAGGATGAAGTAGCCATCACACCCGGTGAGGTGAATGAAATTGGAGGAAAACACGCCGTGATTTCCCTGCGGGAAGCGGCCCAGGCTTTGAAAGAAAACAAGATCCAGGCCCTGGTGACAGCCCCCATCCACAAAAAGAACGTACAACAGGAGGGATTTGATTTCACCGGCCACACCCCGTTCCTGCGCGCGCTCTTCGGCGTGAAGGACGTACTGATGCTGATGGTGGCTGAAAACATGCGGGTGGGTGTGCTGACCGAACACATTCCGGTTTCAGAGATCGCCCAGCATGTCACCAAAGAAAATATCCTCAGCAAACTTCGTATGATGAAGGAAAGCCTGCGCAAGGACTTCGGCATCGACAAACCGAGGGTTGCAGTGCTCGGCCTCAACCCGCACGCCGGGGATGAAGGACTGGTCGGCAAAGAGGAGATCGAACAGATCCGCCCCGCCCTCATCGAGGCTCGCAAGCAAATGGACCTGATGGCCTTCGGCCCTTACAGTCCCGACGCCTTCTTTGCACATGGCCATCACGAACGCTTCGACGCCATCCTGGCCATGTACCACGACCAGGGACTCATTCCCTTCAAGTCGCTGGCCAAGAGTGAAGGGGTCAATGTGACCGTTGGACTGGGAACCGTGCGCACTTCTCCGGATCATGGTACCGCCATGGACATCGCAGGAAAGGGCAAGGCAGATGAGTCCTCTTTCCGTGAGGCCATTTTTACGGCCATTGATATCTACAACAAGCGGATGGGTTATGCCGATGCCCGCCGAAACCCGCTCAGAAGGGTAGCCCATCAGGTAGTGTCCAAGATGGAGGACGAACGCATCGAATTATCCTGAATTTTTCCAGGGAAATAAATAAAAGGAGGAGCCGCGAAACAGCAGCTCCTCTTTTTTTTGGGAACACTTCACTTGAAATCCGCATCCTTCAGTCCCGGATTGATGGCATATGTGTCATATGATATCTCCACCCTGCCCTTTCGATCCGCAGGCTTCGCCTTGGGATCTGCGGGTTTCTGGCCGGGGTCATATTCGAAAGTGATCCCTTTGGGAAGTTTGTAATCTTTGGTATTGAAGGTCACCACCACACGGTCGGGCAAGCCGTACCCGGCGTATTTCCCGTAATCCATCTCCATCTCATAGGTGCCGTTCTCTCGGGTTGTGGTCACCGCTTTCCGGATCAGGAGTTTCTGTTCATCAATATAGAGGGTGGAGAGGATGACATCCGACTTTTCATCTGCGGGCAACACTTTGATCATGCGCATGGCCGCCCCTTTCAGCAAAGCAGACCCGGCGTCAATGGCCGTCACATTACCGGTGGCCAGCAAGGCATTGAGGTTGACACTGATGCCGCCCTTCGGCAACAGAGAGATGCCTCCGTCCTTCTTGATGCGGAACTTATCGGGCCGCCGGTACAATACCTGGATCTTTGAGACGGGCACCCGCAGGAAACTGACATCGGTCTTCAACCGACCCATTGCCCGGTAATCATTGACCGCATCCATCTTGACACGGAGTTTCTTCATCAACCCATCCGCGTCCTGGGCGTACAGGCATACCGGAAACAAAAAGGCGATCAGCAACACAGATCTTGGGAACATGTGATGATAACACGCTATTCCCAAAAGGGTTGCCGCTCGCCGTCAAAATCCGGTCAGGCCATCAAAGAAAGGCGTCGCTCTCGCGATAGGCGCGGATCAATGCCAGTTCCCCATCCTTGCCGGGTTTGGCATTGCCATGCTCCATGCCCATGATGCCCTTGAAGCCTTTGGCATGAATATGCTTGAAGATATTCTTGTAGTTCATTTCCCCGGTGGTAGGCTCCTTGCGTCCGGGGTTGTCACCGATCTGGAAATACCCGATCTCGCTCCAGGTGCGATCAATGTTCCGGATGATATCCCCTTCGTTGCGCTGCATGTGGTACATATCGAACAGGATCTTGCAGGAAGGACTGTTCACGGCCCGGCAGATCATGTAGGTCTGGGTGGAGGTCCGCAGGAACAGATCGGGGTTGTCGCTCAACGGCTCGAGGACCATCACCAGGCCATGCTTTTCAAGCACTTCCGCTCCGAGTCGCAATGCATCGATCACATGACCGGTCTGGATATCAATATGCTGACTGCGGTCGAAATTGCCCGGCACGACGGTCATCCATTTGGCACCGCAGCGTTTGGCGACTTCCACGGCGGTCTTGCAATCCCGCACGATCCGGTCCTTCCATTCCTGTTTGCCTGTGGCCAGGGTCATGGACCAGTGCCAGCGGTCGGTGGTGATGACGAACACACCCATCTTCATGCCCAGGTCGGACAGCGTGCGGCCGATGCGTTCCTGTTCTTCCGGCGTCCTGCTCATCATACCGTTGTCTTCGATGGACCGGAAGCCCATCGAATGGCCAAATTTGATCTGCTCGACGAAATCCTTGCCGGCATGCTGGGCGAACATCCCGTCATGAAAGGCGTAATCGAGATTGAAGGGCTTTTCCGCCGGCATCGGCGTGGAGGCATAGGAGCCTGAAACCATCCCGGCCGACATCAGAGAACCCGCGGCCAATCCGGTCTGACGAAGAAAATGTCTGCGTTGCATGTTGGGTCGTTTGAACCGTTAAGTTAACGGAAATGCAAACATCAAAGCGCAGTCCGGGAGAATAATCCGATTGTTGGGAAGACCGGTTGCGATGACGTATCTTCCACAAAAAAAAAGTGAGCATTGCATGGATGTGTGCCGCCATGATCTCGGCGGCGGGTGCGCCCGGACAGGACACCGGTTTCAAGGCCTATTCTTTCCCCACCCCCGGTTCCAGCCACGAGATCCGGATGGTCCCCGTAAAGGGAGGATCTTTCAAGATGTCGGCCGGTAAGGTTTCAAAACAAGTGGCTGTGTCTGATTTCTGGATGGGCGCCTATGAAGTGACCTTCGATCAGTTCGGCGTGTTTTTCCGGGACGAGGATTTTGAGCAGGGATCCAAGGTGGATGCCGTGACCAGGCCCACTGCACAGTACATAGACCTGAGCTGGGGCATGGGTAAGGACGGTGGATTTCCGATGAACAGCATGAGCGTGGATGCGGCCATGATGTTCTGCCGCTGGCTCTATCAGAAGACAGGGGTCTTCTATCGCCTGCCGACCGAAGCCGAATGGGAGTATGCCTGCCGGGCTGGTTCCACCACTACCTATCCCTTTGGACAGGATCCGAAACTGATCGGACAACACGCCTGGTTCGCCGCCAACAGCAAGGGAAAATATCAGAAGGTCGGGCAGAAAAAACCCAATGCCTGGGGATTGTATGACATGCTCGGAAACCTGGCAGAATGGACACTGGATCAATACGAGCCCGACTATCTGACGAAGATCGGCAACGATCCGAAGGATCCGCTCATCCCGCCGACCACCCGCTATCCACGCAGCGTCAGGGGCGGATCTTACATGAGTCCGGCCACCATGCTGACACCCGGGGCAAGGTCCAAATCCGATCCTTCCTGGAACAAGCGCGACCCGCAGATCCCCAAAAGTCGCTGGTGGCTGACAGACGGGATGTTCGTAGGTTTCAGGATCGTCAGACCATTCGTACAACCGAGTGCGGAAGAAGCGGAAAAATTTTATACATTGTATCTCGGAAATTGATAACCCTCCTTCAAAAAACAGACATGAAAGGATTCAACGATTCAAAGGGCACATCGCGCAGGGATTTCGTGCGTCAGACGGGCCTGCTTGCCGGCGGCATCATGGCAGCTCCATTGGTATCGAACGCCAATTATTATGCTGGTGCGGATGATACGATCAAGGTCGCCCTCATCGGTTGCGGCGGACGTGGAACCGGCGCGGCCATGCAGGCATTGTCAACTACGCAGAACGTGAAACTAGTAGCCATGGCCGATGCGTTCCGCGACCGAATCGATGGTTGCTACAAGGCCCTCACCAATGAGGAAAACTCAGAAAAGGGCAAGAACATCAAAAGTAAAGTGGATGTACCGGAAGAGCGCAAGTTCGTTGGTTTCGATGCTTACCTGAAGGCCATTCCCCTCGCTGACGTGGTCATTCTCTCAACACCTCCCGGCTTCCGGCCGATCCACTTTGAAGAGGCCGTGAAGCAGAACAAGCACATCTTCATGGAAAAGCCGGTGGCTACAGACCCTGCCGGTGTGCAACGCGTCCTGGCCGCAGCGGCAGAAGCCAAGAAGAAAAAGCTCAACGTGGTCGTTGGTCTGCAGCGCCATTACCAGAACTCATACCGTGAACTGTTCAAGCGCAAAGACCTGATCGGAGACATCACTTCAGCACAGGCCTGGTGGAACAACGACGGCGTATGGGTGAATAAACGCAAACCCGAACAAACCGAGATGGAATACCAGATGCGCAACTGGTATTACTTCGTATGGCTATGCGGCGACCATATCACCGAACAGCACATCCATAATATCGACGTCGTCAACTGGTTCAAGGGCGGATACCCCGTCAAGGCCCAGGGCATGGGCGGCCGGGAAGTCCGGAAGGGCAAGGACCACGGAGAGATCTTCGATCATCACTACGTCGAGTTCGAATATGCCGATGGCTCGATCCTCAACAGCCAGTGCCGTCACATCAAAGGCACTTCCGCGCGCGTGGATGAGCAGTTCATGGGCACTAAAGGTCGTATCCATTGTGGTAAGGCAAACATCGTCGACCACAAAGGCAAGGTGATCTATCAGTTCGATAAGAAAGGAGAAAACAATCCATACCAGTCTGAGCACGACGAACTCTTCGCTGCCATCGCCAAGGGTGAATATAAGTTTGCCGATGCAGAAAACGGCGCAATGAGCACCATGACTTCCATCCTCGGACGCATGGCCACCTACTCCGGACAAGTCATCCCGATGGAGAAGGCGCTGAACTCAGGCATCAACCTGCAGCCCGCCGTCTATGACTTCGCCGCGGCTCCGCCTGTACTGCCCGATGCCGATGGCTTCTACAAAGTCGCCGTCCCCGGTGTCACGAAGTACGTCTGATCAATGATCTGAATCATGTAAAACTCCTGAGTCGGGATGATGTCCCGGTCTCAGGAGTTTTTTTTATTAATGCCAGGAACGTGCCTGTTTATCAATAAGTTGCCTGTCGAATTCGATTAGTTAAAATCCTTGATCCCGCAGAAGTCTCAAAGCATCTGATGTCAACTCAAAACGATCAATGAGTTCATTATCCTGAGTTTCAGGATGTTCCTTCATAAAGGATATAGCTGATAATAAATTGTTCATCCCTCGCTTCATACCCTGTTGTACACCGTCCTTAAACCCAACTTCCAATCCAAGTTCCAGAACTTTCTCCGCACCTTCTTTTGCGGCTTCATTCAACATACTTTCCAGGACCATCTTGTGCGATAACATCCGATCCATTCTATGCTCCATGATCAACAACTCCCATTCACTATAAGTGCTTAGATCCCATGCATTGACAGCTGTGATCAGTCCATCCAGTTCTGCGAGCTGTTCAGGCTTTAAGACTCCCATAACTTTTTCAGGTTGAGTGAAGAATAACATCCACGCATCCTCGTGTTTCTCAACACCGAATGTACTCATTTTGCCCGATTTCTCCCACTTTCTGATCTCCACAAACGTCAGGGTTACGCCCTTAATGGCAATGTGTGGCGATCCTCCTGTCATGGGTTGGACATGATGGATCCAATTTGGATGATCATCAAAAAGAATATGATCGAGCAGGCAAAGCGCATAGACAGGATACAGATCTTCCATATTGCCGCCAGGCTTCATCTGCCTCGTGTACAGTCTGTAAGCATTCAACATCACCCGCTGTTCGAAATATGCGGTTTTCTGGATCTGCATTTCAACAATGAAATGACGCCCCTTTCGATCCCGACAACGCACATCAACGATCGACATTCGAAACCCATCGATCTCCGCCTGCAACTCAGAAGGCAGATATTCGATCGATTCGATGGGATCCTGTAAGGGCAGGAAAGTGTTGAGTAAATGGATCAGCGCAGAAGGATGGTGATGAAAGATCTGTTTGAATATGCGGTCGCTGCGCGGATCTGACATGGTTTGCTTTTTACAAAGTTCCCATGTACAGGATATTGTATAAGTGTATAAACATCTTTACATATCTGTTCTTTTCTGATATATGAGCGTATTTTACTTCCTTTCCTGACGTAAACAGACCATGACCCGCCGCCCTCCATACACCGCACCGGCTGAGAGCAACAACGATAACCCGCCGTCTATCGGAACGGCAGGGTCAAGCGGCGAAGGATCATCCGGTTCCTGGGCAGATGCATCAAGTGAAGCACAGAGCAATAAAAAAACAAATAAATATGAAAGTATTTTTCGAAGATATAGTGACATCCGAAAGGGTTATATTTATTTTATGAATTTGATCATATCACTGCCTGACAAGCTCCGAAACGATCCGGCCGCCTGAAGCATTGATAGCGATGATGTGATAGGTTCCAACCGAAAACCGGGACATGGGTATCTCGGTTCGTTGTTCATTAATTTGTTGGCGCTGCCAGATGGTACGTCCCGCCAGATCCGTGACCCGGATCTGCCAGGGTGCGCCACTTTTATCGAGTGTAACATTGACATTTCCTACGCCCGCAATCGGATTCGGAAAGACCTTCATTATCCCCGAAACAATGGATTCTGTTGTTTGTACCGCACTCCCGGTTTTGGCCTTGAAAATAAGCATGAACCGATCTGATGTTCCGATACTGTCTGTTCCGATCGAAAAACTGACATCCGTTGTTCGATGTACATCAATAGGAGTTTCCTGCCCGGAGCGTTTGTCCACCAGCCGCACAACCATGCCTTCGGGCACGGTCAATCCATCGCCTTCAATGCGAAGCGTAAAAGCCCCGGCACGCATCTGCCCGAGATGCAAAAACAGGGTATCCGTAACCGTTAGTTCCGGATGATGTTCAAAGACAAGGATTTTCCCTTCCCGGCGCAGTCCCAGGTTATCGCTTCCGTTCCGCAGTTTGAAGCCATCCATCTGATCGATCGACCTGGAAGCCCCTGCGTGGAAATAGGCGACGGCACCGTCGTACAAGATGCTGTCCTGCAACAACTGGAATCGCAGGGCCGACGGGGCGACAGGTCGGGCATCTCCCATCATGTCATGGGAACTGATGCTTCCCTTACTTGACTCATGGAAGGTCAGCGATGCGGCTCCTGCATTGATGGCGCGAACAAAGAAGGCTTGTCCACTTTGGATCGGGGTCGTATGCCCGGCATAGCCGGTACCCGCACCGATGCTGGAATACTGGCCGGCATTGATGTCGTAAGAAACATATCGCCCCAATCCACCGGTGCCCCCAGGTTTCGCATCCCACATGTACAGGGTGTTACCGAGGTTGGAGCGGTTGATTGTCCCCACATCCGTAAAGGAAACCGGATCGACGGGGGAAGCATATGGATTTGCTACCAGGAAATACTGGCCTGCGTTGGCTGCCGTGAAGGTCTTGGTATGTGTGCCGGTGATCAAAGTGCCCGTAGCCGACAAGGTGGTGGATACCGCTGCAGGGATATTGCCCGGACTGCCAATATAGGTCGTACTACCATTGTTGTAGGGGCCGGTTTGAAAGAGGGCGTATCCGTAATTGGTGGTGGCGTCAAACAAGAGACTGCTGTTCGTATTGGTCACGTTTTGCCATACGACATTATAAGTACGCATGGATGAACCGCCCCCCAACGCGAGTCCCGTATTGGCAGATGACGGGTCGGCACTGCCCTCAGGCCCCCAGATCTCCACGCCCGTGCTGCCGTTGGGGATATCATTGTTCTGCCAGTTGTAAAAGATGCTGTTGTTGGTGCCTCCCGTGAGCGGCGCACCCAGCAACCTCCACTTGCGACCGGCTGGGAGATAGCGCTCTACCGTTACATTCGTGGCATTGGAGAGGGAGCCGGTGACCTGTCCGATGGCAGCCGTTCCTACTGCGGAAGACTTGAGGGTGACCGACTTCCCTCCGAAATCTGCCGTACCGGCGATGGTCAGCGTCTTTCCGGCGTCGATGGTCATTGCTCCGGTACCGGAGATCGTCAACGAATGGCCATTATCAACAGTATGATCAACGTTCATTTCGGGGTTTCCTGATGCAATACGGAGATCCATTGATGTCGTCGGTACAATGCCAGGAGACCAATTTTCTGGCTGATTCCAATATCCTGAATTACCACCTCCCCATTCAATGGTCGTATTTGGGAAGGCTGATAGATTTCTTGGTCCTTGAACGCCCCCCATCGATGAAAATGACCCTCCAATGTAGGTCCCATCTGCCTCCACTGCGATACTGTTGATTGTACCTCCAGAATTTGGATTCCAAAGCAAAGGAGCTCCTGTTGTTTTATTTACTGCCGCAATTCTATTTCTGGTTTGACCACCAATATTTGTGAAGCTTCCTCCCAAATAGACAGCACTCCCGCTGAATGCAAATGCATAAACCGTACTATTGGAAACTGGATTCCAATCTGTGGGGATGCCAGAGGTGGCATGTAATGCAGCAACGCGGCTTCTGGACACAGAGGACTTGAAAGTATTGAAATCTCCACCTACATAAACAATCCCGTCGTTAACTGCCAAAGACATCACATTAGCCCCACCAGTATCAGGATCCCAAGCATTCACGCTTCCATCTGTCACATTTAGTGAAGCAAGATTATTTCTCGTTTCTGCACCCATGAGGCTAAAATCCCCTCCAACATACAACGTGCTGCCATTCACAGCAAGTGCCCTGACAAGGTCATCGGTTCCCGGATTCCAGGAAACCAATGCATTATTGGAATTTACAGTGGCATCCAAGGCAGCGATTCTGGAACGAGACAAACCTCCAACACTCGAAAATAATCCTCCAACAAATACAGTATTCCCACTCACAGCCAAAGCTCTGACTTGATTATCTGCATTTGGATTCCAGTCTGTAACAGACCCATCGCTCATATTAATGGCTGCAATACGATTCCGAGCAAAACCTCCGATGTTCGTAAATGCTCCTCCGACATATAAAGTAGTACCGATTTTGCCCATGGCCCAGATATCTCCTTCTGCATTCGGGTTCCAATTCGTGATCTGACCCGTGCTCAGATCTACGGCGGCTAATCTGTTACGTAATGCTCCTCCCATTCCAACAAAAAGACCTCCCGCATACATGGTCCCACCATTAAAGGCAATCGATTTTACTTCATCACTCGAAACAGGATTCCAGGATGTCGCTAATCCTGTGGTGGCATCAATGGAAGCCAGTCTGCTTCTGGATTGTCCCCCAATAGTTGTAAAATTACCTGCCGCATATATCTCACCGCTATTGTAATACAGTGCATTTACGAAATCATCCGGAGCGGGATTCCAGGTCGTTACTGTTCCGGTTGACGCATCCACCGAAGCAATCCGACTGCGAGACTGACCACCTAAGGTTGTAAAATCACCAGCGGCGTACACTGTTCCTGAGTTGATGATAAGCTTCCTGACTGTTCCACCTGCTCCTGGATTCCATGAACTGGCCGTACCATCGGAAGTATTTAGTGCTGCAATTCTGTTGCGGGTTTGTCCTCCGATACTGGTGAAATTTCCCCCGGCGTAAACAAGAC
>VFQT010000860.1_pt1 | contig 40780 bp, 41 predicted proteins | sample 3512381 | NCBI WGS metagenome assembly VFQT01 (sample SAMN10412376, study PRJNA504923) | tailings metagenome | isolation source: Relicate 2 Philex TSF3 active mining site | place: Philippines: Tuba, Benguet | collected 2017-08-29 | reverse complement strand
ATCTCACCTTTGTCGAGCGCTGCAAATACCGCGTCTTGTTCGCGGAAGTTGTGGCAGTCGTAGCCCGTTTCATTGGAGAGCACAATATGCGGCGTGGATCCGTGCAGCACACCAATGCGCTTGCCTTTCAGATCTTCCATGCCGCTGAATGAGAATGATGCGGGTGCTACTACGGCATACCCAACATCAAGAAATGCGCGGGTTTTTTCCAAACCCCTAAGCTTGTAATCTGCATTCGCAGGCAAGGCAAAGTAGGCGTCGCACATGTCCATGGTATTGCGGACAGCGCGACGCTGGTTATACGTCAACCACCAAACATATTCGGCAGAAGCGCCCAAGCGCTGCACAACCATATCAGCGAGCTCGATATACAAACCCTTCTCTGCGCCCTCGGATTTGCTGAAAGGCAGGTTGTCAGGGTCGGCGCAGATCTTGATGGTATCTGCAGACGCTAGCGGCGCTGCAAACACACCTGCCACCAAAGCGACAGCAGACCAAACGCGAGCACGGTTGTAAAGCGACTTGGGCATTTCCAATCTCCGAATTAGTTCAACGCAAAGACGAACAGCGTGCCGCCCTCAGGGCTAGCATCTACCATCTTCTGACCGAGGTCACCCAGGAACGCCGGGATCGACTGCGTGCGGCCCGACACAACGGCAACATACTGCTTGCCATCGATGACGTAGGTCATAGGCGCAGCAGTGATACCTGAGCCAGTGTTGAACTTCCAGAGTTCCTTGCCCGACTTGCCGTCATAGGCACGGAATACGCCTTGGATGTCACCCGCAAACACCAGACCGGAAGCGGTGGTCATGGTGCCGCCGTTGAACGGCAGCGGCTGCTTGTTCATCCAGACAGTCTTGCCTGTCAGCGGGTCAAACGCCTTCAGACCACCACCGTGGCCGCCTGGGCCCAGCTTGCCGAGATCAAAGTTGACCGACAGGTAGAACTGACCACGCTTGTAGTCTTCCTGCACGCCTTCCATGTCCATGCACAGGTTCATGGTTGGGATGTAGGCCAGACCGGTTTGCTTGTTGTAGCTCATCGGCATCCAGTTCTTGCCGCCGAGGAGGTTCGGGCAAACGTTCACGGCTTTACGCTTGAAGCCGGGACGGAACTTGTTGTCTGGCGCTTCGATTGGTGCACCGGTCTTCAGATCAACGCCAGTCGCCCAGTTCACGCCATCAACGAACTGCTTGGCAGACAGCAGCTTGCCGTTTGCGCGGTCGATAACGTAGAAGAAGCCGTTCCGGTTTGCGGTCATGATGACTGGAACCGTTTTGCCGTCGAATGGCAGGTCAGCAAACACCAGTTCGTTAACGCCGTCGTAGTCCCATGCGTCATGTGGTGTGTACTGATAGTGCCACTGGATCTGACCCGTGTTAGCGTTCAGCGCCACGACAGAAGCGGTGTACAGGTTGCTGTACTTGCCTACGTCAGAGCTGTCGTTACCACGTACTGCTGCCGCCCATGGTGCCGGGTTGGAGGTACCGTAGTAGACCAGGTTCAGCTTGGGGTCATACGAACCGATGAACCATGCTGCACCGCCGCCATGCTTACCGGAGTCACCCTTCCAGGTGTCGCCGCCTTTTTCGCCGGCGTCAGGCACGGTGTGAGTACGCCAGACTTCCTTGCCAGTGTTCTGGTCATAAGCAATGATCGCACCGCGCACGCCGTACTCACCACCACCGAAACCGGTGATCACGAGATTGCCAGCGATAGTGGGTGGCGATGTGATCACCGAACCCTGCGTGTAATCAACAACGGTCGAGGTCCAGAGCTCTTTGCCGGTCTTCGCATCAACTGCGGTCAGCTTGGCATCCAAACGGCCAAAGAAGATCTTGCCATTGGCATGCGCAACGCCACGGCTGTTGACGTCGCAGCATGCGAACTGATCAACGTTCTTTGGCAGCTCTGGCGAATGACGCCATTTCACTTCACCGGTTTTGGCGTTAACAGCGTAAACATTCTTCGGACCGAATGAAGAAGTTACATACATCGTGTCGCCGACCAAAATCGGGGTGGATTCCTGCGAGCGGTTAGTGCCCAACTGCAGCGCCCACTTGACTTGCAGGTTTTTGACGTTACCAGCATTAACTTGAGTCGCTGTACTAAAGCGAGTGTTACCGGTGTCGCCACCGTACACACCCCAGTCTTTAGCCATGGCGACCGGTGCTGCTACCAGCATCGCCGCAGTGGCTAGTGTTTTCATGGATAGCTTCATTGTGTCTCCGTTTATCGAGTGCTAGGGTTGCGTAGACCCCGGTGTTATTAATTTAACAATCGCTTAAATAAAGCTGCTGCTCGTAATACACCACAAGTATCTAAGCAATCAGATGGTACAAGGTATCTAAAAAAAATCAACGAATATCCCACTACATTAGTCATGGTTTTTAGTGTTGGCTCTACGACCATGGCACCGACTCAAATGGACAAAATGAAACACGCCAGCCACACGGTTTTGAATGGTTTTTCAGAGTGAAAATCAACTCCGCAGTGCAGCAAAGTTAATCCGGCACAGAGCGTCAATCACTGTTCGCCTTACAAAATCTGACAGTGACGGGCGTGGAAATAAAACAGGTGTAACAAAAAACGAGTCGGTACGCACCTGCGGTTCTTACATCAGCTTACGTAAGCTTGTGAAAGCTTTCCCGAATTGACCCCCACCCGCTCACAGGCTTTTGTAGCTGAGCAGTGTCATGCGCATTACCCCACCCTGAAAAAACCGCGCCGTGGTCGGCTCAGTCCGCTCAAGCTGTACCAAACCCACATTCGGGCAGTACCACTCGAGGTTCACCATCGGCGCTTCTTTGTAAGTCATTTCGCGTTCGTGCCAGATATGCAAAGGCGTAACGCCTTTGATCACCACACAGCCGCTAAAGTCACCCGCGGGTGTGCTCACCTTTTGATCGGTAGCCTGAACCGCATAGCTCATCGTCAAGTCACGAAAGCGATCGACATATTTGAATTCTTGTGGCCACTCATTCCGGCGCTTCAAAAAATAGGGGGAAGTTGTCGTGGTCCACTTGTCTTCTTTACTCAGCTTGGCCGGAATCACTGTGCGTGGGGCGCGATCGAGCACCGCAACTTTATCGTTTGGGGTGCGGCTGGCAATGCGATGTACACCTTTATCGTCAATCTTTAGCCAGTAGTCATTACCGTAATCGCTGCGGCGACGCCATGTTTCGACACCATTCAAATCCACCTTGCCAAGATTACTCATGGTGATTGTGGATCGATCAACATACGGCTCGGGTGCGTCGTAGCTGATCTCAATACGATAGGTCCAGCGCATGCCCTCCGCGAGTGGGAACAGCGGATTATCATTGTCCGGCTTATCGCAACCCGCCAGCCACAGCAACGGGCTCAGGAAAGCGATAGCCAACACCGCAGGCCGACATTTTTTCAGCAGAACCATATTATTTTTCCGGCACCTGCGGCGACGGCAGATCCATGATCTTGATCTCCTGCTCATCTTTGCCGGGGTTTAACCAACTTGGTCCTGTACCTTGGCCCGATTTCGCCTCTGCTGTGCCCATCTGACTGATACCGCGCTGACCCTTTTTCATGCCCTCGTTAATACGCTCATGGAGTGCACGCATGTAGGGCAGCTTGTAACCACGCGGCTCGAGTTGACGTCTACCCTCTTCAATCGGTGTCACCCATAGATACAACGCACCTGCGTACTTCGGCGTTGGCTCCTCGACCACCGCAGCGATCAACAAGAAACGCGCAGGTAAAGGGTCATTACTCGGGTAACCAACCACACTCATCACCGCGTTATAACCGTAAAAATAGAACGCACAGACACCCAAGGTCAGCGCACCCTTGAGCCAGCGCGGCCAACTGGAAAATACCAGCGCCAGCGCAAATAAAAAAACAAATACCGCAAACGCGATAATCAGTGTCAGGGTCATGTGAGCGACTTCGCTAAGGATTTCGGAATAGTGTTGACGTTGGTAACCGCGCCGCTGGGGTCAATCGTGAAGCGCACAAAGGTCGCCTCTTTACCGCGCCCCTCGAGCGTGGCCTGGCCATAGAACACCACCTCGGCTTTGGGGTTCACCTTAATAACGGTCAGCGTCGCCTCAACCGGCTTACCGGCTTTCGGGTCGTTCAGCTCCAGCTCTTTGGTCTCGTAGTAATGCACATTCGCGACATACTCGCCGGGAATGATGCTGCGGATGGTGGTGACCTCCTGCCGAATCGGATTCACCACTTTTTTACCGTTGACCATAATGGTGTTGTTGGAGTTACCGCGATCATCGCGATCGAGATGCATCAAACCTGCCTCGCGATTTCGAAACCACACCACCTCACCCGAAGGACCTTGGGTCCACAGATCAAGATCATTCGGGTCATTATCTGGCCAGGATAATGTAATGATGAACTCGGCCTTGGCCGGTATATCACCACTTTTTTGCGCTTTCGGATTAATTGACAAGAACGCGATGATGAAGCAGAACACGAACGCGATCAGCATGTTGAACAACATGTCGTACATCGGATCGACTTCTTGCTCACGTGATCGCTTGCGATTAGCCATAAAAAATCGTATTACGCTTTGAATTGAAGGCCATGGCTTTGCGCGCGCGCGATCAGCTCATCCGCAAAACGGTCCAGCCGAGTCAGCTGCATACCCAACAGAATATTCGCTACCAGTCCGACCATCGTGGTCAACAGCGCAACGCCCAGGCCGGTGGTCAGTTCGCGCAGCATGTCCTGCGCCTGCGACTGATCAAAGCTCTGCATGTGCCCGATCTGCATGGCCAGCATCGAGAAGCCGATCACTTTGCCGAGCAAACCTAATTTCAATTGGAGGCCATTTACCCACCACGCAGTGGAATGGGGCCCGTGGGTTTGCTCTGACAATAAATCCAGTGGCGCCGCAGCATCCGCTGGCTTGGCGCGCAAGGCCTTCCAATAAGCCGATGCCCAGCATCCTTCTAGCGGCGATGCAGAAGCATCACTGATCTGCTGCTCCAGACTTTGTCGTTGCCGGTCAAGCTCGCGGCTGCGGGTACCGCACCACGCGGTAGCGACACAGAAAATCACAATGATGATGAAGGTGATGCCGGTGGGATCAGACTGCAGCAGCAGCTGCCATACACCTTTCAAACCCAGTAGCCACGCTGCAAACAGAAACATGCCAATCAGCGTAAACCACTCGAACAAAATCGGCTCGATTTTGCTGCGCGGGCCCGACCAAGGCAACCGCAAGAAACGGATATTCAATGTCTCTCCTGCTTGCACCCTCTACGCGCAAGAGGGCTTGTTTATTTTTATTTTGCTATTAATCTCCGGCGGTCTTCGCCAGAAAGGGATGAAGTCTCGCTATTCTATCTTTGCGCACGCCTGCCGGGTTTTCCCCTATTTAAAACAGGCTTTCTACATCAATCTTTTACATCAGGTCTTGGGGCCTGCATTCGGATCAAACCGGCAAACCATAACAAAAATAGTCTCCTGTGGTGAATCCTCAGGCGGGCGCGCCCACTCGCCTGGCGTTTCATCGACCTTCATCGCATCGCCAATACCCATGCGGTGCGGGTGTGATGAGTAGCGCAGCGTACGCATCGCACGCGCCGGGCAATCTACCTCCCATAACAACTTGACCGAGAGACTACCTTGCGATGTCGGCTCGCGATAGTCAATCAGCATCCACATTCGGGTGGTATCACCACCGGGGCGAAAGAAATCGTTCAGGTAAATTGCCTCACCATCGTTAAAGTCGATCAGCTTCCACTCGGCGCGCGCCGGCATCAACCAACAGCACATTAGCAACGCAAGCAGCAGTTTCCGCATAAACGGGCTCTTCAAGCAGGCGAAATAATCGATAACCCGAGACAAATCATACCAAGACCGCGAACACCCCACGACCGCAGCGCTAAATTGTTCGCCCCCCGTCGATGGGCATTTCCAAACCGGTAAGGAATTCAGCCGCTTCAGTGGCTAAAAATACCGCAGCGGCCGCCATATCCCTTGGCTCACACATACGCCCGAGCGGAATGGTCGATAAAAACCTGGCGCGGTTTTCAGGCGTGTCGGGCATACCCATGAAATCTTCGAGCAAGGCAGTCGCACCCATGACCGGACATAATGCGTTTACGCGTATATTGTCGGGCGCGAGCTCGACAGCCATGGCCTTCGACATTAAATTCACCGCACCTTTTGAGGCGTTGTACCAGACCAAACCAGGGCGCGGCCGTATGCCAGCGGTCGATCCCACATTGATAATCAGGCCACCTTTACCGCGCGCGCGCATCAGCGGCACAACTGCATGCGTCATGTGATAAATCGATTTGACGTTGACATTGAACACGCGGTCAAAGGTTTGCTCATCCACTTGCAGCAGTGGCTGATTACGATGCGTGGTGCCGGCGTTATTGATCACGATATCCGGCACACCAAATGTATCAACACAGGCATTGACCATGGCCTCAACCGATGCGCCATTCGCGACGTCGGTGGTAATCGCCTTGGCATTGGCACCGAGCGCTTTCGCAACGCGCTCACCGGCTTCTGCGTTTATGTCTGCAACAATGACCTTGGCGCCTTCGCGTACATACGCCTCGGCCATGCCGGTACCAAATCCACTACCCGCGCCGGTGATGATCGCGACTTTTCCTGCAAGCTGTCCCATAGGGCCTCCCAAACCATTCACTATTTTTATTTGCCGAAATACAGAGCGACTGTTTTAATCAACTAGCCGTGATGCAGAACCACTGTTTTTGTGGTGCTGAACTCCTCGAGCGCGATAAAGCCTTTCTCTCGCCCGTGCCCGCTTCGCTTCATACCGCCAAACGGAAGCTCGACACCACCGCCCGCGCCGTAGCAGTTAATAAATACCTGACCGCTCTGGATACGCTTCGCAAGCCGTGCCTGTCTACCGCCATTTTCGGTCCAGATACCGGCAACCAACCCGTACTCAGTAGCGTTCGCAAGTTGTACCGCATCTTCTTCATCTTTAAATGCCATGGCCGAGAGTACCGGGCCGAATACTTCCTTGCACGCCAACCGGTGATCTCGGGGTACCGCACCAAATAATGCCGGTGCGACGAAGTAGCCTTCCTTGGCGCAGCCATCGGCAATACTGCCCTCGGCTAATAATGGCACACCGCTTTTCACCGCGTCGTCGATAAATCCGCGTACACGCTGATATTGTTTTTGATTGACGATCGGGCCGCAATCCAGATCCATCTCGGGCGTGCCGACTTTGACGTGGCGAAATGCGTCGGCAACACGCGCAACGAACTGATCGTAAATTGTTTGCTGGATGAGCAAGCGACTACCCGCGGAGCAGGTCTGCCCGGCATTTTGTGTAATTGCCTTGATGATGATGGGTAGCGCCTTATCGAGATCGGCATCGTCAAACACAATCTGCGGCGATTTACCACCAAGCTCGAGTGTGCAGGCAACCGCATTCGCTGCGGTGGATTGCTGTACCAACGCGCCCACCTCTGGCGAACCTGTAAAGCTGGCAAAGTTGATGTCCGGGTGCGCAGTAAGCGCGGCGCCCGCCTCGTGCCCGTAACCGGTGACGAGATTCAAGGCCCCCGGTGGCAAGCCGGCTTCCATCAGCAGCTGCGCCAACTTCAAGCCTGACATGCAGGCATCTTCGGAAGGCTTCAGTACCACGGCATTACCTGCTGCCAGTGCGGGCGCAACGGTGCGCCCAAACATCTGCGCGGGATAGTTCCAGGGAATGATGATGGCCACCACCCCATGTGGCTCATAAACCAGCTGCACGTTATAGCCATTGAGATAAGGTATCTGGGTACCGTGCAGTTTGTCGGCAGCACCGCCAAAGAATTCGAAGTATCGCGCAACTGCAACTACGTCAGCGCGCGCTACTGATAATGGTTTACCGGTATCGCGCAACTCGATTTGCGCAATCTCTTCGGCATGTTGCACGATTAAATTACCGGCCTTGGTCAGAATTCGGCCGCGCTCTGTCGCCGTTAAATTACCCCACGCGCCATTCATTGCGGTGCGTGAAGATTTTACTGCGCGATCAATATCTTCTGCGGTGCCGCGATCAATCGTGGCGTAGGGCTTGGCATCGCATGGGTTAATCACATCGATGGTTTGTCCGCCAGTGGCAGATGTCCATTCGCCATGAATCAGCAAACTCGGCATAGCATTCTCCAGGAGTTTTTAGTCGGTAAGTAGATCCGGTGAGTGATAAATTAGATTCGGTGAGTGAAAAAGTAAATTCGATAAGTGATACTTCAATAACTATTCAAAGATGCGCTTGCTCGCTTGCTGTCTTCTCAGGACGTTTCTACCGGACTGCTTTGCAGTTCGCCACGCTCAAGCGTTAACGTATCGTCGGGAAGATCGCGCAGCAAGCTGCGGTTTGATTCAGTCACGATAATGCAGAGGGATTTATCACTCAGATGCAGTCGCTGCAAAGACTCTGCGTACTGGTTCGCCAGAACGGGTGCCAAACCTTGAAACGGCTCATCCAGCAACACGTAACGGGTACCCACCATCAGCGCGCGACCCAGCGCGGCCATTTTGCCTTGGCCGCCAGACAGCGCAGCGCCCGAGCGGCTGAGCATAGGCGCGAGCTGTGGCACCACATCAATCACGCGCTCAAGACGCTGCGCTATCTCGCGCTGAGGTAAACCAAGCACCTCACAGGGTAGCCGCAGGTTTTCTTCTACGCTGAAGGTCGGGTAGATCACACGATCCTCCGGCGCGTAGCCCAGGCCAAGCGATGGCCGGCGATGCCCGGGTGCACCACCGAGATCTATCCCATCGAGGGTGATCCTCCCTGCCGATATCGGTAACAGCCCCATGATGGCGCGCAGCAGCGTGGTCTTGCCAGCGCCATTGCGACCGACCACCGCGATCAGCTGCCCCGGCGGTAGCACCAGCTCGATCTCGCGCAGAACCGTGATGCCTGCGATGCGTGCGCTGATTTTGTGCAGTTTCAGCATCTCAGTTACCGATCACGTTAGCGCGAATCTCGGGGTCGGCCAGTACCTGCGCCGGCGGGCCATCTGCCGCAATACGGCCTGCAATCCAGGCGGCGACCCGCGTTGAGTATTCAGACACAATATCAACATCGTGCTCGACAAAAATCGCGCTCACTTGTTGCTCATCCAATGCACGCATAATGGTCGCCATCAGGCCATGTTTTTCTTCGCTCGATACACCCGAGGTAGGCTCATCAAGAATCAGCAAACGCGGACGCATTACCAGCGCCATCGCAATATCGAGTAGCTTGCGCTGCCCTTCGGGTAATGCGCTGGCCATGTCATGCGCGCGCTGGCTTAACCCCACCATGTCGAGTACATGGTCAACCTCGGCAGGGTCAACAGCGTCTTGCAGCGCTGTCCAGATACGCAAACGGTTCTTTTTTCCGGCAGCAGCGATGCACACGCAATCACGCACCGAGTGCTCATTGAATAACTGCGGCAGCTGAAACGATCGCACCATACCGCGCAAGGCAATCGCTCGCGGCGCCAAGCCGGTGACCTCATGCCCTTCAAAAAAAACCTGACCTGCTTGCGGTTGAATTAGACCAGTGCAAATATTAATGAAGGTGGTTTTACCGGCACCGTTTTGTCCGATGACAGCGAGCCGCTCACCCGCGTGCAAAGAAAAATTAATATGGTCTGCCACCACAACAGCGCCGAACGCGAGCTGCAAGTCTTTGGTCTGTAATAGCACATCGCTCATGACTGGCCTCGTGATTTTTCCGATGCCGCATCAAGCAAAGCCGAGACGCCGCGCGGCGCCAGAAACACAATGGCAATCAATACACAGCCCAGTACCAGTTGCCATGCACCGGTCAGGTACGCTGCTGCAAACAGCTTCACAAATTCGAAAATACCGGCGCCAATAAATGCACCGACCGGATGACCAACACCACCAAGAATAGCCACAAAAATAATTTCGCCTGAGCGTACCCAGTATCCCATTTCGGGTGTCACCAAGCCCTGCGCGATGGCGAAAATAGCGCCGGACAAACCGCATAGCGTGGCAGAAAAAATATAGCCCACCCATAAGGCCTTGTAGGCTGAAATACCGACGTACTCGAGCCGGGTTTCATTGGTTTTGATCGCAGCAAGCGCCTGCCCTGCGACTGAGCGCTGGTAGCGTCGTACCAGCCAACCCGTTATCAGCGCCAGCAGCACGCTTAATAGCAGAAGCACCGTCTCGAATGTGTCGCGGTCGAGTGCCATACCAAAAAATGGTGCACGCTCAATTCGTAGCCCATCGGTACCACCGGTGATATGAAAAAATTTACCGAGTACGGCGTACAGCACCATCGACAGTGCAAGATTCAGCATACCGAAAAAGATTGCGCGATAGCGCACCACGAATGACCCTACCACCACACCCAGCAGTAAACCAGTGCCGGCACCGACCAGCAGCAGCAAGGCACTGTCGAGCTGTGGCCACTGCCGCGCCGCAAACGCCACGGCATAGCCACCCGAGCACATGAACATGGCGTGACCAAACGATATTTGGCCCGATACGATCAAAATCGAAATACCCAGCGCAGCAACACCAAATGCCGTACCCAGAATAAATGGCGTCTTTAGCCAAGGCAGTGCTGCCGGTAGCGCTAGTGCCAGCAGCGCGAGCACAATCACCAATTGCGTAGGACGTGACATCAGACCCGCCTCGCCTGCGCGACCGAAAACAAACCCTGCGGACGAAACAGCAGCACCAGTACCATGATCAGGAAAGGTACCAACACCTCGATCTCAGGTAACAGATACACCGTGAATGAACGTGCCAACCCGATTAACAGCGCGGCCACCAGCGCACCTTCAATCTGACCCAACCCTGCAGTAGCCACCACCGCAAACGACAGTACGATCATTTCGCCACCAATACCCGGCACCCACGATACTGTCGGTGAGGCCAGGGCACCGGCTAATGCGCCGAGTACTGCGCTGACCACGAAGGTGAGCAATGAAATACGCCGCACATTAATACCCAGTGCAGTCGACATCTCGCGATGGTGCGACACCGCGACAATCTGTCGGCCCATACTGGAGAATTTAAGGAAACTACGCAGCGCAATAAACACCGTAAGCGCAATGCCCGGCAGCAGTAGCAACTGGTAACGGGTATAGGTAATACCCAGTACATCAATGGTGCCCAGATAATTCACGATCTCGGACACGAAGTAAGGCTGCGTGCCCCACACCAGGCGCTGACAGTCTTCAAAAATCATGAACGCTGAAAATGTGATCAGCAACTGCAGGATGGGGTCTTTTTGATAGATGCGCTGCATTAAGGTGGTCTCCATCAGCCCACCAAATACGCAACCGATAATGATCGCGGCCAGCGGCAGGATAAGCAGCGACCAGGCGGGCGAGGCGCCGTGCGCACTTGCCCACAGGCCGAGGCTGGCCGCCATATACCCGCCCAGCGCATAAAAACTGCCATGCGCCATGTTGACGATGTTCATAACGCCGAACACCAATGTCATGCCCAGCGCAACCAGGAATAACACTGCTGCTTGCGACAGCCCGTCCATTAACGCAAGAACAATCATCTCTTGTGGCATGGCTCAGGCTTGCACTCGTTGCAGTGATTACAGTGATTTAAACGAAGGATAGTTCGACAGTGTCCGCAGCAGCGCTCGCTGCCTGCTGCGGACAATGCGATCAGTACTGCCGCAGCCGCGGATGATTGATCAGATCCGGCTTGAGAGTCTTGACCCACTCCGGTGACTTTTGACCTACCGGCGTAGTGATCAGGTCAGCGGGGTAGATGACGATTTTTTCCAGAACAGGAAAAGCATAGTCCGGACTTTTCTTGGTGATACCCAGCAGTTGCTCTTCCAGGCCCTGCCCGTCCTCACGCATTTTTACCGTACCGGTCAGACCACGAAACTCCATGGTGCGCATTGCCTCGGCGACCTGCTCGGTACTGGGCCACTGACCCTTGTTGGCTTTGATGGCTTTCTCGTAGCCGGTTTTCAGCCCCTCCAGGCCTTGTACCATGTGGTACACCGAATAAATCGGGTAGGCGCCTGTCTTGTCGCGGAATTTTTTCACGAAGTTTTTCAGGCGCGGTTCATCTTTGTACTGTGGGTGTAGAAAAAAATGATCGCCACGCGCACCAACGATTACACCCTCCGGTAGCGCATTACCCAAACGCTCAAGCGAGCTCTCGGCCAGTGGCAACACAAACAACGAGGATTTCATCAAACCGCGCTGCGATGCCTGACGTACAAAAGTATCCAGGTCACCGCCCCATGCGGTCGATAAAATCACCTCAGGGCGTAGCGCCTGCAAACGACTAATCTCGGTGGAGTAATCAGTCGCACCGAATTTCGGAAATAATTCAGCCACGATTTTGACATCGGGCTTCATCGCCAGCAGCGTATTGCGGAACAACTCCCACGAGTCACGACCCCACGCATAATCCTGATTAATCACTGCGATCGATTTCAGATCAGGCTTGGTGCGCAACAGGTACAGCACACTTGCAACCATCTCCGTGGTGGCATTCGCTTGTGTGCGCACAACATAGCGGTAGCGCTTATCTTCCAGCACTTTCTCGGTACCGCAATCCCACATGATGTTAAGCACCTTCAGGTCTTCAGCAACAGGCGCGACGATGTTGCAGTTGCCGCTGGAGATAGAGGCCAGCATGACCTTGGTGTCGCCCTCTTGCACCACGCGGCGGTACTCCGACAATAATTTGTCCGAGCCGATTCCCTCGTCGATGAAGGTCGGCACGATTTTCACGCCACCAATACCGCCGCTGGCGTTGATCTGCTCGATGTACAACTCGGCCGCCGCCTTTGCCGGCACGCCGAATACCGAGGCCGGGCCGGACAGGAAAGTGGTGATGCCAACTTTGAGTTCGGCGGGTTTGGTTTGCGCGCCAGCCGCAGCAACACAGCCGGCCAAGGCCAATCCGGCCACTACACGCAGGAATGCAGGGATGCTCATGAGGGTGTCTCCAACCTGTGATTTGTTGTCGTTATGCTTACCGTCGCGCCGCGCTGAGCACGCTGGCGCGCGAAAGTCGTCACTATAAAGCCTTGCCGGCCACTTTGCGACCCTTAGCATTCATCTGCCCGGGCCGCTTGCGGCGTTGGCAGTGCTGTAGGTTCTCAGCGTTTGAGGGGCGGGCGTATCGCTCAAGCGGCAAAGCAGACCTGATGGTCCAGCTCGAGTCGTATGCCTATCGCCTCACCAATCGCATGGTCATGGTGGCTCGGCACCAGAGACAGCAGCTGCTGCCCAGAGGGTAGCGCCAAGGTGTACAAGAACTGAGCGCCCCTGAACGCCTTGGCAAGCACGCGCGCCTGCAACGGGCTGGCGTCGTCGTGCTGAATATCGTCGGGCCGCACGAGCAAATCGACCATGCCCCCTTGATTCAGGCCATCGGGCAATGACTCGGGCTTGAATACGCCCAGCTCGGTGTCTACCCGCCCCTCGCCGATCAGCCGGCCGCGCAGCATCATGCCCTCGCCAATGAAGCGTGCCACAAAGCGATTCCGGGGTCGGTGATAGAGCTGCATCGGTGTACCCCACTGCTGCAGACAGCCCTCGGTCAGCACCGCAACCTGGTCGGCGACCGCAAACGCCTCCAGCTGATCATGGGTGACGATTACTGCGGTGGTGCCGGTCTGCTTCAATAAATCACGTACCTCCAGCGCCAAGCGCTCGCGTAGCGTGACATCCAGATTTGAAAAAGGCTCGTCCATTAATAGCAGCGCTGGCTGCGGCGCCAGTGCGCGCGCAAGCGCGACGCGCTGCTGCTGGCCACCCGAGAGCTGATGCGGCGCGCTGTGCGCTAATTCGCGTAAACCAACCAGCTCAAGCATTTGCGCTACCCGTTGCTCGCGCTCGCGATTGGTACGCCGATACAAACCAAAACCAATATTGTCGGCAACCGATAAATGCGGAAACAGCGCATAGTCTTGAAACACCATACCGATATTGCGGTGCTCGGGCGCGAGCTGGTACCCGACACGACCGACCTCTTGCTGTATGAGCTTGATGGTTCCTGAATGAAGTGGATGAAACCCTGCGATCGCGCGCAAGGCGGTTGTTTTACCGCAGCCAGACGGACCAAGCAGGCAAGCAATCTCGCCCTGATTCAGCGTCAGCGAGACATCAGACAGCACGATCTGCGGCCCACGCGCACTTGGGTAGCCAAGCGTCAAACCGCAAAGCTCAAGCGCCGGCAGTGGTTGATGGTACGTTTTGTCGGGTTGCATTGGATCGCGTTATTGTGATTTGGATTGCATTGATTCACATTGCATTGGGTTGCGTTGGATCGCGTTGTTCTGGTTTGGGTTGCATTGATTCACATTGCATTGGGTCGTGTCGGGTTATCTCGTAGTGCATTCGCTAGCGCTCCGACTGGCGTACCAATAACAGTACCGGCATCAAGCCCACCAGTACGATGCACAGGCTTGGCAGAGCAGCCCGGTCCCACATACCCTCAGCGCTCATCTCGTAGACGCGTACCGCAAGCGTGTCCCAGCCGAATGGCCGTGTCATCAATGTTATCGGCATCTCTTTCATTACTTCGACAAACACCAGCAAACTTGCACCCAACCAGCCACTGCGCAGCAGCGGTAGATACAGTTTGTGCAGCACGCCCCAGCGGCTCAAGCCCAAGCTGTGCGCGGCTTGTTGCTGACTCAGTGTGATGCGCTGCATCGCCGCCTGCATCGGCTCGAACCCAACTGCCAGGAAGCGCGCAGAGATCGCCAGCAGCATGACCAACAGCGTACCCTTCAGTACCGGAGCAGGATCGATACCCCACGAGTGCCACAGCGGATACAGCCGCTGATCAAGCCACGCCACCGGAATAAATAAGCCAACTGACAGCAGTATGCCGGGCAAGGCATAGCCCAGCGTCGAGGTGCGCACGAACAGACGCGTGATCACATCCGGGTGCTGACGCTGCGCATACGCCAACCACAGCCCGATAGCGACCACGATCAATGCCGATAAGCTCGATAGCATCAACGAGTGCCCGATAAATTGCCAATAACGATCGTCCCAATCATGCTGCACGACTGCAAGCGCCCACACCATCAGTTGAATCAATGGAATCACAAACGCAAACAGCAACACTGCAGCGCAAGCGGCGCAAGCCATCCAGCGCGAAATACCCGCAAGCTGCAAACGCTCAAGACGTGCATCGACCGCATTTGCCGCGAACCGGCGCTGTGTAACCGCGCGCTGCTCAAACCACACCAATAGCAGCACTGCCAACGCCAACAGCGAAGCCAGCTGCGAAGCCGCGGGTAAATTAAATAGCGCTAACCAGGCCTTGTAAATCGCAGTGGTGAAGGTATCAACATTAAAAATTGCGACGGTACCGAAATCTGCCAGCATCTCCATTAACGCCAGCGTGATACCTGCCGCCCACCACGGGCGCGACATCGGAAGCGCCACTTTGAAGAATGCCAACCAGCGCGGCATGCCCAATGTCTGCGCCGCTTCCAGGCTGCGTTTACCTTGCGTGAGAAAGGCTTGCCGCGCTAACAGGTACACATAGGGGTACAGAACCAAGCCGAACACCACAATGGCGCCACCCATTGATCGTATTGGCGGCAGGCTCACCGGCCCGAGTGCGGAGCGCAACAGCGTTTGCAAGGGCCCGCTGTAGTCAAACAGCCCCACCATCACCGACGCCAGCACATACCCCGGCAGCGCCAGCGGCAGCACCAGAGCCCAGGCAAACCAACGTCGCCCGGGAAACTCGCACACCGCAGTCAACCAAGCCAGCCCCACGCCCAACACACTCACCATGGCCGCTACACCGAACGCCATCAGCATGGTGTTCTTGAGTACTGCGGGCAAGACAAATTCATTCAAGTGCGCCCACACCTCAGGCTGCGGGTTAAACCAGCTACCCAAGACCACTAGCAGAGGCACTACCGTCGGCAGCGACAAACAGAGTACCGACCACGCAGGTTTGTAAGAAACAGCGTTCACTCGTAAATTTTTTGTGTTAGCCGTGATGCGTTGGTGAACATCGCGTGGCAAGAGCCTGTCTCGTTAGGTAGATAGGTTGTTATTTATAGCCGACTCTGTCCATCAGCTTGGTTGCAGCTGCCTGCAACTCACCCGCCTTTGAGACGTTTAGCAGGTTGGGTTTGAAGCTACCCCAATCTTTAACGATCGAGTTTGGTTTTACTTTTGGATTGGCAGGAAATTCGAGATCTTCATCTACATAAAATGATTGCGCGGTTTCCATCGACAGATATTCAATCAGCTTCTGCGCCCCCACCGGATTTTTAGCGTGTTTGGTGATACCCGCACCAGAGACATTCACATGCGTACCACTACCGCTTTGATTCGCCCAAAACAGCGCAACCGGAAAGTCCGGCTCTTTGACGAGAATACGCCCAAGATAATAGGTATTCACAATACCAACTTGGCATTGGCCGGCAGCGATCGCTTTCAGTAGCGAGGTGTCGTCCGGGAATGGGGTGGTGGCCAGGTTCGCGACCCAACCCCGGACGATTTCTTCAGTTTTAGCTTCACCGAGTTCGGTGATCATCATGGCGATCAGCGACTGGTTATACACTTTTTTACTGGTACGCAGACAAAGCCTTCCCTTCCATTTCGGCTGCGCCAAATCTTCATAACTGGAAAGCTCTGATGCACGTACCGCCGATTTGCTGTAGACGATAGTTCGAGCACGTACAGATAAACCGAACCACTGATTATCCGGGTCGCGTAAATGTGCCGGAATATTTTTTTGCAGCACGGCTGAATTCATGGCGCGCAGCTGGCCCTGCTGTGCGGCCAGCCATAAATTACCCGCGTCAACGGTGATCAATACATCAGCCGGTGTGCTCGCACCCTCTGCATTTAATCGCGCCAGCAGCGCGCCCTCATTTGCAGTGAGAAGCTTGATTTCCGTGCCGCTCTCTTTGCTGTAACGATCAAGAATGGGTTTGAGCAATTGCTCATTACGCGCCGAGTACACGGTGACGGTGTCGGCGTGAGCGAAGGTGCTGATAGAGGCAAGCGCGATGCAGGCCAGTGACAACAGGTACGTAATGTGCGGCATGGTGAAACAGTCCCCAAGAAGTTCGTCGAGAACTGTTAAGTTTACCTCAAATGAGAATAATTCTCACTACGAGGTAGCGAGCGAAGTATCGAGACACAGGGAAACTAAAAAGCAAGCGCTGAAACTTCAAGTACAAAAACAAAACGGGCCACCGGTGAGGGTGGCCCGCTTGGTAATCAACCGGCAACAATAACGATCAGGCGCCGGATGAGCGTTTCTTCAAGCGCTCGATATTCTGACGATTGAATTGGTTGGCGATCCAGAAGCCAACGCCTGCCATCCATATCACCAGCAAAATTTGCCATGTCTTCATAGATTTCTCCCGATTCTGTGGTTGCAATAATGATTCTGTGACATCCCGCGCTGCAGTGCCGTTGGCGTTTGGTCGCCTGAATATTCCAGACGAACGGTTCTCACACCCGCTTATTATCACTCAATTTATGCGTCTATTCAGAACGGCGCGCTATTGAGCCGATTAATGGCCGAATCGCGACGATGGTCAGAAGCAGCAGCAGCAACTCCAACGCATAGACGAAGGTGTAGCCAAATGCCGCACCGCCAAACATCGCAGCCACGTCTTTCAAAATACCGCCCAGCGCAATCGCGACACCAGCACCCGTGGCTTGCACCGCACCCCACGCGCCGAGCGCCAAACCACTATGGGTTTTCGGCGCGAGATTCATGGTCGCTGTCAGCGTGCCATGACCAAATAATCCGGCACCAAAGCCAATCAGCAAGGTACCGATCGCAAACAGCGATGTCATAGCCATCGGCGCAGCCATAATCACCATTGCAAATGCCGGCAGCCCTGCCAGCGCGCCGAACGAGGCTAATCGCAATGGATCCATACCTCGGCTAAGCACACGCGAGGCCCAGGCAAACCCCAGCAACCCCCCGATCGCTAGCGTAGCTGTTAAAAGTGTTGTCTCGCCCACCGTAAGGTGCAGAATCTCGCCACCGTACGGCTCAAGCAGAACATCTTCCATGGTGAAGGCCATGGTACCCAAACCAATCGTCAACAAGCGACGCGTTGCTTGCTCGCCAGAGCAATACAGCTGCCAGGTGGCCTTGAAATCGGGCGCGCGCTCGGTACCCGGACGGTGCGATCGGCTGCGCGATTCTTGTTTCCAAAGCGCGATCGTATTCAACACCAGCGTTAACACCGCGGCGGCTTGAATCACGCGAATGAGTTGTCCGGGGCTGAACTCGGCGAGTGCCAGCCCGAACAATACTGCGCTGCCCATCATCCCAAGCAGCAGCATCACATACATGAGCCCGACCACCTTGGGCCGCGACTCAGCCGGCGCCAAGTCAGTCGCCAATGCCAAGCCAACAGTCTGCGTGGTGTGCAAACCCGCACCCACCAGCAAGAAAGCAATTGCAGCGGCGAACTGCCCTACCCATGCTGGCGCGTGTGATGCCTGCCCCATACCGGACAGCACCAGCAGCGCAAACGGCATGATGGACAAACCACCAAATTGCACCAGCGTGCCCATCCAGATATACGGCACGCGACGCCAGCCAAGTTCAGAGCGATGGTGATCTGAGCGAAAACCAATCAACGCGCGTAAAGGCGCGAATATTAATGGTAGTGAGATCATTAATCCCACCAGTGAAGCAGACACATGCAGCTCGACAATCATCACGCGCGTCAGCGTACCGATCATCAGCACCAAGGCCATACCAACAGAAATTTGAAACAGCGATAAACGCAGTAAGCGCGACAGCGGCAGCGACTCTGAGGCCGCGTCGGCAAAAGGCAGGAATTTTGTCCCGATACGGGACCAAGACCGCAGCATCTCCTGACGCATAGCGCGGATCGAGCTCATCGTGAGTAGATGCGTGTGCGCCGTGGGCGATGTTGAGGGTGCACGGGAACCGCCATGGTTCGGGGCCTGCAGGACCCGAACCATGGCACCCGGACATGAACTACCTGCGCAGCGTGTCGGGTATGGTTAGAGCCGCCACCGGTTGCATAGCCTCCGTTGGTGCTACCGATACCTGCGCTGCACTACCATTCAAGAAACGCTTCACCCAGGTCGTGTTCAAGGTCAGTGCGAGATGCACCGAGAACGAGGCCACGGCAACTGCGCCAATAATGATGGGTACGCCCACAGAGGGCTTCACCACACACCATATTTTTCCATAAATCATATGGTCATCCCCCGTTAATTAATGCAGCCACGGTGAGTAGATATACGCAAGAAGATGGGCGAATGCTGCAATCATCCCGAAAATCTGCGTACCCTGAATTAAATGACGGTGGATCTCCTCGGACTCTGCCTCGGTCAACCCCGTCGGCCAAACCTTGTCTCTGTCGGACATGTAAGCACCTCCCAGTTAACGAACAAAACGTGCTGGACCCGCACGCGGGAGCCGCTCCTCAAACTTCGGAAAGCTTGATCATGCAAGAAACTGCGTAAGCAATTAATTACACTTGTAGTTGTAAGGGCATATTGACAAATATTCCAAGCCACGTCAACCCGCGCTCTGCGCAGCAAGCAAATTAATTGCGTCTGAGCGGGTCAACAATGGCACCGCCCGCTGAATTGTTTATTTTCTGAAAACTTTCAGTGCCATCCTCTTAAAACTTCTGACGCAAAATTGCCGATGCCACCCGCATCGTGTTGAAATCGTGGCTCATGCGTATCAAGCCTCTTATCCCCTTCAGCGATGGTCTCGCCTATGTTGCGCCCGCCCTGGTATGGGCGCTGGCATGGGGGCTGATGCTGATGGCGTACGACCGCATCAGCCTCGGTAACCTCGCGCTGCTGCTGGTGCTGGCGAACGCCGTCGCATCGCTGTGGCTGCGTCCGCTTGCCTCGTTACTGGTGAGTTCGGTCGCGGTCAGCTTATTCAACTGGTCATTCGTGCCGCCGCGGTTCACTCTCACGGTTGATTTATCCGAAGACGCTGCACTGCTGGTCACTACGCTAGCTGTGAGCACCGTCATCAGTTACCTGATGGAGCTGAAACGCCAAGCGGCTGATCACGCCTCGACCCATCAGATGCAGGTGCGTATGGCACAAGAGCATGTACACAGCCAGCAGCTACGAAACACCCTGCTCACCTCCATCTCACACGACTACCGCACACCACTCACCACGGTGATGAGCTCGGCGTCTGTCATTGCAGAGCAAGTCGGGCGTGTACCTACTGAACGTATCGGCCAGCTTGCAGAAGTTATTCTCGACGAGGCACAGCAGCTGCACCGCATGACCAACAACACACTGCAACTGGCACGCTTGGACAGCAACACCTTGGATATCCCCATGAACTGGGAATCGGTCGAGGAAATCGTCGGCACAGTGGGCGCCCGCGCACGTCGAACGCACCCACAACGCCGTATCGATATCCGCTTGGCGGAAAACCTGCCACTGCTACGCTGCGACGCGGTGCTGATAAATCAGCTCCTCGACAACTTGATTGAAAATTCACTACGGCATAGCGCTACCGATAAACCAATCCTTATTCACGCAAAGGTGTATGGCGCAGCACTTGCGCTCGTTGTTGAAGATCAGGGCTGCGGTATTGCCGACGCCTGGAAAGAACGCGTGTTCGATATTTTCCAGCGAGTCGAGGCCAGCAACGCTCTAGCCGATGGCCATACACGTCGCGGCATCGGCATCGGGCTGGCCGTATGCCGCGCGATCGCACAAGTACACGGGGGCCAGCTGCAGATTACCGACACGGCAGGAGGTGGCACCACGGTGCAACTTACGCTTCCGCTGTCTGAGCAACCCGAACAGCCACGCGAGCTGTCTGAATGAAGATCCGTATTTTGCTGGTAGAGGATGACCTCAGCTTACGCGAGGTGCTCAAGCAGTCGCTCGAGCTTGAGGGCTTTTCGGTAGATAGCCACAGTACGCTCGCAGGAGGGCGTGCCGCATTGGCTTACCACCTCAGCACCCTGCGAAATCCGGATACCTTCTCGATTGCCATCGTCGATCTGGGCCTGCCAGACGGTGATGGAAGCACGCTGATTCGTCTGCTGCGAGAACGATCGAATATACCGGTTTTGGTTATTTCAGCGCGTGAAGACGATCACAGCAAAATAAACCTGCTTGATGCGGGCGCTGATGATTATCTGGTCAAGCCCTTCAGCATCGGTGAATTGAAAGCACGCATCCGAGTGGCGATACGCAGACAATCTCAGGACAATCCAGGATTGACCGATGATATTCGTATTGGCGCGCTTGAGATCAATCTGCCAAGACGACAAGTCAAACGATCTGGCGAGCGTATTCACCTCACCCGAACCGAGTTCAATCTACTGGCACGACTGCTGTCGCAAGCTGGGCAAGTCGTGACCCACCGGCAACTGCTCAGTGATGTGTGGGGCGCAGAATATGTAGAGCATGTGCATTACCTCAGGCTATACATGACTCAGCTACGCGCAAAACTAGAGAATGATCCGGCAGCGCCCGAGTTATTGCTGACCGAAACCGGCGTTGGCTATCGGTTTTGTGAGCTCGGCGCACCGCTATAAAACCGCTTCACCTTGAGGGGATTAATTACCCACTCGTGGTCAGGGGCGATAACGGGTCTGATGGAATCCTTATGCTTTCCTAATGCCTTCTTTTTTAACCTCGCTCGCGCGGGGTCGGTCATTATCAGTTCATTAATTCATTCCGGTTAATCACACCGGGATCAACGCCGCGCAGCATCAAGTTATCTGAACATGCGGCGCGTCAGTACCGTGACGTTGGCGCCGCTTCACGAAAGACGGCATGACGATCAGTAATCCGGAGTTTTCCGAAACACCGCTAATGCAATCGGTCCGGGTTAATCCGGATGCGCTTCATCATCACAGCTCGACTGCTGTACTTACGCTCGCTGCGATTGGCGTTGTGTTCGGAGATATTGGTACCAGTCCACTCTACTCGCTGAAAGAATGCTTTGCGCCTGAGCACGGCATCCCATTTTCGACCGCAGCGGTATACGGAATCATCTCACTGATCTTCTGGTCACTCACGCTGGTGGTGACATTAAAGTACGTCGCCTTCGTGCTGCGCGCAGATAACCATGGTGAAGGTGGCGTGCTGTCATTAATGGCGCTGGCACTGCGGTCGGCGCGCAATAAGCCTCGACGATTCAAATTCATGCTGATGCTAGGCGCACTTGGTGCCTGCATGCTGCTGGGTGAATCCGTGATTACACCGGCGATTTCGGTGCTGTCTGCAGTCGAGGGCTTGGAGGTTATTGACCCCAACTTCAAACGGGCAGTGATACCCATTACCGTAGTTATTATCCTGCTGCTGTTTGGTGTGCAGCGCTACGGCACCGCAGCGGTTGGGCGTTTATTCGGGCCGGTCATGTTGGTGTGGTTCTCCGCACTCGCACTGTCTGGTCTCGATAATATTCTGCAAAACCCTTCGGTACTAATGGCAGTCTCACCAATGTATGCCTACGACTTTATTCAGGCCAATGCATTTCTGGCGTATATCGTGATGGGCTCGGTGGTACTGGTAGTGACGGGCGTCGAAGCGCTGTACCTGGACATGGGACACTTCGGTAGCAAGCCGGTTCGATTAGCGTGGCTAATCGTGACGCTACCAAGTTTACTGCTGAATTATTTCGGGCAAGCGGCGTTTCTGATCGCACATCCCGAAGGTGCCGAGAATCCTTTTTTCATGATGCTGCCAGAGTGGGCCGTGTTGCCCATGATTGGCCTGGCAACAGCAGCTACCGTTATCGCCTCACAAGCCGTTATCTCCGGTGCATTCTCGCTGGCAAGCCAAGGCATCTTGCTGGGCTTTCTGCCGCGTATGGTCATTTTGCACACCTCTGATACCGAGCGCGGCCAAATCTACATGCCAACCATTAACTGGACCCTGCTCGTGCTGGTTCTGTTCACCGTGTTCCAGTTCCGCGAATCGGGCAATCTGGCAGCGGCCTATGGTATTTCGGTAACGACCACCATGCTGATTACAACCTCACTATTGGCGGTGGTCATGCTAAATGAGTGGAAGATGCCAACGCTGCTGGTGGTCTGCCTGATTAGCGTTTTCTTCGTGGTGGATTTTTCATTCTGGACAGCGAACCTGATCAAGGTGAAAGACGGCGGCTGGTACCCGATGGTACTGGGTGCAATCTGTTTCGTCATGCTGACGACTTGGTATACCGGGCGTCGCCTGCTGCGCGAGCGTCTGGCCGATGGGGCTATCCATATCAAAGATTTTGTTGACTCGCTACTCGCGCACCCACCGCACCGCGTTGGTGGTACTGCAGTATTTTTAACGCCGCATATTGATTTTGTGCCGATTGCGCTGCTTCACAATCTAAAGCACAACCGTATCTTGCACCAACGCGTAATCTTCCTGAAGCTTTCGATTTGGGACGTACCTTACGTATCTGAAGAAGAGCGAATCTCGGTCACGCACATGGGTGGCAATATCTACCTTGCACGCGCGGTGTATGGTTTCAAAGAGACTCCCGATGTACGCCAAGTCATGGATCAGCTTGAGCCCTATGTCGACGGTGTGCTGGAGCTGGAAGACACTACCTTCTTCCTGGCGCGCGATACGATTATCCCGAGCGACTTACCTGGCATGGCCTTGTGGCGAGAGCGATTATTTGCATGGATGATGCAAAACGCTGCCAAGCCATCCGATTTCTTCAAGATACCGCCAAATCGCGTGGTCGAGCTAGGCACCAAAATTGAAATCTGAGGCGCTCAGTATCGATACGATTTTCGCGACTGCGATACTGTTTTTCGCCTGCGCAGAACAGGTCGAGGCAGTCCCCGAGCTGATGGCATCGGCTCGGCATTTGTTGATGGATCAGCCGCTCATGCGCAGGGTACAAGCCTTGGTCGCGTACCTGACGTTTGATGATTTCCTGAATCTCTGCCAGAGCACGCTACGCGAAGACCAAAAACTCAGCCTGCTACTCAATCTTCATGATTACTACACAGGCACCCATCGATTATCTAATGTGGGCTCAATCATCCTCGAGCGCTTCACCGAGTCACTCGGACACTCGGTGAGCGATCTGGATGAGCATCTTGCGGTACTACAGGTGAAACAACGGATATGGCAACTATAGCCACGGCGGTCAATATACGGGCCTAGCTCGGCCCGCCGTTATGGACATAAGCGCAAATAGAAACAACTTAACCAAGAATCATCACCGCAGTCAGTCCACAAAGAATCAGCGTGATGCTGATCAGACAGCCTTGAATCACATTCAGTAGTCGCCCCTCTGGCGTATGCCGGTACACCTTAGCCTCTTGCTTGTTGACGTGCAAAAAACCAGCAAAATGCTCGATCACCAGAATAACGATCAAGCCCACCATCAAGCCCACACCAAACAACTGTAGCTTTGACATTGCCATAACCTCCCGAAATCTGTCGTTTCTTGTGAAGGATGCAAACGGTTTCGCTTACTCTAGTACCTCGCGCTTATTTTTCAGTGCGATACCCACAGTGTACGGCTCGATCGACTGCTCTGAAACGCCATAGGCCGACAGAAAACGGCTGAACAGAGCCTGCTCCTCGGGCGCAGCCACACCATCAGCGAGCAGCGAGTCATACAGATTCAACAATATGCACATCTTCTGATCAGCGTTCAGCAGCTTTGCCGATTCTGCAAGGTAGCTATCAACATCCTTCGCGCGCGCATAACGTCCAGCCGCATCCAGTAGGGCCTTGTCATTACCAAGTGCCTGTAAAACATTGCCAATTTCTTCCGCCTCGACGTGTCCATCAGCATTAATCATGTGCAGCAGACCAACCGCCAGCGACAGCTTTGGTGTCAGCTCGGGCGGCGCACCTTTGAACATATCGAACAATCCCATCATAATCTCCTGAACAATTGTGTTTATGTATTTGGCAACTTGATTGATTTTTTTATCAATGCATCCTCACTATAACAGCTTAACCTAATCGCTCTGGCTTGATGGCGGTCCGTTAATTCATGAGAAAAAATATAATTTTCTTGATGTTTGTGGTCTGAGGCACATAACTAATCTGTGCTGTTTTATGACACCACATAGAAAGAAATGATACGTCGCCACAACAACTACGAAATGCATTAAATTACAGCAAATCTACGACTGTGACGCCAAGTCTGCCAAATAGCCAAGTCCCTTAATAACCCTGCTGCCATACCAAGACAGCATCTCGCCATCGACGAGGCGAACTGGCTTACCGATTTGACGCTTAAGCGCATCAACATGTTGCCCGGTGAATCGGTAAGGCTCGCTCGACAAAATCACCTCATCGATATCGTTGAGTAGTGACTCATTCCAATCAAATACAGGGTAGCGCTTGTCGGATGGCGAGGACCAGTGCTGCCAACCGATCAACGCCAGCATGCGCGCGATGTAGGTGGCAGGTGATACTGTCATCCAGGGGTCTTGCCAGATGCAGTAAAGCACCCGGTGCTTTGGCTGCGCTTCTGATGATGTGTGCTTTTGAAGAAGAATCGTTTTCTGAAGATCTGAGATCGCAGCATGAAATTGCGCGCACAACTGCTCTGCCTCCTGCTCACGACAAAAAATGCCGCCAAAAAGTCTGAATAACCCGGGATTATCGAGCGGCGACATTGGATGAGTGACGATTACATGCGGCACGAACTCTGCGAGCGAATCGACGGTCGGCTTCTCGTTTTCATCGATGTTGACAATAAGATGTGTGGGCGCTAATCGTCGAATTTTTTCAAGATTAACGTCTTTGGTACCGCCAATTTTGGGGATCGATGCTACCGCATGCTGCGGATGGATACAAAAGCCTGTACGGCCAACGATACGTTCTGCCAAACCCAAATCACACAGAAGTTCAGTCAACGAAGGCACCAAACTGACGATACGACAGGCTTGACCATCGGGTACCGGCAAATGCCGGGTACCAATAACGTCATCTAGTTGCGTCATCATCAGCTGCAGGCCTGTGGCTTTACCAGTATCTGACATCTACGGTGTCGCTGCTTTAATCATATTTCGTGCAATAAGGAGTTGCTGAATTTGCGAGGTACCCTCATAAATACGGAATAAGCGCACATCACGATAAAACCGTTCCGCCGCATAGTCGGAAATGTACCCGGCACCACCATGAATCTGCACTGCACGATCAGCGACCCTGCCGCACATTTCCGATGCAAACAATTTGCAGCATGAGGCCTCAGTCGAAATATCTTCACCATCATCACGTCGACGCGCCGCATCCATCACCATAGAGCGTGCCGCATAAATTTCTGCCTTGCTATCGGCCAGCATGGCTTGTATCAGCTGAAAATCTGCTATCGGCTTGCCAAACTGCTTGCGTTCCATCGCATACGCTAGCGCATCACTCAGCATACGCTCAGCTACGCCAACACACACAGCAGCAATATGTAGCCGACCCTTATCGAGCACCTTCATCGCGGTCTTGAAACCGACACCCTCTTTACCACCGATCAAGTTATCAGCCGGCACACGACAGTTTTCAAAAATAACGTCACATGTATGCGCGCCCTTCTGCCCCATCTTGATATCGCGCTTGCCAAGCGTTAGACCGGGTGTACCCGCCTCAACCAGAAATGCCGAGATGCCAGCTGCGCCTTTAATCTCGGGATTGGTGCGCGCCATGACGGTAAATACGCCGGCTTCAGGCGCATTGGTGATGTAGCGCTTTGTGCCATTCAGTAGGTAGAACTCGCCATCGCGTACCGCGCTGGTTCGCAGCGATGCCGCATCCGAACCGGAATCAGGCTCGGTGAGCGCGAATGAGGCGATCAGCTCGCCAGACGCTAATCGCGGCAGATACTTTTCTTTTTGCGCCGCAGTACCGTCGATAATAATGCCTTGCGAGCCAATACCATTGTTGGTGCCAATCAGTGAACGAAATGCGGGCGAAGTCCAGGCCAACTCAAATGCAACCAGTACCTCTTCTTCCATTGTTAAGCCCAGGCCACCGAACTCTTCGGGTATGGCTAAACCGAACAGTCCAAGCTCACGCATGTCATTGATCAGCGTTGCAGGTATTTCATCAGTTTCAGCGACCGTGGGCTCTGCGGGTACGAGTTTGGTACGCACAAATCGCGCTATCGAATCAGTCAGCATTTTTAAGATCTGCAGGTCTCGGATCATGAGGTATGCTCGGGTTATATCATTGAGAGGTATTTTTATTGGGTGGATTATGCCATTTGGGTCGGCCGTACCATCCGGTGAATCTGCACGACAAACAAGTACCATACCGCCAACTCAAGAATAATCGCTGGATAACGAGGATTGAATCATGAGGCACCTATGAAGGGCGCGCTATCGCATCTCAGAGTCGTGGATTTATCGCGCGTACTCGCCGGGCCATGGGCCAGCCAGATCCTCGCGGATATGGGCGCAGATGTCATCAAAATCGAGCGCCCCGGTAGTGGTGACGATACGCGTGGCTGGGGCCCACCTTTTCTGAAAGATGAAGCGGGTAATGACACGACCGAGGCGGCTTATTATCTGGGTGCGAATCGCGGTAAAAAATCACTCACCCTGAATATCGCTGCCCCCGAGGCGCAGGAGATCATTCGACACTTGGTCAAAGATGCTGATGTCTTTATCGAGAACTACAAAGTCGGTGACATGGCACGCTATGGCTTGAGCTACCAAGATCTCAAGCAGATTAATCCGCGAATCGTATATTGCTCGATTACCGGTTTCGGTCAAACCGGACCAATGGCAGAGATAGCGGGCTATGATTTTATTGTACAGGGTCTGGGTGGGCTAATGAGCATCACCGGCGAGCGCGATGACTTGCCCGGTGGCGGCCCTCAGAAGGTGGGCGTCGCAGTAGCCGACATCATGACCGGCCTGTACTCCACCATCGCGATTCTCGCGGCGATTGAACACCGCCGTGTTAGTGGTGAAGGCCAGTATATTGATATGGCGCTGCTGGATGTTCAGGTCGCTACCATCGCCAATATGAATATGAATTATCTATGCTCAGGCAAAGTGCCTGGAAGGCAAGGTAACGCGCATGCCAATATCGTACCGTATCAGGTGTTTAATGCGGCTGATGGTGAGCTCATTCTCGCGGTGGGTAACGACACGCAGTTTGCCAAGCTCTGTGCAGTATTAGGCTGCCCGGAAATCGCTGGCGACAAGCGCTACGCAAAGAATGCTAACCGGGTCCGGCACCGAGATGCGTTACTACCGCTGCTCCAACAACGTATTGTTACTCGCTCAGTCGCGCAGTGGGTCGATGTATTACAGCCGGAGGGTGTTCCGTGCGGCCCGGTCAACTCAATCGCGCAAACCTTCGCTAACCCGCAAGTTATTCATCGACAAATGCGTGTTGATCTGCCGCACCCGCTAGCGGGTAGCGTGCCGTCTGTCGCCAACCCGATTAAATTTTCAGGTACGCCAATTCAGTATGGTGAGGCACCGCCGACGCTGGGGCAGCACTCGGATCAGGTACTCAAGGAGTATGTCGGGCTATCCGATGCCGAGATTGAAGCACTAAAGGCAAAACGTATTCTCTAAATTTACAGTAGACGCTCTGTTTATAGCGCTACGAGGTGAATTGACTAAAGATCATACTCCGCAACCACTTACTCCCTGGCTCTTTGTGAAATCGTGAGTGCCAGAATAGGTTAATGCCGATTTCCGGTAGCTTCATCGGTAACGAAACATACTTCAGGTTGAATGGCTGCTCGCAGCGCTGCGCGAAGCGCTCGGGTACGGTGGCGATCAAATCGGTGCTTGCCAGAATGTGGCCTACTGCGACGAAATGCGGCACACTCAATACCACTCTGCGCCTGATACCAAGTTTCTCAATGGTGGCATCAACGGTAGCATGGCCAGTCCCCGCGGCTGCCACCACCACATGATCTGCGGTTCCAAATGCCCCGGTCGTCAATGGCCCACCGTTATCTAGCGGGTGATCACGTCGAAACATGCACACATGGTCATGCACGAACAACCGTTGCTGAAAAAATCCCGTCTTTAAATGCGGTAGCCAGCCAATCGCCAGATCAATTGCGCCGCGTTCCATGTCTTCCGCCAGGTTCGCACCTGTCGTGCGAAGGGTGCTGATCGTGATCTCGGGCGCCAGGTCGGCAAGCATCTTCATCAGCGTAGGTAAAAAGTAAATCTCGCCAATGTCGGTCATGGCGATGATGAACTTACGTCTGGTTTGTAGAGGCTCGAATCGTGTGCGCTCGTTCAGGGTGGCCTCGATTGAGGCAAGGGCATAGGCAATCGGTTCGGCCAATTGCATGGCATATGCAGTCGGCTCCATGCCCTTCGAGGTTCGCAAGAACAACTCATCGCCGAGCTGCTGCCTTAGCCGGTTCAAGGCATTACTGACGGTGGGCTGAGTAAGTCCCAATTTGGCCGCGACCGCCGAGACACGCCGCTCAGCCAGCAACTGCTGAAAAATTACCAAAAGATTAAGGTCTATATCCTTGATATTCACAGGAGCATTATTCAGATTATGAATTTAGTGAATTGGCTGAATTCTATCGTTTTATTTTGCTTACGTTCCTATACTCAGCCCCATCGTCATCTGCCGTTTGATGGAGACCATGGAACTCGTTGTTCACCCGCTCGATCGTGTGCTGCAAGTCGCCGCAGGGGCCAACTTGCTCGAGACCCTGCGTGCCCATGAGGTGCCGATCTCCTACAGCTGCATGGCCGGTCGTTGCGGTACGTGCCGCTGCAAAGTGGTCAGTGGCCAGCTGTTTGAAACCGGGCGCGTGGCCAAGATAACGAACCCCGGCGAAGACGATTACATACTGGCCTGCACGACCGTGCTCACCGAAAACTGTGAAATAGAAATTCCAGAGCCGGACGAGGTGGTCACCCACCCAGCGCGCATCATCAAAGCCACCGTCACTGCTATCGAGTCTGCAACCCATGACATTCGTATCTTGCGATTAAAGCCTGCCAAGCCTTTGTCCTTCTCTCCGGGGCAGTACGCTAGTCTGCAGTTCACCCCCGAGCACATACGTCCCTACTCGATGGCCAGTCTTTGTACTGATGAAGAGTTGGTGTTTCATATCCGGCGGGTACCTGATGGCAGAGTATCGAGCTATGTATTTGATGAGCTCAAACCCGGTGATAGCGTGCGGGTGAGCGGCCCGCTTGGGACGGCTTATTTGCGCAATCAGCACCAAGGACCTATGTTGTGTGTTGCCGGTGGTACCGGCTTGGCACCCATTCTTTCTATTGTGCGCGGCGCTATTGACGCTGGGATGGATAACCCGATTTATCTGTATTTTGGTGTTCGCTCGCCAGATGATATTTATGGCTTGGATGAATTGAAGTTGCTGCAGTCGTCCAATACAAATCTGAAGTTACAGGTCGTCGTCACGACCGATGAATACGACAGCGGTCTGCGTACGGGTTTAGTGACTGAAGCCATTGCGCAAGACCTTGCCGATTTTAGTATTTGGCGCGCGTATGTCTGTGGTGCGCCGCCCATGGTTGAGGCCACTGCCGCCCTGATCAAGCAGCGTGGCATCGAGCCGCAACATGTTTATGCAGATGCGTTTTATGCCAGTGGCACCTGAGCATAGGAGACAGATTCATCATGACCACCGCAACTGATTCACTTTCCCAAACACTTGAGGCGCGAAAGCAGTACTACGATCGCATTGCCAGTGACCACATGACGCCACTGTGGGAAGTACTCGGCGCGCTAGTACCGAAACAACCGAACAGCCCCGCACAGCCAGCGCTCTGGCGTTACGCCACCTTGCGCGATAAGGTAATGGAAGCGGGTGAATTGATTACAGCAGAACAAGCCGAGCGCCGTGTACTGATTCTTGAAAACCCCGGATTAGCAGGCCAATCGGCGATTACGCAGTCGCTTTACGCCGGCTTGCAATTGATACTGCCGGGTGAAGTCGCGCCGGCGCATCGACATACACAATCCGCCTTACGACTCGTGATGGATGGTGCCGGTGCCTACACCGCAGTTGATGGCGAGCGCACCACCATGCATCGCGGTGATTTCATCATCACGCCATCGTGGACATTTCATGATCACGGCAATCTGGGTGATGAGCCCGTGGTTTGGCTCGACGGTCTCGATATTCCGACGGTACGTTTTTACGATGCCGGATTTGCCGAGCATGGTCAAAGTGCCATGCAACAAACACACCGCGCCGAGGGCGATGCACTGGCGCGCTACGGTAATAACATGGTACCGGTCGATTTCTATCAAGGCCCTGCCGAGCCTACGCGGGTATTTGTTTATCCGTACACGCGTACTTTGCAAACACTCGACACCATCGCTCACGGCCAAGCCGACGCACATCTCGGCTTCAAGATGCGCTTCGTGAATCCGGCAACCGGCGCCTCACCCATGCCTACTATCGGCGCATTCGCACAACGATTACCCGCTGGCTTTGAAACTCGCCCCTACCAGTGTACCGACGGCACGGTGTATGTTTGTCTTGACGGTGAAGCGACTGTTTTGGTCGGTAACCATGAATGGCAACTACAACGCGACGATATCTTCGTCGTACCTTCGTGGCAGGCGCTACAGGTTCATGCACGGCGTGACACAACTTTATTTAGCTACTCCGACCGTCCTGCGCTTCAAGCCCTAGGGCTGTGGCGTGAGGCACGTCTATAAATCAAATCAAGGAAATCTTATGAAATATGCTGTCCCTGCACCTCCAACCTACAGCCTGATGATTGCAGGCAGCGATGAACTGTTCCCGGTACATCGCGTCTTTTGTGTCGGGCGTAACTATGCTGCTCATGCACGCGAGATGGGCAAAGACCCTGATCGCGAACCACCTTTCTTTTTCATGAAACCGGCCTGTGCGGTGATAGCGGTTGGTACGCGAGGGATCGATATCCCCTACCCGCCGATGACGCAGAATTTTCATCACGAGATTGAACTGGTTGTCACCATCGGCAAGGGTGGCAGCAATATCCCTGAATCGGAAGCGCTTTCCCATGTACACGGTTATGCGGTCGGTCTGGATATGACCCGGCGCGATCTGCAATTAGATGCCCGCGACAAAGGTCGTCCATGGGAGTTTGGCAAATCATTTGCCGGGTCTGCGCCTGTCGGCCTGGTACATGCTGCCGCGAGTATCGGGCATCCAAGTACTGCCATGATCTCCGTTACGGTGAATGGGCAACCGCGCCAGTCTTCGGATATCGCCAAGATGATCTGGTCGGTGGCTGAATCGATTGCGTATCTCTCGCGCTATGAGACGCTAGAACCCGGTGACATCATCATGACCGGCACGCCGGAGGGCGTTAATGCCGTTGTGGCGGGTGATGTCATGCACGGTCACATCGATGGCCTGAGTGACATCACCGTGCGTGTCGTCGAGGGTCAACATGCCGGAGGCGCGCATGGGTGACACACCGGAAGCGTTCAAGCACATCCCGATTTGGCCGGCAGAAGGTTCAAGCCGCATTCCATTTCAGGCCTATACCGATGAGGCTATTTATAAAAAAGAATTAGAACGCTTATTTTATAAAGCGCACTGGAGCTATATCGGCCTTGAAGCTGAAGTTCCAAACCCCGGCGACTTCAAACGTACGGCAGTCGGCGAGCGCTCGGTGGTCATGACACGCGATATGGATGGGCAAATTCATGTGGTGGAAAATGTCTGTGCGCACCGCGGTATGCAATTCTGCCGCGAGCGTCATGGCAATAAAAAAGAGCTGGTTTGTCCTTACCATCAATGGAATTACTCGCTCAGTGGCGATTTACAAGGCGTACCGTTTCGGCGCGGCGTAAAGCAGGATGGCAAGGTCAACGGCGGCATGCCAAAGGAGTTCAAGACGGAAGATCACGGCCTGACCAAGCTGAAAGTGGCTACCCGCGGTGGCGTGGTATTCGCTTCGTTTGACCATGACGTTGAATCGTTTGAAGCGTATCTTGGCCCCACCATTCTTGCTTATTTTGATCGATTGTTTAATGGCCGCAAGCTAACCATACTCGGCTATAACCGCCAGCGCATTCCGGGTAACTGGAAGCTGATGCAAGAGAACATCAAAGACCCCTATCACCCGGGTCTGCTACATACTTGGTTCGTCACCTATGGGTTGTGGCGAGCAGATAATAAATCTGCATTGCGCATGGATGATCATTTCCGTCACGCAGCCATGATCTCAACCCGAGGCACGGGTGGTAACAAGTCAGAAGTAACTCAAGGCGTCAGCAGCTTCAAGGAAAACATGGAGGTACTGGATAAACGCTTGATTGATATCGTGCCAGAGGATTGGTGGAATGGCCCGACCGCTGTAATGCTGACGATTTTCCCGAGCGTGATTTTCCAACAGCAAGTGAATAGTGTCTCAACGCGTCATATACAGCCCAATGGTCATGGCTCATTTGATTTTGTCTGGACGCATTTTGGCTTCGAAGACGATACGCCGGAAATGACACAGCGACGTCTGATACAAGCTAACCTGTTTGGTCCGGCAGGCTTTGTATCGGCTGATGATGGTGAGGTGATCGAGCTATCGCAATTCGGCTTCGAGCAAAAGCCATGGCATCGCGCGCTAGCTGAACTAGGCGGCTATGAATGTGAAAACACCGAGCACATGGTCACAGAGACACTCATACGTGGCATGTATCACTACTGGCGCAAAGTGATGGAGATTTAAATATGCAAACCAGCCATACAGAAGCTGTGAGCGCCACCACTTTGATTTCGGTAGCATGCCTGTACAGCGAATACGCTGCAGCCGTTGACAGCGCGGACTGGGATCGTTGGGTTGAATTTTTCGTAGACGACTGCGAATACAAAATTCAACCCCGGGAAAACTTCGATCGAGGATTTCCGCTAGCAACCCTGGCGCTACTCAGCAAAAACATGCTGAAAGATCGCGTCTACGGTATCCATGAGACGCTGTATCACGACCCTTATTATCAGCGCCATGTAGTCGGGCTACCCCTGATCCGGGAGAGCCAAGGCGGCATCATCGTGGCAGAAGCTAACTACGCTGTTTTTCGTACCAAGCTATCCGGCGAGTCGACTGTATTCAATGTCGGCCGCTATCTCGACCGGATACAGCATAACGGCGGCGAGTTGAAATTCATCTCGCGTATATGCATCTATGACAGCGAGATGATCCCGAATTCAATTATTTACCCAATCTGAAAATACTTATGAGTACAGCATGGATTGATGTTGCAGGTAAAGATGATGTAACCAAAGATGATGTTGTGGGTATTGACATCAACGAGAAAAGTATCGCGCTGTATCAGGTGGAGGGCGAGATATACGCCACCGATAATATCTGTACCCACGGAAATGCTCGGCTCTGCGATGGCTTCCTCGAAGGTCATGAAATCGAATGCCCGCTGCATCAAGGCAAATTTGATATTCGAAATGGCAAAGCCATGTGTGCGCCACTGACCGAGGATATTCGAATTTATCCGGTCAAAATTGAAAATGGCCGGGTGTTAGTTGAAATTTGAGCTTATATTCGTTTAAACACCCGGAGCATGCATGACCCTCCCAGACCAAGCACTCATTCTGCATAATTATTTTCGAAGCTCCGCAGCGTACCGGGTGCGAATCGCAATGCACCTGAAGGGTCTGAGCTTCGAATATCTGCCAGTACATTTGACTCGCGATGGTGGCGCACAATTCTCGCCAAAGTACAGCGCAATGAATCCCCAGCAATTAGTACCGCTATTGGACGATAATGGATTTCAATTAAGTCAGTCACTGGCAATTATTGAGTACCTTGACGAGAAGTTCCCGCAGGTTCGCCTGATACCCGAATCACTGGAGGGTCGGGCACGTGTTAGGCAGATAGCACTCGCAATCGCCTGCGATATTCATCCCTTACAAAATCTTCGCGTTCTGAAATATCTCACTGGTACGTTGGGTCTGTCCGAGGAAGCGAAAACCGATTGGATAAAACACTGGCTGCAGCTTGGGCTGCAAGCAATCGAAGCAGATCTCTCTCGCGCGTCGAGCCGCGGTCAGTTCTGCTACGGTGATCACCCCACACTCGCGGATTGTGCGCTGATACCGCAAATGTTCAGCGCTGCGCGGTTTGGCGTCGATAGCACGGCTTTTCCGACACTGCGTATGATTTATGAGCGCTGCGAGGCAATGCCCGAATTTGCAGCCGCTCACCCGGGCAAGCAGGTAGACTCTGAATAAACGTGTTTACATTAAAGTGACAGATCATACGATCTATAAGTACTTAATAAATACAAACCGCTGATTCTGTATTGGCACCTCGGAGAAGACATGAGCGACGTAACCACCCACCCGCAAGCTGAAGACTTTGATGTGAGCCGCGCAATTGACGACGGTGCCTTCACCTCTTTTCAGAAATTGGCGTATGTGCTGGCGGCGCTGGCGATTGTGATGGATGGCTTTGACGGTCAGATGATCGGCTACGCTATTCCAGCCATCATCAAGGAATGGGGTATTGCGCGCTCCGCATTCTCGATTGCGGTTGCGAGTGGTTTAATGGGCATGGCGATTGGTAGCCTGAGTGCCGGCGTGCTGTCTGATCGATTTGGCCGCAAGCCAGTCCTCATTGCGAGTATTCTCCTTTTCGGTTCAGCCACGGTGACGATTGGTCTTGCGCCGGATGTGACTACCATCGCGATGATTCGTTTTTTTGCTGGCTTGGGTATCGGCGCTGCTCTACCTGCTGCCACTACTCTCACCGCGGAATATATTCCGCTGCGCAGCCGCACCATGGCAGTGACTACCGCCTGTGTTTGCTACCCACTCGGTGGCATGCTGGCGGGATTAGCCGCAGGACAAATTCTTCCTGCGTTTGGTTGGCGGGTGTTCTTCTTCATCGGCGGCAGCCTTCCTATCATGTATGCCTTTTTGCTGATGGTATCGATGAAAGAATCACCCAAGTATTTAGCACGCCAGAGCCAGCGGTGGGAAGAGCTACGCGCGCTCTTGACCCGCATGACGCATGACGTAGCGCAGGTGCGCCAGTTCACTGATGGTGTGATCGAAAATGCCAAGCGCGGCAATATTGCTGATCTGTTTCGGTACGGTCGTGCTTTTGATACCAGCTGGCTGTGGATCACATTTTTTGTGGTGCAGCTGTCGATTTATACCGCTTTCAGCTGGCTGCCCACCATGTTGACCACCGAGGGCGTATCACCTGCATTGGCAGGCATGGGGTTAACCGCCTATAACCTCGGCGGTGTAATTGGTGCCGTATTGTGTGCGATGGCGATCAATCAATTTGGTTCACGCTGGCCGATGGTGTTCTGGGCGGCGATGTCTGCCGTGACTGCCTTCGTATTGAAGTTAGTGGATATCACCGGCGCGACCGAGACCTTCTTGTGGGGCCTTGGCCTGCATGGCTTATTCGTCACAGCGCTGCAGTGCGCAATGTTCACCTTGTGTGCGCATATTTACCCCACCCTGATTCGCACCACCGGTGCGGCATCGGCGATGGCCTTCGGGCGCCTGGGCGCATTTACCAGTTCATTCGCGGGCGCAGCGATGATCAGCGCAGGTGGGGCCAGCGCTTACCTGAATCTGCTCGGTGGATCAATGCTGGTGGCAGTCGTCAGCTTGGCATTGATACGTGCGCATATCGGGCCGAAGGCCGATGAAGCGCTGATCAAAGCTTGACCATCACGTGGCGAGCGACGGTGTAATCCTCCAGCGCATACATCGACATATCCTTGCCATAGCCAGAGGCTTTCAAGCCACCGTGTGGCATCTCGTTCACCAGCATGAAGTGGGTGTTGATCCAGGTGCAACCGTATTGCAGTTGGCGCGCTATATTCATGGCGCGTGAGACATCCCTAGTCCATACGCTTGACGCCAAACCATACTCCGAGTCATTAGCCCACTGCACCGCTTGGTCATCATCTTTAAAGCGCGTGATGGATACTGCAGGGCCGAATACTTCGCGTTGAACAATTTCATCATCCTGCAGCGCACCCGCGATCACGGTTGGCTCATAAAAGAAACCTGCGCCAGGCCGAATCCCGCCACCGGTCGTGATCTGCATATGCCCCGCCATTTGTGCACGCTCGACAAAGCTAGCGACTCGGCTGCGTTGACGATCCGAGATCAGCGGACCGATCTCTACATCATCTTCATCTTGCGGGCCGACCTTTATACTGGCCACCGCGGCGGTCAGGTCAGCGACCAAGTTATCGTAGATTTTAGGGCCGGCGTAAATTCGGCATGCAGCAGTGCAGTCTTGACCAGCGTTGTAATAGCCAAAGGTACGCACGCCATCCACCACCGACGCCAGATCTGCATCATCCAGCACAATTACGGGTGCTTTTCCACCCAACTCAAGATGCGTCCGTTTCAAGCTGCCAGAGGCGGCTTGAAGGACTTTACGACCGGTTGCCACATCCCCCGTGATCGACACCATTCGCACCTTCGGATGCTCAACCAACACCTGACCCACACTCGCGCCTCGGCCACAAATCACATTTAAAACACCCGGCGGCAGAATAGCGGCTGCGAGTTGTGCGAAATACAGCGCAGTGAGTGGGGTTTGTTCGCTTGGTTTGAGCACCACAGTATTACCCGCGGCAATCGCGGGCGCCACTTTCCAGGCGGCCATCAGCATGGGGTAATTCCAAGGCGCGATCGACCCGACCACACCCACCGGATCACGCCGGATCATGCTGGTATGGCCGCCTAAATATTCGCCAGCCGCAGTACCGGTCATGCAACGCGCTGCACCGGCGAAATAGCGAAAGCAATCAACAATGGCCGGTATTTCATCACCCAGCGCACGCGCGTAGGGCTTACCGCAATTCAGCGACTCTAGTCGGGCAAATGTTTCGGCATTGTTTTCAATAGCAGACGCCAGTTGCAGCAACATCGCAGAGCGCTCGCCGGGCGTAGTTTGTGACCACGTGGCAAAGGCATGTTCAGCAGCATCAACCGCACGCGACACCTGCTCTGGCGAGGCTTCCGGCACATCGCATAAATTGGTACCAGTCGCCGGATTAATCACATGTTCAACCGCACCCTCGCCGCGCTCATTGCGGTTGTTGATCAACAGCTCAGTAGGTAGGGTGACATGATTCGCTGCAGAGTTTGCCATGGTGTTATCTCCTCTTGTGATCATCGTCGAACATCGTCATCACCACGCTGGGTTAACCAGTATGCGGCGATAATGGGTATAAAGGTCATCGCAATAATGAAAACAGCAACAACATTAGTGACCGGGCGTTGGCGAGGCCGTATCAACTCCTGCAACATCCAGATCGGCAAGGTGGTTTGCTGACCTGCGGTGAATGTGGTTACGATGACTTCATCAAAGCTCAGTGCAAATGCAAGTAATGCACCTGCCAGCAAGGCGGAGCCGAGCTGAGGCAGCACCACGTAGAAAAAAGTTTGAAACGTATTAGCGCCAAGATCCATCGAGGCCTCGATCAGCGAGGGACTCAACCGGCGCAAGCGCGCGACCGCATTGTTGTAGACCACAACAATACAAAATGTGGCGTGGCCGATAACGATAGTCCAGAAGCTGAAGGGGATATCGGCCGAGTGATACGCCGCTCGTAGCGAAATACCCGTGACTACGCCGGGCAAGGCAATCGGCAAAATCAGTAACAGCGAGATTGCATCACGACCAAAAAACCGAGAACGTGCCAAGGCGCCGGCCGCCAGCGTGCCCAATATCAGCGCCAGGGCCGTCGAGCAAACGGCCACCTGCACTGACAAGGTCACTGCGTTCCACACATCGACCCGATCGAGTGCGACGCCAAACCAGTGCGTGGTCAGCGCTGGCGGTGGAAATACATAGCTTTTATCCTCACTACTGAAAGCATACAAAATAATCAGTGCAAGTGGCACGTGCAGGAACAGCACTCCGCCCAATGTAGCAAGTGTCAGGCCGACCGAGGGGCGCGCGGTCGAGGCGCTGTCAGAGCGCATCGAAAGCTCCTTTTTTCTTAGCCAGCCACAGGTAAATCGCGATGATGATAATCGGTGCCACCGAGAAAGCTGCTGCAAACGGCAAATTACCTGCGATGCCCTGCTGTCGATAAACCACCTGGCCTATAAATAACGTGGAGTTACCAATTACCTGCGGGATGATGTAGTCACCCAGCGTGAGAGAGAACGAAAAAATCGATCCAGCTGCGATACCCGGCATCGCCAGCGGGAAAATAACTGACCAGAAAGTGCGACGAGGATGCGCGCCAAGATCAGCCGACGCCTCGATGAGTGAGGGCGGTATGCGCTCGATCGATGCCTGAATCGGCAACCACATATAGACAAATACTAAAAACGTACCAAGCGGTGAGAAGCTCATCGAGTTACCACCGATGACCGGCATCGATAAAATAGCCTCCAATAACCACTGAAGATGTAGCTGAGCAACCAGCCAGGCAATTGCACCCTCTTTCGCGAGCAACAGCTTCCACGCATACAGCCGAACCAAATAACTCGACCACAGCGGCAGCATCACTGCAATATACAACAGAGCCTTCGTCGTACCACGCGTATGGCGCGCCATCATATAAGCGAGAGGGAATCCGATCACTACACTGGCTACTGTCACTAGACTTGCCATGACAACGCTACGCTTGATCACATCCAGATTTGCCGGCTCGAGAAGGGCAATAAAATTTTGCAGCCCGACTTCGTACACAATCGTGCCGGAAAAATCATCCAGCCTGAAAAAGCTTTGTGCCAACAGCGTGAATAAAGAACCGAGATAGATCACCCCAAACCATAACAGTGGCGGGACCAGTAAAAGCAGCGGCAGATAATATTCACGACGTAGTAGCAGCGATGAAATCCTGTCACCTACCCCGGCCCCGAGCTGTGGGTGATGTCGCAGTGACGATAACTCGGCGCCGCTCATGCCTAGCCACCCTCATGCAAAGGATGCACTGCAGATGTATCCCAATGTAGATGAACCGGATCACCAATGGCAGGCACGTTCTGACCAACCGCTAAATCGGCGATCAGTACCATCGTATTCGCACACCGTACTTTGGCGCGCCAAAACGATCCAAAGTACTGAAGGGCCTCGAGCTGGCCCGAAATTTTTGCTGATGCTGCATCGCCGAGTTGAATACGCTCGGGTCGTATCATCGCCGCCGCATGTCCCGTCAGTTGCAGCGCGGCGTCTCTCTCCAGCAGATTCGCGGCACCCAGAAATTCAGCTACAAAACGTGACTTCGGCCGCTCATACAGGGCACGAGGGCTATCCACCTGCTCGAGTCGTCCTTGGTTGAACACACCGATACGGTCACTGATGGAAAGCGCCTCATGCTGATCATGCGTCACCAGTACAAAGGTAATACCCAATCGTCGCTGTAGTTCTTTTAACTCGACCTGCATCTGCTCACGCAGCTTCAAATCAAGCGCGCCCAAGGGTTCATCCAGTAACAGTACTTTGGGCTCGCTCACTAAGGCGCGTGCCAGTGCGACACGCTGCCGCTGGCCGCCCGAGAGCTGCGCCGGTTTACGCGACGATACGTCGGGCAAGCGAACCAGCTGCAGCATCTCACTGGCGCGCTGCTCGCGGGTCGCCTTTGGCACACCACGCACCATCAAGGAATAGGCAACGTTTTCCAGCACGCTCATGTGCGGGAATAGCGCATAGTCTTGGAATACGGTGGTCACCGGTCTGGCGTACGGTGGCAGCGCGCTAACGTCGGCACCGTGAATACTGATACTGCCTGCAGTCGGTCGCGTGAAGCCGCCGATCATGCGTAGGCAAGTCGTCTTGCCAGACCCTGACGGGCCCAACAAGGTAAAAAATTCACCTGCTGCGATATCCAGCGTTACACCATCGACAGCGCGCACCGAGCGGCCAGCGGAGACAAACACGCACGACACCTGGCTCAGGCTGACAGCATGCGACATGGAGAAGCTC
>VFQT010000859.1_pt1 | contig 40821 bp, 37 predicted proteins | sample 3512381 | NCBI WGS metagenome assembly VFQT01 (sample SAMN10412376, study PRJNA504923) | tailings metagenome | isolation source: Relicate 2 Philex TSF3 active mining site | place: Philippines: Tuba, Benguet | collected 2017-08-29 | reverse complement strand
CAATTTCAACAATGCGATCGGCTGGGTATTTCTCGGTTGGTTTTAAAGCACTCGCTGCTTCGTATTGTTTTAATGCTTCTTCGTATTTCTTTTGGTTGTAGAGCGCATCTGCATTTTTGATCGCTTCATTGTATTGTGCGTCAGCTGCACCTTTTTGTTTCTCGGAATCGGCAATGATCTTATCGATCTTATTTTTCATGCGTCCTGCAATAATGTCGTCGTATTGCAACTGTGGATTCCCAGATTCAAAATAAAACTCTGTGAATGGATTGGACTTAACATACGAATAATCAACACCAGGTAATTCCTCGAACAATCCAACTGAAATCTCTGGAGACTGAACATTTCCTGCACCTTGGATTGCTTCTGTGGTTACTCCCTTCAGGTTCACATTCGCGTATCGAGTAACTTTTCCAGCTTTCGAAATCTCTAATTTATAAACTTTACCGGCTGGTAATTGGAAAGTGACTTTTCCGTTGGATGGTGAAACAAATGTCTGAACAACAGTAGCCCCATCGTAGACTTTAACAGTAGCCCCGCCGTCTTTTTTATCTGTCTTGTAATCTTTGGTGATTACGACCATATCCACCATTTCTTGCGAATAGGCTGAAATGGATACCAAAAGAAAAGTCAGGAGTGTGAAAAGAAATCTCATATTTCGTACTTAAAACCGATGTCTGTACAACCGGTTACAAATTTGGTTTAACTTCGTTAACAAATTCTACAAATATCTCAAAAATAATCCAGTAAATAACTTGTAAATGCTACAATTTAAAGACCTAAGTTTCTGGGAAAAAGTGTCTGTCACAGAAGGAATTGATTTTCTGGTGATCGGTGGTGGAATAGTTGGAATTGCTTGTGCTATTTCCTTGCGAGAAAAACACCCCAATGCGCGAATTGTATTACTTGAACGCGGCTACCTACCAACAGGCGCGAGTACCAAGAATGCCGGATTCGCTTGCTTTGGATCGGTAACAGAGCTTGCAGATGACCTCAGTAAAATTGATCCTAAGACAGTTTGGGATACCGTTGACTTACGTTGGAGGGGATTAAAACGCTTGCAAGAACGGTTCGATCCGAAAGTTTTGGAGTTAAAAATCAGAGGGTCTTGGGATCTATTGCACAATTCTCAAGCCGGCGAAAAACAAACCTATTCTGATCAACTTGCTTATTTCAATGAAGAGATCAAACGCATAACCGGTCAAGACAATTGCTACTCCGAGGACGTGAACACCATCCATGAAATTGGATTCCAGCAAATTAACACAGCATACTTCAACCGACTGGAAGGAGAATTGAATACAGGGAATCTACTCTTGCAATCCAATCTGTTATTGGCTCAAAATAAGATCACATGCTTATACGGAATAGAAGTCAAAGCTTTGGAATCACATCAACACGGTGTCTCTTTAGAAACGAACTTCGGTTTGATACAAGCGGCAAAAGTAGCGATAACCGTAAATGGTTTTGCAAAGGAATTATTGAAGGATGAACGCATTCAACCAGCTCGTGCGCAAGTGCTTGTTACTAGTCCCATTGAAGGATTTGAACTTCCCGGAACTTTCCATTATGACAAGGGTTATTATTACTTCCGCGGAATTGGAAATCGGATTTTGTTAGGAGGCGGACGAAACTTGGATTTCTCGGGGGAAACGACTACCCAATTCGCGACAACAGAACAGATCCAAGGAGCTTTACACAAGCTATTAAAAGAAGTGATCATACCCGGAAAACCGCACACCATCGATTACTTCTGGTCTGGGATCATGGGTGTAGGAAATGAAAAAAAGCCATTGATCGAGCGTTTCAGTCAGCATGTTGGAATTGGCGTCCGCATGGGTGGTATGGGAGTTGCCATCGGTAGTCTGGTTGGAGAACAATTGGCGGAACTTATGGATAGTTAACCGATATCAACCGTTCCTTGTTCATCGAATTGAAAATTGAGACTCGGCAAATTCAAATTTCGTGGTAATTTCACCAAAAAACTATAAGTTATGAATGCTGCACACTCGCACTTAATTATCAATCACTTCCCTATCATTGGTTTGATCTTGGGAATCATTGTGATGCTTATCGGGATCCTTTCAAAATCTTCTGTATCCCGAAGAATTGGTCTATTATTATTCCTAATTGCTGGTTTGACTGCCATCCCTTCTTTCTCAACCGGTGAAGGAGCGGAAGAAATTGTTGAACATTTACCTGCTTCAACATGTGGAGACGGTTGCGAATGTAGTATGACTTCAGCTCAAGCCGCAAGTGAAAAAACACATCATTTGATCCACGAACATGAAGAAAAAGCTGAAGCGCTTATGCCATTTATGTGGGGATTGATCGGTCTTTCATTGATCGCTTTATTCTTGGAATGGAAAAAGAAATCAATGGCTTTAGTTGCTTCGATTGTGGTATTATTGGTTGGTGTTTTGGCCACTTATTTCGCTCGTGAAGTAGGAACTTCAGGTGGCGAGATCGCTCACCCAGAGATTCGAAAAGATTTCAAAGCTGTTGAGCACGAAGAACATGAAGGCGAAGATGAATAACCATCGTATTAAAAACAAAAGGGAGTCCAACAGGCTCCCTTTTTTATGCTTACTCTCTTTCTGAAACTTCCGGTTCGTCGTGCAATTGATCTAACGGGCGATTCGGAGTTGATGGCTGACTCATGGGATTGTTAAAAACGGGAGGCGGTTCGAAGGAAACGCCATTCGGACTAACTGATCGATCGATTATTTCAGCTTGTTCTCGAAATGGCTTTTCGATATCTTCTACCGTTTCATCGACCATTTTTTGCAAGTGAAAATCTTGTTTGATCCCATCTCCTGATTTGCGGATCTCATTTTGCACTTCTTCAGAGGCTTCTTTTATCTGACGAATGGTTCTACCCATTGTTCTCGCGATACCCGGAATACTTTTAGATCCAAAGAAAATCAAAATAAACACCAAGATCAACAAGATCTCAGAGCCGGCCACATCACTTAAAAACAAAGGTATCTTTGCCATATCGAACACAAAGGTACATTATTCCTACGATGATTTTGCCCATCATGCGTTAAAAAAGGTGATTTTAACCCAACGAAAATTGGTTATATTTGCCATTCAAAATAAAATTTATCGGAATGGCAACCACAGCAGATATTCGCAACGGCCTGTGTATAAAGCACAACGACAAGATTTGTCAAATTATTGAATTTCAACACGTAAAACCTGGAAAAGGCCCAGCTTTCGTGCGTACAAAATTGCGTAATGTTGAAACCGGAAAAGTGATCGACAACACATTTTCAGCAGGACATAAAATTGACGTTGTTCGCGTTGAGAACAGAGAATACCAGTACTTGTATCAAGAAGGCGCTGATTACATATTCATGAACAACGAAACTTTCGAGCAAGTTCCGATCCCTGCAAAAATGATCGAAAAACCAGCTTTCTTGATGGAAGGTATGACTTGTAACATTTTGTATGATGCAAATGATGAAGTTCCTTTAGTTGTGGAATTGCCTATGTATATCATCTCTGAGGTTTCTTACACGGAACCAGGGGTTAAGGGAGACACAGCAACAAATACCATGAAGCCAGCAACCTTGGCAACAGGAGCAGAAGTGCGTGTTCCTTTGTTCATCGACATGGGAGAAACTATCAAAGTGGACACCCGAACAGGACTTTATGTTGAACGTGTAAAGAACTAATTTCAACTCACATTCATTTAAAGGGAAGTCGCGCGATTTCCCTTTTTTTATTCCCATGGAAAAGACCTTACATTTTCCCGACAGAGAGATCCATATTTCTTGGTTACTTTCAAGTCGATTTGATGAGCAAAGACCAACCTTGATCTTTCTTCATGAAGCTTTGGGTAGTATTCCGCAATGGAAATCCTTTCCCCTTCACTTGTGTGATGCATTGCAGTTACCCGGATTGGTAATTGAACGCACGGGTCATGGCCAGTCTAGTAAGCTGATTGCCCTTAGATCAACGGACTATCTGCATGCATATACGCTGGAAACAGATATGGTCATACAAGAAATTCTCGGTGGGATTGCTCCATACATACTGATCGGACATAGTGATGGAGGAAGTATCGCGTTGATCCATGCATCAAAGCAACCAAAACATTGTCTGGGTATTGCGACAATGGCAGCACACACCTTTGTAGAATCAGAAACTTTGGCAGGAATTGAACCGGCCGTAAAAGCCTTCGAGGCTGGAAAACTAGACGGACTCTATAAAATCCACGGAGAAAAAACCCGCGACTTGTTCTTCGCGTGGGCCGACACTTGGCGACACCCAGATTTCAAATCTTGGGACATCCGCGAGGAGATTAAAACCATTGTTTGTCCCGCACTGGCTTTACAAGGTGAAAACGATCAGTACGGCACTACACTACAACTCAGTTCTATTCAAAGCCTTGGTTCAAATGTTCAAACTGTAGTCATCCCAGGCTGCGGGCATCATCCGCATCTAGAAGCATCCATGTTCGTTATAAATCGAATTTCTAATTGGATATTGGAATTATTAGAAAAATAGCGAAATTCAACAACAAATCCGCTGTAAGACTGTTTCAGAAATATGAGCAAAGAAGAATTTCAGAATCCAATTGATAAGGATAAAATCACCGAGACACCAGGTAGTTTACCTTATGCGCATCACACTGGAAGTGCAATCGTCAAACCGGAGGATCAGGGAAAACTGAAAGGTCGCGCTTTGAGTGCCATGGAGCACCAGACAGACATGCAATTGCATCAGATCTATGAGCAAATGCAACTATTAGCAGAACAAGCGAAAAAATTACAGGCACGCAAAACGATTTCCGAACGTATCTATGGTGCTGAAATGCGCTTTGAACCACTGATTAACCATGTTTATTTTTTATATGAAAAAGACAGTGGAGATCAACTACTTTCTTTGATCGCTCCGGAGCAATGGGGTCGTTCAGGGAAACATTTCACATTCGTGGCTGAAGTTCGATTACTGGCTGATCACACTTGGGATATATTGCGCAAGAATGAAGATTTGAATTGGGAGTAATTCCGAACGTAACTCAGGTCACTTAATTTTTACATTAATTTTTCGCGAAAGCCTGTTAAAACCATTCAAATAGAGTACCTTTGCCGCTCATTTTTTATATTTTATACGTTAAGGCAAATGAGTAATGCATTGGGGAACCATATTCTCGTTGAGTTTATGGGGTGCGATCCGCACATTATGAATGATGTATCTTCTATCGAGCGCGACATGGTAGACGCGGCTTTGAAGGCAGGTGCAACTGTGATTAATTCTACTTTCCACCACTTTTCACCCTACGGTGTTTCAGGTGTGGTAGTTATTCAGGAAAGCCATTTAGCCATTCATACGTGGCCGGAGTACGGTTACGCTGCAGTTGACTTGTTCACTTGTGGAGAAATGGATGCATGGATTTCTTTTGATTACTTGAAAGAACAGTTTGGCGCGAAGAACTATTCTGCGTTAGAAATGAAGCGCGGGGCAGTAAACCTCTTAACGCGATTGGATATTGATCTTTCTTCAATGCGCACTAAAGCTGCCGAGTGGGTAAATCCTGAAATGTACACCCGTAATGTATGGTTTACAGACAAAGACGAAAATCAAGCGCTTTCTTTGCGCTACACCGGTGAAGTGTTCTACGATGTTCAATCTCCTTTCCAGCGCGTACGTATTTTGGAGTCACCGAAATATGGTAAGATGTTAACCTTGGACGATATGTTCATGACAACTGAAGCAGATGAATTCCATTACCATGAAATGATCTCCCATCCTGCTCTTTTCACACACGGAAATGCAAAGAATATTTTGGTGATCGGTGGTGGTGACGGTGGAACTGTTCGTGAGATCTTGCGCCACGATGGTGTGGAGAAGGTAACAATGGTTGAGATCGACGGTGAAGTGATCAAAGCGTGTAAAGAACACTTGCCAAGTATTGCTGCTGCATTCGATAATCCGAAATTGGATTTGATCGTTGGAGATGGAATAGCGCACATCAAGCAAGCTCCGGCAGAAGCATTTGATATTATCATTGTTGACGGCTCAGATCCTGTTGGTCCGGCTGAAGGGTTGTTCTCCGTTGAATTTTACCGCAACTGTTACAACGCTTTGAAACCAGGTGGAATTCTTGTTGCTCAAGGTGAATCACCAAAATTCAACGAACACGCGTTTACTGAATTGAACGTTACCTTGCAACATATCTTTGGTAAAGACAACGCTCCTGTTTCATTGTTCTATGTTCCAACATATCCTACGGGAATGTGGAGTTTCCAATACGGATTGAAAGATGGTCGTCATCCGAAATCAGTTCAGGAAACAGAAGCTATCGACAATTTCGTAAGCACAAAAGGATTGCGTTATTACAATGCTGATATCCACCATGCAAGTTTTGCTTTACCTAATTTTGTGAAAGCATTGATCAATGGAAAATAATTCTGGTTTCGATCCGAATGGTGTAGGTATTGCGAACGGAAACATTTTTGGTTTTCCAGTTGCAGAACAAGAAGCAGATCTGGTGATCATTCCAGTTCCTTGGGATGCTACGGCTTCTTATGGGAAAGGAACGAGTGAAGGTCCACAGGTAATTTTGGATGCTTCCACACAGTTGGATTTTTACCATCCACAGTTACCGGAAGCATGGAACACCAAAGTTTTCATGACCCCGATCTCCGAAGAAATGAAGCGCATCAACGATGAATTGTGTGTAGATGCCGTTTCCTATATCGATTTCTTGGAACAAGGTGGTACTTTGACAGAGGACTCTCCTTTTCAGGAAGTGGTTCAACGCATCAATGCGACGTCCGAAGCTTTGCGTAAGTCGCTTAAAGAGCGTGCTTCTGCCCTATTAAAGGAAGGAAAGATCGTGGCCGTTTTGGGAGGCGAACACAGCACACCTTTTGGACTGATCGAGGCTTTAAATGACTTAGGACAACCCTTTGGAATACTGCAAATTGATGCTCATGCAGATTTGCGAGATGCCTATGAAGGATTTCAAGAATCTCACGCGTCAATCATGCACAATGTAGTCCACCACTGCGACAATCTTGAGAAGTTAGTTCAAGTCGGTATTCGTGATTTGGCAGCCTCTGAAGTAGCATTGAGCAATACGCACCCAAAGATCACTACCTTCTTTGATTGGGATATCAAACGCAGACAATTTGAAGGAGAGAATTGGAAATCAATCGTTGATTCCATCATCCGTGAATTGCCTCAACGTGTTTACATTTCATTTGATATTGATGGCTTACACCCTTCTTTATGTCCGCATACAGGAACTCCTGTTGCCGGAGGATTTGAATTGGAGCAAATCGCTTATTTGTTTTTCCAGGTGATCGAAGCCGGTAAAGAGATCGTTGGATTCGACCTAAATGAAGTAGCTCCGGGACCAAGCGGTGACTGGGATGCTAACGTTGGAGCGCGTGCCTTGTGGAATTTGGTATGTGCAACTGAGAAAAGCAGACGATTAACACGATAATTTCTTTGAATAAATTGAGAACACTCGCCCTTGTTTAGTGCGAGTGTTTTTTTATTCCTATATTCGTGAACTATAAAGATTTGCATGAAAAAGAGCGTTTTGTATAGATGGTTGATTCTCGCTATTCTGTTCATTAACAGTGCTGTGTTTTCGCAAAATCTTTCTACCAATGGTCGTTTCCCGGGAAAATACTTCTCAATTAAGGATTACGGAAGTGCGGCTCAGATCTGGACAGGAATTCAAAGCACAGATGGATTGCACATTTTCGGCAACAGACAAGATATTCTATCTTTTAATGGGCAGGAATGGAGTAAGATCAAAGTAGATAAAGAAAAAACAAGCCAAACAGAGCAGACAAGATCTTACGGAACTTTTGTTTCCAACTTCTTCCAGTCATCCGATGGCAATATCTATGTTGGTAGAGAAAATAACTTCGGTTTCCTTACCCATTCTTCAAAGGGAGAACTGGTTTACAAACCATTGAAAACCGTAGATGAAAAGAATGCCTTTGGGAAAGTTTGGAACATCTTCGAGATCAATAACGGCGAAATTCTTTTTGTAGCTGAATACGGCGTATATCAATATGCGAAAGGCAAGATAACTCCTTACGCGCTTCCTCAAACATTCAAAGGGATGTTGTGTAAGACATCTTGTCGTGTTGATCGTGGAATGTTGCTGTCCTACCAAACAGATGAAGAAGCTGCAAATCGCACCTATCGTTATTTGTACATTGACATTCTAACAGGTAAAGCCAGAGAAACTGAAGGACCGGAAGAAGAAAATAGCTTAAACATTCGTGGTAGTTTTGAGGTGAATGGAAATTGGTATGTACTAAACCTTTCCAAAAAGCTTTACCGTGTAAAATGGGTGAATAATAAATTGGTTTGGAAATTAATGCCAGCCGATTTCTTTGGATTCATCCAGAATTATGCTCCAAACTTTATAAAGCGTGAAGGCAATCAAGTGTTTTATTGCACAGAAGACGGCGGACTGATCATTTCCGATTTGAATGGACAGATCAAACGTGTTTTCGACTTCAATGATAATTTGGAAAACATCTTTGTTCATCACGTATTTTCAGATAGTGACAAAAATTTGTGGTTGTGTTTAGATAACGGAATTCAATTCATTGAAACATCGTCACCTCTCACTTATTACAAAAAGAAAGAAGGACTAACATCCCAGATTGAAACGATCGAATTCATCGATTCGAAAGCTTTGATTGGTTTACATACCGACATCTTTGTGACCAACAAACGGGATTATCACGATTTCCTGGAGCCGGTAAATGTTTTTGGACAATATATTTTTGACCTTGAAACGATTCAAACAAGCAAAGGTCCACGCACCGTAGTGATTGGATACGATGGTCTGTATGAGTATTTCCCTCTAACAAATTCTCAATCCAAAATAGCTCCGGTTTACGCGTTTAGTTTCGGGAAGGACCCTTCAAATCCGAATCGTCTCTTCATAGCTCTGGAAGCTGGCTTGGGTGTTTTAGAATTTAAGAACGGTGCTTGGGAATACAATACATTGGTTCCGGATGCAGGCGGTGAAACAGTTTCATGTACTTTCCATCAGGGTAAAGTATATTTCTCCATCCGAAACAAAGGGATTGGTATTTACAACTTGCGAACAAAAAAGTACAAGTTATTACCAATCAAGAATATTGATAAGGATAACAACAATTACTACGTTCAAACATTTAAGAACATCGTTTATGTAGGTACCGGAAATGGTATCTATTTCATTGAACCAAATGATAAAGGAGTTCGCTTATTTGAAAAGAACGATTCTTTTCTAGGAAAGGGACATAAAAACACCATTCACCGTTTGATCAATATTGATGACAAGCAATTATGGGTGGTTACTTACCGGGAATTTTCAGATGATAAATTCGAATTCGAATCGGGTTGGTTGGAACAAAACGGCAAAAATTGGAAATACACGAAATGGCCATTCGGAGGCATCAAAGATGCGGGGATCATTTCTGCGATTCAGCGCGCTCCAAACGGTGAAGTGTGGATGGGTGCCACGGAAGGATTATTCATTTTCAACCCAAAGATGTCTCGACAAGGTTCGAGAAAATTGGATGTGCACATCGACAAAATAGAAAGCGACGGAAAAGTGCGTATTTTCGATATTCGAAATGCCAAGCACTTAGAGGCCTTTGATTATCAAAACAACTCTTTCAGGGTAACATTCCACTCGAATTTTTATTCGTCTCAAGGTCCAAATATGTATCGCTATAAATTGGAAGGATTCAGCGATGATTGGTCCGATTGGTCAACCTTGAACTTTGCCAACTTTGAAAAGATCGGAGAAGGGAATTACACTTTGATGATCCAAACACGCAATTTCTACGGTCAGGAAAGTTCAATTTTGCGCTATGAGATCACTATACTTCCACCGTGGTACCGAACTATTTGGGCCTTCTTACTTTATGCCGTATGTTTGATATTCGTTTTATTTGGAGTCGTTCAACTTTCAACACAACGCGTAAAACGTCAAAACCAACGTTTGGAAGAAATCGTGCAAGAGCGCACAAAGGAGATTGCCGAGCAAAATCACCAATTAGAAAAACAAAAAGAAGAGATTACATTGAAAACAATGGATATTTTAGACAGTATCCATTATGCGAAGCGAATTCAGAACACGATTTTACCTACTGAAGCGCGTTTGCATGAGATGTTTGATGACTATTTTGTTTTCTACAGACCAAAAGATATTGTATCCGGAGATTTCTACTGGGCGCGTGAAGTGCAGGGGAAATACATTTTTGCTTCGGTAGACTGTACCGGTCACGGCGTACCTGGTGCATTGGTTAGTATTGTTGGAAACAATGGATTGCTTCGTGCTGTAAATGAATTCCGTTTAACCGCTCCGAATGATATTCTGGATAAGTTGCGTGAAATCGTGATCTCTGCTTTCCGTGCAGATGAAAACATGGATGTGAAGGACGGAATGGACATTGCACTTTGTTCTATAGATAAAGCAGAAAGTAAGTTGTATTATTCCGGTGCCAACAACGAATGTGTGATTATTCGAAATGGAGAGATCATTGAATTGAAGCCGGATAAACAACCTATTGGACAATTCGTGCATGCACAACCGTTTACTTTACAATCATTCGATCTCATTCCAGGTGACTGCATCTATTTGTATACAGACGGTTACGTTGATCAATTTGGTGGCGATAAGATGAAGAAATTCAAATCAAAACCATTCCGAAATATGCTTTCTGAAATTGCAGACAAGTCGATGAAAGATCAGTACCAGATCATTCAAAGCACTTTTGACAACTGGAAGGCAGAAGTGGATCAGGTGGATGATGTGTGTGTGTTTGGCGTGAAATTTACAGGTAACTAAACGATGAAAGCATTCTTAAAAGTGTTTGTATTGTTAAATGCCGCTGGATTCCTGACTGCGATCATTGGTTTGCTTTGGTTAGACTGGAAGATCACCGCTACACTCCCCTTTTTAATCGTTTGTTTGTTCTTGTGTTTTCAAACCATTGCAGTGCTCATGAATCAAATCAATTTTTGGCGGACGGTTCTTCTTATTCTATTGGGAATTCAGCTGATCTGTTGCAATCTGTATTTCTTTGATTTGGTGCCTCTTCAGGCGCTTTGGAAATATATGTTCGCAGCACTGTTCATTTCCTTGATTGTTTCCAGTTACAATCTGATTACAATTCCGGCAACATGGTTCCGTTGGATGAAAATCGGTTTGATGGTTTTTACTATCGGTGGATTTTTGCTCAGTGACCGCCTTGGAATGGCGTATACCATTTCCTTAATTGCATTACTAGCCGGAATGATCTTATTACTTATTGGATTTTTCCTTCAGCCTCGTTATTCTACAAAGGTCCCGAAACCATAGATTCGTTTCAACCAATATTCGGATTCCTCTACATTCGTAATGACAATTCCTTTAGATGAACTTGCATGGATCATAGTAAGCGGCTCTCCTTTATTAGAGATCACAATTCCAACATGCGAGATTCCTGAACCGTTATTGAAAAAGATCAGATCACCCTTTTGAGCATTCCATTGCTTGATCTTCACTGAAGCATTGTATTGGTCTTCTGCTCTGCGTGGCAAATCTTTCTTGACGCTTTTGAACACGTATGAAGTGAACCCGGAACAATCAAAACCACTTGGATCGGTTCCAGCCCACTTGTATTGTACGCCTATCTGTTGTTTTGCTGCATCAACGATCTGGTCACGCTTCTTAATTTTCGCAGCGCTTTCAGCAACAGTTCCTTCATTGGTTTCCGGATCTTTCGGAGTTGTTATTCCAGAAGGATTATCCAGATCAGGAATGTGGTCGAACAAGCCAAACAGAATCTGTTGCAATTCGTCGTATTCATCCATACGACCTTCTTTTTTCAAACGTTCTACGCGCTCTACCAAAAATTGCTTCAAAGCCGCAACCTGATTCAAATGCGCATTGAACACCTTGATCCCTTCCGGATTGTTCTTTACATCTAAATAAAGATTTCTTGCTTCTTGAAGAGCCCCGGGGTGCATTTGCATCCAGAAGTCACGATCAGACATACGAAATATAGCAAGTGCCTTATAAAATTCCGGTTGAAACGAATAATCGTAATCCGGCTTATCCAATAAGCGATTCGCTTTTCGATATACCATGGCGTAATGACCTTGCTCGTAAAGCACCTCCAGCCTATCTAAGGCTTTTACCTGAGCACTTACAGATCCAACACAAAGTATTACAAGGAAAGTCAGGACGAAACGTTTCATATATGATCGATGTAGAACGAAATTACAAAAAATGGTTCTTCCGTGCTGTTCGTTCTTTCAGGAATAGTCAACAACAACTTGTCCGTATCTTCATTTCTTAAGTTGATTAACAAATATTCGCAAAGAAACTGTTCCAAAAACACATTTTCTTCGTTAATTCGTTAACTTAGTTAAATAGAGACTCCACAATGAAACGTATATTCCTTTTCAGCTACCTAATAGCACTACCAGTTTTACTTCATGCTCAGCAACGTCCGACGCAACCTACTACCTTTTCTCAAGGTGATCGCATTGACGAAATTCTTACCTACATCAATAAGATGTATGTGGATGATGTCAAAGAGAAAGAATTGATGGATGCTGCCATTGTTGCCATGTTGGAAAAATTGGACCCACACTCTACTTACATTTCCAAAGAGGAAGTTGATGATGCAAATCAATCGATCAATGGAAGCTTTGTAGGAATAGGGATTCGCTTTCAGATCTTGAAAGATACCTTGATGGTGGTTGAAACTATTCCTGGAGGACCTTCTGAAAAGTTAGGAATTCGTGCCGGAGACAAGATTCTAAATATCGATGGACAAAACGTTGCCGGAGTTGGGCTGAAAAACAGTCAGGTTCGCGAGAAATTGATGGGTGACTTGGGCACTAAAGTTCGCGTTGATGTAAAACGCAAACAAATGTCAAAACCGATCAATTTTGTGATCACACGCGATAAGATCCCTGTAAATTCAGTGGATTGCGCTTATATGGTTGCTCCGAAAATTGGATACATCAAATTGAATTCTTTTTCGCGTTCGTCTCATGAAGAGATCACAAAAGGAATAAAGAAGTTGAAAGAGCAAGGAATGGAAAGTCTGATCCTTGATCTGCAAGGAAACGGTGGCGGATTGCTCTACGCTGCGCAATTGATCGCGGACGAATTTTTATCCGACAATAAATTGATCGTTTATTCGGAAGGTCGCGCTCAACCGCGTCAAGACTTAAACGCTAAGACAAAGGGATCTTGGGAAAACGGCAAATTGATCTTGCTTACGGATGAGAATTCTGCTTCGGCATCTGAGATTCTTTCTGGAGCTGTTCAGGATTGGGATCGCGGTTTGATCGTTGGTCGCAGATCTTACGGAAAAGGTTTGGTTCAACGACCAATTGACCTTTCTGATGGTTCTCAAATTCGTTTGACAATAGCACGTTACTTCACCCCTTCTGGACGTTTCATTCAAAAGCCATACGACGATATTGACGCCTACAGAAACGACTACATGCGTCGCTTTATGAATGGAGAAATGACACACGTGGATAGCATCAAACTTCCGGATTCTTTGAAATTCGAAACACGCGTAACTAAGCGTCCTGTATATGGCGGAGGTGGGATCATGCCAGACTTCTTTGTTCCAATCGACACATCAGAATTTACTGACTATTACCGCGATATCGCAAGTGCAGGAGCGTTCAATGCCTTTGCTCTGACATACGTTGATGGACAACGAGACGCGTTGAACAAACAATACGAAGATGCAAAAACGTTCGTGAAAGATTTCCAGGTGACTGAGAAGTTATTTGAAGAATTTTTGGCTTATGTGGAGAAAGAGCACAAAGATATCAAACGCAATGACGAACAACTGAAGGTATCCAAAGCAGACATGCAACTTCGTCTGAAAGCAATGATTGCTCAGGACCTATTCGGATCTGAAACTTTTTACGAAATTTACAATGTGAAAAATGAAGTATTGCAACGAGCAATTCAATTGTTGCAATCGAATGAGTATGAAACACAAAAACTAGCTAAAAACTAAACGCACTATGAAGAAGAATGTGTTATTTGTTACTGCAGCACTTGTATTATTAACCGCATGTACTTCTAAGGAAGAGAACACCAATTCAAATCTTTCTTCTGCTATTGAAGCCGGAAGTGAGAATGACAAAGCTTATTTGGAGGAAAACAAGGAAGAATTGGAAGCTGAAATGAAAGCCTTGGAAGAAGAGCAGAAAAAATTAACCACATTAAAATTCAATAAACTGGAGCATTTCTTTGGAGCTATCAAGTTGGAATCCGAGAATGATTGTGAGTTCGTAGTTACCAATACCGGTAAAAAGCCATTGGTGATCGAAAATGTGCAAGCTAGTTGTGGATGTACTACTCCACAAAAACCAGAAAAACCGATTGAGCCCGGAAAATCAGATGTCATCAAAGTGCATTTCAAACCAAGCTCTGAGGGTAAAGGCGTAGAAAAGACAGTAACAGTTACAGCGAATACAGAACCACGTATTAACGTGTTAAAGATCAAAGCTGACGTAAGTAAATAAGAATTGGGGCCTCGGCCCCTTTTTTATTGGATCAAATTCTCCCATTGTTCCTTGAAGCGCGCATCATTGATGTATTCCTCTACAAATGCTTTGTTCTGTTCTTGCTCATTTGAAGTTAGATCGATCAAACCTTTCTGCAAGTCTTCCATACTAAAAACGGTCAAGTTCATTGATTTTAAGAACTTGTAGGTTGAGGATTCTTTACACAAATAAATACTTGCCCCGGAATACAAAAAGAACACGATATTTCCTAAGCCTTGCTGACATCTTGTAGGTTGAATATACGCCCGTATCCCGGATAACATGGTGTAATAATCCTCCAGCGGCATATAGGTTTGCTGGAAATTCACGTTCAAAGCAGACTTGGAAACGTATTTCTTTAAATCGGTTATGTAGGCCGGTTTCCCATAACTCAAGGGAATGAGGATTGGAGCAGTTTCTTTGAGATTTGCCAGGATCTCTAATGCATCTGCGTGATTCACCAAAGGATTACCGTTATGCCCGACCATTATTGCCTCTCGTTCATTCACAGCCTTGAATTGAACGGCTACATCTGATAAAGGCAAATAGGAGAACGGATGAATTTTAGTTGTTGTTGAGTTTCCAAAAACCTCTACCCCGTCTTGCGGAACAAAAGCATAAAAGTCATCCACCAAACTGAGTGCTTGCAAATAAGCTTTTTTAGTCATGGCAAAGGGCGACTCCAAGTTTCCTGCCCTCCATGATTTCCATAAAGCTAAAGCGTTAGAGATTCGTTTTCGCCAGTAATATTTTTGTGTATGCTTACCGTATAGGTTTTTGAGGTTGAAACTGAGCTGATAATACTCATAGCTCCAAAAGACCCAAGTGATCTGTAACGAAGGGACTTGTTTTTTAATCGTTTTTAGCCATTTCAGTTGGTAATCATGCAAACTGTGAAAGACCAATTTATGGATCTCGTCGTTGGCTAATTTCACTTCTAACTCCGAAAGCGTTAACTGATTCTCGTTCAAATTCTCGGTAGAACCGTTGAAGAAATAATAATAACAAGTACCAGGACGTAGGCGCTCAACAACGGCAATCGTCTTTTTGGAGAAGAAACTCCCCGTATCAGCGAAGACATGTACAGTTGTCATTTTTACAGGTCTTTTTTCCAAATAGCTGGATTTCCGGCAACCAAGGTTCTAGGTGCCACATCTTTGGTTACGATAGCACCAGCGGCGATTACAGCACCATCACCCACAGTTATACCTGGAAGTATGACAGCACCCGTGCCGATAAACACTTCTTTTCCAATCGTACATTTTCCGGAAATATTCACTCCCGGACAAATTTCTGTAAAGGCTCCGATGTAACTATCGTGTCCAACGGTTGCATTCAGGTTCAATAAAACACCGTCTTCAATGGTACAATTCGATGTAATAACCACTCCTGTCATGATACAACAAGCTTTCCCAACAGTATTGCCAAGGTATCCGATTCGAGCATCCTTTGAGATCAAAGAAACGGCCGTTCCACCTGCTAATTGCAGTTTTTCCGTAAGAATTTTCCGAACACGCGGATTTCCTGTTCCAATGACACCCTCGAAACCGTTTGGAAAAGCCTTTCGAAGTTCATCCACATGGCGGTAAACTGTCAATTCATACTGATCGATCAACGCCGGTAACTGGGCATTTACATCATCAAAAAAATGAATAGATGCAGCATTCACGCCATTAACGTAAGCTACTTCAAAGCATTCGAAAGCAAAACCACTTGCGCCAAAAATCACCATTCCATCAATTCTTAAAGTGTGCGAGAATCTTGTCCTGCTCCTCGATGGTTAATTCATGATAAAGCGGCAGACAAATAACGCGTTTGCTTATATCTTCAGAAACCGGACAGTTTTGAAAATTCTTCAAATAGCTCAAGGTATTCAAGGAAGGAAAGAAATAACGTCTTACGCTGATCCCATCTGCTTCCATGCTTTCCATTTTTGCAAGAAGACTTTGCTCATCTTTGAACAACAAGGGGAAATAGGCATAATTGAAATCACCATCCACAAGTCCATCATCAAAAATGGCATAGTTCGTTCCTGTCAGATTCTCTTTGTAATACAACCATTGAGTCTTGCGCTTCTCCAGGATATCCTCTAAAAAACCGAAATTCAACAAACCCATAGCTGCACAGAATTCATTCATTTTGCCATTGATACCGATATCCCCAAACGTAGTTGGCGAAGTATGTCCGAAATTGCGCAACAACTTCAGGCGTTCAAAAACCGCTCTATCCTTGCATACTATTGCCCCACCTTCAATGCTGTGAAACAACTTCGTTGCATGAAAACTCAAAGTAGAAATATCTCCTTGCAAGGAAATTTCGTGACCGTTCATTTTTGTTCCAAAGCCGTGGGCATTGTCATAGATCACTTTCAAACCATGTGCATCAGCCAGTTTCTGGATCGCTTCGAAATCACAAGGAATACCATAAACATTTGTCACTAGAATAGCCGAAGTATCCGACGTAATTGCTTTTTCAATACACGCTGGATCTGCATTAAACGTATTTGGTGAAATATCTACAAAAACAGGCTCACATTGCTCCCATAAAATGCTGGTTGTAGTTGCAACATAAGAATATGGCGTAGTAATGATCTTCCCTTTCAGATCCAGTGCTTTGATAGCCAATTGCAGTGCAATCGTTCCATTTGAAACTAAGAGTAAATGTTCTGTCCCGAAATGTTTTTGCAATTCCTTTTCCAGTGATGTCACCAAAGGACCATGATTCGTAAACCACTTGTTCTTAAAAATTTCCTCAACCAGGTTAGTATACCCTTCAATTGGCGGAATAAATGGCTTAGTCGCTGTAATCATGTTCATTTTTTACGTTCACGCTACAATCACTTTCTTATTGCACAAGAAGTATTGATATTAAGCGTTATTTTTACCGCTAAGATACAGAAAATGGGTATTGTTCAAAAGGATTCTTTCAAGGTCATGATTCTTTCGCTGATTGGTTTGGCGTTGGGATACATCAATAAAGGTGTCCTGTTCATCCTCTTCTTTTCAACAGAACAAATCGGATTGATCAACTTGCTCGTTTCTGTGGGGTTATTGATCGGTAGTTTATCTGCTTTTGGGAACAATTTCACGATCTGGCGTTTCTTCCCTTATTTGCGAAGACCAGAGAAAGGACATCACGGGATTCTGCGCTATGCTTTCAAATTGGCCGGGCTTGGATTATTGCTGTTCAGTGCTGTTTTGTGGATCTTTAAGCCCGAGATCACTTCTTTTTACGAAGCAAAATCTGCGTTATTCAATGATTATTATTGGTGGATCCTCCCAATGGGAGCTTCGTTCCTGATCTATTTCACCCTGGATTTTTACTTGCGGAGCTTGATGAAGAACACTTTTTCCGTTCTGATCTACGAGGTGGTCCTCCGTTTATTGGTATTGGGAAGTTTGTTGTTGTTTGGCTTGAAACGACTCGATTTCGACCAATTCGTGATCATTCATGGCCTGCTCCATTTAGTTCCGTTCATTAGTTTGTTGATCTACCTGTACTTTAAAAAAGAACTGCATTTAAAATCATCCAGTCGACAGATCCCGGCGCGCTTGCGTAAGATCATGTTGCGCTTCAGTTTGTTTAGTTATTCGATCTCGGTAGCGAATACGCTTTTTAATACGCTGGATGTTGTTTTGATCGCTGCATTAGCCGGTTTACCTGAAGCCGGAGTGTATTCCACGATCGTTTTCCTGAGCAGTGCTTTGCAAATCCCAAATCGATCGATGATCCGCGTGAGTTCTACCTTGGTTTCTGAGCATTGGAAAACGCGCGACATGAAAGAGATGCAGAAGTTATATACGAATTTTAGTTCCGTTAACTTTTTGATCAGTTTGCTTTTGTTCGTATTGGTTTGGAGTTCGAAGAGTGAGTTATTCCAATTGCTTCCTCATGAATTCTCAGCGGGAATCTGGGCCTTCTTCTTTATCATGCTGGGTCGCATTTTCGACAACTTCATGGGATTAAATGCCATCATACTGATCACTTCCAAGAAATACAAAAAGGACATTTGGGTAACCGTTTCAGCCACGATCATGCTCATTGGTTTGAACTGGCTTCTCATTCCAATCTATGGTTTGACCGGCGCAGGTATGGCTTCGATGATCGTTATTGTATTTACCAATTTGATCCGAACTGCCATGGTTTACCGCTTCTTCAAGATGCATCCTTTTGAATTGTCGCAAGTGTATTCCTTGTTGGCGTTCACGCCGCTATTCTTCTTGGGGACTACAGTGATCTTACCTCTAGAATCTGAAATCGGTCGGATTATAGCGAATACCATTTTGATCGGAACGTGGACGCTTCTGGCCTTGTTCGTTTTCCGCGTGAATGACGAAATGAAGAACTACATCTTAAAATTCATCCGTAAGAAATAAGCAAAAAAAAAGGGCTATCATTTCGACAACCCTTTGGTTTATTTTTGAAATCTCTCTGCCTTCACAGTGACGTTAAACGTTTTATTCGGGAAGGTCGGGAAAACCGTTTTGCTTGTTGGTATATTGAGGTCTTCGATGTAAACCGCACACATGGTGTTAGACACGTGGTAAAGATTCTTGTGTTTCTCTTTCGGAATTCCATCCAAGATCCCGCACAATACGGATGCACGCACATCTTCTGAGTTATATCCGTAGTCGTGCCAAACGATCACCGATTTAGAATCCTTGCGCAAAGGAAAAACTTTTCGAGTATCGTTTTCTACTCCTTCATAGGAATGATCTCCATCCACGAAGATCAAATCGAATTGTTCATTCAACGAGCCGAAATCAAAATGATGAGAATTGGCTTCCACTTTCTCAACATTCGGGTAATCTTTATAAAAGATCGCGTGAACGTCAACAAACTTCTGATCGAATCCCATGTCCAACATTTCCTTTGCAGATAGAGAGACGGATACACATTTCTTCGCTACATCAGCAACATTTGAAATACTTTCACCTCTCCAGCTTCCGATCTCCATGTAAGTACATGCTTCGTAATTGCGAGCAAGTCTTTTCAACAACATGAGATCCATTACGGATGACGTTCCATTCAAATACGTGTAGTTCTTGATCGTCTCATCAAATCCATCAAACAGGTCCATGATATCAATCGTAGGCAATTGCGAGATACCATAGGTGTTTTTACATTTATTCGCATAATACCTTTCTTGTACCTCACGCATCCCTTTCTTCAAGGAAAAGATCGGGTTCGCTAAGATCAGTCCGGCAATTTTACTCTTCTTCATCTTTTAATTAGTTGTTATCGATTTCTTGAACTGCCGTACCTTTTTTCTTCCATGCTAAGAAACCAGCTGCACCGAAGCACAACAACAAAGCTAGCGTAGAGAAAATTGAGTATTTGTTATACTTCGTATAGCTCGCATCGTTATAAACAAATTCTACTTTGTGCTTTCCTGCTGGAATATCCAAACCACGCAACATGTAGTTCACTTTGATGATATCCGCTGGTTTACCATCGATGTTAGCCGACCAGTTCTCCGGATAATACACTTCTGAGAACACAGCCAAACCTCCTGTTTTCGAATCCGTGGTGTAGTTCAATTTGTTCGGCGCATATTTCGTTAACTGGATCTTTCCTTCTCCGTTGTAGTTGCGTTTCTTCAACTTCGAAGCATCAGCAGCGATAACAACCGCTTCTTCGCGTGGATTGAAATCGTCGGTTACTGTGAATTCAACCAATCCTTTGAATGATTTTGTTGTATCGCGCTCAAATCCTTCTTTCATGATCAGATCTGTTTTTCCATTCAAATCTTGAACGAACACAACGGTTACACCCATCGGAATTCCGTTAGAAAGTGGCACAGCGATCGTGTCGCGACTACCTTCCGGCAAATACTGCAAACGCTCACTTCCAAATGCATCAACTGCCGGCTTCACTGCTCCATTCACAATGAATTTTCCGGTTCCAATGTTTTTCATGGAGAATTTAGAACCCAAAGACAAAATCGCCTCATTCGCATCTTTTACCACTTGAGCACGCTTCACGAACCAAGCGTTTCCGCATGCCGTAGGGTTTGGATTTGCTACCAAGCCAGAATCTGTTGGTTGCATGATGTACTTCACATTGAACATATCCAAGACCTTGTTATTCGACTTCGAAATATGGAATTCGATCATGTTCTGAATGGTGCGCAATTTCGCTCCGTGGTAACCTCCCAAAGATTTGTGGAAGAAAGAAGCACGTGCAGAATTGAACCCACCTGACACGTCAAATACACGGTAATTCGTCATGCGGTTCAAGGCACGGAAGATGTACGCATCAATGATTCGCGATTTCTCGCCACCAACAGCATCCAACTCCATTGCTTTAGCCTCACCTGCAGATTTCGCTTTGGCAATTTCTTTTTGCAAAGCAGGATTTGCTGCCGCCTCACGCTCCAAGATTTGCATATCCCCCAATTCAGGAGTCATCGGATACAAAGCAGACAACTTAGGTGTCCAGTACTTGTAATTTCCTGTTTGATCTTCTTTGTTGTTCAAATAATTGTGTGCAACTAAAACAACATCCAGGAAGGTAAACAATCCCAAAGCTCCCATTGAAATGGCTACCGGAATGCTCGTTTTTAAGAATAAGAACAAACAAGCGATCGCTAAAACACTGAAGAAGATCGAACGATTCATCGAACTGTTGAAGATCTCTTGACGCGCTTTTTTAGAACTTTGCAAACGAGACTCATAGCCTTCCATTGTTTGTTTTGCCCATTGATCCACTGCCGCTTCAATTCCAGCTGGAGAAGTAACATCAATGCCATTTTGAGCAGCTTGCTCAGGAGTCATTGCCATGATCTGCTTACGAACATCATCCTTCTGACCTTCGATCTGGTTCTCGATCATCGTTGTATCCGTTTCCTGAGCTGAAACGAAGTTATCACCCAATCCAACACCTTTCAGCGCGATTAAGAATACTATGAAAGCAGCAGAAGCAATGTAGAAAGGCTTGATGTTTTCAACGATCTTATCTTTCTCCTTGATCAATCGATCCAAGAACAAAACAGCCAACAAAGGAACTGTCAATTCCACGATAACCAAGATAATGGTAACCGCACGGAACTTGTTATAAGCAGGCACATTTTCCAGGAACCATTCTGTCAACCCCATGTAGTTCTTACCCCATGAAAGCATGAGCACCAGGATACTTACTCCCAACAAAGCCCATTTAGACGGATCTTTCAAATAGATCATTCCAAGCAATGCCAAGAACACCAAGATCACACCCAAATACACTGGACCAGATGTGCTCAATTGGTTCCCCCAATAGGCATTGGAATTTAATGCATCTTGAATTTCTTGTTGTGTCAAATTTGTAGAAGCCTCGATCTGCTCACGGAAAGGTGAATCTCCAATCGCCATACTACCTCCTCCTTTCACGTATGGAGACAAGAATGTGAACGATTCGTCAATCCCGTACGAGTATTGCGTCACGTAATCCACATCCAAACCTTCTTGCGAAGCTGCAGCAGCATTACCATCAGCAGTAATAGTAAGGTCATTGCTTCCACGTGTAGAGTTCTTGGCGTAAGCATTCGTCATACCTACGTTTCCGTAGTTGATCACAAAAGCCAGTAAATACATGGCAATAATACCTCCCGTCGCTTTGATAAAAGATCCCCACTCTTTTGTTTTGAATACGCGGATCAATTCTGCAACACCCAATCCAAACATCAAGATCACCAAGTAGTACGTTACCTGTAAGTGATTTGAAGCGATCTCGAAAGACATGAACAATCCGGATAACAATGAGCCCCAAAGCCAATTTCGGCGATAGGCCATGATAAACGCCCCGACAACCGGAGCCATGAATGCTACAGCAACCGCTTTTGAGTTGTGACCAGCTTGCAAAATGATGATCTGATAACTCAAGAAAGCATACACCAAGGCACCTCCAATGGCAACCCACTTGTTCACGCGCATCAAGCTCAACATGATGTAGAAACCGATCATATACAAAAGCACTACTCCCATTGGTGATGGAATGGTACGCATGTACCCGATGATCACTTTTGAAAACCAGTTCCCGTCGTGTAAGATCGAGATTTGAGTTGCAGGCATTCCACCAAACATCGAGTTTGTCCAAAGTGGTTCATCGCCGTTTGTTTGCTCGCGGAAATCAGCAATTTCGTGAGAACTACCAATGTATTGCTCAATATCGTGCTGTTTCAAACCATAGCCATTCAACTGAACGCTGAAATAGGCCATACAAACGATCAGGAAAATTCCAATAGCTGCAAAATGAATCCAATTGCGCTTAAAGAAGTTGCTTATCGACATAACTCGTGTTTAATTTTCGAATGAAGCTGTGAAAATAGCAAAAAGGACATTAAGTCAGGGAATTTGGGCCACTTAAAACATGGAATAGGCCAAAAAAAAGAGCGATAAACTCGCTCTTTTTGATTCCTTAGGAAATTTCTTCGTAATCCACATCCTGCACATCGCCTTTCGGGTTGGATTTCTGGATCCTCACTTTTCCAAAATCCTTCATTTTCCGATTGCGTTCTCGCAGTAAGTCTTTTTCGCGTTGCACAGCTTCCTTTTCGGCTTCCATGTTACGTTTTGCAATGGCCAATTGACCTAGAAATCGCAGCAAAACAAATGCCCCGATGATGATCAGAACGGTTTTAAAAAAACCGGTAAAGCTCGCTTCCGCAACTTCCATTATTTCGATAAGTGCATGTTACGCTCTGAGTAGATCTTCGTAAAGAAAGGATCCTTCAAGTTCTTGATGAAACGGATCGCTTCACCAGTAGACTTCATTTCTGGACCCAATTCTTTCTTCACATCCGGGAACTTCTCGTAAGAGAACACTGGAATCTTGATCGCGTACCCTTCTTTCTTCGGATTGAAGTTGAAGTCTTTCACCTTCTTCTCACCCAACATCACTTTCGTCGCATAGTTTACATACGGCTCGTCGTAAGCTTTCGCGATGAATGGAACGGTTCGAGATGCACGTGGATTGGCTTCGATCACGTATACTTTATCGTCTTTGATCGCAAACTGAATATTGATCAATCCAACTGTACGCAACTCTACTGCAATCTTCTTAGTAATGTCCTCGATCTGTGTCATTACGAAGTCACCCAAATTGTAAGGAGGCAACACCGCATACGAGTCACCAGAGTGAATCCCAGCTGGCTCAATGTGCTGCATCACACCAATGATGTACACATCTTTACCATCACAGATCGCATCTGCTTCCGCTTCAATTGCTCCACCTAAGAAGTGATCCAACAAGATCTGGTTGCTTCCCATCTCGTTGATGATATCAACTACATGGTGCTCCAATTCTTCTTTGTTGATGACGATCTTCATCTTTTGTCCACCCAATACGTAAGAAGGGCGAACCAACAATGGGAAACCTAAGTCATCAGATAATTCCAATGCTTGTTCTGCGCTTTCCACCACTCCATATTTCGGGAATGGAATGTTGTGCTCTTCCAATACTTTAGAGAATCGACCGCGATCTTCTGCCAAGTCCAATGCTTCAAAAGATGTTCCGATGATCTTAATCCCGTAACGCTCTAATTTCTCCGCTAATTTCAAAGCAGTTTGTCCACCCAACTGAACGATCACCCCTTCCGGCTTTTCGTGTTGAATGATATCGTAGATGTGTTCCCAGAATACCGGTTCGAAGTACAGTTTATCCGCTGTATCGAAGTCTGTAGAAACCGTCTCCGGATTACAGTTGATCATGATTGTTTCGTAGCCACATTCTTTCGCTGCCAAAACACCGTGAACACAGGAGTAATCGAATTCGATCCCTTGACCAATACGGTTTGGTCCGGAACCAAGCACCACTACTTTTTTGCGATCAGTTACCGTACTTTCATTCTCAAATTCGAATGTAGAATAGTAATAAGGCGTTTGTGCATCAAACTCAGCCGCACAGGTATCCACCAATTTGAACACGCGCTTGATGCCCATTTCTGAGCGTTTGTTGTGCACTTCTGATTCCAGGCAACGCAATAAGTGAGCGATCTGACGATCCGCATATCCTTTTTGCTTCGCTTCGAACATCAATTCTTTCGGGATATTCCCCAAATGGTATTTTTCGATCTTGCGCTCCAACTTGATCAAATCTTCGATCTGACGTAGGAACCAAATATCAATTTTCGTTTTCTCTTGGATCGTTTTGAACGGAATTCCCAACTTGATCGCATCGTATACATGGAACAAGCGGTTCCAGCTCGGGTTCTCCAATGAATGAAGGATTGCTTCTTGGTTCGTCAATTCACGACCATCAGCTCCCAATCCGTTGCGGTTGATCTCTAAGGATTGACAAGCTTTTTGCAAAGCCTCCTGGAAACTACGTCCGATTCCCATTACCTCACCAACGGATTTCATTTGCAATCCTACACGGCGATCTGTTCCTGGGAATTTATTGAAGTTCCAACGCGGGATCTTAACGATCACATAATCCAAAGTCGGCTCAAACAAAGCAGAAGTTGTTTTCGTGATCTGGTTGCTCAATTCATCCAAGTGATAACCGATTGCCAATTTTGAAGCGATCTTCGCGATTGGGTAACCTGTTGCCTTTGACGCCAAAGCAGATGAACGCGATACACGCGGGTTGATCTCAATGGCGATGATATCTTCTTTTTCGTCTGGTGAAACCGCAAACTGAACGTTACATCCTCCGGCAAAATTCCCGATCGAACGCATCATTTTGATTGCCATGTCACGCATGCGTTGGAAAGTCGTATCCGACAACGTCATTGCCGGTGCAACCGTGATCGAATCTCCGGTATGAATTCCCATTGGATCGAAGTTTTCGATCGAGCAGATAATTACCACGTTGTCATTCGCATCGCGCAACAACTCCAACTCGTATTCTTTCCAGCCCATCAAGGCTTTGTCGATCATTACCTCGTGGATCGGCGATAATTGCAAACCGCGCTCTAATAAACCATCAAATTGTTTTGGATCATAAACGATAGACGCTCCGGAACCTCCCAATGTGTAGGAAGGACGAATACATAATGGAAAACCGAACTCCTGCGCGATCTCCTTCCCTTCCAGGAAAGATTTTGCAGTTTCTTGAGGCGCCATCGGTACACCGATCTCATTCATCAAATCACGGAAAGCTTCACGGTTCTCCGTGATCTCGATCGCAGCAATATCTACTCCGATGATCTCTACTCCGTATTCTTCCCAGATCCCCATCTCGTCGCACTTGATCGCCAAGTTCAAAGCGGTTTGTCCACCCATCGTTGGAAGTACAGCGTCGATCTTGTGATTTTTCAGGATCTCGATGATGCTTTCCGGTTCAAGAGGCTGCAAGTAAACGTTATCTGCTACCACTTTATCGGTCATGATCGTTGCCGGGTTGGAATTGATCAATGTAACTTCGATTCCTTCTTCGCGAAGCGAGCGAGCTGCTTGCGATCCGGAATAGTCAAATTCACATGCCTGGCCAATCACGATGGGTCCAGATCCAATGATAAGAACAGATTTAATGGAAGTATTTCTTGGCATTTGCGCTGTTTATGAGTTCAATTTGTACGTTTTCCTTTGCAACACGGTAATGGCTTACCTATACTACAAATTGAGCGCAAATTTAAATAGAATAATCGGGGTTCTTGCAAAACCGTTTTTGTTTTTTTAGCACTTTATCAACAGTGTACAGTTTCCTCCTATCTTTTCACTTCCATGGAAACAAAAAAACTATCTTTGCTCAAATCATTGACGTTATGCAATTGGTCTTAAACCAACATCAAATTGCGCAGAAAATTAACCGTTTGGCGCATGAAGTTTTGGAAAACACGTACGGTATTGATGAGTTGTTCATCGGAGGTATCGTGGGTAACGGAGAACACTTCGCCCAACAGATCGCAGAGATCGTGCAGAAAAATAGCAAGCAACAGGTGACTTATTTCAAGATCGACTTGGACAAGGACAAGCCCTTAGAGCATCCTATTACATGTTCAATGGACGTCAAGTTATTTGCTGGAAAAACAGTGATCTTGGTGGATGATGTGATAAATTCAGGAACAACCATGCAATATGGTGTAATGAAGATCTTGGAGCAACCGGTTCGCAGCGTGAAGACCTTGGCTTTGGTTGACCGCATGCACCGTCGTTATCCGATCAAATGTGATTTTGTTGGTATGACCTTGACCACTACTCTTGGTGAACGCGTGGAGGTAATGCCGTCAAACGGATCACTGGAAGCATTCTTGGTTTAATTGAAAATAAAGAATTGAAAAGACTGAATTGAAAAGGCATTTCAAGTAATGAAGCCAACAGTTTGAATCATTGAACTTTTGAACTCCTACCGCATGAATAAAGTAACCGAATCATCCAGCAACCACAACGATTTGGAGTTGAAATCAACTCGTGACTTGTTGACAGGGATCAATCAAGAAGATCAAAAGGTAGCATTGGCGGTGCAACAAGAAATTCCGCACATCGAGCAATTAGTTGACGGTGTTGTAGAACGCATGCAGCGCGGTGGACGATTATTTTATGTCGGAGCAGGAACCAGTGGTCGATTGGGAATTGTTGACGCCAGCGAATGTCCGCCAACTTTCGGTGTGCCGCATGGATTGGTTGTCGGGATCATTGCCGGAGGAGACGGTGCTATTCGCAAAGCAGTGGAATTTGCAGAAGATGATACCGAACAAGGCTGGAAAGACCTGCAAGCGTATGAGATCAATGCCAATGACACGGTAGTTGGTATTGCTGCTTCGGGGACGACACCTTATGTACTTGGAGCTTTGAAAACAGCAAAAGAACACGGCATATTAACCGGTGGAATTTCTTGCAATCCGGGTTCTCCCCTTTCTCAATTGGCAGATGTGGCTATTACTCCGGTTGTTGGACCAGAATTCGTAACCGGATCAACGCGCATGAAAAGTGGAACGGCTCAGAAATTGGTACTCAACATGCTTTCCACTGCCGTAATGATCAAAATGGGTCGCGTAAAAGGCAACCGCATGGTAGACATGCAACCTTCGAACAATAAATTGGTTGACCGCGGTGCCAACATGATCGTAGAGGCAACAGGCTGTTCGTACGAATTGGCCTTGGAGCTTTTGGACGAGTTTGGATCCGTTCGCGCGGCTGTTGAAGCTTACCAAAAGAAATAAGTCGAAATGCGCGCCTCCCTGCTTGCGTTGCTGTTCACTTTCGTGATTTCCTCAGGATTCTCGCAGGATTCGATCAATGTGTTAATCCATGGAACCGTGAGCGACAGCACGCGATCCATGGCGCTTCCCAATTCCATTTTGAAGCTATACAATCAAGAACAACTGTATAAAACGATCTTGACAAATAACGCTGGTGCGTTCGATATCGCTTTTCGTGTACCTGCTGGAAAAAACAAGCTGAAGCTTACGGTGACAACCACCAATTACCAAGAAACAACCTTCGAACTGGACAGCAATGAACAGCATTCATTTGTTTTACCGGTAAAGCTATTTCTTACTCCTCAGCGCACTTGCTGGGATTCGTTCTTACCAGAAGCCGTGTATTTTGAAGAAAACGCCACCGAATTATCCAAAGACCAGGAGTTGATGCTCCTGAAAGAATTCTTCCGGATGAATGAGCAAATGCAATCCATTTTCCGGACAAAGCGATTGGAAGTCATGGCGTATTGCGATTACACCGAGAAGTATTCTATCGCGGAAAAACGCATGCTTTACATTTATAATTTAGCCGTTGAAGCCGGATTGAATAAGAATTTCCTGCGGGTGAAGATCTACGGCAAAAAAGACCTGTTCATCTGCGATTACTGCGATGGTTGCCATTATTTCTACCTCAAAGGTCAGGGTTCATCCTACACCAAAAAAGTCTATTCAGAATTGGAAATGGAAGAAGATCAAGCTGCTCATTTAGCGAAACGCAGAACAGTTCAATTCAACTGGATCGATGCAACCATTGAAGATATCAATCCTCGTTAATAAACTGATATACTAATATTTAACAGAATCCACCTCAAGTTAATTTGAAGAAGTTCTTCAACTCAAAATGCGTCTTTCTCGGAATTCATACAAAGCACTTATCTTTGCACCATGCGTTTTGACATTCTCACTGTATTGCCGGATCTGTTGAAAGGTCCATTCGATTCGTCCATTTTAAAACGGGCGCAAGACAATGGTTTGCTGGAGATTCACGTGCACAACATCCGCGATTACGCCACGAACAAACACAAGAACGTCGACGATTATCAATACGGTGGCGGTGCCGGTATGGTGATGAGCATTGAGCCTATCGCTGCCTGCATCGAAAAATTGAAAGCAGAACGCCAATATGACGAGATCATTTACGTGACGCCCGATGGCGAATTGTTGGAACAACGCCACTGCAACAACTGGAGCTTGGGTGAAAACATCCTGATCCTTTGCGGACATTACAAGGGCGTAGACCAACGCATTCGCGATCAGTACATCACCAAAGAAATTTCGATCGGTTCCTACGTACTTACAGGTGGTGAATTGGCTGCAGCGATCCTAGTTGATTCCATTGGACGCTTGATCCCGGGCGTGATGAACGACGAGACCTCTGCCCTCACCGATTCGTTTCAAGACAATTTATTAGCACCGCCGGTTTATACCCGTCCGCCGGAATACAATGGATGGAAAGTGCCGGACATTTTGTTATCCGGAGATTTTGGGAAGATCGAACAGTGGCGTGAGGAACAAGCCTTGCAACGCACAAAAGAGCGCAGGCCAGATTTGTATAAAAAATACATGGGCGAACATGAGTGATATCCGAACAGCGATCGCAGCAGCCGCTGAAGCCTTGAAAAATGGCGGAACCATCTTATTTCCAACGGATACAATCTGGGGAATTGGCTGCGATGCCACGAACGAGGCCGCTTGTCAACGTGTGATGGATCTCAAGAACCGTCCCGCTGAGAAGAGTTTTGTTGTCTTGGCCGACAGTTTTCAGATGATCGAAAAGTACATTCCGGATTTCCCTGCGGTGTGTTACGACTTGGTCGACCTTTCTGAGGATCCACTGACGATCGTTTACCCGAATGCGCAGGGATTGGCACCAACCGTTTGTGCGGCCGATGGTTCAGTTGGGATTCGTTTAACGAAAGATCCGGTTTGTTTGCAGTTGATCCGTGCGATCCGCAAGCCTATTGTAGCGAGTTCTGCAAATTTATCCGGTCAGCCTTTTCCGAAGAACTTCTCAGAGATCGATGCACAGTTGAAGAAGACGGTAGATGCCGTTGTTGAATTGCGCCTGAATGAAACGCGCACCCAACCTTCGAAGATCATCAAGATCGGTTTGGATAGTTCGGTGAAGGTAATTAGAGGATGAAAGACCTTTTTACCGCGCATTTTCTGAATGCTTCGTTCACGCAAAACCCTATCTTTGCAGCCGCATGATGGATCAAAATTACGCACACAAACTGCAACACCCTGTTTTTAAGGTGGTTTCGCAGATCATTCACGAACAAGGCCTGGAAGCCTACGTGATTGGTGGCTATGTGCGTGATCTCCTGCTCGATCGTCCATCGAAAGATATCGACATCGTTGTAGTAGGAAGCGGTATGGACTTGGCAGAAGCAGCCGGACAAAAATTGCGCGTCAAAAAGGTAAATCTTTTCAAGAATTTCGGGACTGCACAGTTCATGTACAAGGACCTCGATGTGGAATTCGTTGGTGCCCGCAAGGAATCGTATCAACGCGATAGCCGCAAACCGATCGTGGAAAACGGAACGCTCGAAGACGATCAAAAACGCCGCGATTTTACCATCAACGCACTCGCTATCGATCTGCGATCGGAAACGTTTGGAAAACTCATCGATCCGTTCAACGGACTCAAAGACCTCGAGGACGGAATCTTGCGCACACCTTTGGATCCGGACACGACCTACTCCGATGATCCCTTGCGTATGATGCGCGCGATTCGTTTTGCTACCCAACTCGATTTCAAAATTGAAAGTGCTAGTTTAAAATCGATCCTGGAAAATGCTCATAGACTGGAGATTATCTCTCAGGAACGCATCATGGACGAACTGAATAAGATCATCCTTGCTGATAAACCGAGTCGCGGCTTTGAATTGCTGTTCAGCACCAAATTACTGCACCAATTCTTCCCGGAAATGGTCGCCTTGTACGGTGTGGAAACGCGCAACGGAAAAAGTCACAAGGACAACTTCTACCATACACTTGAAGTACTGGATAATATCTGCTTGAATACGAACGACTTGTGGTTGCGCTGGTCGGCAATTTTACACGACATTGCCAAGCCGCCTACGAAGCGTTTTGATAACGAGGTTGGCTGGACTTTCCACGGACATGAGGATCTCGGAGCACGCATGGTTCCGAAATTATTCAAGCGCATGCGCCTTCCGCTCGATGCGAAAATGAAGTACGTGCAAAAAATGGTGCGCTTGCACTTGCGTCCAATCTCTTTGGTGAAAAGTCACGTTACCGACAGTGCGGTACGTCGCCTACTTTTTGAGGCCGGCGATGACATCGATGATCTGATGCTCTTGTGTAATGCCGACATCACCTCGAAGAACGAATTCAAGGTGAAAAAGTACCGCAACAACTTCGAGATCGTCAAGCAAAAACTGAAAGATTTGGAAGAAAAGGATCGCATCCGCAACTTCCAGCCTCCGGTTTCCGGCGACATGATCATGCAGGCCTTCAATATCGGTCCACGCAGCGAGATCGGCACGATCAAAACACGTATCAAGGATGCCATTTTAGAAGGAACCATCCCGAACGAAGAAGAAGCAGCAAAAGCCATGATGTACGCCATCGGTGCCGAATTGGGATTGGTTCGTGCAGATTGATTATCTTGGACTCATGAAGGTCCGACAGCTCCTGTTTTCTTGGTGTATCTTTCTCATCGCATCGCAATTCCATGCTCAGGAAAAAGCAGTAGGAATAACGTATTCACCCTTATCCTTGCTGGACTTTTACAACGGTACCCAAATCAAAGGAGGCGTTTATTTGCAGTTTGAAAAATGGATCGCTCATTCGGAACTTGGCGTCTACACTCCCGGCGAAAAATTCAACATCACCGCCTTTGAATCGATAGACGGATACAACATGCGTCAAAGCCTCCATTATCGACTCCAAGAAAATTCCGGATTAATGCTCGGAGCAAATTGGTATCACAAAGAACAAGGATTATTACTGAACGATGAAACCATGGACGGAATCGTTTATTCCACGCATATTCAACGCACCATTAACACCTACAATCTGCATGTCGGATATCTGGCTCCTATAGGCACCAAACAAGAGTCCTTTTCCCAATTGCTCATTTGGTTCGAAGCGGGTTTAGGCGCACGTCATCAACGCATTCGCAATCCGTATTCCTCTTATTTGTCCAATTCCAAGGAATGGTATGACTCCATGCACAGCACTGGACTTGAAGCTGGAAATCGTTGGATGCCGAATTTGGATTTTTCCATTCGTTTGTTGTGGAAATGGTGAGGTCCTATTTTTTCGACCGATAATCCACAAAAATCCTGTTCGAAACGAGCAGTTTATTAACTTTGCAGAAATTCAAAAAACTACATGAGCACTCTCAAGTTCCGCGTGTTGTTGGACAGCGAAAAAGATGTGGAAATTTTCCGAGACATTGAAATTGACGAAAACAGCAATTTTGAAGTCTTTTACCGCAGTATTTTAGCGGCTTTCAATTTTGAAGGACAGGAGATCGGTTCCTTCTTCATGTCAAATGATTCGTGGGATAAAGGTCACGAGATCAGTTTGATGGACATGCGTTATTCAGACGATGATCCAGATATGCCAAGCGTGATGAACGAAGCGATCTTGAAAGATTACGTTGAAACGGAAGATCAAAAGATCATTTTGGTGTACGATTTCTTGCGCATGTGGATCTTCTTGATCGAATTGATCGAGCGCAGCGAAAAATCCATTGATAAGCCGCTGGTTGCTATGGCCGTTGGTACTGCTCCACCAGAGGATTCTAAGTTGGTCCAAGACGATCTTTTCTCCGGAGAAGAAGGCGAAGATGAAGAGTTCGACGAGTTTGGAGAGGATTTTGAGGACGGCTACGATCAGGAAGATTTTTCCGGGTACGAGGAATACGATTATTAATACAGACTTAAAAGACACAAGACTAAAGACCAAAGACAAATTGCTTGTCTCAGTCTTGAGTCGGTAGTCATAAGTCTTTCAGTCTAAAGCAATGAACGACAAAAAAAACGGGGACCCAATTGGGTTCGCCATTCAAGAATACAGCAAGAAACGCAAACCGGAGGACATCATCGTCTCTTCGGATATCTGTGAGGATGATATCATCCCTGTAGAGGTCTTGTTCCGCAATTTCGAGGAAATGCCCGATATCGAAAAGGAAGCCTTGGCGCTTTGTAAAGGGAAAGTACTCGATGTGGGTGCCGGTGCCGGAGTTCACGCGTTGCACTTGCAAGACCTGGGAATGGACGTTACATGTATCGATGTTTCTCCGGGAGCCGTTGATTTCATGAAGGCAAACGGATTGAAAGCCGAACGCATCAACTTCTTCTCGTTAAAAGACAAAAAATACGATACGATCCTCTTGTTGATGAACGGGATTGGAATCGCCGGCAAATTGTCGAATTTACAACGTACACTGGAACACGCAAAGTCACTATTGAACAAAGGCGGTAAGATCTTGTGCGATTCATCAGATATCAAATATTTGTACGAAGACGAAGACGGTTCGTTATGGATCGACCTGAATTCAGAGTACTACGGGAACTTCCGTTTCCAAATGAAATACAAAAAAGAAAAAGGTCCGTGGTTCGACTGGTTGTATGTAGACTTCGACAACTTGTTCCAAACCGCGAAAAAAGCGGGATTGAAAGCACGCCGCGTGACCGAGATCGACGACCATTATTTAGCCGAACTAACCTTGGAAGAAGCATGAAAAGCATCCTGATCCTCCTCTGCTGTTTCCTGGGATTTGTTTCAATTTCTCAAGAGAACTCCTTGCTTTATAAAGTAAGCGGCGAGAATGGAAAAGTGGCTTACATCTACGGAACCATGCACATGTTGCCGGATTCCTTATCCTACTTCCCACCGAAATTGGAAAAGATCTTGTCCAAATCTTCGGAATTGGTTTTGGAGGTCGATAACATCACCGATCGTTCGAAGGCAGAATACTTGTTGACCCTGAAAGAAGGTTCTTGTTTTGATCTATTCACACCGGAACAAAAAGACAGCGTTATACAATGGGGATCAACCTTGTTGCGCATGAAGCCGGAAGCCTTCGAAAAAGGATTTGCCAGTAAAAAGCCTTTTACCTTGATGCAATTGAGCATGCAAGGAATGATGAATGGCCCGGTAAAATTCATGGAGCTAGAACTCATGGGGCGTGCCGCGAATTACAAATTGCCAGTTACCGGATTAGAAACCATGGAATTTCAGATCAGCGTATTCGACAAGCTACCGGATTCTGTGATGAATGTGATGATCATGGACTTGATCCGTCACCCGGAAAGCAACAAGGCAACCTATGCTGAAATGTATGCCATGTACCAACAGCAAAATATAGAAGCACTGGCTAAATTGATCGAAAGTTCTGATGAAATGGCCGGTTCTACGGATGTCTTGTTGATTCAACGCAATAAGAACTGGATTCCTGGAATCGAACAAAAGATGTCGAAGAACGGTTGTTTTGTAGCCGTTGGCGCCGGACATTTAGGTGGCGAGCAAGGCATTTTGCAATTACTGAGAAACAAAGGGTACAAAGTAACTCCCATTCGTTATTGATCATGAAGCACATTCTTTTTTACAGCGTTTTGATCTTGTCGTTGACAGCATGTAAAACCTATTCTGACGACGAGAAAACGAATTTCAACCAAGAAGTTTTGAAGATCGCCAAAAAGAAAGACCCGAAGGTTCGTCAATCTTCTTCTGGACTTTGTGTGATCCAGCTTGAGCCGGGAACGGGTGAAGAAGTGATCCAGCGAGGTAGCAAATTGAAGATCGCTTACATAGGAACCTTGAAAAATGGAAAGGTTTTCGATCAAACCGAACCGGACATCCCCTTTGAAGCGAATTTAACCGGATTGATCGGCGGTTTTCAGGAAGGTTTATTGGGACAGAAAAAAGGGGCTAAATTAATCCTGGTAGTTCCTCCCCACTTGGGTTACGGTGATGAAAAGACCGGAGAAATCCCCGGAAATTCGATCTTAATCTTTGAATTAGAAGTAGTTGATTTCATCTAATTCGCAGATTCAAAAAATTGCATTCACTTTTTCAATTTAATTTCTGGAAAGGGTGTGCTATTCAAAAAGAAACACCTATTTTTGGGTGCATTAAAAAGAAACAAAATTCTCAAAACATGAGCGTTCTAGTAAATAAAGACTCGAAAGTAATTGTTCAAGGGTTCACGGGAAGTGAAGGTACTTTCCATGCCGGACAAATGATTGAATATGGAACAAACGTTGTAGGTGGAGTTACACCTGGAAAAGGAGGTTCATCACACTTGGATCGTCCTGTATTCAACACAGTTGCTGATGCAGTTGCAAAAACTGGCGCTGATGTTTCTATCATTTTCGTTCCACCTGCATTTGCTGCAGACGCGATTATGGAAGCAGCGAACGCTGGTATCAAAGTGATCGTTTGTATCACGGAAGGTATTCCGGTGAACGACATGGTGAAAGCTAAAGAATACATCAAAGGATACAATTGCCGTTTGATCGGACCGAACTGTCCGGGAGTTATTACTGCTGGTGAAGCGAAAGTTGGTATCATGCCAGGATTCGTTTTCAAGAAAGGTAAGATCGGTATCGTATCTAAGTCTGGTACCTTGACATACGAAGCAGCTGACCAAGTAGCGAAAGCTGGATTGGGAATCACAACTGCAATTGGTATCGGTGGTGACCCGATCATTGGAACTACTACACGTGAGGCTGTAGAGTTGTTGATGAACGACCCTGAGACTGAAGGAATCGTTATGATCGGTGAGATCGGTGGTTCTTTGGAAGCAATTGCTGCACGTTGGATCAAAGAGAACGGAACAAAACCAGTTGTAGGTTTCATCGCAGGTGAAACTGCACCAAAAGGACGTACAATGGGTCACGCTGGTGCGATCGTTGGTGGAGATGACGATACTGCAGAAGCTAAAAAACGCATTATGCGCGAGTGTGGAATTCACGTAGTTGACTCTCCTGCTCACATCGGTGCTAAAATGGCAGAAGTATTAGGCGTTACAGCTTAATTCGAAACATATTTGAGAAATCCCGGTCATTTCGATCGGGATTTTTTTTGTCTAAAAACGACATCTGTCAACTTGCCAATTCGCTAAATCAAAACAAGCTTTAACTTTGGGTGACACAAACGAACATCCAAGCACGTAGACGGAATGATATTTAGTAGCCTGGTTTTCTTATTCTACTTTTTACCGGCAGCATTGCTTCTGTACTACTTGTGTCCCAAAATTGCTCGAAACGGCGTTCTGACCTTGATCAGTATTTTATTCTATGCTTGGGGAGGTTTAGGACATTTAGCCTTGTTATTGGGTTCTATCTTGATCAACTACTTGTTTGTTCAAGGAATACGAGGAAAAGAGCAAAACGCCCGAAAATGGCTGATTGTGGGTATCATTTTCAATGTGCTGGTCCTACTCTTCTTCAAATACCGCAATTTCTTTCTGGACCTGGCCCTGCCATCAGATGACCTGACGCGTTTGGTTCTTCCTGTGGGAATTTCGTTCTATACCTTCCATCAACTTTCCATGTTGGTTGATCTTTACAAAGACAGAGCCCTCCCAAAACCAAGCTTTGGTAATACTGTATTGTACATTACACTTTTCCCGCAATTAGTTGCCGGACCGATCGTTCGCTACAACTTCATTGCTAATCAATTGCTTCAGCGCAAAGAAAGTTTGGAGCTTTTCTACAAAGGCGTTCAGTTGTTCATCATAGGGTTGGCAAAAAAAGTGATCCTGGCCAATACGCTGGCGGTATTAGCGGATTCGATCTTTGAAAGCAATTCAGATTTTCTAAGCTCCAGTGCTGCTTGGCTTGGAATTACAGCTTACACACTTCAGATCTATTTCGACTTTTCTGGTTATACCGACATGGCTTTGGGTCTTGGCAACATGTTTGGCTTTCAGTTGCCGGAGAACTTCAATTTGCCTTATATCGCAAAAAGCATGAAGGATTTCTGGCGAAGATGGCACATCTCACTTTCAACTTGGTTCCGCGATTATGTGTACATTCCTTTGGGTGGTAATAAGGCAAGTAAAACCAGAACTTATTTCAATCTGATCGTCGTTTTTGCGCTGACCGGTTTTTGGCATGGTGCATCCTGGAGTTTTATTTTCTGGGGATTGTTTCACGGCTTTTTTCTGTTAATGGAACGGATGTGGCTTGAACGTGTATTAGTGCGCATTCCGCGTGTGATCCAATGGTCTTATACCCTATTGGTAGTCATGATCGGATGGGTGTTTTTCCGTGTCGAAGAATTTTCAAAAGCATGGGATTTCATTCAGGAAATGTTCGCTTTCGACGGTACTGGGAAATCTGCGTTGTACTATTTGAATAAAGAATTCGTCTTGATCCTAATTTGCGGAGTATTGTTCAGTGTTTTCTCCTGGAAATTCTTGATTAAACAAGCGTTTATGAAAAGTCAGGCTGTGGAATTATTGAAGAACATCATGCTCTTGGTCCTGTTCTTTTATTGCACATTGAAACTGACCAATTCGAGTTATAATCCATTCATCTACTTTAATTTCTAATGCCGATGAATCGATACTTCCTCATAATAGCTTTTGCTTGTCTATTGCTCGCCCCGCTTGCCAACGACATCTTTTCATTTGTTCATTTTGAACGCGCTGATGAAAATCGAACGTTTCAGGATTCATTAGTATTGGATCTCAAACGACTGGATGCCTTCCCGAAAGACTGTGAGGCATATATCAACGACAACTTTTCATTCCGTACGCCAGCCATTGAACTGTACCGCGCGATCAAAACGAAAGGTTTTCAAGTTTCGCCGTCAGAAATTGAAAAAGTATTGATCGGAAAAAACCAACGCTATTTCATTTCCGGAGATGAAAAGAAACTTTACGAGGGAGAAAAGGTATTCACTGCCGCACAACTCGATTCGATCAAATCAGAATGGAATCAGCGCAAGGAAATCTTCCGAAAGAAAAAGATCCAGTCGTTTTGGCTAATTGCTCCAACAGCTCTGGAAATTCACCATCGGGAACTCCCATGGAATATGCGTAAACACCGAGCCCTAAATGCGACCCAGCAATTTGTGAGTCTCATGAATCGCAATCAAAGCTTTTTGGTGACATATCCAATGAAGGATCTGCAACAGCAAGCTAAATTCGAAAACCTGTACTTTAAACTGGACAATCATTGGAATGAGTTGGGCGCCTATTACGCTGTTCACAAGTTCTTCAGGAATTTGAAAATGCAGCTTCCGAATTTGGATCTTTCGTTCCTCTCGGATACCATACAGTTCAAGAAATACAACAACGGTGGTTATCTGGCTGATCAAATGCACTTGAAGCAGCCTTTGGAATCGTATCGTGCGCTGAAATTGAGATCTCCGTCATATGTTCAAGCAGAAAAGTACAATTTCCCAGTACCAGAAGGCTTCCCTTACCCAGATGATTTTGAGCACCATTTCAAAAACCCTAAAGCCAAAAACAAACAGCGCGTTTTGGTAATACGAGATTCGTTTGGCTCTGACTGTATGCCTTTTATTGCAGAAGCATTTTCGGAATCCTTATTCATTTTTGACGGCTGGCAATACGGCATGAATGAGGAGATCATCGAGCAGTTCAAACCGGATCTGGTAATCTACATTGTTTACGAACCCAATTTGATCAAGATCATTCGCTAGTTGGTTTTAGAAGGCGAAAGTTTGATTTTTCACAGATTGTTCAGGCCGAAAGGTAAAATTGCCTTTTTACCGTGAAAGATCCGAAATCAAAAAATCCACCCAATTTCCCTAATTTCGCAACATGAAGAAAACACAAAAGGAAGCTCAAGATCCCGGTCTCGGAACCTCTTTCAAACAAGCCGTTCCACGGATGATGAATGAGGACGGAACTTTCAATATTGAGAGACAAGGAACTATTGCTACTTACAAGGATGTTTACAAGTACTTGGTCGAGATCAAATCCTGGCAGTTCGTGCTGATCTTGGTGTTGGCTTTTTTAATCCTCAATACGCTCTTCACGCTTGGCTATTTGCTTATCGGCATTGATCAATTAAACGGAATTCCTGATACACAAACTCCCTTTTTAGCCGCTTTCTATTTTTCTGCTCAAACCTTTACTACTGTCGGATACGGCGCTATCGCACCGGTTGGAAATGGAGCTTCTTTTTTAGCTGCCGTAGAAGCATTCGTCGGTTTGATCTCCTTTAGTATTGCTACTGGTCTTGTTTATGGTCGCTTTTCGAAGCCATCTGCAAAAATTGCCTTCTCTAAGAACATCTTATTAACGCCACATCGAGACAAAACAGCCTTGATGTTTAAGATCGTAAATACCCGAAACAGCGTGCTTTTGAACACCAAAGTACACGTGATGATCTCTCTCACCAAACCGAATTCAGATCATACTGCTTATGAACGACACTACTTCTCGCTGCCACTGGAGATCGACTTTACACGTTATTTTCCACTTACCTGGACACTGGTTCATTTTATTGACGAAGACTCACCGCTTTTCGGTATGTCGCTGGAAGAGATCATCGAGCGGGATGCAGAGGTACTGATCATTGTTGAAGCCTTTGACGAAACTTTTTCTCAAAATGTATTGCAAAAGAACAGCTACGCCGGACATCAATGGTTAGGAAACGTCAAATTTGCCCGAAATTTTGGCACTACACCGGAAGGAAAGATCGTTTTGAATATCCGCGAACTGGACGATATCGTGCCACTCTGATTTTGCTGTAACTCAAACTGTAACTTATACGTATTTTTGAACTATGTCTGAAAACGCATCCGTGCTCTATCCTGTTATGGAACATTTTTACACCCTTCAGGGAGAAGGAAAATACACTGGCAATGCCGCGTATTTTATACGTCTCGGAGGTTGTGATGTAGGCTGTGTCTGGTGTGATGTGAAAGAATCATGGGATGCAGACGTTCATCCAAAAATGAGCGTTTCAGAATTAATAGATACCATAGCGACTTTTCCTGTCAAACAGATTGTGATCACAGGTGGAGAACCTGCCATGTATGATCTCAACCCCTTGGTGAATTCCTTGAAAGAAAACGGTTATTATGTTGCTATTGAAACATCCGGAGCACATCTGTTACAAGGACAAGTGGATTGGTATACCTTCTCCCCGAAAAAATTCAAGGAACCTGTTGAAGAAGCTTATTCCAAGGCGAGTGAATTGAAAGTGGTGATCTACCATAAGAGCGATTTTGACTGGGCATTGGATCACGCACAAAAAGTACATTCCGATTGTTTATTGTACATTCAACCGGAATGGTCAAAACAGGAACGATTATTGCCAGACATCATTGCCTTTGTGAAGGAGCATCCCAATTGGAAGCTATCCTTGCAAACGCACAAATACTTAAACATACCTTAGCGATGAAACATTGGTTATTAACTTTATTCGTTGTTTTTCAATTCATTGGTTGTACAACTGCCCAATACACTTATTCTTCCAAGGATAAGAAGGCTGTTGAATTATTGAAAAAAGGTCAGGAAGCAGCACGCAGTAGTTATGCAGAAGCAACCACCTATGCATTAAAAGCAATTGCAAAAGATCCAAATTTCTGGGAAGCACACTTATTCGCTGGGGAAATGTTCGAATATCAAAAAAAGAACAAAGAAGCGATCTATCATTACCGCGAAGCACTTCGCATCAATCCAACGCACAGTCCATCAGGTGGTACATACTTTTACTTAGGTGCATTGGAATATGCAACAAATGATTTCGAGAATGCTAAAAAGGATTTGAATAAATACATTAGTTACAAAAACGCCGATCCGAAACAGATCCAGGCCGCACGAGAGATCTTAGAAGCTTGTGACAAAGCGATCGAAGCTTTGAAAAACCCTGAGAAATTCGAGCCTGTTAACTTAGGTCCGGGTGTAAATACCGCTGATCCGGAATACTTCCCTACTATTACAGTTGATGGAAAAACCTTGTTATTCACACGACGCATTCACGATGACAAAGTCCCTGGCCCGATGAAGGAGCAAGAGGATTTTTACGTATCGAATTTGACACAATACAATGCTTGGGGAACTGCAGTCGCAATGCCTGAAAACATCAATACTGTGCGAAACGAAGGAGCACCAACAATCGCTGCTGACGGACGCAGTTTGATCTTCGTTGCCTGTGCCATGGGAGATGTTCAGGATTACG
>VFQT010000858.1_pt1 | contig 40832 bp, 46 predicted proteins | sample 3512381 | NCBI WGS metagenome assembly VFQT01 (sample SAMN10412376, study PRJNA504923) | tailings metagenome | isolation source: Relicate 2 Philex TSF3 active mining site | place: Philippines: Tuba, Benguet | collected 2017-08-29 | reverse complement strand
TCGATCAACGCCGGCGAGAAGGACTATTCCGCCCTCGTCTCCAAGCTCAAGGATGCGGGCGTGGAGGCGGTGTATTTCGGCGGCTATCACCCGGAAGCGGGCCTGATCCTGAAGCAGATGGGCGAACAGGGCCTCAATGCCCGTATGCTCTCGGGCGACTCGATGAACGCGGCCGAACTCTGGACCATCGCCGGCAAGGCCGCCGAGAACCTGATCTTCACCTTCGCGCCCGAGCCGCGCAACTTCGAATCCGCCAAGAAGGTGGTGGAGGAGTTCAAGGCCGGCGGCTACGATCCGGAAGGCTATACGCTCTACACCTATGCCGCCTTCGAAATGTACAAGCAGGCGGCCGAGGCGACGAAATCCACCGACAACCAGAAGATCGCCGAATGGCTCCGCGCGGGCAACAAGATGACCACGGTGCTCGGCGACATCACCCTCGATTCCAAGGGCGATCTGACTGAACCGGTGTACGTCTGGTATACGTTTAAGGACGGGAAGTACTTCGAGGACACCTCGATCAAGTAATTTCCGCCTTTCACGGAGTGCCTGCCGAAAGTCAGGCACTCCTTTTTTGACGGCCAAGAAAAAAGAACGATTTCAGGGAGTAACTCATGAAGAAATTCGTAATGACCGGCGTCGCCCTCGGCTTCGCCGCGGTGCTCAGCGCCTCCTCGGCGCTGGCCGACATCACGGTGGCGACCGTGGGTCCGATCACAGGCCAGCTGGCCGCCCTCGGCGAGCAGTACAGCCAGGGCGCCAAGAAGGCGGTCGCTGACATCAATGCCGCCGGCGGCATCAATGGCGAGAAGCTGGTCCTCGAGATCGGCGATGACGCCTGCGACCCCAAGCAGGCCGTGAGCGTTGCCAACCAGATGGCCTCCAAGGGCGTGAAGTTCGTCGCCGGCCACCTCTGCTCCGGTTCCTCCATCCCCGCTTCCAAGGTCTATGAGGAAGAGGGAATCCTGATGATTTCCCCCGCCTCCACCAACCCGCAGCTGACCGATGCCGGCGGCTGGAACGTTGCCCGCGTCTGCGGCCGTGACGACGCCCAGGGCCGCGTGGCCGGCGCCTTCATCGCCAAGACCTTCGCCGGCAAGAAGGTTGCGATCGTCGACGACAAGTCGGCCTATGGCAAGGGCCTGGCGGACGAGACCCGCAAGGGGCTCAATGCCGCTGGGATGACGGAAGCGCTGAACGAGTCGATCAATGCGGGCGAGAAGGACTATTCGGCCCTCGTCTCCAAGCTCAAGGATGCGGGCGTCGAAGCAGTCTACTTCGGCGGCTATCACCCGGAAGCCGGCCTGATCCTGAAGCAGATGGGCGAACAGGGCCTGAACGCTAAGATGTACTCGGGCGACTCCATGAACTCGGCTGAGCTCTGGACCATCGCCGGAAAGTCGGCGGAGAACCTGTTCTTCACCTTCGCGCCCGAGCCCCGCAACATCCCGGACGCCGCGGCGATCGTGGAGGAGTTCAAGAAGAGCGGCTATGATCCGGAGGGTTACACCCTCTACACCTATGCCGCGTTCCAGATGTACCAGCAGGCCGCTGCCGCGACCGGCTCGACCGACAACCAGAAGATCGCCGAGTGGCTGCGCGCCGGCAACCCGACCAAGACGGTTCTGGGCGAGATCAAGCTCGACGCCAAGGGTGACCTCGTGAACCCCGTCTATGTCTGGTACACCTTCAAGGACGGCAAGTACTTCGAGGACCCCTCGATCCAGTAAGGTATTTGTGCTTAAAGCCAGGGGTGTCCGTCGCAAGACGGGCACCTTTTTTGTTTCTAGGGCGGCGAACGAACAAGACGGGCGAAAAGCCAGCGTTATTCAAGGAGAATGTGCATGAAGAACTTTGTACTGACCGGCGTCGGACTGGGCCTCGCCGCCCTGCTCACCACCACCTCTGCCCTGGCCGACATCACGGTCGCCTTCGTCGGCCCGATCACCGGCCAGGTCGCCGCCCTTGGCGAGCAGGGCCGCCAGGGTGCGCAGAAGGCGGTTGACGACATCAACAAGGCCGGCGGCATCAATGGCGAGCAGCTGGTCCTCGAGATCGGCGACGACGCGTGCGACCCCAAGCAGGCGGTGAGCGTCGCCAACCAGATGGCCTCCAAGGAGGTCAAATTCGTGGCCGGGCACCTGTGCTCGGGCGCCTCCATCCCCGCTTCCAAGGTCTATGAGGAAGAGGGCATCCTGATGGTGACCCCCGCCTCGACCAACCCCAAGCTCACCGACGAGGGCGGCTGGAACGTGGCCCGCGTCTGCGGCCGTGACGATGCCCAGGGCAAGGTGGCGGGCGACTACATCGCCAAGGCCTATGCCGGCAAGAAGGTGGCGATCATCGACGACAAGGGCGCCTACGGCAAGGGCCTGGCGGACGAAGCCCGCAAGGCGATGAACGCCGCCGGCCTCACCGAAGCGCTGAACGAGTCGATCAACGCCGGCGAGAAGGACTATTCCGCCCTCGTCTCCAAGCTCAAGGATGCGGGCGTGGAGGCGGTGTATTTCGGCGGCTATCACCCGGAAGCGGGCCTGATCCTGAAGCAGATGGGCGAACAGGGCCTCAATGCCCGTATGCTCTCGGGCGACTCGATGAACGCGGCCGAACTCTGGACCATCGCCGGCAAGGCCGCCGAGAACCTGATCTTCACCTTCGCGCCCGAGCCGCGCAACTTCGAATCCGCCAAGAAGGTGGTGGAGGAGTTCAAGGCCGGCGGCTACGATCCGGAAGGCTATACGCTCTACACCTATGCCGCCTTCGAAATGTACAAGCAGGCGGCCGAGGCGACGAAATCCACCGACAACCAGAAGATCGCCGAATGGCTCCGCGCGGGCAACAAGATGACCACGGTGCTCGGCGACATCACCCTCGATTCCAAGGGCGATCTGACTGAACCGGTGTACGTCTGGTATACGTTTAAGGACGGGAAGTACTTCGAGGACACCTCGATCAAGTAATTTCCGCCTTTCACGGAGTGCCTGCCGAAAGTCAGGCACTCCTTTTTTGACGGCCAAGAAAAAAGAACGATTTCAGGGAGTAACTCATGAAGAAATTCGTAATGACCGGCGTCGCCCTCGGCTTCGCCGCGGTGCTCAGCGCCTCCTCGGCGCTGGCCGACATCACGGTGGCGACCGTGGGTCCGATCACAGGCCAGCTGGCCGCCCTCGGCGAGCAGTACAGCCAGGGCGCCAAGAAGGCGGTCGCTGACATCAATGCCGCCGGCGGCATCAATGGCGAGAAGCTGGTCCTCGAGATCGGCGATGACGCCTGCGACCCCAAGCAGGCCGTGAGCGTTGCCAACCAGATGGCCTCCAAGGGCGTGAAGTTCGTCGCCGGCCACCTCTGCTCCGGTTCCTCCATCCCCGCTTCCAAGGTCTATGAGGAAGAGGGAATCCTGATGATTTCCCCCGCCTCCACCAACCCGCAGCTGACCGATGCCGGCGGCTGGAACGTTGCCCGCGTCTGCGGCCGTGACGACGCCCAGGGCCGCGTGGCCGGCGCCTTCATCGCCAAGACCTTCGCCGGCAAGAAGGTTGCGATCGTCGACGACAAGTCGGCCTATGGCAAGGGCCTGGCGGACGAGACCCGCAAGGGGCTCAATGCCGCTGGGATGACGGAAGCGCTGAACGAGTCGATCAATGCGGGCGAGAAGGACTATTCGGCCCTCGTCTCCAAGCTCAAGGATGCGGGCGTCGAAGCAGTCTACTTCGGCGGCTATCACCCGGAAGCCGGCCTGATCCTGAAGCAGATGGGCGAACAGGGCCTGAACGCTAAGATGTACTCGGGCGACTCCATGAACTCGGCTGAGCTCTGGACCATCGCCGGAAAGTCGGCGGAGAACCTGTTCTTCACCTTCGCGCCCGAGCCCCGCAACATCCCGGACGCCGCGGCGATCGTGGAGGAGTTCAAGAAGAGCGGCTATGATCCGGAGGGTTACACCCTCTACACCTATGCCGCGTTCCAGATGTACCAGCAGGCCGCTGCCGCGACCGGCTCGACCGACAACCAGAAGATCGCCGAGTGGCTGCGCGCCGGCAACCCGACCAAGACGGTTCTGGGCGAGATCAAGCTCGACGCCAAGGGTGACCTCGTGAACCCCGTCTATGTCTGGTACACCTTCAAGGACGGCAAGTACTTCGAGGACCCCTCGATCCAGTAAGGTATTTGTGCTTAAAGCCAGGGGTGTCCGTCGCAAGACGGGCACCTTTTTTGTTTCTAGGGCGGCGAACGAACAAGACGGGCGAAAAGCCAGCGTTATTCAAGGAGAATGTGCATGAAGAACTTTGTACTGACCGGCGTCGGACTGGGCCTCGCCGCCCTGCTCACCACCACCTCTGCCCTGGCCGACATCACGGTCGCCTTCGTCGGCCCGATCACCGGCCAGGTCGCCGCCCTTGGCGAGCAGGGCCGCCAGGGTGCGCAGAAGGCGGTTGACGACATCAACAAGGCCGGCGGCATCAATGGCGAGCAGCTGGTCCTCGAGATCGGCGACGACGCGTGCGACCCCAAGCAGGCGGTGAGCGTCGCCAACCAGATGGCCTCCAAGGAGGTCAAATTCGTGGCCGGGCACCTGTGCTCGGGCGCCTCCATCCCCGCTTCCAAGGTCTATGAGGAAGAGGGCATCCTGATGGTGACCCCCGCCTCGACCAACCCCAAGCTCACCGACGAGGGCGGCTGGAACGTGGCCCGCGTCTGCGGCCGTGACGATGCCCAGGGCAAGGTGGCGGGCGACTACATCGCCAAGGCCTATGCCGGCAAGAAGGTGGCGATCATCGACGACAAGGGCGCCTACGGCAAGGGCCTGGCGGACGAAGCCCGCAAGGCGATGAACGCCGCCGGCCTCACCGAAGCGCTGAACGAGTCGATCAACGCCGGCGAGAAGGACTATTCCGCCCTCGTCTCAAAGCTCAAGGACGCGGGCGTGGAAGCGATCTACTACGGCGGCTACCACCCCGAGGCCGGCCTGATCCTGAAGCAGATGGCCGAACAGGGCCTCAACGCCAAGATGTTCTCGGCCGACGGCATGAACACCGCCGAGCTCTGGGCCATCGCGGGCAAGAACGCCGAGAACCTGTTCTTCACCTTCGCGCCCGACCCGCGCAAGAGCCCGGATGCAAATGCCGTGGTCCAGGAGTTCAAGGCCGCGGGCTATGACCCTGAGGGCTTCACGCTCTACACCTACGCCACGCTGCAGGTCTACAAGGCGGCGGCCGAGGCCACCCAGTCGACCGATTCCCAGAAGATCGCCGAATGGCTGCGCGCCGGCAACCCGGTGAAGACCGTGATCGGCGAGATCAAGCTGGACGCCAAGGGCGACGTGGTGAACCCGGCCTATGTCTGGTACACCTTCAAGGACGGCACCTACACGGAAGCCAACATCCAGCAACGTCCACACTCGGACACAGACGGACCCGCGCGGGGATGCTCGCGCGGGTCTTTTTCTTGCGCGCCCCCCGGGAAGGCCCGATACTGGCGGCAACAGAATGTACATCATGAACAAGACCGTCCTGCCCCTCGCCCTCGCCGCGCTGTTCCTCGGCGCGTCCCCCGCCCTGTCCGAAATCCTCATCGGCGCGGCGGCCCCCCTCTCCGGCCCCAATGCGGCGCTGGGAGAGCAGTTGCGCCGCGGCGCCCAGATGGCGGTGGACGACATCAACGCCACCGGCGGCATCCGCGGCGAAAGGCTCGCCCTGAAATTCGCCGATGACGGCTGCGACCCCCGGAAGGCCGTGGACGTCGCCACCGGCTTCGCCACGGACAAGGTGAAGGCGGTGATCGGGCATTACTGCTCCGGCGCCTCGATCCCGGCCTCCAAGGTCTACCAGAAGGCCGGCATCGTGCAGATCAGCCCGGCCTCCACCCACCCCCGCTTCACCGACGAGGGCGGCTGGAACGTCGTCCGCCTCGTCCCGCGTGACGACGCGCAGGCGGACGCCGCGGCAACCCTCGTGCTCGACAAGTTCGCAGGCCGGAAGATCGCGGTGGTGAGCGACCAGTCACCCGGCTTCTCGGCCCTCGCCGCCCGCTTCCGCGCAGCACTCCAGGCCCGGGGCGTGACGCCCGCCGCCGTCGAAAGCTTCAAGGCCGGCACCAAGGATTTCACCGAACTGGCCGGGCGGCTGAACGCTGCCGGAACCGAACTCGTCTATCTCGCGGGGTCCTATGTCGAGGGCGGCCTCATCGTGCGCGCGCTGCGTGCCGCGGGCTCACAGGCGCAGATCGTCTCGGGCGATTCCCTCGTCACGGAAGATTACCTGAACCAGGCGAAGGACGCCGCCGAAGGCACGCTGATGACCTTCACCTTCGACCCCCGCAAGTTCCCCGCGGCCCGCCCCGTGGTGGAACGCTTCCGCGCGGAGGAGCAGAACGCCGAGGGCTTCACGCTTTATGCCTATGCCGCCGTCCAGGCGCTGGCCGCCGCTGCGGAGGCAACCGGCACCACCGACAGCGCCCGGATCGCCGAATGGCTGCGCGGCGGGAACCGTTTCGACACCGCCGTGGGCCCCGTCGCCTTCGACCCGAAGGGCGACCTGAAGGAGCCCCGCGTGGCCTGGTTCAAATGGCTGGACGGGCGCTATGTGGAGATCGACCCCGCCACCCTCCTGCCCCCCATCCTCGACACGACACCCTGACCGGAGCATCAGTCCATGCGTGCCTTCTTCGTCCAGATCAAATGCGAACTCGGCAAGTCCTACCAGGTAGCGACCGCCATCGCCGATGCCGAGATCGCGTCCGAAATCTATTCCACCGCAGGCAGTTACGACCTTCTCGTGAAGTTCTACCTGAAGGAGGACGAGGACGTGGGCCACTTCGTCGCCCAGAAGGTCCAGACCATTCCGGGCATCCGGGACACCTATACGCTCATCACCTTCAAGGCCTTCTGAGCCATGCGCGCCCTCGCCCTCCTCGCCCTCATCCTCCTCGGCTGCGGGCGGGCGCTGGCGGCGGATGGCGCGGCGCTGAACGTCATCGGCTATTCGGCGGACAGCCGCCATTTCGCCTTCGAGCAATATGGCGTGCAGGACGGCTCCGGCTTCCCCTATTGGGAAATCTTCCTGGTCGACCTCAAGGCCAATGAATGGGTCAAGGGCACGCCCTTCCGGGCGCTCCTGCAGGACGAGAACGCGACGCTTGCCGCCGCCCGTGAGATGGCGCGGGCTTCGGCGGATGCCGCCCTCAAGGAGAAGGCCGTCACCGCGCCCGCCGAAACCCTCGCCGCCAATCCGGCAACGGAGGTGGTGGCGGAACGCGAGCGCCTCACCTTCGACCGCTGGTACATCCCCATGGGCTCCCGCCCCGGAACGGAAAGCAGCATCCGCATCCGCCATGAGCTGGTCGCGGAGAAGATCCCCCTTCCCCCACCCGAAGGCTGCCCAACGGAAGACGGCCGCACTTTCGGCCTGAGGCTGACGCTGAAGGACCTGCAGACGGCCAAGTCCCGCGTGATCCATGAGGACAAGACGATCCCCGCCTCCCGCCGCTGCCCGCTGGCCTATGACGTGGCCGCCGTCGTGGCCCAGGCGGGCATGCCGGTGACGGACCGGCTGGTCGCCATGATCGGCGTCTACTCCACAGGCTTCGAAGGCGCCGACCACCGCTTCATCGCGGTGCCGTTTGCGATCAGCGAATAGAGCCCCCATCAGGATCACTCCCTCCAACTTCGCACTCGCACAAAAGGCGGCGATTTGTTAATCCGACGCCAAAATCCCATCTCCGAAAGGCGTCCGATGATCCCGCGCTACACCCGCAAAGAAATGGCCCAGATCTGGGAGCCCCAGACGCGTTTCCGCATCTGGTTCGAGATCGAGGCCCATGCGACGGATGCGCTGGCGGAGCTGGGCGTGGTGCCGAGGGAGGCCGCCGCGAAGATCTGGGAAAAGGGCAAGGATGCGACCTTCGACGTGACCCGGATCGACGAGATCGAGGCCGTCACCAAGCATGACGTCATCGCCTTCCTGACGCATCTGGCTGAAATCGTCGGCCCCGAGGCGCGCTTCGTCCACCAGGGCATGACCTCGTCGGACGTGCTGGACACCTGCTTCAACGTGCAGCTCACCCGCGCCGCCGACTTGCTGATCGCGGATGTCGATGGCCTGCTCGCCGCGCTGGAGCGCCGCGCCTTCGAGCACAAGAACACCGTCTGCATCGGCCGCAGCCACGGCATCCACGCCGAGCCCACCACCTTCGGCGTCAAGCTCGCCCAGGCCCATGCCGAGTTCCAGCGCGCCCGCGAACGCCTCGTCATGGCGCGGAAGGAAGTGGCCACCTGCGCCATATCGGGTGCTGTCGGCACCTTCGCCAACATCGACCCGCGGGTGGAGGAATATGTGGCGGAGAAGATGGGCCTTCAGCCCGAACCCGTCTCCACCCAGGTCATCCCACGAGACCGGCATGCGATGTATTTCGCGGCCCTGGCCGTCGTCGCCTCGTCCATCGAGCGGCTGGCGACCGAGATCCGCCATTTGCAGCGCACCGAGGTGCTGGAGGCCGAGGAATATTTCTCCCCCGGCCAGAAGGGCTCCTCCGCCATGCCGCACAAGCGCAACCCGGTGCTGACCGAGAACCTCACGGGCCTCGCCCGCCTCGTCCGTTCCGCCGTGGTGCCCGCACTCGAGAACGTGGCCCTCTGGCATGAGCGGGACATCTCCCACTCCTCCGTCGAGCGCGGCATCGGGCCGGATGCCACCATCCACCTCGACTTCGCACTGAAGCGCCTCACCGGCGTCATGGACAAGCTGCTGGTGTATCCCGAGAACATGCAGCGCAACCTCGATCGGCTGGGCGGCCTCATCCATTCCCAGCGCGTGCTGCTGGCACTGACCCAGAAGGGCATGAGCCGCGAGGAGTCCTATGCCGCCGTCCAGCGCAACGCCATGCCGGTGTGGCGGGGCGAAGGAAACTTTCTCGACCTGCTCAAGAAGGACCAGGACGTCTCCGCCCTGCTCTCTCCCACGGAGCTCGAAAGCCTGTTCGACCTCGGCTACCACACCAGGCACGTGGACACGATCTTCACCCGCGTCTTCGGCAAGGCCTAATCGACGGGCAGGAACCACATCGCCAGGAAGGGCTGATCACCTGACCGCATGGCATGGACAATGCCCGGCGGATTGTAGATCAGCCCGCCCGGCCCCGGCTCCGTCCAGTCCATGTCCGCATTCCACCATTCGCCCGGGGTGAAGGCGAGGTAGACCTCCTCCGGCGGGTGGCTGTGGTCCGGATAGGTGACGCCCGGCGCCATCACCGTGGCCCCGACCCACACATCGTCCCGCTGTTCGAGGCCGCCGGGGCCGATCAGCATGGCGTTGGCATGGCCATCGTTAAATGTCCGGTTCTCCGGATCCGCAGACTTGCGCCGCTCCCATTTCAGCCGCCCTTCCAGCCCTGCGAAGGCGGCAGCCAGTTCCGGCAAGGGAGACGGTTGGGCCGCCATGGACGAATACGCCGCATCGAGTTGAGGGCCGCACACCGGAAGCCGCCCGGCTTCAGGCGCCGCCATCTCCCCCATGCGTGACGCCAGCCTGTCGAAAACCCGGGCCGCGGCTGCGGCGGTGCGGGCGTCCGCGCGTGCGAGGATGGCCTTGGCCGAAAGGCCGATCAGCAGACCGAGATTCGTGTCGCGGGTCACCATGCCGGTATCCTTGCCTGTCAAATTCTGAACCGTACTGCAAATGCCACAGGTCCGAGGAAAATGCCGCGCCACTCTATACCTTCGTAAAGGTTTTCAATTAGCGCGCTGGTGTTGTCACTCGAGTTTCTCAACCAGAGTCTGTATCAGGAGTTGTGTGAATGAGAAGGCCCCTGCCTGCCGCCGCAGTGCTCTGCGGCTTCGCTGGCCTCGCCCATGCTGCCGACGTCAGGCAGGCGCTCGAGGAGGTCAAGGGCGATGGCAGCTTCGACGACCAGTTCAGCGTGATCCGCGCGACGGCCCGGATGCGATTCTGATTCCCCGGCACAAGGGAATCGCGAGGGCCCGGCAGCGATGCCGGGCCTTTTCCTTGGCGCAATCTTCCAATCCTGGCTGAATTGTCCCCGAGGGTTGCAACCGATTGTTGCCAAAGCGCCACACAGGGTGGGAAATGTGCAGAAACGCTCACAACGGCACTGTGTTTTTACTGAACCAACTGATATTGCAATCGTGTGCAGAGGATTTCAGTCCCGGCCAACAACAAGTCTCTCGATCAGATGTAGGGGTATCACCATGAAGAAGTTCCTCCTCGCGGCCTCGGCCTTCGTGTCCGCAGCGGCGATCGCTGGCGCAGCCAGCGCCGCCGACCTCGAACCGGCACCCGCGCCGATGTATGACTGGTCCGGCTTCTATTTCGGCCTCAACGCGGGCGTGGCGTGGAACAACACCGAAATCGACAGCGACCTTACGTATGATGGTGCCCTTCCCGATGTCGGGATCGACGAAGCAGCTGCTCTCGCCAATCTCGCAGACAGTTTGACGGGCGACGACGCGGTTTTCACTGGCGGCGCGATGATTGGTTACAACTGGCAGATGGAAAGCCTCGTTCTGGGTGTTGAAGCCGACATCAACTATCTTGGCTTTGGTGCCGACCAGGACAACGACTACGCTTTCGATAATGTCGGTGGTGACGATTACGTAGTCAGCCATGACCTTTCCTTTGACGCCAACTGGTTTGGAACGTTGCGCGGCCGCCTCGGCTTCGCGGCTGACAACTTCCTGTTCTACGGTACCGGCGGCCTCGCCTATGGGCATATGGAAGCCGAGTCTGACTTCAGGATATCCCAGAACGGTTCAGAGATCGGTCGCTGGGACAACTCGGCAGATGATGTGAACTGGGGTTGGACGATCGGCGCTGGCATGGAATACGGCATCGAAAACTGGAGCCTCGGTATCGAGTATCTCTACGTGGATCTCGGAAGCGCCGATTGGGACGCCGACTTCGAAGGTCCCCAGAGCAACGTCGATGACATTCTGGACAACGCCAGCCTCGAAGGCTCGGTCGACTACCAGTTCTCCGTCGTCCGCGCGACGGCCAAGCTCCGCTTCTGATCCCTGGGTCGGACACCTTGAAGGCCCGGCATTCTTGCCGGGCCTTTTTTCGTGATCACTTCGCGTGAGCCTCGAGCCATTTCTGGAGGTCGCCGATCTCCTTCGTCTGATCCTCCTTCATCTTCTCGGCCATCTTCTTCAGTTCGGGATCGATGTCCTTCTGCGCGAGCAGGACGCCGGCCATGTCCACGGCGCTCTGGTGGTGCGGGATCATCATGCGGGCGAAGTCTCCGCTGGGGTCGCCCGTCATCTCCATCTTCATCATGTTTTGCTGCATGGTCTGCATGGCTTTCATGTAGCCGCGGTCGGCTTCCGACATTTCCATGCCGGGGCGCATGGTCATCATGCCCATCATGCTCTCGGCCTGGGCGGCGGACTCCTGCTCCTGGGCCAGGGCGGCCCCGCCGAGGAGGAACAGTGAAAGGGTGGCGGCGAAAACCGTCTTCATGGCAAGCATCTCCCGTGTGGTCATTGACCCTCAGGGAAAGCCGCCGGCAGGTCTTCCGTTCCGTACACAAGGGCACGGAGGGAATGTCCCCGCCTCAGTTGACGATGGTGATGCGCGTGGACTTCATCCCGTGCTTCCGGACAAGGGCATAAAGCTTCGCCGCATTGCGTGGATGAAGCCGGATGCAGCCATGCGAGGCAGGCCGTCCGAGCAGCCGCGTCGAATAGGTGGCATGGATCGCATAACCGCCGAGGAAGAAGATCGAATGCGGCATGGGCGCATTGTCGTACTTCCGGGAGTAATGCATCTCCTTCAGCATGAATGGCCGCCAGGTGCCGCGCGGCGTATGGTAGCCCTCGCCCGCCGTGGACACCTTCCAGCGCCCGTAGCGCCAGCCGTTGACGTCCACCGCCATGGATTGGCTCGAGATGTCGATCACGATGTCGACTTGCGGGGGCGGCTTCGACTTCGCCGTGGCCAAGGCAACATCAACGTGCAGGGCGACCATGGAAAGCAGCCCTGCCAGCAGGATCATCCACCGTTTCATCGCACCGTTTCCCCCAAACTGTCAGCCGGCGGGATCAGCCATCCTCGTGCAGGAACTCGCGGCCGATCTTCACCCGGCGTATGCCGTCATAACGGATGATATCAGCAGTTGCATAAGTTTCCGTCAAGGTTGCAGGGAGGAAGCTGCCCGTTCCCACCATGTCTACGGGGGCCCTGGCGGCACCCATGATCTGGCATTTCTGCGGATCGAAGCCGGAGGAGCCGGTGATGGTCGCCTGGGAATAACCCGCCTGGTCCAGCGCGCGGCGCACATGGATGATGGCCGCCGCGGAGACGCCCTTGCCGAACAGGATGCGGCGCACCTTGTCGACGAGGATGTTGTTGGGGTCGAGCTGGAAGGCCCTGCCCCCCAGCACCTGCTCCACGATGTTGTATTCGCCGTGGACGCAAAGCCACTGGCCCACCGTGTCGACCGACTTCTCATAGTCGAGACCCTCGGCGAAGCGGCCGCCATGGGTGTCGAGCCGCACGCCGAAGCTCCGGCCATCCTCCTGCAGCCTGGCCTCGTCATAGAACCAGCGCGCACAGCGGATCGAATCAGTCACCTCCTGGCCGGTGTAGTCGACGAGCGCGGTGAGGTTCTTCACCTCGGGAATGTTCCGGGCGAAGAGCTTCATCGCCTTCAGCACGTCTCCGTCCGTGTAGCCGACGAGGGCGTGGGGCATGGTGCCCATGCCCGCAGCGGCGCCGAAGAACGGGGCGGTCAGGTCCTGGGAGGAGCCGATGAAGCCCTTCACCTTCGGGTCCGCCTTGCGGGCGGCGGCGGAGCCCACCGCCGCGCCATAGGCGGCGAGGATGTTCATCTCCGCGCCGGAGCCGTGGCGGGCGTGCATGTCCATGAAGGCGGCGGAGGGAATGGCCCGGCACATCTCATAGGCATTGTTGGCGGAAACGCAGGGAAAGCCGATCTTCTGCAGCATCAGCGTCTCGATCTCCGAGAGCTTCTGCATGGAGCCCGTGATCTCCAGCATCTTGGACTCGGAGGGCACGATGTCGCCTTCCGCGTAGAAGCGCTTGATCTCCACGTCGGGCACGAAATGGCGGATGAGGCGGATCGCAGGCTCCAGCGCCGCCACCACGCGCCGCCGCATGAAGACGGCGAAGGTAACGCGCGAATCCCCGTTGGCGGCCACGATGCGGCTGGTGTTGGTGAAATACTTGTCCGTCTGGGACTCGGTCGGGCCGGCGCAGAGCGCCAGGCCGATGAGGCGATCGAGGATCGCCTCATGACCGGGGATGAGGGAAGCACGTAGATCCATGATGGGCTCACTGTGACGCGGAACGCGCCCTGCGTCAAACGTCGAGGGACTTGTTGAGGGATGCCGCCCCCCACTGCAGCAGGTCAACGTCGACCGCCGCGGCGATGAAGGTGAAGCCGAGGCCCAGATAGGTCCGGATCACCTCGGCGCTGCCGCCGAAGGCGCCCGCGACGAGGCCGTTCCTGGCCGCGGCTGCGGACACCCGCTTCATGGCGTCCAGCGTCTCCTGCCCCAGCTTGTCGATCCTGGCGCCGCGCGACAGGGCGATCGACAGGTCGGAGGGGCCCACGAACAGGCCGTCGAGGCCCGGCGTGGCGGCGATCTCCTCGACGTTCTCCAGCGCCTCCACCGTCTCCACCATGGCGAAGACCATGGTCATGCGGTTGGCCTCCCGGAGATATTCGGAGGGCGACAGGCCTGAGGCCTGGAGCGCGGTGTAGCCACCCCAGCTTCTGGCACCCATGGGCGGGTACTTGGCGGCGCGCACCAGGGCTTCCGCCTGGGCCCGGCTGTTGACCATGGGGGCGATCACGCAGACCGCACCCGCGTCGAAGAGCCGGCCCGGCGTGGCCGGGTCGTTCCACAGGGAACGCAACAGCGCGGGGCGGCCGGCCGCGTTGATGGCGGCGATCATCGGGGCGGCGTCGGGGAAGCCGATCATGCCGTGCTGCATGTCGAGGCAGACGCCGTCGAGCGGGAGGCGCGCCACCTGGGCGGCGAGTTCCGCCGAGGGGATCGACATCCATGAAAACAGGAACGGCCCGCCGGAGGCGAGCCGTGCCCGAAGATCAAAGTGCGCAGACGGCACTTAGGAGCCAGCCTTGATCTGCTCGACCGCCTTCACCATCAGCTCGTCCATGGTGCGGCGAATCTGGTGGTCGGACTGGTCGACCGACTTTGCGTCAAAATCGGCGCGGATCTTGCGGAACACGTCGTCGTCGCCAGCCTCCTGGAAATCCGCCATCACGACAGACTTGGCATAGGCTTCCGCTTCGCCACCGGAAAGCCCAAGCTTTTCAGCGGCCCACAGTCCCACGAGCTTGTTGCGACGGGCGGCGGCCTTGAACTGCAGTTCCTCGTCCAGCGCGAACTTCTTCTCAAAGCCCTCTTCCCGCTTGTCGAAAGTCGTCATGCAAATCTCCCGTTGGCAGAACTAAGGCCTTGAATTAGCCACCTCTCCCGGCCAAATCAACTGAACAAACAGTCATTGTGCAGCGCACCACGTTACGTTAAGGACCCGTCAAACGCTTGGGGAAACATGGCCCCGGAGCATGAACAGAACTGGCGCAAGCTGCCTTCCGGGTCTAAAGGGACGGGGGTGGATTAGGGATTTGATGAGGATATTTCAGATGAACACCAGGCGCACCCGGATCTACGAAGGCAAGGCCAAGATTCTGTATGAAGGCCCGGAGCCCGGCACCATCATCGTCCACTTCAAGGACGACGCCACGGCCTTCAATGCCCAGAAGAAGGCGGTGATCGAGGGCAAGGGTGTTCTCAACCAGCGCATCTCCGAATTCATCTTCACGCGCCTGAACGAGCTCGGCATCCCGACGCATTTCCTGCGCTCCCTCAACATGCGCGAGCAGCTCGTGCGCGAGGTCGAGATCGTGCCGCTCGAAGTCGTGGTGCGCAACGTGGCCGCGGGCTCGCTGGCGAAGCGCCTTGGCCTCGAGGAGGGGCAGCCCCTCCCCCGCTCCATCATCGAGTTCTATTACAAGAACGACCAGCTGGGCGATCCCATGGTCTCGGAAGAGCACATCACGGCCTTCAACTGGGCGTCCCCCCAGGAGATCGACGACATGATGCACATGGCGATCCGCATCAATGACTTCATGTCGGGCCTCTTCCTCGGCATCGGCATCAAGCTCGTCGACTTCAAGATCGAGTTCGGCCGCCTCTACGAGAACGACATGATGCGCATCGTGCTGGCCGACGAGATCAGCCCGGATTCCTGCCGCCTGTGGGACATCAAGACCCAGGACAAGCTCGACAAGGACCGTTTCCGCCGTGACATGGGCGGTCTCGTCGAGGCCTACCAGGAAGTGGCCCGCCGCCTCGGCATCATCGCCGAGGGCGAAAAGCCCGAACGTTCCAAGCCCAAGCTCGTGAAGACGGATCTCAACTGATGAAGGCAAAAGTCAAGGTCACCCTCAAGAACGGCGTGCTGGACCCGCAGGGGAAGGCCATCGAGGGGGCCCTCGGCCACCTTGGATTCGGCGGCGTCGGAGAGGTCCGCCAGGGCAAGTATTTCGAGATCGAGTTGACCGAGACCGATACGGCCAAGGCCCGGGAACAGGTGAAGGCGATGTGCGAGAAGCTCATCGCCAACACCGTGATCGAGAACTACGACATCGAGCTGGCGTAACACCATGAAATCCGCCGTCGTCGTCTTCCCCGGCATCAACCGCGAACGCGACATGATGCTGGCGCTCGAGAATGTCACGGGCGTGAAGCCCGTCTCCGTGTGGCATACCGAGACGGAGCTTCCGCAGGTCGATCTCGTGGTCGTCCCCGGCGGCTTCTCCTATGGCGATTACCTGCGCTGCGGGGCCATCGCGGCGCGCTCGCCCATCATGCAGGACATCCGCGCCAAGGCCCTGAAGGGGCTTAAAGTGCTGGGCGTGTGCAACGGCTTCCAGATCATCACCGAGGCCGGCCTCCTGCCCGGCGTTCTGGTGCGCAACAAGGACCTGCGCTTCGTATGCCGGCAGGTGAAGCTGAAGGTCGAGAACAACCAGACCTTCTTCACCAACCGGATGCAAAAGGGCGCCATCGTCTCCTGCCCCGTGGCCCATGGCGAAGGCAACTACATCTGCGACGCCGAGACCCTGAAGGCGCTGGAGGACCAGAACCGCGTCGTCTTCCGCTACGCCGAGAGCACCAACCCCAACGGCGCGCTGAACGACATCGCCGGGATCATGAACGAGTCCGGCACCGTCATCGGCATGATGCCGCACCCCGAGAACATGATCGAACCGCTGCACGGCCGGACCGACTGCCGCCCGCTGTTCGAGAGCCTGCTGGCGGCATAGTCCAAGCCGTCATCCCGGCGAAGGCCGGGATCCAGATTTCCGCGTGGTTGCTGCCCGAAGCTGGACCCCGGCCTTCGCCGGGGTGACGGATCCGAGGGCAATCGAGAATACTGACCTGAGGCCCTAGAGACCGCACATGACCTTCGCCAACGACACCAAGATCACGCCGGACCTCGTCAAGAGCCATGGCCTCAAGCCCGATGAATATGAGCGCTTCGTGAAGCTGCTGGGCCGCGAGCCCACACTCACCGAGCTCGGCATCTGCTCGGCCATGTGGAACGAGCACTGCTCCTACAAGTCGTCCAAGAAATGGCTCAAGACCATGCCCACCAAGGGCCCGAAGGTCATCCAGGGCCCGGGCGAGAATGCGGGCGTCATCGACATCGGCGACGGTGACGCCATCGTCTTCAAGATGGAGAGCCACAACCACCCCTCCTTCATCGAGCCCTATCAGGGGGCTGCGACGGGTGTGGGCGGCATCCTGCGCGACGTGTTCACCATGGGCGCGCGCCCCATCGCGGCGATGAACGCGCTGCGCTTCGGCGAGCCGTCCCACCCCAAGACGCGCCATCTCGTCTCCGGCGTCGTCCACGGCATCGGCGGCTATGGCAATTCCTTCGGCGTGCCGACCATCGGCGGCGAGGTGAACTTCCACCCGCGCTACAACGGCAACATCCTCGTCAATGCCATGGCGGTGGGCCTCGCCCGCGCGGATTCGATCTTCTATTCCAAGGCCAAGGGCGTGGGCCTCCCCGTCGTCTATCTCGGCGCCAAGACGGGCCGCGACGGCATCCACGGCGCCACCATGGCCTCGGCCGAGTTCGACGACAAGGCGGAGGAGAAGCGCCCGACCGTTCAGGTGGGTGACCCCTTCACCGAGAAGTGCCTGCTCGAAGCCTGCCTCGAGCTGATGGCCTCCGGCGCCGTCATCGCCATCCAGGACATGGGCGCGGCGGGCCTCACATCGTCGGCCGTCGAGATGGGTGCCAAGGGCGATCTCGGCATCGAGCTGAATCTCGACAACGTGCCCTGCCGCGAAACCAGCATGACGGCTTACGAGATGATGCTGTCGGAGAGCCAGGAGCGCATGCTCATGGTGCTGGACCCCGCCAAGGAAAAAGAGGCGCAGGCCATCTTCCAGAAATGGGACCTGGATTTCGCCATCGTCGGCAAGACCACCGACACGCTGCGCTTCGTCATCAAGCACAAGGGCCAGGTGATGGCCGACCTGCCCATCAAGCAGATGGGCGACGAGGCGCCGGAATATGACCGCCCCTGGGTGGAGCCCAAGAAGCACCCCGTGCTGAAGGACGTGCCCGCCCCGGGCGACCTGAAGGCCGCGATCCTCAAGATCGTCGGCTCGCCGGACATGTGCTCGCGCCGCTGGGTGTGGGAGCAGTATGACAGCCTCATCGGCTCCAACACCGCGCAGATCCCGGGCGGCGACGCGGGCGTGGTGCGCATCCGCGGCAAGAAGGCCATCGCGGTCTCAACCGACGTGACGCCCCGCTATGTGGAAGCCGACCCGTTCGAGGGCGGCAAGCAGGCCGTGGCCGAATGCTGGCGGAACCTGACGGCCGTCGGCGCGGAGCCCATCGCCATCACCGACAACCTCAATTTCGGCAACCCCGAGCGCCCCGAGATCATGGGGCAGTTCGTGAAGGCCGTGCAGGGCCTGTCCGAGGCGTGCAACGCCCTCGCCTTCCCGATCGTCTCAGGCAATGTCTCGCTCTACAACGAAACCAACGGACAGGGCATCCTGCCCACCCCCGCCATCGGCGGCATCGGCCTCATCCCGGATCTCGACCGCATGGCGACCATCCCCTTCAAGGCGGATGGGGACGCGGTCCTGCTCATCGGCGGCCATGGCAGCCACCTCGGCCAGTCCATCTACCTCCGCGAGGTTCTGGGACGCGAGGAAGGCGCTCCGCCGCCCGTCGATCTGGCGCTGGAAAAGAAGAACGGGGATTTCGTGCGTTCCCTCATCAAGTCTGGCCAGGTGACTGCCGTGCATGACGTTTCGGACGGCGGCCTGGGGCTGGCGGTGATCGAGATGGCCATGGCCTCGGGCCTCGGCGCGAGCCTTGTTCCCCTCACCCATGAGCAGCTCTTCGGTGAGGACCAGGCGCGCTATGTGGTGACCGGTTCACCCGCGATTCTGGAAGCGGCCGCCAGGGCCGGCGTTGCCGCAGAGCAGGTCGGCACCGTCACGGCTGACGCCACGTTGAAGATCGCCGGCGGGCCTTCTATATCTGTGGCCGATTTGCGCTCCGCGCATGAGAGCTGGTTCCCGGCCTTCATGTCGGGCGAGCTTTAAAGGGGAACGACTCATGGCCATGTCCGCCACCGACATCGAACGCTTCATCAAGGAGGCGCTGCCCGATGCCGTCGTGACGATCCGCGACCTCGCCGGCGACGGCGATCATTACGCCGCCAATGTCGTTTCCACTGCCTTCAAGGGCAAGTCACGCGTTCAGCAGCACCAGATGGTTTATGCCGCCCTCAAGGGCCGCATGGGCGGGGAACTCCATGCCCTGGCGCTGCAGACGAGCGTGCCGGAGTGAAGTGAATTCCCCCGGAGCCGCCATTCCGGCGAAGGCCGGAATCCAGCTTTGGGGGCCGCAAGAAAGCTGGATCCTGGCCTTCGCCGGGATGACGGACAAAAAGGACAGAGAAAGATGACCGATATCAACCAGTGGATCGACAACGAAGTGAAGACGAACGACGTGGTTCTCTTCATGAAGGGCACGGCGGACATGCCGATGTGCGGCTTCTCCGGCCGCTCGGTGCAGATTCTCCAGCACCTGGGCGTGCCCTTCAAGGGCATCAACGTGCTGGACTCGAACGAGCTCCGCCAGGGCGTCAAGGACTACACCAACTGGCCGACCATTCCGCAGCTCTACGTCAAGGGCGAGTTCGTGGGCGGCTCGGACATCATGATGGAGATGTTCCAGTCGGGCGAGCTGAAGCAGATGCTCACCGACAAGGGCATCGCCTAGCCGCGCGTTCCGACCAGGCGGAACCGCCTGGTCGAAAAGAACTCGCGCCAGATCAAAAGCTTGAGCATGATCTTGTCGCAAAAGTGGTTTCCACTTTTGCGGATCATGCTTTAAGGGCCAAGTTTCCTTAGGGTTTCGTCGATCTTCAGGGCCGTCGCGGCATCCGCGACGGCTTTTGCATTTTCGAGGTCAGTCCGCGCACCCGGCAGGTTGCCGATGCGGATGCGGAAGGCGGCGCGGGCAACGTGGACCTCGAAGTCCTTCGGCGACACGACAATCGCCTGGTCGAAATCGGCGATGGCGCTCTTCGCGTCCTTCAGCACCAGCTTGGCCTGGGCGCGGCCCACATAGGCGCGGCCGAAAGCCGGATCGCCGATGATGGCGGTGGTGAAATCGGCCACGGCGTTCTGCGGCTCCCCGATCACCAGCAACAGGCGGCCGCGCTCATAGGCGGCCTGCACGTTGCGGGGATCGGCGTCGAGCGCGGCAGTGAAGGCTTCCATGGCCTTGACGGCATCGCGCGCGGCGAGTGCCGCCATGCCCTGGGCGATCCTGTCCTCGGCGGGGCCGGCAAGTGCCGCCGGAATGGCGGCGGCGGCGAAGAGAATGGCGAAAAACGTCCTCATGGGCATCTGCTAGCCCCGCCCCGCATGACTGGCAAGCGTTCGGATAATTGACCGATGCCCAATGTTCGGGCACGCATGTGGGCTACGCCGGAATCCTCATGAGCAGCACCAAGACACGCGCCGCCATCGCCCTGATCCTCGCCATGCTGTTCTGGGGCTGCTCGGCCGTGTTCATGCGCACGCTCGCCCTCTCCCTCAGCCCGGAGAACTCGCTTGCCATGCGCTACCTGCTGCTGACCGTCATCAACGTCACCGGGCTGCTGTGGCTGGGCACCTGGCGGGTTCCCCGGGCGGACTGGCCGCGCTTCCTGGTTGCGGGGGTTGTGGGCATGGCGGGCTACAACTGGTTCGTGAACGCGGGCTTCGAACTCGTGCCCGCGGGCGTCGGAACGCTGGTCACCATGATCGAGCCGCTGATGATCGCGATCCTTGCCGCCATGCTGCTGGGCGAGAAGCTCACCCGCTACGTGCTGCTGGGCGTGGCCATCGCGATTGCCGGCGCCATGGTGCTGTTCTGGCCGGACCTGACCTCCACCGCCCCCAGCGCGATCTCGCCCCGTGGCCTCGTCTACCTGATCCTCTGCTGCATGGGCTGGGCGGTCTACACCATCGTCACCAAGCCGCTGCTCAGCCGGCATGACAGCTTCACCGTCACGGCGGTGACCATGCTGATCGCGGCGCCGATCATGATCGGCGCGGCCAGCGAGCCTCTGCACGTGCTGGCCGCGCGGCTCGACCTCCGCCAGTGGCTTGAGGTGTGCTATCTCGTCCTCGCCGCCGGCATCGGCGGCACCATGCTGTGGAACTACGGTTCGAAGCACCTGTCGAGCACCGCGGCGGGCACCTTTCTCTACCTGATCCCGGTTGTGGCCGTCGCGGCGGGCGCCCTCGTGCTGGGGGAGCCGGTGACCATCCATGTCATCGCCGGCGGGCTCCTGATGCTGGCGGGCGTGGCGGCGGCCCAGTTCGGGCCTGCCCTGCTGGGGAGGCGCTGAAGCCATGGACATCCGGGCCTTCCTCGCTCTCGCCTTCACCATGGCCGTCTGGGGCGCGAGCCCGGTCTTCTTCCGCTCCCTGTCGCTGGCGCTGGGGCCCGACGACCATCTCGCCATCCGCTATGCGCTGGTCGGCCTCCTGTTCACCGGCGTGCTGATCGGAACCGGCGGCTGGCGCATCGACAAGGCGGACTGGCCGCGCCTGCTCTTCGTCTCCATCGTGGGTTTCACCGGCTACAATCTCGGGTCCGCCTATGGCTTCGAGCTGATCAACGCCGGAACCGGCAGCCTCATCATCGGCACGCAGCCCCTGCTGATCGCCCTCATCGGGACGGTGGCCGCCAAGGAGCGCCTCTCGCCTGCCGTGATCCTCGGTCTGGCGGTCGGCTTCGCGGGGATCGTGTTCCTCGTGTGGAAGGACTTGGGCGTCCAGGGCGATCCGCTGCCCTTCCTGACCGGCTGCGCCATGATCTTCGTCTCCGGCACCTGCTGGGCGATCTATGCGGTGGCCAGCAAGCCGCTGTCGCAGAAATACGGCTCGCTGCCCACCACGGCGGCCTCCGTCGTCATCGCCTCCATCGCCCTCGTCCTGCTGCTCGGCCGCCCGTCCACGCTGGATACGCTGGCCTCGATGTCATCGGCCAGCTGGTTCGAGATGGCCTATCTGGTGCTGTTCGTCACGGCGCTCACCATGGTCACCTGGAACTACGGCGCGGCCCGCCTCTCCGCCGCGGCGGCGGGGGCCTTCCTCTACCTCGTGCCGCCGCTCGGCGTGCTGGCGGGCGCCCTGCTGCTGGGCGAGGCCGTCACCGGCGGCATGATCATCGGCGGAACGCTGATCCTGACCGGCGTGGCGATCACCCAGTTCGGCGACCGGCTGTCCTTGGGAACGCGCCTCGCGGCGCTCGCGGCTGTGCTCTTCGCCGTCACCATGTGGGGGCTGATCCCGGTGGCCATGCGCTATCTGGTGACCGAGCTTTCGCCGGAGGCCGCCATGGTGCTGCGGCTCTATCCGGCGGGGCTTCTGGCCATTCTCGTGGTGCTGTTCACGGGCGTGCGGAAGATCGCCTGGCGTGACTGGGGCCGCATCGCCATCGCGTCGCTCGCGGGGAACCTCGGCTACCAGATCCTCGCGGCCTATGGCATGCAGTCGGTTCCGGCGAGCTGGACCGGGCTTCTCTTCGGCCTCGAACCGGTGTTCATCGCCCTTTTCGCCGTGGTCTTCGCGGGTGACAGGCTCACTCCCTGGCTCATCGGCGGCATCTTCGTCTCGATGCTCGGCACGGCGGCCCTGATGCTGGGCAGCACCATCACGCCATCGGGCGATGTCTCGCTGTTCGGCCTGGTGCTGGTCACCATCTCCACCATGGGATGGGGCATCTACACGGTGGTGATCAGGCCCGCCTCGAAGAAATACGGCTCGGTCCAGGTGGCCTGCCTCGCCATGGCGATCTCGGCAATTCCCATGCCGCTGTTCGTGGGGCCGGGCTTCCCCGCCCTCGTTGCCGGCATGGACGCGACGGCGTGGATCGCCGTCGGCTTCGTCGTGGTCTTCGGCACCTTCCTCGCCACGACGGCCTGGAACTATGCGCTGGGCCACATGGAAAGTTCGATTGCGGGCGTGTTCCTCTATGTACAGCCGGTCGTGGCGGCCATCGGCGGCATCCTGCTGCTGGGCGAGCACCTCACCTGGCCGCTGCTGCTGGGGGGCGCCCTCATCATCCTCGGCGTCGCCGTCGCCCAGTTCGGCCCCCTCATGACGAGAATGCGTTTGAGGCCCGAACGCCCAGCCCTTATGCAAGCCCAATGAGCACCCCGGCCACCTCCCGCCTAACCTGGTATCATTCCGTGACGGCCCTGATCGTGGCGGGCTGCCTCGTCGCCATCGTCAATTTCGGTGTCCGCTCCACCTTCGGCTTCTTCACCGTGCCGATCTCGGACGCACATGGCTGGCCGCGTGAGATCTTTTCCTTCGCCATGGCGGTGCACAACCTCGTCTGGGGTCTCGCCACGCCGCTGGCCGGCATGCTGGCGGACCGTTACGGCTCGGCGCGGGTGCTCATGGCGGGCGCGGTCATCTACTGCATCGGCCTGATCATGATGGCCTTCACCGAAACGCCCTTCATGTTCAACATCGGCGGCGGCCTGCTCGTCGGCATGGGCGTGGCCTTCTCCTCCTTCTCGATCGTCATGGCGGCACTCGGCCGCATCGTGCCGCCGGACAGGCGCAGCTGGGCCTTCGGCATCGCCACGGCATCGGGCTCCATGGGCCAGTTCATCTTCGCGCCCCTGGGTGCTGCGCTGATTTCGGCGTATGGCTGGCAGAACGCGCTGGTGGTGCTGGCGGGGCTTTCGCTGCTCATCATCCTCTTCGCCGCGCCCCTCATGGTGCAGAACACCTCCTCCGCCCCCCGCGGCGCGGGTGAGGCGGACCTCACCATGCGCGAGGCGATCTCCATCGCCTTCGGGCACCGCTCCTACATCCTGCTGGTTTCCGGCTTCTTCGTCTGCGGCTTCCAGCTTGCCTTCATCGTGGTGCACATGCCGCCCTACCTGGCCGAGCACGGCATCTCGAAGGAATTCGCCGGCCTCGCCATGGGGCTCATCGGCCTGTGCAACGTGGTGGGTTCCTATGTCTCCGGCATCATCGGTGGCAAGGGGGAGAAGCGCGTGCCGCTGGCCGTGATCTATCTCCTGCGCTCGGTGCTGGTGGCGGGCTTCGTGCTGCTGCCGGTGACGCCCCTGACGACCCTGATCTTCACCGTGACGATGGGCCTGCTCTGGCTCTCCACCGTGCCGCTCACCATGGGCCTCGTGACCGTGATGTTCGGCACCCGCTACATGGCCACCCTCTATGGCTTCGTCTTCGTCAGCCACCAGGTCGGCTCCTTCATCGGGGTGTGGCTGGGCGGCAGGCTCTATGACGCCTATGGCTCCTATGACGTCGTCTGGTGGCTGAGCGTGGCGCTGGGCGTCTTCGCCTTCATCGTGCACCTGCCGATCCGGGAGCAGCGGCAGCCGCGTTTCGCGGTCGCCTGAGAATGGCGATGCCGGGGCACAGGCTGGCGCTGGCGCTGTTCGCGGGCGTTCTCGCCCTGTGGCTGGCGGCGATGGCACTCATCATCCGGCACGCGGCGCTCCCGCCGCAAGCGAGCGGCACCATGCTGGCCGTGTTCGCCCCCGGAACACCCGAGGACCAGATCTTCGCCAGCCTGGCGCGGGCCGACGCGCGCATCGTGAAGCAGAGCGCCCTTCCCTTCGTCTGGGTGGTTTCCGGCGCCGAACCGGGACTTGCCGGCAGGCTTGGGGCCGAAGGGGCCATCGGCGCCTACCGGGAACTCCCCGTCAGCCCCACCATCGCCGGCTGCTTCGCCTTCGCGGACGCGAAGGTTGCAGGGCTGATGCCCTGAACACGCACTGCTACCGGGCTCGCGTCTAAATTTTGTACAAAAGGGAACACTAAGAACGGCGCCGAGGTTTTGCAGTAACCGGCCACATGGGAGCCGGTGAATGAGAGGCCCCGATGAAGTGTTTTCTCGTGTTTGCCCTCACCGCCACAACAGGCTTGACGCTCATCCCGCCCGGCGCGGAGGCCGGCCCCCGCATGACCGAATACATGTGCGAGCCGCTGAACAGCATGAACTTCGAACGATGCTGCAACGCCATAAACTGGCGCGAGATCATCCCCCTCGGAAAGCAGAGGCTCTGCCTCGACGCCCGAGATGAAGGCGCGGCGCCGCGCGGCGGATTGGCCACCCTCGGCGGCGGCGACGAGGGCGATGACGACGACGACGATGATGATGATGATGATGATGACAGCCGGGCCAATCCGGGGAATGACAAGCCGGTGGGCCACGCCGGCGAGAAGGAAGACCAGGGCATGTGGGACAGCGGGCGGCAAGTGGGCGTCAGGGGGCTGAGCGACAACCTTTCGATCCAGAAGCCAAGCCCGAAGTGAGAAGCCCGACATGCTGGCAGCACTCTTTAAAACATGCTGCTAAACTATTGAAGTAAAAGAAAACTTTTGAATTAGCCCTCTTGACCAGAACAACTCCTCCTTGGCAGCATTGGTGAGTCTCAGCAGCCAAGGAGGAACGACATGGGCGACAGGGACTTCGAACGCCAGTTGCAGGGATGGAGCCTGACGACGGCGGAAATCATGTATCACATGCCCGACTACCGGAGCGTGCTCCAGACCTTCATCTGGCAGGATTACGATCTTGCCCCGAAATTCCCGCGGCTCATCAGGTTTCTCGATTTCTGGTCCCACAACCTCGATGGTCCGCTAGCCTCCGTGCGCGTGGCCCATGCGGGGATCGTCCGCCCGGTGGACCTCCAGCACGTCGGCAGCGAGTGGCGCCTGAATTAGGCCGCGTCAGCCAAGCCTCGCCTCCGCCCATCGGCGCACGGCATCCCTGAACTCCAGCATGCCGGCATAGCGCAGACGCTCCTCGCTGTATTCTCCCAGCAGGCGGTGGAGCGCGGCGAGGCTCTCGCCGTCGGTTTCGATCACGGAGAGCGGGTCCGAATAGGTGTGGATTCCGAAGGCGAGCGCACCCGTTTCCGGGAGGCGCAGGAAGGTCTGGCGTTCGACGCGAAGCCAGAGGATTTCGCCCGCGCGGCGGAAATCCTCAGCCAGCGCCGCAGCCACCCACTCGGCCCTGCCGCGAAAGCCCTCGGCTGATGGCGGGGGAAACAGCCTGTCGGATACTCCGGTCACGAACCAGTTGAAGCGCACGACGGGCCTGCCCGGCTGGACGTTGCCGATCACCCGGTCGATGCGGGCGCCAAGCGTCTCGTTCAGGCCAGGAACCGGCTCATGGGCGAAGCGCATGTCCCGCCCCACGCAGGAAACGATGCGTCCGGAACTCGTATAGGCGTTGGAGGCCGCCGTGACGATGTCCCGCCCGTCCTCCTTCTCGAACAGGACGAAGTCCTCCTCGAGCATGCCGCCCAGCGTCTCCAGGGGCTCGCCACCTCCGCCGTCCAGGGCGTGGCGGCTGCCGTCGATGCGGTCGAGAATGTGCCCGCCATCGGCATGGAAGACATCGCCGTGGTTCGCCAGGACACTGGCCGCCGCCTCGCGCAGCAGTTCCGATTGGGCGGCAAGCGAACGGGGAAGGCTGCGATAGAACAGCGGCGGCCTGCCCTTCAGCCTCTCTCGCTTCGCGGACATGAAGGCGGCATGGTCCTTTCCCACGTCGAGCCAGCCTTCGATCTCCATGGGGCGGAGCCCGATCTCGAACAGGGTGGCCGCCGTGCGGTAAGGCCGGTGCCGCGGCGCATCAGCAAGTTCATTCTTCATGCCCGCACTATCGCGTGCGGTTCAGGGCGAGTCCATCCGGCCGGGCGCGGCCTCCTCGATCTCGTCGAGCACGGCCTCCGGGGCAATGTCCCGCTTCGCCTCCTGCAGTTCCTCGGGCGCGTCGATCGGAACGTCGAGGCGCCGCACCACGGCCTCGCGCAATGCGGCGAATGAAACCTGTTCCGTTTCACCGCTGCGCCGGGTGGGCGGGGTGCCGTACCACCTGCGGGCCATGAACAGAAACAAAGCGGCCGGCGGTTCTCTCCCGCCGGCCGACATGATCAAGCTATTGATCTGGCGCGAATTCTGATCGAGCGCGCGATTCCGCCCGGTCCGAACGTGCCAGACCATCGCCTCGCGCCGATCAGAAGCTATCGGACTCGCACTGCTGTTCTTGCCAGTTGCCCAGCTTGTTGTCGGGCCAAAATCCGCTGCAGGTGCCCTCGCTCTCGCCGGTGGACAGATCGATTTTGGCGGACTGCTCGACGCGTGGAGAACCGCGATGCGACCCCCGGTGGGAACCGCGATGAGAGCCCCGATCGGACCCCCGCTTGCTGCCATGGTGATCGTGATCGTCGCGGCCGGACCCACGGTTCGAGCCGCGCTTGCTGCCGCGCTCGCCGCGCTTGCTGCCGCGCTCGCCACGCTCACCTCGCTTGCTGCCACGATCGCCGCGCTTGCTGCCGCGATCGCCACGCTTGCTGCCACGATCGCCGCCGCGTTCGCCGCCGTCGCGGCCGGAGCCGCCCTCCTCGGCCCTGGCGCCCGATACGGTCAGTACGCTCGGCGCTGCGTAAGCCGCCAGCCCGAGGAATGCGATCTTGCGGATGGCGTCCCGCCGGCTCACCCCGCCACCAGACCCATGAGTGCTCATGCTTGCAAACTCCCTTCCCAACGCGGATAACCGCGTCTCTTCCAATTCAAAGCATCATTATTCATTTGATGCAGGTGCTTACATAGCGCAAATTTCCATCGTCAATGTCGCGCTTCATACATTCGGTGTATTTATGTTTACTTTCAGACTGGAATGAGCGTTGATTGAGTATATTTACTTATACAAAATTACTGAGCATGGCTGAAGGCGGCTCCACGCAGCTCCGGTTTCCGGATTTCTCGAGGACGGTGAATCTCGTCGGCACGGCCGAACTTGCGCATCCATTCGCGCGAATCATGCGCGGCTGGCGGATGGAGACGCAGCCGGCCAGCCTTGCCGGCGCAGACATGACCTTCCGGCGCGCGGGTGAAAAATATGACTGGATCATTGCCGCCGACGGCCTCTGCGCGAAAGAGCTGAGCGGACTTCCCGAAACGGCTTGCGATGCCGCAAGTGATTTTCACTATGAACTCTACCGCTGGTATCGCGCGGCTCATCCGCGGCAGCTCTGCCTGCATGCCGCCGCCTGCCGGATCGGCGCGGGGGCGGTGCTCTTCCCCTCCACGTTCCGCGCCGGAAAGAGCGTTCTTGCCATGGCGCTGGCCGAGCGTGGCGTCCACATCCTCGGCGATGACGTCGTCGCGCTGGACACGGCCTCCGGAGAGCTGGTGGCGCTGGGCCTCCTGCCACGCCTCAGGCTGCCCCTTCCGGAAGCTGCGCTGGGCCCGGCCCTCTCGGCCTTCATCAGGGTAAGGCAGGGTCTCACCGGCCGCAAGGACGCCTATGTCGACCTCGAGGATGAACACCTCGCGAGGCTGGGGGACCGCTGCCCCGTCCGGGGCGTGGTGGTGTTGGACAGATCCGAAAAGTACCGGCCCGCGAAGCTGGCCGGGATCGGCCCGGCGGAAGCCATGCGGACGATGCTGCTGCAGAATTTCAACACGCGGCTGCCCGTCCGCACGATCTTCGATACGCTGAAGAGCCTCCTGCTTCAGGTGCCGCTGTTCCGCCTGTCCTACTCACACCCCACGGAGGCGGCAGCCCTGCTCGCCCGCCATTTCGGCAATGACGAGTTCGGGCATGGATGACAACCGGTATGCGCGCCAGACGGGCATTGCCGCGGAGCCGCTCGGGGGCGAAATCTTCCTGCTCGACGAGGCAGCGGGCCGCATCCACGCGCTCAACGCCACGGCCGGCGCGATCTGGCTCCTGCTGGAGGAGCCCGCCACGCAGGACGAACTGCTGGATGACTTCGCCAGCGCCTTTCCCGCCATGCCGCGCAACCGGCTGCGCCGCGACCTCGCCGAAGCGCTGGCGCTGATGGAAAAAAGTGGCTTCATCCGCAAGGCCGGCGCGGAATGAAAAAGGCCACCGCACTCGCATGCGGTGGCCTTGAATGTTTCGCCGGTGGGGCGATTAGCGCGAGTAGTATTCCACCACCAGGTTCGGCTGCATCTGCACGGGATAGGGAACGTCCGAGAGAGCCGGGATGCGCACCACGCGGGCGGTCATGCCCTTGTGATCCACCTCGATGTAGTCCGGCGTGTCACGCTCGGCCAGCTGGGTGGCTTCGAGCACGGTCGCCAGGCCCTTGGCCTTCTCGGTCAGCTCGATCGTGTCGCCCGCGCGCAGGCGGATCGAGGCGATGGTGACGCGACGGCCGTTCACCTTGACGTGGCCGTGGGACACGAACTGGCGGGCGGCGAAGATGGTCGGCACGAACTTGGAGCGATAGACCACCATGTCCAGGCGGCGCTCCAGAAGGCCGATGAGGTTTTCCGACGAGTCGCCCGTCATGCGGATGGCTTCGTCATAGATCTTGCGGAACTGGCGCTCCGAGAGGTTGGCGTAATAGCCCTTGAGCTTCTGCTTGGCCTTCAGCTGGGTGCCGAAGTCAGACATCTTGCCCTTGCGGCGCTGGCCGTGCTGGCCGGGGCCATATTCACGCTTGTTCACAGGGCTCTTGGGGCGGCCCCAGATGTTCTCGCCCATGCGGCGGTCGATCTTGTATTTCGCGTTTGCGCGCTTCGTCATTTACGGTCTCCAGAGTGACGTGTGTCGAGAACCTACCCTCCTTGGCACCGGTTTCCCGGCCGACAGCCCCTCGAGAGGGGCACGGGCAAGCAAACACGGGGCGTACGAGCCCCGTGCTGCGGCGCATATAGGTGATCGGGGGAGCCCTGTCAAATCCGCGCTTGTCCGATTGGGGCCCGTCGGACAATGTCCTGATTTTCCTGACAGATCCCGGAGCCGATGACCAGCCGCCTTCCCCTCCGCCTCCTCCGGGACGCAGCCGCCCTCCTCACCGTCGGGTGCTTCATGTTTCCGCTGTTCTGGTGGGGGCTGAACTCGATCAAGCCCGCCAGCGCCATCTTCGTGATCGACAGCGTTAACTGGTTCGACTTCACACCCACCCTCGCCAATTACAGGGTGACGCTGCTGGGTGAGGGACCGGGCTTCTTCGCCTCGAAACAGGCCATCCTCGATTCGCTCGCCGTCGCGCTGGGGTCCACCGCCGTCGCCCTCGCCGCGGCGCTGCCTTCCGCCTACGCACTCTCGCTCATTCGCTTTCCGGCGGAACGGCTGTTCTTCCTCTGGGTTCTGTTCCAGCGCATCCTGCCGCCCATCGCCGTGCTGGTGCCGCTGGTCTTCGTCTATACCCAGACGGGGCTGCGGGACACGCGCACGGGCATCATCCTCGCCCATGCCGCGGCGAACCTGCCCTTCGCGGTGCTCCTGCTCAAGTCCTTCTTCGACGACGTGCCGCGCGAGGTGGGCGAGGCCGCGATGATCGACGGCGCCACCCGGTTCCAGAGTTTCCGCAAGATCCATGCGCCGCTGGTGAAGGGCGGCATCGCCGCAACCGCCGTCCTCTGCTTCGTCTTCTCCTGGACGGAATTCCTGATGGCGCTGTTCCTCACCAACACCATCCGCCTGCTCCCGGTACAACTGAGCCTCGTCGTGACGCAGACCTGGGGCTTCACCGCGGCCCTCAGCACGGCGAGCATCCTCCCCGGCTTCATCTTCATCCTGCTGGTGCAGCGCCACCTGGTGCGCGGGCTGACGATGGGACTGGCGAAGGGCTGAGGGATTCGGACGGTGGCCGCCCGCGCCCCCTTCCTAGACCTTCAGGTCCAGGAACTCCGGCAGGTGGAAGCTCATCTTCGCATAGGCGGGCAGCGCATCCTCCGCCTGTTCGCGCGTCGAGGTCAGCAGTACGACATTATGCGGCGGCACTGGTTTCGAGGGCTCCTTGAGCGCCATGTCCTTCAGCACGTCCGCCACGCGCCGGGCGATGGCGGGTGCGGGGTCGATGTAGCGCACGACCCACGGCTCGACCTTCGCCATCTCGTCCGCCAACAGCGGGTAATGGGTGCAACCCAGCACCACAACATCCGTCCGCCTGCACTGCTCCTCCGCGAAGACCGGGGCGATCTCCGCCCTCAGCTCATCGAGATCGACGGGAACGCCCTTCAGCTTGCGCTCCGCCATCTCCGCCAGTTTCGGCGCGCCGTGGAGGTGCACCTGGCAGTGGGATGCGAAGTCGTGGATCAGCGCGTGGGTGTATTCGCGGCGTACCGTTCCGGGTGTGGCGAGCACGCCGATGATGTGGGACTTTGACTGTGCCGCCGCCGGCTTGATCGCGGGCACCGTGCCGACGAAGGGCACCTTGTAGCGCTCCCGCAGCGCGCCGAGCGCGATGGTGGAGGCCGTGTTGCAGGCGATCACCACGATGTCGGGCTCGACCCGCGCGATCAGCTTTCCCAGCACGAAGAGGATGCGTTCCACCAGCGCCTGCTCCTCCCACGCACCATAGGGGAAGGCGGCATTGTCGGCCGAATAGACGAGATGGGCGAAGGGAAGTTCATGCCGCACCGAGCGGGCGACCGTCAGTCCGCCCATTCCGGAATCGAACAGGAGAACCCGCCCCTGGCTCATCCCTCCTCGTGCTCCTTCTTCTGCTGTTCGCGGCTCTCCTTCCGCCGCTCATGCGCGCGCGTCAGCGAGGAGACGATGCCGCGCAGCGAGCGCACCTCCTGCTCGGTGAGCTCCGCCCGGCCGAACAGGTTGCGGATGTTGCGCATCATGCCGGGTTTCTTGTCCCCGGTCTTGAAGAAGCCCGCGATGTCGAGTTCGCGCTCGATATGGTCAAAGAAGCCGTAAAGCTCCTCCTTGGTGGCGGGCCGCGTATCGGGTGTCTGGAGGCCAGGGCCTTCGAGGGCGGGCAGCTCCGGAGTCTTCTGGCCAAGGCTTTCCGCCTGGTCCTTGTACCACTCATAGCCCATCAGCAGCACCGCCTGCGCGATGTTGATGGAGGCGAAGGCCGGGTTCACCGGCGCGGTGACGATCACGTCCGCCATCGAAATCTCGTCGTTGGTGAGGCCCGTCCGCTCGCGGCCGAACAGGATCGCCACCCGCTCGCCGCGGGCCACGCGGGCGCGCATGTCATGGCCCGCCTGCTCAGGCGTGATCACTTCCTTGATCATGCCGCGGGGGCGCGCGGTCGTGGCATAGACGTAGTTCACGTCCTTCAGCGCGTCATCGAGCGTTTCATGCACCGTGGCATTCTCGATGATCCAGTTGGCGCCGGACGAGGAGGTCAGCGCCTTCTCATTCGGCCATCCGTCCCGCGGGTCCATGAGGCGCAGTTCGTGGATGCCGAAATTGGCCATGGCGCGCGCCGCCGTGCCGATGTTCTCGCCCAGCTGCGGGTTCACCAGCACCGCGACGGGCGCGGGGCCCAAAACCTGATTCTTCGTCTTGTCCGTTCCAGCCATGGCCGGGGAATTAGCGAAATTGCGGAGGCCACGCCAGAGAGTTGATGCCTAGTGCCCGGTCCCCAGGAACACGGCCCGCACGAAGTCCCGGTAGAGCAATATCTGGCGCGGCAGCGCCTGCCGGTCCTTCAGCACCTTGGACAGGATGATGCCGCCATCGGCGAGGCCCGAAAGCATGTCCGCCAGGTCGTCGAAGTCGACGGCGATCTTCGGCGGATAGGTCTCGGCGATCCGCGCGAAGTGGCGGCGGAAGCGGGCGCGCCAGGCCAGCACCGCCCCGGCGCTGAGGTCCGCAACCGCCCTGTTGAACAGCTGCTCCTGATAGCAGATCGCCGCCACGATGCAGCCCGGGTGGCCGGAGGGCAGATCGCCCAGGAGTGCCGAAAGCCTCTCGAGCCCCGCCAGAAAACCGTGCAGCGGGTCCTGCTGGCGTTCGTCGGCCCGGCTGAACAGCTCGTCGAAGAGGCGGTTCTCGTTCTCGACGTAGCGCTGCAGCAGCGCCTTGGCGAGTTCGCTCTTGTCATGGAAATGATAGAAGAAGCCGCCCTTGGTGATGCCCACGGCGGCGATCAGCTCCTCGATGGAGGTGCCCCCGAAGCCCTTTTCGAGAACCGCCGCTTCGGCAACCTCCAATATGCGCTCACGGGTACTCCCACGTGCATGGAGGGCAACTGCTTTCATTTAATCAGTATACCACGAGTGCACTAGCCATGCACGCAATCCAGGCGAAGGATGCCCGCCGGTTTTGCGCAGTTTCCGCCAAATCCTGCAGTGCCTTGTCATTCCGTGGACGGACGAATTTTGGATGCACGTCCGCGCCATCGCCACGCAGAGGAGACGATCATGAGCAAGTACCGGACCCGCCTGCCCCAGCTGGGCGACAAGCCGTTCCTGACGGACGGCGGCCTCGAGACCACCCTGATCTTCCACGACGGGCTGGAACTTCCCTATTTCGCCGCCTTCACGCTGCTCGACAGTGCGGAAGGCCGCGCGGCCCTCGGGCGCTATGTCCACCGGCACCTGTCGATCGCCCTCAACGGCGGCATGGGCTTCATCCTCGACACGCCCACCTGGCGGGCGAATGCCGACTGGGGCGAGAAGCTGGGCCTGACCGACGCCGACCTCGACCGCCTCAACCGCCAGTGCGTCATGGCCGCGGAAGCCGTCCGCCGGCAATACGAGACGGAGGAGACGCCCATCGTCGTCAACGGCGTCTTCGGCCCGCGCGGCGATGGCTATCGGCCCGAAACGATCATGACGGAGGATCAGGCGCGGCGCTACCACACGGCCCAGATGCGGAGCTTCGCCGAAGCGGGCGCCGACATGGTGACCGCCCTCACCATGACCCACACCGGCGAGGCCATCGGCATCGCGCAGGCGGCGAATGAATTCGGACTTCCGGCCGTCATCTCCTTCACGGTGGAGACGGACGGGCGCCTGCCGACGGGCGAGACGCTGGAGGAAGCGATCACCGCGACGGACCGTGCCACCGCCAGCACGCCCGCCTACTACATGGTGAACTGCGCCCACCCCAGCCACTTCCACGGCAGCCTCGAAGACGGCGGCGCCTGGCTGCAGCGCATCCGCGGCATCAGGGCCAACGCCTCACGGATGAGCCATGCGGAACTCGACAATGCCACCGAACTGGACGACGGCAACCCGTCCGAACTCGCGGCGGATTATCTGGCCCTCAGGCAGATCCTGCCGCAGGCCACCGTCTTCGGCGGCTGCTGCGGCACGGACCATCGCCACATCGAGGAGATTGGCGCGGCCGTCGCGAACGCCGCCAGGGCCGCGGCCTGATTGCTTCAGCCCCGCCCGTCCAGCCGCCGCGCGGTGCGCAGTTCCGGGAACCAGCGGAACCAGAAGTAAGCCACACCCACGGTGCCCGCACCTCCGAGCGAGACGGCGGCAACCGCCCCGATCCAGGCGGCCACGACGCCCGCGCGGAACTCGCCAAGTTCGTTCGAGGCCCCGATGAACACCCGGTTCACGGCATTGACCCGCCCCCTCACCTCGTCCGGCGTCCACAATTGCAGCAGTGTCTCGCGGATGTAGACGCTCACCATGTCCGACGCCCCCATCAGCACGAGCGCGGCGATCGAGAGGGGCACGGAAGTGGAGAGCCCGAACACCATGGTGAAGAAGCCGAAGGCCGCCACAAAGACGAAGAGGATGATACCCGCCCGGTCCCGGATGCCATAGCGGGCGAGGTACAGCGCCATCGCCACCGCGCCTACCCCCGGCGCGGCGCGCAAGAGGCCCAGTCCCCAAGGCCCCACCTCCAGTATGTCGCGGGCATAGACCGGGAGCAGCGCCACCGCACCCCCCAGCAGCACCGCGAAGAGATCGAGCGAGATCGCCCCCAGCACGATCTTCTCCTTCCGGATGAAGGAGAAGCCCGCGAACAGCGTGCCGAGCGTCGTCTCCTCGCCCGCATGGTTGGGCTGCGCGACCTTGCCGATGGCGAGGACGAGCACCGCCGCCGCCGCCACCAGGACAAGCGCCACGCCATAGGCCACCTCGCCCGCGATGCCATAGAGAAGCCCGCCCGCCACAGGCCCCGCGATGTTCGCCGTCTGCCAGATCATGGTGGTGAGCGAGATCGCATGCGCGATCGCCTCCTTCGGCACGAGGTTGGGCGCCAGCGCGTCGGAGGCGGGGTTCATGAAGGCCCGCGCGATCCCGAGCGCGACGAGGATGCCGAAGACCGGCGTCACCACCGTGGGGTGCGAAAGGGTGAAGAACAGGAGCCCCATCGCGCACAGCGCCTCGAGGCCAAGGCAGGCCGCCATGATGAAGCGGCGGTTGAAGCGGTCCGCCGCAAGCCCCGTCACCAGGACGAGCAGCAGCGGCGGCAGGAACTGCGCAAGGCCGACATAGCCGAGGTACAATGGATCGCGCGTGATGTCATAGATCTGCCAGCCCACCGACACCGACATGATCTGCACGGCGAATGAGGCGCAGCCGATGGCCAGCCAGTAGAGCACGAACTTGCGGTGACGAAGCGCATTGGCTTCGGCGGCGGCGCGGAGGGTCATGAGGGCGTGCTTACGGCGGCCTCTCACGGAATGCACTCCAAAAGAGTTTTCTTTCGCCTGCAACTTATGAACCGTCACTCTCCGGCGCAGGCCGGAATGACGGATATTTATGAAGCAGTCTGTAGTGTTAGGTCGCTTGCCGCTCCACCACCCGCTTCAGCAGCGGCATGTAGTGCCTGAAGTCCGGCGTCGTCATGCCGGGCTTCTTGCCCTCGTCGTCCCAGATGCGAACCTTCACGGCTTCCTTGTGGAAGGGGTTCTTCTCGAATGCGGCCACCTCCTCCGCGCTCATCGGCCCGCCCTGCAGCATCAGCGTGTGCTTGGAAGCGTCCGAGAGGCGGTCGTAATAGCCCTTGTCGGTGGCGCAGAGATAGCGCTTTGCCGGCACATGGAGCCTGACGCATTCGGTGATCACCGCCGGGAAGAAGGGCTCCAGCACATGGGCGCCCGCCTCCTCGTGGTAATTGTCCCGCTCGTCTCCCAAGGACATGGTGCCGAATTCGGAGGTGTAGTGGCCGATGTCGTGCAGCAGTGCGGCGGCGACCAGTTCCTCCGGCGCGCCCTCCTTCTCCGCCAGCACCGCGCCCTGCAGCATGTGCTCCGACATGGTGACAGCCTCGCCCAGATAGGACTCCGCACCCCGCCGCTCGAAGATGTCCGCGATGAAGTCCACGATGTTGGAACGGTCCAGCTGGGGGGCGGTCATGAAAGCAGTCCTTCTTCTTCGATTGCCGAGAGGGTGGAGAGCAGCCCGTCCTTGTCGGCGTAGCAGCCCTGGAGCCAGCGCTTGCCCGTGCCGGAGAAGCTCTTCCGCGCATGCAGCACGCGGGTATTGTCCACGATGAAGAGCTCGCCCGGCTTCAGCTTGAAGCTCACCTCCATGGAGGGGTCCTCGATCAGCTCCGCGAAGCGGCGGTAGGCGGCGTAGTAATCCGCCATGTCCTCGTAAGGAATGTCGGTGGCCGCCGCGAGCGAGCGGTTGTTGAAGCGGACCGCGATCAGCTCGCCGTCCGGGCCCAGTTCGATCATCGGCCGCTTGGCGCGCAGCCGCACCCCCGCCGAGCCCTCATAGGCGAAGCGCGCGGCATGGCCGGAGAGCAGTTCGAAGCCCCTCGGGTTCTCCGCCTTCAGCCGCTCCACAACCCGGAAGCCGTCGACGACGATCGAGTCCCCGCCCTCGACCGAATTCTCGAGGCAGGCAAGGATCTGGAGTGTCGGCACGGGGTCACGGTAGGGATTGTCCGTGTGGGCCTGCAGACCCAAATTCGTATAGGCGAGGTTGTTGGGGTTCACCTCGGCGCGCACCTCGAACCAGCGGCCATAATTGGTTTCGCGCACATAGCCGAAGAGTTCCGCCACCTTGCACAGCGTGCCGGGCTCGGTGGGGGTGTCCGTCATCACCGCGAAGCCATGGCGGCGCACGGCGGCCAGCCAGCGGCCCAGCGCGCGGCGGTCGGCCGTCACATCTTTCCAGCTTTCCGAGGGCACGTGGTTCAGGAGGCGCGAATCCCAGCGCTCGACTTGCGGGCCGGTCCAACCGGGCTCTTGTTTCTCGTTGCGGTCATAGGCATGGCTGGCCAGCCACCCGGCGTCATAGGCGATGGTCTTGCCCTCCGGCTCGAAGCGGAGCGACAGGGTTCCGTTCTCCGCGCTCGCCTCAGCGATCCGCGTGTTCGCCGGAATATCGAGAATGGTGATGAGGCGCTGGCCGTTGCCGGGGCTCCGCGTCGTCTCGTCCCGCGCATTGTCCCGGAGCCACAGGGCGTGGAAGCGGTGCCGCTCACCCCCCAGCGAAAGCTCCACCGCAACGCCGTTGTCGATCAATCTGGGGTCCGATAGCTCCATGCCGCTTCCTCCTCGTCTGTTCCCGCCTTGCAGGGTGGCCTAGCCCCTGCCATGATGCAAATCAGCATTATCGAAGACATGACCGTAGTTTCCTTATGGCTGATCCGCTGCCCTACCTCCCCTGGCTCCGCAGCTTTGAGGCCGCGGCGCGGCGCCTGAACTTCACCCTAGCGGCGGAGGAGCTGGGCCTCACCCAGGCGGCGGTGAGCCAGCAGATCAAGTCGCTGGAGCTTCAGCTGGGCGTACAGCTTTTCCAGCGCGGGCGGCGCGGGGTGGAGCTTTCGGCCCAGGGTGCCGCCTATCTTCCGCATGTGCAGGCCGCCTTCGCCAGCCTCTCCCACACCACTGCCGAGCTCTTCGGCGGTGCCCGGGGCACGGAGCTCCGACTGGTGACGCCCGCCTCCTTCGGCGCACTCTGGCTGGCCCCGCGGCTTGCGGCCTTCACGGCGGCGGTGCCGGGCGTGACGCTCGCCATCTCCACCATGACGCAACCCGGGGACTATGCGGCGGCTGCGGCCGATCTCGAAATCCGCTTCGGAACAGGCAGTTGGCCCGGGCTGCAGTCGCATCGGCTGACCACGGAATACATGACGCCGGTCTGCGCGCCCTCGCTGGCTGTGGAGGACTGGCAGGACCTCCCTCTCCTCACCGTGCGCGGGGCCCGCGGCATGTGGCGCGACTGGTTCATGATGGCGGGCAGCCCCGCCCCCGCCCGGCCCTTCCACAGCTTCGACACTTTCGTCGTGGCGCTGGAGGCGGCGAAGGCGGGTGCTGGTGTTCTCCTGGGCTCACGCCCGCTGATCGACGCCGCCCTGCTGAAGGGGGATCTGGTGCGGCTTTCCACGCTCGATCTTCCGAGCCCGAACGGCCATTTCCTGAGCTTCCGCGCGGACGAGGCACAGCCGCCCGCCCGCCGTGCCACGGTCAACTGGTTCATCCGCGAGGCGGGCCGCGCGGTGCCTCCGCCAACAGTCTGATTTGCCGCTCCACCCCCCGGCTGCTATAGCGGCCCGGCAGATTCCGCAGCGCAACAAAAGGCTTGTCACATGGCAAAGATCAAGGTCCAGAACCCCGTTGTCGAACTCGACGGCGACGAGATGACCCGCATCATCTGGGACCTCATCAAGAAGAAGCTGATCCTGCCCTATCTGGACGTGGACCTTCATTATTACGATCTCTCCGTCGAGTACCGCGACAAGACCAACGACCAGGTCACCATCGACTCCGCCCACGCCATCGGGAAGTATGGCGTGGGCGTCAAGTGCGCCACCATCACGCCGGACGAGGGCCGCGTGAAGGAGTTCAACCTCAAGCAGATGTGGAAATCGCCCAACGGCACGATCCGCAACATCTTGGGCGGCGTCATCTTCCGCGAACCCATCATCTGCAGGAACGTGCCGCGCCTCGTCCCGGGCTGGACGCAGCCCATCGTCATCGGCCGCCACGCCTTCGGCGACCAGTATCGCGCCACCGACTTCACCTTCCCCGGCAAGGGCACGCTGACGATCAAGTTCGTGGGCGAGGACGGCTCGGTGATCGAGAAGGAGGTCTTCAAGTCGCCCGGCGCCGGCGTGGCCATGGCGATGTACAACCTCGATGAATCGATCAAGGAATTCGCCCGCGCCTCCTTCAACTACGGCCTGATGCGCAACTACCCGGTCTATCTCTCCACCAAGAACACCATCCTCAAGGTCTATGACGGCCGCTTCAAGGACATCTTCCAGGAGATCTTCGACGCCGAGTTCAAGGCCGAATTCGACAAGAAGGGCATCGTCTACGAACACCGCCTGATCGACGACATGGTGGCCTCGGCGATGAAGTGGACCGGCGGCTATGTCTGGGCCTGCAAGAACTATGACGGCGACGTGCAGTCGGACACGGTTGCTCAAGGCTTCGGCTCGCTCGGCCTCATGACCTCCGTGCTGATGACGCCAGACGGCAAGACGGTCGAGGCCGAAGCCGCCCACGGCACGGTGACGCGCCACTACCGCCTGCACCAGCAGGGCAAGCAGACCTCCACCAACTCCGCCGCCTCGATCTTCGCCTGGACCGGCGGCCTCAAGCACCGCGCCAAGCTCGACGACAACGCCGAGCTGAAGCGCTTCGCCGAGACGCTGGAAAAGGTCGTCGTCCAAACCATCGAGGGCGGAGACATGACCAAGGACCTCGCCGTCCTCGTTGGCCCCGATCAGGGCTGGCTCTCGACGGAGGGCTTCCTCGACGCGGTCGACACCAATTTGCAGAAGGCAATGGGCTGAGGACGCCTCGTCCACCCTTCACAATGGCCGGGCTCGCCCGGCCATTCTTGTTTGGCGGTTACGCTCGACGCCGCCGCCATTCCGCGCCACACTGTCCGGCATGACCAGCACCATCGCCACCGGCGGCTGCCAGTGCGGCGCTGTCCGCTACCGCATCACCGCGCCCTTCGAAAACCCGCACATCTGCCATTGCCGCATGTGCCAGAAGGCCTTCGGCAATTACTTCGCCGCCCTCGTGGGCACGAAGAAGACCGGGCTGCACTGGACCAAGGGTGAGCCCGCCATCTTCCGCAGTTCGGAGATCGTGCAGCGCGGGTTCTGCCGCGACTGCGGCACGCCGCTCACCTTCGCCTATGACAATTCTGAGCGCATCGCCGTCTCCATCGGCTCGCTGGACGATCCCGCCGCCGTCACCCCCTCGAACCAGTACGGCATCGAGGGATGTCTCCCGGCCTTCGCCATGCTCCACACGCTTCCCGGCACGCGCACCGAGGACGACATTCCGCCGGAAGAGATGACCAAGCTCAAGAGCAGGCAGCACCCCGACCATGACTGAGACCCACACCGGCGGCTGCCAGTGCGGCGCCGTGCGCTATCGCATCGAAGGCCCGCTGGGACATGCAGGCTTCTGCCATTGCCGCATGTGCCAGAAGGCGTTCGGCTCGCTGGGAGCCCCCCTTGTCAGCGTGCCGCACGCGCAGTTCCGCTGGACCAGGGGCGAGCCCGGCGTGTTCCTCTCCTCCCCCATCGTGCAGCGCGGTTTCTGCCGCGATTGCGGCACGCCGCTCTTCATGCTGGAGGACGGCTATGGCGTGATCGAAATCGCCATCGGCACACTGGACGATCCCAATGCCGCAGCACCGCGCCACGTGGTCGGCATCGAAAGCAAGCTCGCCTGGGCCGATGGCCTGCCAACCCTTCCCGCCAAGCGCACGGACCAGGACCGCACGCCGGAAGACCTGGCGAAATTCACCTCGCTCCAGCACCCGGACCATGACACGGAGACGTGGCCTCCCGCCTGAAGTCATCAGGCGCGGGCATCGCGTCGCCAAGTCAACTGAGTCCGGATTGATATCCTTCGGACCGTCATCCCGGCGAAGGCCGGGGTGACGCCCCTTGGGAAGCAGAAAAAGGCCGCGCTCAGCCCAGCGCCGCCCTCACAGCTGCAAGAGCCTCTTCGGCCTTGGAGCCGTCGGGTCCGCCAGCCTGCGCCATATCCGGCCTGCCGCCGCCGCCCTTGCCGCCCAAGGCGGCGGAGCCCGCGCGTACCAGATCCACCGCGTTGAAGCGCGAGGTCAGGTCGTTGGTGACGCCCACGATGAGGCCTGCGCGGCCCTCGTCATTGAGGCCCACCAGCGCCACGACGCCGGAGCCGAGCTTGGCCTTGCCCTCGTCGACGAGGCCCTTCATGTCATTGGGCGAGATACCCTTGAGCACGCGGGCCATCAGCTTCACGCCGTTCACCTCGCTGATGCCTTCGTCGCCGCCCTTGGCGCCGCCGCCCATGGCCAGCTGCTTCTTGGCTTCCGCCAGTTCCTTCTCCAGCTTGCGGCGCTCGTCGAGCAGCGTCTCGATGCGGGTGACGATCTCGGAGGCCGGCGCCTTGAGGGCCGCGGCGGCCGCCTGCACGCGGCGGTCCTGCTCTTCGAGATAGGCGCGCGCGGCGGGGCCCGCCAGCGCCTCGATGCGGCGGACACCCGCTGCGGAGGCACTCTCGCTCACCACCTTGATGAGGCCGATGTCGCCCGTGCGGAACACATGCGTGCCGCCGCAGAGTTCGAG
>VFQT010000857.1_pt1 | contig 40896 bp, 45 predicted proteins | sample 3512381 | NCBI WGS metagenome assembly VFQT01 (sample SAMN10412376, study PRJNA504923) | tailings metagenome | isolation source: Relicate 2 Philex TSF3 active mining site | place: Philippines: Tuba, Benguet | collected 2017-08-29 | reverse complement strand
CGGATCGGGCGCGACGGATAGGACTCCGCCTTCTCGGCCGCGGCACCCGGCAACGCCAGCAGCGCCAGCAGCGCCAGCAGCGCGCCGCAGCAGACGCGCAGCGACATCGATTGATTCATGTGCTGTTCCTCCTCGGTGAAAACATGCAGGGATTCTTGCGTTCGGAGCCGGAGTATACAATTCACCGCCATTCACGATCACCGGGTATACGACCATGTCCATGATCACGCTGTCGCAGGCTGAAACCATCATCGATGCCATACTCGCCCGCGCGCGCGAACTCGACTGCCGCCCGGTATCGGTGGTGGTGGTCGAACACGGCGCCGTGGTCAAGGCATTCAAGAAGGAGGACGGCTCGGCGATGATGCGTTTCGAGATGGCACTGGGCAAGGCGCACGCGGCACTTGCGCTCGGCCGCTCGTCCAGCCTGGTGCGCCTGCGCACCGAACAGCGCCCGCTGTTCATGGACTTCCTGTTCAAGGCTTCGCAGGACCGCATCTTCGCCGAAGGCGGCGGCATGCTGATCCGCGATGCTGACGGCGCGCTGCTCGGCGCGGTCGGAGTGACCGGCGACACGCAGGAACGCGATGAAGAACTCGCGGCGCACGGCATCCGCGCCGCAGGACTGAAAACCGACGAGGATTGCGCCGGACTGGCGCACCACGTGCGGCTTAAAAACTGAAGCCTGCGCCGGAGATTCGCGGCGGAAGGGCTTGCCTACTGCGGCGGCGGATGAGGAACGACCCGCTGCCAGGGCGAAGCGCAGGTCTCGACATAGGGGTAATAGGACTGCGAGTCGGCGCAGTAGAACCAGGTCGGCGCCGGCGTTGCAGACGGCGGCGCAGGCGCACGGGCCTGGGGCTGGGCCGGCGGCACCGGGTTGCCGCGCTCATCGTAAAACACCAGGGGTTCCCGCACCACTTCACGCACCACCACCGGTGCCGGCGGGTAGGGATAGTAATAAGCGGGACGCGCGTAGTAGGGCCAGCCCCACCAGCCGCCGACGACCACCGGCGCGCCGATATACACCCCGACCCTGGCGTGTGAATGTCCATGGCCGCCCCCGGCCTGAGCCGGCAGGCTGACCAGGGCAAGCAGGACTGCGGCCGCAGCCGGCCACAACGGGCGACGCATGTTCAGATCCATGACCCGATCCTCGACGGTATTCGCATGCCGCGAAAGCCTGATGATAGTCCCGCGGCCCGGACATGGCGCGGATCAAATTGTTACAGACTGTAAATGTCAATACAGGGGGGCCGGTGCCCCGTTCTACACCGGGTTTTCGATCTCGATGAACTGGTGCTGCAGGCCGAACTGCTGCGCCAGGTGCTCACCCAGCGCCTGCACGCCGTAACATTCAGTCGCGTGGTGGCCGGCGGCGATGTAGGCCACCCCGGATTCGCGCGCCAGATGCACCGTTTGCTCGGAAATCTCGCCGCTGAGATAGGCATCCACCCCGAGCGCAATCGCCTGTTCGAACAGACCCTGCGCGCCGCCGGTGCACCAGGCGATGCGGCGCAGCGGACGGGCAGCATCCCCGATCACCAGCGGCGCGCGTCCGAGGCGCTCCGCCACCGTGCGCGCAAACGTGCCGGCCGTCGCCCCTTCTGCAACCGTGCCGATCACGGCAATGTCCTGTTCGCCGAAGCGCGACTCCGGGGTGATGCCCAGCCGGGCGGCCAGCGTCGCATTGTTGCCGACGAGCGGATGCGCATCCAGCGGCAAGTGATAGGCGAACAGGTTGAGGTCATGCCCGATCAGCAGGCCGATGCGCCGGCGGCGCATGCCGGTGATGCGGGCATCCTCGCCGCGCCAGAAATAGCCGTGGTGCACGATCAGCGCATCGGCGTCCGCAGCCACCGCAGCCTCGATCAGCGCCGCCGAGGCCGTGACGCCGGTGACGATGCGGCTGACCGTGGCGCGGCCTTCCACCTGCAGACCGTTTGGGCAATAATCGCGGAAAGCGCCGACCTGCAGATATTCCGCAAGATAGGCATCCAGCACGGCTCGCTCCATTCGCACTCCCGTCATCGTCAAGGCTTCGCCTCGTCCAAAACCGCTTCGCCAACAATCCCGAAACCATTGTAACCGCGACGCCGCGGCCAGCCCCATGCGAAAACTCTGGCTCCTGTTCAGCCAAACCGCCACCATCTGTATCGCAGCGCTGTTTGTCATCGGCACGCTGCGGCCGGACCTGCTGAACAACATGCCGCAGAACGCCGTGGTCACCGTGCGCCAGCCGGCCGCCGACGGCGACCACGCCGTGCCGCGCACCGCGTCGTTCAGCGATGCCGCCAGGAAGGCGATGCCGGCGGTGGTCAACATCTACACCTCGAAGGCGGTGAAGGCGCGGCCACGCCATCCTCTGATGGATGACCCGGTGTTCCGCTACTTCTTCGGCGACCCGTCCGAGGACGCCGGCCAGCCCAGCACCAACCTCGGCTCCGGCGTGATCGTCAGCGATTCCGGTTATGTGCTGACCAACAGCCATGTCGTCGAAGCCGCCGACGGCATCGAGGTCGCGCTGGCGGACAGCCGCCGTGTCACCGCAAGGGTCGTCGGCACCGACCCGGAATCCGACCTCGCCGTGCTGAAGATCGACCTGCCCAAACTGCCGGCCATCACTTTCGGCGCGCCCGACAGCGCCCGCGTCGGCGACATGGTGCTGGCGATCGGCAACCCCTTCGGCGTCGGCCAGACCGTCACCCTCGGCATCGTCAGCGCGCTCGGCCGCAGCCACCTCGGCATCAACACCTTCGAAAACTTCATCCAGACCGATGCGGCGATCAATCCCGGCAACTCTGGCGGCGCGCTGGTCGACGCCAACGGCCACCTGATCGGCATCAACACCGCGATCTATTCGAAAACGCCGGGCGGCGCCTCGCTGGGCATCGGCTTCGCGATCCCGGTCAGCACCGCGAAGGCGGTCATGGAACAGATCATCGAGACCGGCTCGGTGCAGCGCGGCTGGATCGGCGTCGGGGTGCAGAGCATGACGCCGGAAATCGCCGAATCGTTCAAGATCCCGTCGACCAGCGGCGCACTGATCACCGAGGTGTTTCGCGGCACCCCGGCCGACCGCGGCGGCATGAAGGTGGGGGACGTGCTGGTCGCCGTCGACGGCAAGCCGGTCACCGACTCCGCCACCATGCTCAACCTGATCGCCGCGCTGCGGCCCGGCAGCGAAGCCACGCTGAGCGTCATGCGCGAAGGCAAGCGCATCGAGCTGCGGATGACGGTGGGCAAACGGCCGCCGAAGCAGCAGGCCCGCAAATAACCGCAGGCCGGTTCAGCGCGGAGAGCGGTTGCGTTCCTCGGCGTCGATGCGGTCCAATTCGGCCTCCTGCTCCGCATCGGTCGGCGGCGTGTAGGCGCCATCTCCGGCCGCAGCCTCCCGCCGCGGCACAAAACGCGCGGCAAAAAGCCCCACTTCGAACAGCAGGCACATCGGCACCGCCAGCAACAGCTGCGACACCACGTCGGGCGGCGTGACCACCGCCGCGATGATGAACGCGATCACGATGAAATAGGGGCGCACTTCGCGCAGCTGCTGGATGGTCACCAGGCCCATCCGCGTCAGCATCACCACGACGATCGGCGTCTCGAAAGTCAGGCCAAAGGCCAGGAACATCGTCAGCACGAAATTCAGGTAGTTCTCGATGTCCGGGGCCACCGAAATGCTTTTCGGCGCGATCTGGTTGATGAAGTGGAACACCGTGTTGAACACGAAAAAGTAACAGAACGCGATGCCGATCACGAACAGCAGCGTGCTCGCCACCACCAGCGGGAGCACCAGTTTTTTTTCGTGGCTGTAGAGGCCGGGGGCGACGAAGGACCAGGCCTGGTAGAGGGTGTACGGCAGCGTCAGCACGAAGGCGACCATCATCGCCACCTTGACCGGCACCAGGAAGGGCGTGATCACGCCGGTGGCGATCATCTTCGAACCTTCGGGCAGCGCGCTCATCATCGGCGTCGCCAGCAGGTCGTAGAGATCCGAGGCGAAGGGGATCAGCACCAGCAGCACCACCGCAAAGGCGACAAGCGCGCGCAGCAGGCGGTCGCGCAGCTCGACCAGGTGGGAAATGAAGGTGTCTTCGTTCACTGGAGCCGGCCGGGTCAGGCGTTCCTGCTGCTGTCAGCGGCCGGGGTGGATTGCGCCGCCTGCGGCTCCGCTGCCACGACCGCGGTCGCGGCGGGCTGCGCATCAGTGGCGATCCGGGTGATCCCGGACTCGACCGCGCGCACCTCCTCGTTCATCGACTGCTCGAGCGAATTCGCCGTGTCCTGTATGTTGGCCTGCAGCTTGCGCAGGTCGTCAAGCGCCATCTCGCGGCTGATGTCGGCCTTGACGTCGTTGACGTAGCGCTGCATGCGCCCGAACAGGTGGCCGACCGTGCGCGCCACCTTGGGCAGGCGCTCGGGGCCAATGACGATCAGCGCCACCACGGCGATGACCATCAATTCGGAGAAGCCGATGTCGAACATGGGATGCGGACGCGGGAGGTGAAGGGTGAGGCGTCAGGAGGAATCTGCCCGCTTTATTCCCGAAGCTTCACGCAGGACCTTATGACTTCGTGGTTTCCTTGCGGGCTTCGGCATCGATGGTCTGGCCGGTGGAAGGCGGGATCTCGGCGCGCGGCTCGCCGCCCTTGTCGTCACCGCTTTTCATGCCTTCCTTGAAGCCCTTCACCGCGCCGCCGAGGTCGGAACCGATGTTGCGCAGTTTCTTGGTGCCGAACACCAGAACCACCACCAGCAACACGATCAACCAGTGCCAGATGCTGAATGAACCCATGACTTGCTCCTGTTGGCCCGTGCACATGCGCACGGGAAATTTGCAATCCGTCGGCGTGCCGTCCGGAGGTTACTTGCGGGACGCCTTTTCCGCGATGCCGGACTGGCCCTCGCGCCGCTGCAGCTCGGCCAGCACGTCCTCAGGACCCGCGCCGTGCCAGGCCAGCAGCACCATGGTATGAAACCACAGGTCGGCCGTTTCGCGGATGATATGCAGTTTATCACCCTCCTTCGAGGCGAGCAGGGTCTCGGCCGCCTCCTCCAGCACCTTGCGCAGGATCGCATCCTCGCCCTTGGCGATGAGGCTCGCGACGTACGAACTGCCGGCGTCCGCACCCCTGCGCGCCGCAATGGTCTCGCCCAAGCGGATCAATATGTCCCTGTCAGCCATGTTGCCCGTCCGTCATGCACTCATCTGCCGTATATTGACTTTGGATCCTTCAGCACCGGATCGGTCTCCACCCATTTGCCTTCCCGCAGCTCCAGGAAAAAGCAGCTGTGCCGCCCGGTGTGGCAGGCGATGCCGCCGACCTGCTCGACCTCGAACAGCACCACGTCCTGGTCGCAGTCGGTGCGGATCGCGCGTACTTTCTGCACATGGCCGGATTCCTCACCCTTGTGCCACAGCTTGCCGCGCGAGCGCGACCAGTAATGCGCCTCGCCGCTCTCGGCGGTGCGGACAAGGGCCTCGCGGTTGGCCCAGGCCATGGTCAGCACGCGTCCGGAGCCGGCTTCCTGGGTGACCACCGGGATCAGCCCGTCAGCGCTCCAGTGTATGCGGTCCAGCCAGTCGGATGCCATGGAATCTGCGGGTCCCGGGGGACGCCGCACCGGAAAATTATAAGCCGTTGATTTTAATGCACTATTCGATGCGCTACAAGCGCACCTCGATGCCGCGCCGCGCCAGGTGCTCCTTGGCCTGGCGCACGGTGAATTCCCCGTAGTGGAAAATGCTGGCGGCAAGAACCGCGTCGGCACCGCCGACAGTGATGCCGTCGGCCAGGTGGTCAAGGTTGCCAACGCCGCCGCTGGCGATGATCGGGATGTCCAGCGCCGATGAAAACGCCCGCGTCAGCTCGAGGTCAAACCCCGCGCGGGTGCCGTCGCGGTCCATGCTGGTGAGCAGGATTTCGCCGGCGCCCAGCGCCTGCATTTTTTTGCCCCACTCGACGGCATCGAGGCCGGTGGCCTTGCGCCCGCCATGGGTGAAAACCTCCCAGCGCAGCGGGCCATCGCCGGGCACACGCTTGGCATCGACCGCAACCACGATGCACTGCGAGCCGTAACGGCCGCTGGCATCTGCCACCAGCTGCGGATTCTGCACTGCCGAGGTGTTGATGCTGATCTTGTCCGCGCCCGCATTGAGCAGGCGCCGCACGTCCTCGACCGCGCGCACGCCGCCGCCGACGGTCAGCGGGATGAACACCTGCGCCGCGACTTCTTCGATGATGTGGAGGATCAGGCCGCGGTCATCGCTGCTGGCGGTGATGTCGAGGAAGGTCAGTTCGTCGGCGCCCTGTTCGTCGTAACGCCGGGCGATTTCGACGGGATCACCGGCATCCTTCAGCTCGACGAAATTGACGCCCTTGACCACGCGGCCGGCGGTGACGTCGAGACAGGGAATGATGCGTTTGGCGAGACCCATGGCGTGGGTGAACAGTGAGCGGTGAACTGTGAGCGGCGTGGGCAGGCCCAACCGCTCACGGCCTGCTGCTTACGGCTTGCTCCCGGACAGTTTGTCGGCCAGCTTCTGTGCCGCCGCGAAATCCAGCGTGCCCTGGTACACGGCACGACCGGTGATGGCCCCCATGATGCCTTCGGATTCGATCGCGCAGAGTTTCTTGACGTCTTCAAGGTCGGTGATGCCGCCGCTGGCGATCACCGGCACGTTCAGCTGGCGCGCCAGGTTGACCGTGGCGTCGATGTTGACCCCGGTCAGCATGCCGTCGCGCCCGATGTCGGTGTAGATCACCGCCTCGACGCCGTAGTCCTGGAATTTTTTCGCGAGATCGACGACGTCATGCCCGGTCATCTTCGACCAGCCGTCGACCGCCACCTTGCCGTCCTTGGCGTCGAGCGCGACGATGATGTGGCCCTGGAAGGCGGTGCAGGCGTCCTGCAGGAAGCCCGGCGTCTTCACTGCAGCGGTGCCGATGATGATGTAGCTGATGCCGGCGTCGATGTAGGCCTCGATGGTATCCAGGTCGCGGATGCCGCCGCCCAGCTGGATCGGCAGGTCCGTGCCGACCGCGCCCACGATCGACTTGATCGCGCCGCCGTTCTTCGGCTTGCCGGCCACGGCGCCGTTGAGGTCAACGACGTGAAGGCGGCGCGCGCCACGGTCCAGCCACTGCCTGGCCATTGCACCCGGATCTTCGGAAAAAATCGTGGCATCGTTCATGTCGCCCTGCTTCAGGCGAACGCACTTGCCGTCCTTCAAATCGATGGCGGGAATGATCAGCATGGGAATAAACGGATTGCGAAGCCGGGTTTGGTCGGAAAAGTGTGCGACGGAAAAACCGGATCAGAAAGTCATCTGGGAAAACGGCGATGTGATGTCAATGATACTACAGCGCCTGCGGATGCCATGCCACAAAGTTTGCCAGCAGGCGCAGGCCGGCGATGTGACTTTTTTCGGGATGGAATTGCACCGCAAAAAGGTTGCCGCGCGCGGCTGCGCTGGCGAAGCGGAAGGGATAGGCGCTCCAGCCGGCGACCAGCGCACCATCAGCGGGCTCGGGATAATAACTGTGCACGAAATAGAAGCGGCTGCGGTCGCTAATGCCTGCCCACAGCGGATGCTCGATCGCCTGCTCGACCTCGTTCCAGCCCATGTGCGGCACCTTGAGTTTTTCGCCTTTAGCACCGACCATCTTCGCCGCCGGGAAGCGCCGCACCGAGCCGGGCAAAAGTCCGAGCCCGGGTGTATCGCCCTCCTCGCTGTGCTCAAACAGCATCTGCAGACCGATGCAGATGCCGAGGAAGGGCTTGCTGCGTGCGGCCTCGATCAGCGCCGGGCGCAGGCCGCGCACTTCCATTTCGCGCATGCAGTCCGGCATCGCACCCTGCCCCGGGAACACCACGCGGCCGGCGGCCGCAACTTCATCCGGATTGCCGGTGACCACCACCGTACGGCCGGGCGCGACGTGCTCGATGGCCTTGGACACCGAGCGCAGGTTGCCCATGCCGTAGTCAATGACTGCAATGTCGATGGTCATCGTGAAACGATCAGTGATTCAGGTGACAAGACCGGGACGCGCAGCGCCGCCGCGGAAAGCCTATAACTTTCCCTTGGTGGACGGCACGCCCTTGACCCGCGGATCAAGTTCCACCGCCATGCGCAAGGCGCGGCCGAAGGCCTTGAACAGCGTCTCCACCTGGTGGTGGGCATTGACGCCCTTCAGGTTGTCGAGGTGCAGCGTTACCAGCGCATGGTTGACGAAGCCCTGGAAAAACTCGCGCACCAGGTCAACATCGAAATCGCCGACGCGCGCGCGCGTGAACTTGCCGCTCATCTCCAGCCCGGGACGGCCCGAGAGGTCGATCACCACGCGCGACAGCGCTTCATCCAGCGGAACATAGGCATGGCCGTAGCGGCGCACGCCCTTCTTGTCGCCGACGGCCTTGGCAAACGCCTGGCCCAGCGTGATGCCGATGTCTTCAACGGTGTGGTGGGCGTCGATGTGCAGGTCGCCCCTGGCCTTGACCTCGAGATCGACCAGCCCGTGGCGCGCAATCTGGTCGAGCATGTGGTCGAGGAACGGCACGCCGCTGGCGAGTTTCGCGCGGCCGCTGCCGTCGAGATTCAGCTTGACGCTGATCTGCGTTTCCTGGGTGTCGCGGTTGATCTGCGCTTGCCTGGCCATGATTGCCCGTGGATCTCGGTAACTTGTTGATTACAGAGTATAAACGAATTCGCGATGACTCGCCGCCGGTTTACGCGGGCTTGACGATTTCGCGCAAGGCCTCAACCAGTCCCGCACATTGTTCGTCGGTGCCGACGGTGATGCGCATGAACTCGGCGATGCGCGGCGGCTTGCGGAAATGGCGGACGATGATGCTGCGTTCGCGCAGTTTGGCGGCAATTTCGCCGCCATCGCGGCCCGGGACACGGGCGAACACGAAGTTGGCCGCCGACGGCAGCACCTCGAAGCCCAGCCCCTGCAGTTCCTGCACCAGCTTTTTCTTGGTGACGATGACCTTGCCGCACATCGCCTTGAAATAGGCATCATCTTCAATCGCCGCCGTCGCACCGGCCTGCGCGAAACGGTCCAGCGGATAGGAATTGAAACTGTCCTTGACCCGGTTCAGCGCCTCGATCAGGTCGGGATGGCCGATTGCATAACCGACGCGCAGTCCGGCCAACGCCCGCGACTTCGACAGCGTGTGCGTCACCAGCAGTTGCGTGTGACGCTGCACCAGCGGCACCACCGACTCGCCGCCGAAATCGACATAGGCCTCGTCGATGACCACCACCGAACCGGTGTTGGCGCGCAACAGACGGTCAATCTCGGCCACCGGCACAAATCGCCCGGTCGGCGCATTCGGGTTCGGGAAAATGATGCCGCCGTTGGGCCGAAGGTAATCGTCGATCACGATCTCGAAGCTGCGGTTCAGCGGCACCGGCTCGTACGGAATGTCGTACAGCCCGCAGTAGACCGGATAGAAGCTGTAGGTGATGTCCGGAAACAGAACCGGCTTGTCGTGCTTGAGCAGCCCGAGAAAGATGTGCGCCAGCACTTCGTCGGAACCGTTGCCGACAAACACCTGCTCCGCGGCCACCCCATACCGTTTGGCAATCGCCGCGCGCAATTTATCGCTCGCCGGATCGGGATACAGACGCAGCGTCTCGCCGATCTCGGCGCGCAGCGCATCCAGCACGCGCCGGCTCGGCCCGTAGGGGCTTTCGTTGGTGTTGAGCTTGATCAGGTTGGGCAGCTTGGGCTGCTCGCCCGGCACGTACGGCGTCAGCCCCTGCACCACCTTGCTCCAGTAGCGGCTCATCGCATGCCCCGCTCAGCCACGATCCAAGCGCATGGCTGCCGATGCGGCATGCGCCGGCAGCCCTTCGCCGGTCGCCAGTTCGACGGCGATCCGGCCGAGTTTTTCCGCGCCGGCGGCGGACACGCGGATCACGCTGGAACGTTTCTGGAAATCGTAGACGCCCAGCGGCGACGAAAAGCGCGCGGTGCGCGAAGTCGGCAGCACGTGGTTGGGTCCGGCACAGTAATCGCCCAGCGCCTCGGAGGTGTAGCGGCCCATGAAAATTGCACCGGCGTGGCGGATCTTCGGCAGCAGCGCCTGCGGGTTTTCGACCGACAACTCCAGATGTTCCGGTGCAATGCGGTTGACCAGCGCACAGGCTTCATCGATGCCGCGCACCTCGATCAGCGCGCCGCGGCCCTTGAGCGAGGCTTCGATCACCTCGCGCCGCGGCATGTCCGGCAGGAGTTTGGCTATGCTCCCGGCCACGGCATCCAGGTATTTGGCATCCGGCGCGAGCAGGATCGACTGTGCAAGTTCGTCGTGTTCGGCCTGCGAAAACAGGTCCATCGCCACCCAGTCCGGATCGGTGCTGCCGTCACCGACCACGAGGATCTCGGAAGGGCCCGCGACCATGTCGATGCCGACCACGCCGAACACGCGGCGTTTCGCGGCGGCGACCCAGGCGTTGCCCGGCCCGACGATCTTGTCGACCTGCGGAATCGTCGCGGTGCCGTAGGCCAGCGCCGCGACCGCCTGAGCGCCGCCGATGGTGAACACGCGGTCAACACCGCAGATCGCGGCCGCCGCCAGCACCAGATCGTTTTTTTCGCCGCGCGGCGTCGGCACCACCATGATCACTTCTGCAACGCCCGCCACCTTGGCCGGCACCGCATTCATGATCACCGATGAGGGATACGCCGCCTTGCCGCCGGGCACATAGAGGCCTGCACGGTCGAGCGCGGTGATCTGCTGGCCGAGTTCATTGCCATCGCTGTCGGTATAGCCCCAGGACTCCGCACGCTGCCGCTGGTGGTATTCGCGCACGCGCGCAGCAGCGGCTTCCAGCGCCGCGCGCCGTGCCGCGGGGATGCGCGCCAGCGCGGCCTGCAGTTCTGCCTTCGGGATTTCCAGTGCTGCCAGCGCATCGGCCCTCACGCCGTCAAAACGCGCGGTGTACTCGAGTACTGCGGCGTCGCCGCGGGTTTTGACATCGGCGAGAATCGACGCGACCGTGGCGTCGACCTGCGGATCCTGCGCAGCCTCGAAGGCCAGCAGCTCTGCCAGGCGCTGTTCGAAATCAGGCTGGTTCGTCGAAAGCCGGCGCATGGTCAGCCCGAAACGGCGCGCGCAAACGTGTCGATCAGCGGCTGCAACTGCGCGCGCTTCAATTTCAGCGCTGCCTGGTTGACCACCAGGCGCGAACTGATCTGCGCGATTTCCTCGACCGCCACCAGCCCGTTGGCCTTCAGCGTGCCGCCGGTGCTGACCAGGTCGACGATGGCGTCGGCCAGCCCGACCAGCGGTGCCAGCTCCATCGATCCGTAGAGCTTGATCAGGTCGACATGCACGCCCTTGCCGGCAAAATGTTCGCGCGCGGTCCTGACATATTTGGTGGCGACCTTGAGCCGCGCGCCCTGGCGCACCGCGCTGGCGTAATCAAAATCCCTGCGCACCGCGACCATCATCCGGCAGCGCGCGATGTTCAGGTCGAGCGGCGCATAGAGTCCGGCGCCGCCGTGTTCGTCGAGCACATCCTTGCCCGCCACCCCGAGGTCGGCGCCGCCGAACTGGACATAGGTCGGCACATCGCTGGCGCGGACGATGATCACGCGCACATTGCGGCGGTTGGTTTCGAGGATCAGCTTGCGCGAGGACTCGGGGTTCTCGTGCGTGACGATGCCCGCCGCTTTGAGCAGCGGCACGGTTTCATCAAAAATGCGGCCCTTGGACAGGGCAATGGTGATCATGATCGCCGGGCGGTGGAATAAACCGTGGAGACAAAAACCGGGGCCCGCGGGCATTCCGGAACTGACTGAATTGTAACGCATTTCACCCCTGCACCGGCAGCCGGACGGTTCCCCTGCGCGGCGACAGCGGTTACACTCCGGCTTCACCCCAAGCCAGCCTTCCGATGTCCTCCTCTGCCCCCGACAACGTCGTCGAAATCCGCGATCTCGCCTTCTCACACGGCAGCCACGAGATCTTCCGTTCGGTGAACCTGACCATCCCGAAAGGCAAGGTCGTCGGCATCATGGGTGCCAGCGGCTGCGGAAAAACCACACTGATGCAGCTGATCGGCGCCCAGTTGCGCCCGTCCAAAGGCAGCGTCAAGGTGCTGGGCCAGGACATTCACAGCCTCGACCGTGACGCGCTGTACAAACTGCGCCGGCGCATGGGCATGCAGTTCCAGCAGGGCGGCCTGTTCACCGACCTGTCGGTGTTCGAAAACATCGCCTTCCAGATGCGCGAAAAAACCAAGCTGCCCGAAGACATGATCAACGACCTCGTGCTGATGAAACTCAACGCGGTCGGCCTGCGCGGCGCGGCGCAACTGATGCCCTCGGAATGTTCGGGCGGCATGGTAAGGCGGGTGGGTTTGGCCCGCGCCATCGCGCTCGACCCCGACCTGATCATGTACGACGAACCCTTCGCCGGACTCGATCCGATTTCCTGCAACGTGGTCGGCAAGCTGATCCGGCGGCTCAACGACGCACTGGGCGTGACTTCGATCGTGGTGTCCTACGATGCGCAGGAGTCGCTGAAGGCCATCGACTACGTCTACTTCCTCGCCGACGGCGCTGTCATCGCGCAGGGCACGACGGAGGCGGTGAAGAACTCCAGCGATCCTTTCGTGAAGCAGTTCATTCGCGGCCTGCCCGACGGCCCGGTACCCTTCCATTACCAACAAAACGCCTACGCTGCCGACCTTGAGCTGTCGGCATGAATATTCATAAAAACAAAAACTTATAATGCATCCGCAGCCAGGTTCAGTCGGCTGCGGTTTGCCAGGCGGCAAAGCCGCAGCCCACGATGACCTCGGGCACGGCGCTGTAGTGGATCAATTCGAAACCGCGTCCGCCGGCGGCCCCATGCGCGGCCACCCAATTACGGATTTCCGATGCGCCGTTGCCAACTTGCGGCAGGCGCTGCGCGAGGAAATCACAAAGGAGCGCAGGATCGCCGCAGCGGAAAAACTCCAGACATTCCAGGTCAAACGCCTCTTCGATATTCCCCATGGTCGCCTCGCCGACCGAATGACTCAAACCGCCACTGGCCAGAATGCCCACGCGTAAATCGCCGGGCATCGACGCGATCGCACGCGCCAGCATTTCGCCCCAGGCATAACAGCGCGCCACCGTCGGAAATGGCGGCTCGATGTCATTGAACACCACCGGCACCAGCGGCAACCGCGGATCAACCCCTGCCTTCAGCAGCGGGATGCAGAATCCGTGATCCAGAATCATCCGGTGCGAGACCGACGGCTCGAATCCTGACTCCAGCGCGGTGTCCAGGATGTGCCGGGCCAGTTGCGGATGCCCGGGCAATGTCGAGTGCGGAAACGCCTTCATCATCCATGGCTCGTTGGGGCCGCCATGTGTTTCGCCGACACCAATGCAGATCATCGGCAGGTTGTCGATGAAAAAATTCACCCAGTGGTCGGGGGATATGATCACCAGCGCATCCAGCCGGACGGCCTTGATGCGCCGCCCCAGTTCGGCGAACGCGCCAGTCAGCGCCTCCCGTTGCCCGGGCGTCATGCGGTTCCAGTTGCGGATGATCAGCGGCCCGTGGCTGGCCGCATAAATGCCCGCGAGCTCAGCCATGTGTCTTGCCGGTCGCACGGATGCGGCGCAGGAATTCGTCCTCCGGCATTCCGGCGACAAGGAAATAAAAGCGCAGCAGGTACGGATTGACCAGGGGTGCCAGTGCGGCCACGTCATCCGCCTCGACGGCCGCGCGCACCTCGGGCCTGAGCGCATAACGGTCGAGCACCGCCCCCCGTCCGCCGCGAAACTCCGCTGCCTTCACCGGATCCTGCAGATCGAAAAACAGTTTGCTCAACGGGTAATCGCGCATGGCACACTCCGAATGCCTTCCGGCTACCGCTCCCGCCGGATCCGCGCCCCGAGACGGGACAGCTTTTCCTCAATCTGTTCGTAGCCGCGGTCGAGGTGGTAGATGCGCTCGACCGTCGTCGTGCCGCGCGCCACCAGTCCGGCGATCACCAGGCTGGCCGAGGCGCGCAGATCGGTCGCCATCACCGTCGCGCCGTTCAGTCCGGCAACACCCTTGATCACCGCGGTATTGCCCTCGACTGCGATGTCGGCGCCGAGGCGCTGCATTTCCTGCACATGCATGAAGCGGTTTTCGAAAATGGTTTCGACCATCCGCGCCGCCCCCTGCGCGACGCTGTTGAGCGCCATGAACTGCGCCTGCATGTCGGTGGGAAATGCCGGATACGGCGCGGTGCGCACGTTGACCGATTTAAGCGCGCCGTCGGCCTTGACCCGGATCCAGTCGGCGCCGCATTCAACCGTGACGCCGGCTTCGCGCAGCTTGTCGAGCACCGCGTCGAGCGTGTCAGGGCGCGCGCCGGTGACTTTCACGTCACCCCCGGTGGCCGCAGCGGCAACCAGGAAGGTGCCGGTCTCGATGCGGTCGGGCATCACGCTGTGGCGCGCGCCGCGCAGGCGTTCGACGCCTTCGATGGTGATGACATCGCTGCCGGCGCCGCTGATCTTCGCGCCCATCGCGGTCAGGCAGGCGGCAAGGTCCGGAATCTCCGGCTCGCGCGCGGCGTTTTCGATGACCGTGGTGCCGTCGGCGAGCGCCGCCGCCATCATCAGGTTTTCTGTGCCGGTGACGGTCACGAGGTCCATGCAGATGCGCGCGCCTTTCAGACGCGGCGCCCGGGCAATCATGTAGCCCTGCGCCATCTCGATAGTCGCGCCCATCGCCTGCAATCCTTTCAGATGCTGGTCCACCGGGCGCAGGCCGATGGCGCAGCCGCCGGGCAGCGACACCCGCGCCTCGCCCAGCCGCGCCACCAGCGGGCCCAGCACCAGCACCGAGGCGCGCATGGTCTTCACCAGTTCGTAGGGCGCCACCGGCTCGGTGATGTTCGCCGCGCGCAGCTCGACGCCGCCCTTTTCATCGAGCGAGGTCGCCACGCCCATCTGCATCAGCAGGTTGAGCATGGTCGACACGTCGCGCAGGTGCGGCACGTTGTCGACATGCAGCGGCTCGGCGGTCAGCAGCGCCGCGGTGAGTATCGGCAAAGCCGCATTCTTTGCGCCGGAAATCGCGACATCACCCTTCAGGGGGATGCCGCCCTCAATGACCAGTTTGTCCATCGGCTTGTCCGGTCTGCCTCAGCCCTGCCACTGGTCGGGCGTCAGTGTCTTCATCGACAGCGCATGGATCTCCTCGCGCATGCGGTCGCCGAGCGCCCTGTAGACCAGCTGGTGCTGCTGCACCTTGTTCTTGCCGCGGAAGGCTTCGCTGACTATCACCGCTTCCCAGTGATGGCCGTCGCCGGCGACCTCGACATGGCTGCAGTCGAGCCCGGCAAGGATGGATTGCTTGATGCTTTCGGGAGTGACCATTTCAGGTTTCCAGTCAGGTTCTCAGTTTGTAGCCGCTCTTCAGCAGCAAAAGCGTCAGCCATGATAAGGCGGCGAAGCTGCCGCCGACAATCGCCAGGCTGAGCCAGGGGGAGGCATCCGCAACGCCGAAGAATCCGTAGCGGAAGCCGTCGATCATGTAGAACACGGGGTTGAAGTGCGACACCGCCTGCCAGAACGGCGACAGCGAGCCGATCGAATAGAACACCCCGGAGAGGAAAGTCAGCGGCAGGATGATGAAGTTGGTGAAGGCCGCCAGCTGGTCGACCTTGTCCGACTGGATGCCGGCGACGATGCCGAGCGCCCCCATCACCGCGCTGCCGGCGATGCCGAACAGCAGCACCCACAGCGGATGCGCCAGCGGCAGGTCGATGAACCAGACCGTGGCAAGCAGCACCCCGGCCCCGACGACCACGCCGCGGCCGATGGCGGCCAGCAGGTAGGCGGCAAAAAACTCGCGGTGCGAAAGCGGCGGCAGCAGCACGAACACGATGTTGCCCTGCATTTTCGACTGCATCAGGCTCGACGAGGCGTTGGCGAAGGCGTTCTGCAGCACCGACATCATCGCCAGCCCGGGAATCAGGAAACTCCGGTAATCGACGCCGGGAAACACCTCGACGCGCCCGGACAGCGCGTGGCCGAACACCAGCAGGTAGAGCAGCGCGGTCAGCACCGGCGCGAGCACGGTCTGCACGCTGACCTTCCAGAAGCGCAGCCACTCCTTGTAGAACAGTGTGCGGAAACCGGTCATGGCTCAACAATCCCCTTCGTCATGGCCGCTGCATGATCTGCACGAACACGTCTTCGAGGTCAGGCTGCAGGATTTCCATTTCCAGCACCGCAACGCACGCTTCGCGCAGCGCCGCCAGCACCCCCTCCACGGCGGCGTGATCCGGCAAAGACAGCTTCACTGAGCCGTCCTCGCGGCGCTCGGTGAGCTTCGCTTCCAGCGCCACCGGCAGCGGCGCGTTCAGCCGCAGCACGATCTGGCAACCGCTGTGCAGCTTCAGCAGGTTCTCCGTGTGGTCCAGCGCGACCACCCGCCCCTGCTTCAGCATCGCGATGCGGCCGCACAGCGCCTCGGCCTCTTCCAGGTAATGCGTGGTCAGCACGATGGTGTGGCCGTCGCGGTTCAGGCGCCGGATGAAACGCCACAGGGCCTGGCGCAGCTCGACATCGACGCCGGCAGTGGGCTCGTCGAGCACGATCACCGGCGGCTTGTGCACCAGCGCCTGCGCCACGAGCACCCGCCGCTTCATGCCGCCGGATAGCGCGCGCATGTTGGTATCGGCCTTGGCGGTCAGGTCGAGGTTGTCGAGGATTTCATCGATCCATGCGCCGTTGTCGCGCAGGCCGAAGTAACCGGACTGGAAGGTCAGCGTTTCGCGCACCGTGAAGAAGGGGTCGAACACCAGTTCCTGCGGCACCACGCCGAGCGCGCTGCGGGCGCCGCGATAACCGCCGCCGACATCGTGGCCCATGATGCGGGCAATGCCGCTGGTCGCACGGCTCAGGCCGGCAAGAATGCTGATCAGCGTGGTCTTGCCGGCGCCGTTCGGGCCGAGCAGGCCGAAGAATTCGCCGGGCTCGACCGTCAGGCTGACGCCGGCCAGCGCCTGCAATCCGCCGTAGCGCTTGGTGACATCAATGATTTCGATGGCATGCGTCATCGCCGTTTGCGGAACGCCGGTCCGGCCTGATGCCGGCCGTTACTCGGCGGCAACCAGTTCCGTGACGCCGTAGAGCCGGGCCAGGCTGGTGAGGTTTTCGGGCAGGTTGACGTAGCGGATGCGGCGGTTGGCGGCCAGTGCGGCGCGGCGCCACTCGAACAGCAGGCTCAGCGCGGTCGAATCGACCTCGGTGACGCCGGCGAGGTCCAGCGTCGTATCGGCGGCCGACAGCAGGCGCAGACCCTGCTCGCGCAGTAGCAGCGCGTTCTCGAGGGTGACCGGGCCAGTCAGGGTGCAGCGTCCGTCAGTGCATTCGATCATGCGCGCCCGATCACTTCGATTTGGCCACCAGCGCCTGGTTCTTGTCGCGCAGCGACTTGATCAGCCCGTCGACGCCGTTCTTCTGGATCTCGGTGTTGAACGTGCTGCGGTAGTTCTCGACCAGGCTGATGCCGCCGATCTTGACGTTGTAGACCTTCCAGCCGTCTCCGGTCTTCTCCATGCCGTAGTCGACCTGCACCGGATCGCCGCCGCCGGATGATTTCACCAGCGAGCGCACCAGCACATCGGTGTCGTCGGGCGCGAGCTTCAGCGGCCGGTATTCGATTTTCTGGTCCTTGAACAGCGTCAGTGACGCGGTGTAGGTCTGCACCAGCAGCGCGCGGAATTCACCGGTCAGCGCCTTGCGCTGCTCGGAGTTCGCCTGGCTCCAGTTCTTGCCCAGCGCGAGCCGGGTCATGCTGGTGAAGTTGAAATGCGGCGCGATCTTGGTCTCGATCAGTTCGCGCGCCTTTTTCTGGCTGCCGGCCTGCAGTTCCTTGTCGGTGCGCAGGATGTTGAGCACCTCGTCGGTGACACTGCGCGCCAGGGCGTCGGGCGCCAGCGCAGCGGCCGAGCCGGTGACCGGGATCAACCCAAGAATTGATAAAAATATCAATAAAAACAATGACTTATTCACATTCCACCTCTGTTGTTCAGTGACTGCCCATCGATCCTGCCGGCCTACTTTTTGGCATCGCCGCCCTCGGCGGCCTTGTCGAAGAGGAACTGGCTGATCAGCTTTTCGAGCACCACCGCCGACTGCGTCAGGCGGATATTGTCGCCCGCCTTCAGCATCTGGTCGTCGCCGCCGCCTTCAAGCCCGATGTACTGCTCGCCGAGCAGGCCGGAGGTCAGGATCGAAGCCGTGGTGTCCTTCGGGAATTTGTAGTTTTTCTCGACAGCCATTTTTACCTTGGCGGTGAAGCGCTCGTTGTTGAATTCGATCGAAGTCACCCGGCCGACCACCACGCCGGCGCTCTTGATCGGGGCGCGCGGCTTCAGTCCGCCGATGTTGTCGAAATTGGCGGTGATTTCATAGGTGTCGCCGCTGCCCATGGTCGACATGTTGCCGACCTTGAACGCGAGGATCACCAGCGCGGCGATGCCCGCGACCACGAAGATGCCTACCCACAGATCCAGCATTGAACGTCCCATCAAGCACCTCCGCACATAGCTATGCACCCCTGAACATGAACGAGGTCAGGATGAAATCCAGCCCCAGAATCGCCAACGATGACGTGACCACGGTACGCGTAGTCGCGCCCGACACGCCCTCTGCGGTCGGCGGCGCATCGTACCCTTCGAACAGCGCGATCCAGGTCACCGCCACCCCGAACACGAAACTCTTGATCACGCCGTTGACGACGTCCTCGCGGACATCGACCGCACTCTGCATCTGCGACCAGAACGAGCCCTCGTCGACGCCGATCAGCACGACGCCGATGACGTAGCCGCCGAACACGCCCATCGCGCTGAACATCGCCGCCAGCAGGGGCATCGAGATCACGCCCGCCCAGAAGCGCGGCGCGACCACGCGCGCGATCGGGTCCACCGCCATCATTTCCATCGCCGACAGTTGCTCGGTCGCCTTCATCAGGCCGATCTCAGCGGTCATCGCCGAACCGGCACGGCTGGCGAACAGCAGCGCCGACACCACCGGCCCCAGTTCGCGCACCAGCGACAGTGCGACCAGCACGCCCAGGGCAGACTCGGAACCGTAGGTGGTCAGCGTCTGGTAGCCCTGCAGCCCGAGCACCATGCCGACGAACAGGCCGGAGACGAGGATGATGATCAGCGACAGCACACCGGTGTAATAGAGCTCGCGGATGATCAGCCGCGGCCGCGCGAAGCTGGTGCCCGAATGCGCCAGCGTCAGCCCGATGAAACGCGCGGCATAGCCCAGCCGCAGCACGATGTCGATGGCATTGGCGCCGATGCGCCGGATCGAGGGCAGCGCTCTATGCGGCACGGCGTCCCCCCAGCCTCAGGTCATCGGAGAAATCCCGGCTCGGATACTGGTAGGCCACCGGCCCCTCCGCCTCGCCGTGCACGAACTGGTGTACCAGCGGGTCGGTGTTGGCGAGCATTTCTTCCGGGGTTCCGTGCGCCATCATCTTTCCGTCCGACAGGTAATACACGTAATCCACCACATCCAGCGCCTCCTGCACGTCGTGCGTCACCACCAGCGACGTCGTGCCCAGTGTGTCGTTCAGCTCGCGGATCAGGTTGGCGATCACGCCCAGCGAAATCGGATCGAGCCCGGTGAACGGCTCGTCATACATCATGATCATCGGGTCCAGCGCGATCGCCCGCGCCAGCGCCACCCGCCGCGCCATGCCGCCGGACAATTCGGCCGGCATCAGCCGCGCGGCGCCGCGCAGCCCCACCGCGTGCAGCTTCATCATCACCAGGTCGCGGATCATGCTCTCCGGCAGGCCGGTATGCTCGCGCATCTGGAAGGCCACGTTGTCGTACACCGACAAATCGGTGAACAGCGCGCCGAACTGGAACAGCATGCCCATGCGCCGGCGCATGCGGTAGATGCCCTGCGCGTCGAGCGCGCTGGTGCACACGCCATTGACCCAGACCTCGCCCGAAGTCGGCTTCATCACGCCGCCCATCAGCCTGAGCAGCGTGGTCTTGCCGGAACCGCTGATGCCCATCAGCGCGACCACCTTGCCGCGCGGCACGGACATGTTGATGCCGGTCAATATCGGACGCTGCGCGTACGCGAAATTGACGTCCTTGATTTCGATGAGGGGCTGGGAGACCACGGATACGGCGGTTGCTGCCGGAAACAAAGGGGCGATTCTAGCCGAGTTTGGCAGGTCAACCAAACGACGGATTCGCCTTTGGCGGCCGCGGCTGGCATCATAGACCGTTGATTCGACTCGATTCCCGCCGACCCTGCCCGATGCGCTTCGACCTCTTCTACGAGCTTGCCGTGCCTGCGGGCAGCCGCCGCAGCGAAGCCGCGGTCTATGCCGACACGCTGGCCGAGATCGAACTTGCCGACCGCCTCGGCTACGGCTGCGCCTGGCTGGTCGAGCACCACTTCATGCGCGGCTACTCGCATTCGTCCAAGCCAGAAATCGTGCTCGGCGCTGTGGCGGCACGCACCGCGCGCATCCGCATCGGCCACGCCATCATCCCGCTGCCCCTGCACCACCCGGTGCATGTCGCCGAACGCGTCGCCACGCTCGACGTGCTGTCGGGCGGACGCCTGGAGGTCGGCATCGGCCGCGGCTTCTCCCCGCAGGAATACGCCACCTTCGGCGCCGACATGGCTGAAAGCCGCGCGCTGGCCGATGAAAGCCTCGCCATCCTGCGCGCCTCCTTCCGCGAAGGCCCGCTCAACCACCGCGGCGCACGCCACACCATCGACGGCCTCGACCTGGTGCCGCGCGTGCTGCAACGCCCGCACCCGCCGCTGTGGACCGCGGCAGTCAGCCCGGAAACCTTCGACTGGGCGGCTGCGCAGCAGCTGGGCGTGCTCGCCGGCCCGTTCAAGCCCTGGTTCATGGTCGGGCAGGACATCCGGCGCTATCGCGCTGCATGGCTGCACGACAGCCCGCCGCAGATCGGCATGACCCTCGGCGTGCTCTGCCTCGCCGACGGCGCGCGCGCGCGGCAGCTCGCCCACGACGCCTTCAGCTGGTTCTACGGAGAACTGTACCGGAGCACGCAGCCGGTGCTGGAAAAACTGTATCCGGGCTATGAACACATGCATGAAATCGGCCGCTTCCGTCACCTGCTCAAGCTCGGCGTCAACCTCGGGCTCACCGATTACGCCGGTCTGACCGTCGTCGGCAACCCCGACGAATGCATCGGCAAGCTGGCGAAATACCGGGATGCGGGCGTCACCCACATCCTCTGCGCATTCGGCGCCGGCGCGCTCGACAGCGCGGTTGCGCGCGAGTCGATGACACTGTTCGCGGAAGCGGTGATGCCGGCTTTTGCAGCCGCAACGCGGTGAACATCCTCGTCACCGGTTCGGCCTCCTGCCTCGCCCGGGTGCTGCTGCCGCGGCTGTGCGGCCTGCCCGGCGTGACGCGGGTCACCGGCGTCGATCTTCGCCGCACGGGCTTCAGCCACCCCCGGTTCCGCGCGCTGGACGCCGATTTCCGCAGTCCGGAAACCGCCGCACTGCTGCCGGCGCAGGATGCGCTGATCCACCTCGCGTACGTCGTGCTGCGCGGACGCATGGGGGAAGCCGCCATGCGCACGGTCAACGTCGACGGCAGCTTCGCACTGTTGCAGGCCGCTCAGGCCGCGGGCGTGGCGCGCATCATCCATCTCTCCAGCGCGGCGGTCTACGGCAGCGGGGTGCATCTCGACGAAACCGCGCCCTTCTCCCCCCTGCCGGCCTTCAGCTATGGCCGGCACAAGGCCGAACTGGAAACCCTGCTCGATGCGGCAGTGCCGGCCTGCGTGCGGCTGCGCCCGCACGTGATCCTCGGTCCGCAGGCCCAGCCGACGCTGCGCCAGATCCTGAGCCTGCCCTGCTATCTGCGCATCAAGGGTCCGCAGCCGGAACTGCAGTGTGTGCACGAGGAAGATGTGGCGGACGCCATCCTGGCCTGCCTGCAGTCCGCGGCGCGCGGCGCCTACAACCTTGCCGTCCCCGGCGCATGGACCCTGCGCGACGTCATGCGGCGGCGTCACGCCCTCTGCCTGCCGCTGCCGGTCGCAGCAGCGCGCGCCGCCCTGGTTGCCACACATGCGGCAACGGGCTGGGGCGGCGAGCCGGGATGGCTGGACGGTTTGCGCAACACCCTGACCCTCGACTGCAGCCGCGCAGCCAGGGAGCTCGGCTGGACTCCGCGCCACAGCGCGGCGCAGACCTTCGCGTCAACGCGCTGAAATCCGCGCGTCCGCCCGCCCGCTAGCCCAGGCGGAAGCCGTAGCTTTCGAGCACGTGCACGGTCGGCGCAAGGCGCTCGGCGATGAAGGCCCGGCGCGCAGCATTGGCCAGCGCCAGCCGGCGCCAGCGTTCGCCATGCGGCAGTCCCGCCAGCTCGTAAAACCGCGCCGGCGGCGTGTAGAACACGCGCACATACTGGCGGAACAGCAGGCGCACGGCGGGATTGAGCAGGCGCACCACGAAGGCAGGTTGCCGCTGCAGCGCGATTTCCAGCTGCAGTCGCGCCGCGGCGATGTGGCGTGCTTCGTCGACACAGTGCAGGGTGCAGATGTCGCGCACCGCCGGATTGATGCCCTCGGCCGCGCGCACATGCCGGTTGAACTTGTCCGGCACGTCCTCGGCGATCACCGTTGCCGCCCAGAACAGCACGCTGCCCGCGGGCGCATGCCGCGCCAACAGGTCGGCAATCCGCGGCGGTTGCCAGGCGTCCGCCGGCACGTCCAGTCCGCCCAGCTCGATTGCGCGCAGGAACATCAGGCTGTGCCCGGACTCCTCGCGCATCTCGTGCAGAAAGTATTCATACGCAGCCTGGTCCAGCCCGGCGCCGAGCCGCCGCGACACGCGCTGCATGAACAGGCGCTCCAGCCACAGTCCGGCGTGCATGACATTGATGAACTCGTACTGCGACAGCCGGCGCCGCACATCGGGGGCCAGCATGCCGTACTCGGGCAGGCCATGCAGCGACAACGCCGGTTCGGGCAGCCAGAACCCAGCGGTGTCCAGCCGCGACCAGTCGATGGCCGCGAGCGGGTCCCGGTAGCGGCGGCTGTTTTCGGATAGCTGGCGCAGCAGCGATTGGTCGACGTTCCGCATTTCAGGATTATATGTCGCTGCTTCCGCCGCCGTGCACCCGGACGGACAGGCGCACAGTGTTTACCCCCGCGGGGCTTTCAGCTAAGTTACGCCGCATGACAGCCCCCGCACTGCGCGTCAGCAACCTGCAGAAATCCTATGCCGGCCACACGGCGCTTGCCGGACTCGACCTCGAAGTGCGCGCCGGCGAATTCTTCGGCCTGGTCGGCGAAAACGGCGCGGGGAAGACCACGCTGATCAAGTGCGTGCTCGACTTCTGCGACATCGGCGCCGGCAGCATAGACATCTTCGGCACGCCGCACCGGCGGACCGAGGCACGCAGCCGGATCGCCTTTCTGCCAGAACGCTTCACGCCGCCCTATTACCTGTCCGGCCGCGACTTCCTGCGTTACACCGCCGAACTCCACCGCCGGCCCTATGACGAGGCGCGGGCGCGCGCCATGCTTGACACCCTCGAACTGGCCACCGGCGCGCTCGACAAGCCCGTCCGCGCCTATTCGAAGGGCATGACGCAGAAACTGGGGCTCGCGGCCTGCCTGCTCTCGGACAAGGACCTCTACATCCTGGACGAGCCGACCAGCGGGCTCGATCCGAAAGCGCGCGCGCTGCTCAAGCGCGAACTGAAGGCGCAGCATGCCGCCGGACGCACGCTGCTGATGACCACCCATGCGCTGCACGACGTCGCGGAAATGTGCGAACGGATGGCGGTGATTCATCGCGGAGAACTGCGCTTTGCCGGCACACCAGCCGATTTCATCGCGCGCCATGGCGCAAACGATCTGGAGCGTGCCTATCTCGCCTGCATTGCCGAAGACCGGGCCGCCTGAGGAATCAGTCAGCCATCCCACCGGATCGCGGCAATCTGGCACAATGCCGAGTAATTTCAGCAACTTATATCAGAAGAACCCAACGTGACCGAAGCCGGAAAACCGGAACTGCTGATCGTCGACGACGACCCCGTGATCGTGGATACGCTGAGTTATGTGCTCGGGGCAGACTATTCGGTCACCACTGCCGAGTCGCGCCAGCACGTCAAGGACCTGCTGCGCCAGCGCGACGCGCCCCCGGCGCTGGCGCTGGTTGACCTTGGCCTGCCGCCGCGCCCGCATCGCCCGGACGAGGGATTCCAGCTGATCGCCGAATTGATGGCGATCGCCCCCGCCATCAAGATCATCGTGCTGTCCGGGCAGAACGATGAAGCGAATGCCCGGCACGCGCGCACCCTCGGCGCCATCGATTTCGTCTCCAAGCCCGCCGAGCCGGCGCAGATCAAGGCATTGCTGCGCCAGGCGATGGAAGTCACCTCGGCCGAGACTGCCGATGTCTCGGGGCTGCTTGGCAACAGCCCGCCGATGCAGAAGCTGCGCGAGCAGCTGACGCAATTCGCCGACGCCCCCTTCCCTGTGCTGATCGAGGGCGAATCGGGCAGCGGCAAGGAACTGGTCGCCCAGGCCCTGCACAGGCAAAGCCGCCGCGCCGGCAAACCCTTCCTTGCGCTGAACTGCGCGGCCATTTCGCCGACCCTGGTCGAGCCGACGCTGTTCGGTTACGCCAAGGGCGCATTCACCGGCGCCGTCAGCGCGCGCTCCGGGTATTTCGAGGATGCAGTGGATTCGACGCTGTTCCTTGACGAAATCGGCGAACTGCCGCTGGAACTGCAGGCCAAGCTGCTGCGCGTGCTCGAGAACGGCGAATACCAGCGCGTCGGCGAAACGCAAAGCCGGGTGTCCAATGCCCGCATCGTTGCCGCAACCAACCGCGACCTGCGCAGCGAAATCCGCCACAACCGTTTCCGCGCCGACCTCTACCACCGGCTGTCGGTGTTCACCATCGGCGTGCCGTCCCTGCGCGAGCTCGATTCGGACAAGCTGCTGCTGCTCGACCACTTCCGCAACTTTTACGCGCGGCAGATCGGCGCGCAGCCGGTGGAGCTCGACAAGGATGCCCTGCGCATGTGGCGCGACTATCCTTTCCCCGGCAATGTGCGAGAACTGCGCAACATCGTGATCAGGCTCTGCACCAAATATGCCGGCACGCAGATCACCCCGGCCCTGCTGCAGGCGGAATTCGACCGTGAAGTGCAGGCGCCTGCCGGACTGGCCGCGCTCTCCGACGAAAGCGTGCTGCTCGATGCGGCGCGCCGCCAGATCGAGGCTGATCCGGAGTTCCGCCTGGACGAGGTGCTCAGGCGCTGGGAACGCGGCTTCATCGAAGCAGCGCTGGCAATGACCAACGGCAACCTGTCGCAAGCCGCGAAGCGGCTGGGGGTCCAGCGCACGACCCTCTACAGCCGCATGCAGTCACGCAGCGACGCGGGCGAGGACCGGTAAGCAATGTATTACGAACACTTCGGGCTCAGCCAGCCGCCGTTCAAGATCACGCCGAACACGGACTTCTTTTTCGGCGGCGGCAACCGCGGCCCGATCCTCGAGGCGCTGATCTATGCCATTACCCAGGGCGAGGGCATCGTCAAGGTCACCGGCGAGGTCGGCAGCGGCAAAACGATGTTGTGCAGCATGCTGCAGACGCGTGTTCCGGAGCATGTGGAAACGATCTACCTGGCCAACCCGAGCGTTTCCCCCGATGAAATCCTCCACGCCATCGCCTTCGAACTGCAGCTTGAGGTCGGCCGCGATGCCAGCCGCCTCGCGGTCATGCACGCCATCCAGGAACACCTGCTGCAGCGGCATGCCGAGGGCAAGCGTGTCGTCCTGTTCGTCGAGGAATCACAGGGCATGCCGATTGCCACTCTCGAGGAAATCCGCTTGCTGTCCAACCTCGAGACCAAATCCGACAAACTCTTGCAGATCGTCCTGTTCGGCCAGCCCGAACTCGACGAGAACCTGCGCCAGAACCAGATCCGCCAGTTGAAGGAGCGCATCACCCATAGTTTCAGGCTGGAGCCGCTGACGCCTCCGGAAACCCGCGAGTACCTGATGTTCAGGCTGCGCGCCGCCGGTTATCGCGGACCCGATCTGTTTTCCGAGTCGGTCATCCGTGAAATCGCGCGGATATCCGGAGGACTGACCCGGCGCATCAACCTGATTGCGGACAAGGCGCTGCTCGCAGCCTTTGCCGAAAACACCCACACCCTCCGCCAGAAACACATCGACGCGGCGGTGCGTGACAGCGAATTTGCCCAGCAGCACTACAAGCCCCGGCAATCGACGCGACCACGTTTTGCCCTGGGTCTGGCCATTCTTGCGCTGGGCATGGCTGCCGGCGCCGGGCTCTTCGCCCTGCTCGGCAACGGCCTGCCGCTGACCGGCGGCAGCAACTCACCTGTCACCGCAGCGCCAGACAATTCAATGAATTCATCAATAAAATCAAACACTTACAATGATTCCGCGGCCGTGCCGGCGGCGCCGCCGGAATCGACTGCGCCGCCCGCTTCGGCTACTGAAACAGGCAATCCGGCATTGGAAAACCAGGCACCGGCCCGCGCGTCACAATTAAGTGACGCACAACCTGCAGCCGCTGTCACCGCGGTGGCGCCAGAAACGCCCGTATCGGCCGGCAAACTGCTGCAGGAACGGCTGGATGCGACCAGCCGCTGGCTTGCCAGCGCTCCCCCCCAAACCTATACCGTCCAACTGCTGGGTACGCGTAACGAACAACAGCTGAACCAACATCTCAGAATTCTCGCGAATATCATTGAAATAAATAATGTTTTTGTGTATCGTACTATCGCAAAAGGTGAGCCTGCGTTGACCATGACTTGGGGCAGTTTTGACAGCCCCGGTGCAGCCAGACAGGCAATGGCACAATTGCCGGCACGCCTGAAGACTTACAAGCCGCTGTTGCGCACGGTCCAAGGCATCAGAACTGAAGTCGCAAGTTTTAACCCGTCCTGACCGGGCACATCCCCGCCAGGACACCAATAACCGCCCGCGAAGTCAGGGGAGAATGCAAAACATGTCCGACCGGCAGCCTGCACGCCGACCGTCCATTGCACCAAGCCACGCCAGCGCGACTGTCAACGTCAACCGCGCCCGCGTACCGGCGATGCTGGCCGGCATGGCGATCCTCCTCGGCGGATGCGTGCAGTACCAGCCCAAGCTTCCGCCGGCCTCGGGTCATATCGCCGCTCCAGCAGTCGAAAAACCCGCCGCCGCGTCAATCCCGCCGCCGGCCCGCGTGCCGACACTGGTGCCGCCGCCGGCCCCGCAGGTCAAGGCCCAGACCTACAGCGTGGTGGTCAATGAAGTGCCGGTGAAGGAACTGCTGCTGGCGCTCGCGCGCGACACCAAGCAGAACATCGATATCCATCCCGGCCTCAGCGGCCTTGTCAGCCTGAACGCGATCAACGAAACGCTGCCGGCGATCCTCGAACGCATTTCCAAGCAGGTCAACCTGCGTTACCGCACCGAGGGCAACACCATCATCGTGTCCCCTGACGTGGCCTATGTGAAGACCTACCGCGTCAATTACGTCAACATCAACCGCGACATGACTTCCAACATCGGGGTGTCGGGTGAGATCGCCACGTCAACCGGGTCGGGCGGCAGCGGCGGCGCCACCACCTCCGGCTCAACCACATCGGTGCGCTCGTCCTCAAACAACAATTTCTGGGAACAGCTGCGCCTCAATATCCTCGGCATCCTGAACTCGACGCGGTTGCAGTCGCTGACCGCCGATGCGCGCGCAGAGCGCCGCGAGCTGATCAAGCAGGATCAGGACCTGCGTGTGCGCCAGATCGAAGCCGCCAGCAAGGCCGGCCAGGGCGCTCCCAACCTGGCATCCGCGACCATCGGCAACTCCACAAACCCGCAGCAGGCCTCCCTGGTTCCTGACGACGTGGTGGTGAATGCCGTATCCGGCACCATCACGGTCAACGCCACCGACATGCAGCACCAGCTGGTGCAGAAGCACATCGACAGTGTCACCTCGGCGATCCAGCGGCAGGTCTTGATCGAGGCCACGATTGTCGAAGTCCTGCTCTCCGACGGTTTCCAGGCCGGCATCGACTGGAGCCGGCTGCCGATCAGCGGCGGACTGTCGATCACGCAGACCCTGCTCGGCGGCTTCAACAGCGCGGCCACCGGCGCCGGCGCCACGTCAGGCAATGCGATGACCATCGCCTACACCAATCCGACCACCAACCTCGGCAACATCAGCGGCACCGTGAAATTCCTGGAGGAGTTCGGCAGCTCGAAGGTGCTGTCGAGCCCGAAACTGATGGCGATGAACAACCAGACGGCCCTGCTCAAGGTGGTCGACAACCTGGTTTACTTCGAAATCAAGGCAGACACCACCACCTCGACGACGGGCCCCACGCAAACCACCTTCAACACCACGGCGAAAAGCGTTTCGGTCGGCGTGGTGATGGGCGTCACGCCGCAAATCAACGAGGACGGCCGGGTGCTGCTGAACGTGCGTCCGACGATCACCCGCCTGAACACCAGCCAGCCTTTCGTCAACGACCCGAATCCCAGCCTTTGTGACACCACCAGGACCAACTGCATCGCCAACCGGGTGCCGCAGATCCAGGTGCGCGAGATGGAATCCGTGCTGCAGGTGGTCAGCGGGCAGACCGTGATCCTCGGCGGCCTGATGCAGGACAGCAACAGCGAGTCCCGCGAGCAGATCCCCGGCGCCGATGCGCTCGGCGCCGCCGGGGACCTGCTGCGCTTCCGCAACCAGGGCGCCAGAAAAAGCGAGCTGGTGATTTTCCTGCGCCCGACCGTGGTCGCCAATCCTTCGCTGGACAGCGATGAACTGAAATTCTTCAAGCGCTTCCTGCCCCCCGCCGAGACTGCCACCGCGCCCAAGCCCGCCGCACCATGAGCCTCCTGATGAAGGCCTTGGAAAAGGCCGCCAAGGACCGGGGCGAATCCACGCCGCCGGCGCCCGCCGCCGGGCCAGCAGCAGCAACCCCGGCGCCGGGCACCACGCCCATTCCGCGCGCACCGGCCGAACCCAAAATGGAACTGGCCCTCGAGCCGCTGGCCGCAGACCAGCCGGAAGTGGAACGCAAGCCCGCACCGGCAAGCCCGGCCCGGCCGGAACCCAAAAGCAAAACTGTGGATCAGGCGCGCGCCGCAGCCGTGCTGCAGGCCTCCGCTGCCGCAACGCCCGCTCCCGCTGCCGGCGGGAGGCGAATGAAACCGGTCGTGATCTTCGGCATCCTCGCGGGGGTCGCTGTGATCGGCTTCGCGATTTACGTCTACCTGCAGATCACCAATCCCGGACTGTTCATCCGCCAGGCGCCGCCGCCTCCACGCCCGCCGCTGGCGCAAACACCTGCACCCGCGCCCGCACCGGCGGTACAGGCCCCGATCGCCACCGACAGGCTGGTCGCAGCCAAGCCCGGCGAAACCGCCGCCACAGCTGCACCGGCCGCGGAAACCGCCCCGCCCGCTCCGCGTCCCGCACCTGCCCCGGCGGTGCCGGCCAGCGCCGAAGCGCCGCGCGACAGCATCAAGGTCAGCGCCGGCACTGCGGAACCGCAACTCGATCCCCGGCTCGGCGAAGCCTACGCGGCACTGCAGTCCGGTAAGCTCGGCGCGGCACGGCAGCTGTACGGTGAAGCCGCGCGCAGCGATCCCAAAAACATCCAGGCGCTGCTTGGTGTCGCGGCGATCGCGATGCAGGAAAACAATGCGGACGAAGCCAGCCGCACGTATTTCCGCATCCTCGATCTTGAGCCGCGCAACACATACGCGCAGGCCGGTCTCGTCGCGCTGATGGGTCGGGCGGATCCAGTCGCCGCCGAAGCCAAGCTGAAGCAGCTGATCGCAAGGGAACCCCTGGCGTCGCTGCACTTCACGCTCGGCAACGTCTATGGCGACCAGTCGCGCTGGGCCGAAGCCCAGCAGTCCTACTTCCAGGCGCATCACCTTGAACCCGGCAACCCCGACTACGCCTACAACCTGGCCGTGGGCCTTGAGCATGTCGGCCAGACCAGGCTTGCAGCCAGCTTTTACCGGCGCGCGCTTGAACTGGCACAGGCCCGCGGCCGCGCAGGCTTCAACCTGAACCAGGCGCAAGACCGCATCCGCCAACTCGCCGCGCTGCCGGAATAACCGGCCGGGCAACCGCGATGTCCGAACAACGAAAGAAATTGCGCCTGGGCGAACTGCTGGTCCAGCAGGGGCTGATCACCAAGGATCAGCTGGCGATCGTGCTTGCCGAACAGCGCAACAGCAACGTGCCCATCGGTCGCCTGCTGGTCAGGCTGGGCTTCGTCACCGAAACTGCAATCCGCGACATCATGGCGCGGACCGTCGGCCAGGAATCGATCGACCTGGCCCAGGTCGTCGCCGACCCCGAAGCGCTGAGCCTGGTGCCGGAGGAGTTCGCGCGCCGCAATCACCTGCTGCCAATCGCCTTTGATCCCGCAGATCAGGTATTGACAATCGCCACGACCGAAATCTTCAACGTCGTCGCGCTCGACCAGCTGCGCGCGATGCTCGGCCCGCAGGTGGAACTGAAGACCCAGCTCGCCGCGGAAGCCCAACTCGGCGACTACATCGACCAGTTCTACGGCCATGAACTCTCGGTCGACGGCATCCTGACCGAGATCGAAACCGGCGAGATCGATTACGACAGCCTGCAGGCCGGCGGCGATGAATACACGCAGCCGATGGTGCGGCTGGTCAACGCCATCCTGGTCGATGCCGTGAAGCGCGGCGCATCCGACATCCATTTCGAGCCGGAATACGCCTTCCTGCGCATCCGCTACCGCATCGACGGCGTGCTGGAGACCGTACGCAGCCTGCACAAGACCTACATGCCCGGCATCACGGTCCGCCTGAAGGTGGTCAGCGAAATGAACATTGCCGAAACACGCGCACCACAGGACGGGCGGCTGTCGCTGACGCTGAACGGACGCCCGGTGGATTTCCGCGTATCCACGCAGCCGACGATCTACGGCGAGAACATCGTGCTGCGCGTGCTCGACCGCGAGAAATCCATCGTCAACCTCGACCGCATGAACCTGTCGAAGGAAACGATGGGCAAGCTCGACGTCATGCTGTCGCGCCCCGAGGGCATCCTGGTGGTGACCGGCCCCACCGGCAGCGGCAAGACCACCACGCTGTATTCCCTGCTCGCCCAGGTCAATGACGAGACCGTCAACATCATGACGCTGGAAGACCCGGTGGAATATCCGCTGACGCTGATGCGCCAGACCTCGGTCAACGAAGTGGCGCGCATGGATTTCGCCAACGGCATCCGCTCGATCATGCGCCAGGACCCGGACATCATCCTGGTCGGCGAGGTGCGCGACAAGGAAACCGCGGAAATGGCCTTCCGCGCCGCCATGACCGGCCACCAGGTGTTCACCACGCTGCACACAAATTCCGCGCTGGGCGCATTCCCGCGCCTGCTGGACATCGGCATCCAGCCCGACATCATGGCCGGCAACATCATCGGCATCATTGCCCAGCGCCTGGTGCGCATGCTGTGCACGCACTGCAAGGAAGCCTACGCGCCCTCGCAGGACGAGCGGGCGCTGCTCGGACCGGCGGCGGATTCAGTGTCCTTCCTGTACCGGCCGGTGGGATGCAAAAGCTGCGGCAACAAGGGTTACCGCGGACGCACCCCCATCATGGAACTGCTGGTCATGGACGGCGATCTTGACGAACTTGTCGCCCGCCGCGCCACCGCAAAGGAACTGCGGGCTGAGGCCGTGCTGAAAGGCTTTCGCTCACTGGCCGAAGAGGGCATCACGCGCGCGCTGGACGGCATCACCAGCCTTGCCGAAGTGGCACGCACCGTTGACCTGACCGGCCGCCTGCGGCAATGAAACACACCCCCGCACCCCGCTGACCATGCCTTCCTTCGAATACAAGGCCATCGACAAAACCGGCCAGCCGGCGCGCGGGGGTCTCGACGCAGTCAACGAAGTCGACCTTGAACTGCGGCTCCGCCGCATGGGCCTCGACCTGATCACCTGCAAGCAGGTGGACCGGCGTTCCAGGTCGATCGGCGCCGGCGGCACCATCACCCGACAGGACCTGATCAACTTCTGCTTCGACATGGAGCAGATGGTGCGTTCCGGGATACCGATCCTCGACGGCCTGCGCGACATGCGCGACACCATCGACTCGCCCCGCTTCCGCGAAGTGCTGACAGTGATGACCGAGGACATGGAGGCCGGCAACGTGCTCTCCCAGTGCATGTCCACGCATCCGGACGTGTTCGACCGCGTGTTCGTCAGCCTGATCCGCGCCGGCGAGCAGTCCGGACAGTTGCCGGAGGTGTTCCAGAACCTCGCTGAAACCATACGCTGGCAGGATGAACTGCTCTCGCAGACGCGGCGCCTGCTGATGTACCCCGCATTCACCCTGGTCGTCGTGCTCGGCGTGATGGCGGCACTGCTGATATTCCTGGTGCCGCAGATTGCCCAGCTGTTCAAATCCATGGCAATGACGCTGCCGACGCAGACCAAGGTGCTGCTCGCGATTTCGGGATTTGCGCGGGATTACTGGCTGCCCATCCTGCTGCTTCCGACAATTGCCGTGGTGACCACCGTCATCGTGGTGCGGCGCTCGAGCAAGGCCGCCTACCTCTGGGATCACGCCAAGCTGCAGATCCCCGTGGTCGGCCCGATTATCCAGAAAATCATCATGTCCCGGTTCACCAACACCTTCGGCCTGATGTACCGGTCCGGCATCACGGTGCTTGATGCCATCCGCATCAGCGAGGATGTCGTCGGCAACCGGGTGGTCGCGGATGGCCTGAACCGCGCGGTCCAGCAGGTCGCATCCGGCGAGGGCCTCACCGACACCTTCCACAACCTCGGCCTGTTCCCGCCGCTGGTGATCCGCATGCTGCGGGTTGGCGAAAGCACCGGCGCCCTCGACACCGCACTGGCCAATGTGACCTACTTCTACAACCGCGACGTCAAGGATGCGGTGGATAAGGGCATGAAAATGCTCGGACCCGCCCTGACCCTGGTTCTGGGCGGCATGATCGCGTTTGTGATCTGGGCAGTGCTCGGCCCCGTCTATGATATTCTCGGCAAGATGAAATTCTAGGCGCGCGCCCCGCCTCAAGACCGAGACATTTCCCGACCATGGCCGCCAAGCTTCTCGTCTACATCTCCGCAGCCGGCATTGTCGCAACACGTGCCGGCGGCAGCCGTATCGGCGAACTCCAGCGCTTTGACGCAGACGAATCGGGTATCGCCGCGTTCGGGCAATTAGCGGCCGCCCACAAGTCAGCGCCGGCGTTCCTGCTGGTGGACGCGATCGAGGAAGATTACCGCTTCGAGACCCTGCCCCATGCCTCGGGCTCGGACCGTGACCAGATGGTCGAACGCAAGCTGCGGCAGCACTACCGCAGTTCCCCCTTCAGCTCTGCGCAACTCGTCGGACGTGACAGCACCAAACGCCGCGACGACCGTTTCCTCTTCAGCGCACTGACCAATCCCGACCTGGTGACGCCATGGCTGGATGTGCTGACCACCGGCGGGCATCCGGTGGGCGGCGTATTCCTGCTGCCGCTGGTAATGCCCCAGCTGGTCACGGCCCTGGAACCGAAGACGTCCAATCTCCTGGCGGTTTCGGCGCTGGACACCGGCATCCGTCTAGCGTTCTTCCGGGAAGGGGGCTTCCGGCTGAGCCGTCTCAGCCGCGCCGACACGGTTACCCACGGCCTGCCCAGGGCGATATTCGACGAGATCAGCAACACCCGCCTGTACCTGCATGCCCTGCGCGCAGCCACGCTGGACGAACCTGTGACAGTCCTGCTGCTGGATCATGCCGACGCGCTGGAGCCCACCGCGCAGCTGATTCTTTCCGAGAGCCCCGGACTGGCCTGCAGGCGCATCGGCAGCGCGGAGCTTGCCCAGCGCCTGAAGCTGCCGGCCGAACAGGTTGCCCGCTCGCCTGAATGCCTGTTCCTGCAGTTGCTGGCATCCAAACTGCCTGAAGGCAATCTTGCGGCACCCGCGGTGACAGCCGGTTACCGTCGCCTGCGCCTGAAACAGCAGGTGTATGCCGCAAGCGCCGCCGTCGGCATACTCGGAATCTGCTGGACAGGTTACAACCTCGGCCAGCAGTACTCGATTGACGGCGAACGCGAAGACGTCATGCGGCAGACGGCAAGGGTCAATGCCGAATATGAGGCGGCAACACGGCAGTTCCCTTCGGCGCCAACCTCGGCGGCCAATCTCAAACTCACCACCGAGCTCGCGGAAAAACTCAAATCCGCCGGGAAAACACCCATACCATTCTATGCCCTGCTGTCGCGTGCGCTGGCGCCCGACCCCGACCTGGCACCGGTGGAAGTGACCTGGCAGTATTCCCCCAATGAAATTTCCGGGACTGACCGCGGCACCCAGGCTCCGCCCGGACAATATGCCGCGGCGACCACGCCGCCTCCCGCTCCGGTTCCCGGCCTCAGCACGCGCAAACAAAGCGGCCTGATCGTCGGGGAACTGCGCAATTTCCGCGGCGATTTCCGGAATGCGATCAACCGCATCAATCAACTGGCCGAACGCCTGCGCGCGGATCCCGCAGTCGAGCAGGTGCGTGTCACCCAGCTGCCGCTCAACGTCAATCCCGGACTGGCGCTCTCGGGCAGCACGTCCGACACGCCTGCGCAGGGCGGTTCGACCGAGTTCCGCCTGATCGTCGTCCTCAAACCGGCATCATGAACAGCGAAGAACTCAAGGCCCTGCGCCTCCCGCTTGCGGTGCTGCTGACCGTCATCGCCGCTGTTGCCGGCGCCGTGTATTACACCGACACCCTCGTCAAGCAGTCTGCTGCCGCCCTCGCGCGGCAAAAGGGCGACTTCCAGAACGCACAGTCACGGATGCGCCAGTCCGGTGACGAAAAAACCACCATCGTCCAGTATGTCGACAAGTACCGTGAGCTGGAGAAAACCGGCTTCGCCGGCGAGGAACAGCGCATCAACTGGCTGGACGCGCTGCGCAACGCAAACAACAAGGCGGAACTCTTCGGTGTCAGCTACCAGATCGGCATCCAGCGCGCCTATCCCTACGCCGCCGAATTTGCGCCCGGGACCATCTCCCTGCAGGAATCGGTGATGACCCTCAACATGCGGCTGCTGCACGAAGGCGACCTGCAGCGTTTCCTCGATGCGCTTCAGGCCCAGCAGGTGGGCCTGTTCCATGTCAACCAGTGCAGCCTGCTGCGCACCGACCGCAACGAAACATTGCGCAACCAGTCCTACATCACCGCCAATTGCGATCTGGCCTGGATCACGGCAAGACCAGGTACGACGGCAGGGGCCAAACGATGAACAAAAATCTCGCCTGGATCATCGTATTGCTGATAGTGCAGACAGCTCCCGCCAGCGCGGCGGAAAGCTTCGGGCGCCTTTTTTTCACGCCTGAACAACGCTCCCAGCTGGACACCCTCCGCATCAAGAAGGTGGTTGCAACCCAGGTCAAGGACGAACCCCCACCCGAGGTGGTTTCCTACAACGGTATTGTCCGGCGCGCAGACGGGAAAACCACCGTCTGGGTCAACAGCAAGCCGCTGTCCGAAAAAGAAATCCGTGACGCCACATCCCTGGTCGGCAGGGTGGAACGGGACGGAAGGATCCTGGTGCAGGGAGCCCAGGGTGGAAATTCGAACGCACTGCGCCTGAAAGTCGGACAAAGTGCTGAATTGCTGTCAGGGCAGGTCGCCGAACCATTCAAGGCGCGGGCCATCAAGCCGGCACAGGCGACAACGCCTGCCCCGAAAAGCCCGCCCGAATCCACGGCAACGGCCAAGCCCGGCGAAACGTCCACACCCGGCTCCGAACCATCACCGATAAATCAGGCACCCAGATAAATACGGCCTCAGGCGATGGAAACACGCGCTCCGGTCATGCCCTGTCGTTCGCCAGCAAGCCGGCAACGCGGCGCAGCTTTTCTGGCGCTGATCCTGATGGTCGGCATCGCGGTCGCGGCGATGATCCTGACCGGCGCCAAGTCCGTCAACAACAAGCTGGCCGCAGCGGAAACCACCGCCAAAGCCCTTGCCACCGCGCGTGATGCGCTGATCGCCTTTGCGGTCAGCGTGCCCGATACCGCGCGACTGGGGGATTTGCCCTGCCCGGCCACGGATTATTCGACCGGGATTGCCGCGTCGACCTGCAGTACCGCCGTCTCGCGTCTTGGTTACCTCCCTTGGAACACTTTGGGGCTACCCGATCTTCGTGATGGAACCGGGGCCCCCCTGCTATATGCTGTTTCCAACGTTTTCAAAAACAGTCCCCGTGTTTCTTCATCGCTGTCAAATGCACTGAATTCCGATCAGCCTGGAGAATTTACCGTAAACAGCGAAAACGCCATTGCCGTCGTCTTCTCACCTGGCGCACCGATCGGCAGCCAGGATCGCAATGCCGGCACCTTCAGCGTCGCCAACTTCCTGGAACTGGAAAATGCCGACGGCGACAGCGTATTCGAAAACACGGCCGAGTCCGGCACGATCAACGACCGTCTGCTGTGGATTACGCCTCGCGCCTTTTTCCCGCCCATCGAGATGCGCGCCATGCGGGTGGCGCAGGAGCGCCTGCTGCACTACTTTACGGTGACCGGACGTTTCCCGATGTCGAATCGCTACATGAACGATATTTACTGCTGGACTTACGGGGGACGCCTGCCCTACCCCTACGGGGGCAACAACTGCCTCCAGGCCGGCGGCGGCGCCAGCGATGATCAGTGGACCATGGCCTGGCCCGCCTGGTTTTTCGCCAATTATTGGGATTATGTCATCCACTACGCCGTAGCCCCTCCCTGCTCCCAGGTCGGCTCGGTCAATTGCAACGGCAGCGGCAGCTTCCTGACGCTGAATGGTACTGACAACTATCGTGTGCTGCTGATCCGCCAGGGGATACCCAACGGCCAGTCACGGCCATGCACGCTGGTCAGCCAGTGTCTTGACGACGCCGAGAACCGCGACAGCGACCGCGACTACATCACGCCCGTTGCCGGCAACGACAAACTCACGGTAGTCTCGCCCTGACCATGCGCAACATACAAACGGGTTTTTCGTTCATCGAACTGGCAGTGGCCATGTTCATCATGACGCTGATCCTTGGCAGCATCCTGGTCCCTCTGGCAGCCCAGGTGGAGCAGCGACAGAACTCGGAAACCCAGCGACTGCTTGAAGAGGCGCGTGACGCCCTGCTGGGACACGCGATTGCCCATGGCTACCTGCCCTGTCCGGATACCGACGGTGACGGCTCGGAAAACATCAGCGGCAGCAACTGCGCGACCATTTCCAGCAACATCGCCCACGGCACCCTGCCCTGGCAGACGCTGGGCCTGGCCGCTTCGGATGCCTGGGGCAACCGCATACGCTATGCAATCCGCGAGGAATACGGACGGCGCACGCTGTTCTCGCTCACTTCGCCCGGTCCGTCGGTAACCTATCCACGCGTTTGCGAAACCTCCGCCTGCACTTCGGTCCTGACCACCTCCGCCGTGGCGGTTTTGGTTTCCCATGGCAGGAACGGTTATGGCGCCACCAGCAGCACCGGTTCCGCCTTGGTCAATCCGACCAGCAACAACGAACTGGAAAACACGGACGCGGATCGCGATTTTGTCAGCCGGACAAGTTCTGCCGCAGGAGCATCCGCCGGCGAATTCGACGACGTCGTGCTCTGGTTGCCGCTCTACACCCTGTTCAACAAAATGGTGGCGGCGGGGAAACTGCCCTAACCCCGGCGGCTCAACTCGAAGCACACCCTCCCCGCGGCATTGTCGGCCAGCGCCAGCGCATAGCCTGACTGCGCGGCAAATCCGGCTGCCTGGTACAGACCCACGCCCAGCCCGCTGTCCGACGGCACCGGCCCCCGGAACAGTTCTGCCGCCACCGCTGGCGGCAAGGGCTGCCCGTCATCACAGACGCGCAGGCAGGGCCCCGGGAGCAGTATCACGCGAACCTGCCGTGCGTTCCCCTGCACCACCTTGTACAGCGCGTTTTCGATCAGGGTGTCGCAGGTGCTGTCGAACAGCTCCGACGGCAGCCGCATGCCGGCCGGAACGCCCGGTGATTCAAAGGACACAGCGCGCCCCGCATACCGGGCCTGCAGGCCCCGCCACCAGATGGCGGCATCAACATCGTCACCCCGCGATGCTGCCGGAGACTTCAGCTTTTCGATCGTCGCACTGAGCCGCTGCGTGATGTGGGGCAACTGGCGCTGGACCAGCGCGCGGAATGCCGCCTCGTCGGCTCCGCGCATCTCCGCGGCCGCGCAGATCGAGCGCAGCGACTGCAGCAGGTTCTTCACATCATGCGTCAGCCGGGCGCCGGTTTCATAGATCGCCTGGGTGTATGCCGACTGCCGGCGTTGCTGTTCCCGTCGCAGCGCTTCGTAAAAATGGCCCACCATCTGCAGCAGCAGCTTCTGGTGCAGCAGGATCGCCGGGGACAGGGGCCTGGCCGCATACATTTTCAGGTGCAGCACCCCGGCATCATGCTCTTCGGCAATCCCGCTTTGCTCGCCAACCTCGCCTGATGAAGTGGCGGTGATCCAGGCGTACCCCTTGATCCACGGCAGGTCGAGCATGTCGATCAGGGCCTCACGCAGGAAATATTCGGGCCGGGTTTCGGTTTCGGCCAGGCTGGCCAGCCGCCGCATGCGCTGCTCGAAAGGCAGGCCAAGGCCCAGCAGGTAGCGCGACAGCAGGGTGCCGATGCCGCTGAATCCCGCACGCGGATTCCACAGCCACGACAGCCCCAGCATCAGGAACGCGATCACCATCAGCGCCTGGGTCACGCCCAGCAGGTAATCGCCGTGCAAGACCTGATGATGATGGATCACAAAACTGCCCAGCGCCAGCACCACCACAAGCAGGAACAGCACCAGGGTATAGAAGAGGTCGATGATGACCGGCGCGCTGCGCAGACGGTCTCCACCGGGTATGAACAATATGATCACCGGCAGTACCGGCATGCCGTAGCGCACAAAGGCCGACACCTGATGGGCAACCAGGCTGTCAACAAACAGTTGCGGCAGCACCCACATCAGCAGCATCGCCACGAGGTACACCGCAGCGAGGATGGCGGCCGTACGTTCACCCCGCGCAACCGTGCCCGGCACCCCGCCGCCGATCAGGCCGAACAGCATGGCGATCCACCCGGCGATCAGCCACCAGTTGCTGGAAAAGGCGAAAACGGTTCCCAGGGCCAGCACCAGCAGGGCATGACGGGCAGGTATCCGGCGTTCGCCGCGCCAGACGGGCTGCCAGATCAGGAACAGGCCGAAATGCGCCATCAGCAGGCCGCGCGCCCACCACTCGCCGGTCCCCCAGGCAATGGCGCCGTGCAGGGTCAGCAGCGCGGCCGCCAGCAGGATGTTCTGGTGCCGCGAAGACGCAGTCGACACCACACGCAGCGGAACATCCTGTTCTTCCTCCGCGGCAGGAACTGAAGGATCGTTCGCCATCGTGATTGGCTATACTCCGGGTTCGTTTGACACTCGGTCACTGCCTTGCACATCACCACCATCGGCAAATTCACCGCGCTGGAATCCCTGCGCACGCGGGTGCCCGCAACCGCCCTGCTGACACTGGCGCTGCTGCTCTGCGCCAGCCTGTTCATCCGCGAACTCGCCGTCACCGAGGCCACCCGCTTCCAGACCGCCTTCTATGCCGCATCCGCACGGCTGTGCGCGGTATTCCTCGCCGGCGTCTACGTACTCGCCAGCATGACCCGTGAATTCAACGACAAGGGGCTGGAAGTGATTCTCGCCCTCGATGTGCCCCGTCACCATTATATCTGTGGAAAGCTCGCCGGCTTCATCGCTGTCGCCCTGATGATTGCCCTGATCGTTTCGCTGCCGCTGTGGCTACTGGCACCGCTTGCGGCGACCCTGATGTGGACGGCATCGCTCGCGGTCGAACTGGCGCTGGTGGTCGCGCTGGCGCTGTTCTGCGTCATCACCTTCAGCCAGATGCTGCCGGCAGCAGGATTCGTTGCCGCGTTCTATCTGCTGGCGAGAAGCATCACTTCGATGCGCCTGATGAGCACCCACCCCGTTGCCGGACAGGATTCGCTGTCCCATCAGTTGAGCGCCCGGATGGTCGATGGCCTGGCCCATGTGCTGCCTGCACTGGATCGCTGGACCGCCACCGCCTGGCTGGTCGATGCCGCCCCCGAACCTGTGCTGCTGCTGGGGCTGTTCGCGCAAGGCTGCGCATACCTGGCGCTGCTGTTTGCCGCGACACTCTTTGATTTCCATCGCCGGGGGCTGTGATGGCCACCCCGTTCCGCTCCGGCGAGGAGCGCAGCCTGCGCGCCGTGCCGCCGGCAGTACCGTTCTGGCTGGCCTGCCTGCTGGCGCTGCAAATCGCCTGGCACAGCCTGCAGGCGCCGCCGGTGGCCCATGCCGATGCGCTGCCGCCGGCACCGCAGGCCGGCGTGCTGCGGACGGCCAGCCTCGGCGAACCAATCGCCGCCGCACAATTGCTCCTGCTGCATCTGCAGGCCTTCGACAACCAGCCCGGCATCAGCCTGCCGTTCAGCGCCCTCGATTACCGGCGGGTCGCGGACTGGCTGGCGGTCGCCCTGCAGCTCGATCCGCGCAGCGGCTACCCGCTGATGATGGCTTCCCAGCTCTACGGCCAGGTGCCTGATCCGGCGCGGCAGCGCGCGATGTGCGAGTTCGTGCATGCCCGCTTTCTGGAGGCTCCGGATGCCCGCTGGCGATGGCTGGCACACTGCGCGATCATGGCCAAGCACCGGCTGCAGGATCGCGGGCTGGCGCTGCGGTACGCCACCGACATCACCCTGCACGCCGGGTCGGCTTCATCATGGGCCCGCCAGATGCGCATTTTCATCCTTGAGGACATGGG
>VFQT010000856.1_pt1 | contig 40900 bp, 63 predicted proteins | sample 3512381 | NCBI WGS metagenome assembly VFQT01 (sample SAMN10412376, study PRJNA504923) | tailings metagenome | isolation source: Relicate 2 Philex TSF3 active mining site | place: Philippines: Tuba, Benguet | collected 2017-08-29 | reverse complement strand
CGTATGAAGGAAGATGAATATCTTGCAAAGAGGTTTGGTGAATTAAAACTTTTTTATCATAAAATACCCTTATACTCCCCACTCTTTAAGAGCAAGAAGGAGGTGTACCTATGAGCAAACTAGATATAGCTCAAATGAGCGACGAACAATTACAAGCCGAACTCGAGAAGATTGCCCACATCGACAGCCTAATTACTCCTTACAAGGAATATGAAGGTCCCGACCAAGTGGTGTTTGCTCACGAGATGAAATCAAAAGTTGGAGTAGATACAGCCAAGAAGTTTCACACAACCCTTAACCGATTAAATGAAACCATCGACGGCTTTAAGTCGGGGGACTTAATAACCGTCTCAGGAATTTCAGGCAATGGTAAAACAGAACTGCTTGTTTCTTTTACCAAAGACTTTATGGACCGGAATTATATACCATTTTGGGTATCCTTTGAAGTGTCGCCCCGTGACTTTATGGGAAGATTTGGTGACTACTCCTTAAACTTTGTAATGCCTCAAAGAAACAAACCTAACGACCTTAATTGGTTGTTCGACAGAATTAAGGAAGCCAAGGCTAAATATGATGCCAACATTGTCATCATCGACCATCTACACTTTTTAGTTAACTTTGACCAAATGAAAGGCGGAAACGATAGTTTGATATTCGGGTCAGTCATTAGAAAGATTAAATCCCTAGCCCTTGAATTAGACATAACAGTTTTCTTAATAGCCCACGTAAAAAAAGTGGCTAGTGATGAGTGCCCGGATCTTGCTGACTTAAGAGATAGTTCTTTTACCTATCAGGAAGCAGATACCGTTTTGTTTATCCATAGAACTGACAAAGATAATGAGATAAATATGACCAAGAGATATTCCAATGCAGTAATTAGAGTTGCCAAGAATAGATGGAAGGGTGCATTAGGGCTAATTCCGGTCCAATATGACACCTTAGAAAGGAGATTTTATGAAAGACGATAGTAATGTCGGTTTTGTACTTGAGACCCTTCAGGGACCAAAATACGAGCTAGAAATACATCTTTTATGGGAGCAATGTTTTCGCATTTATAAAAGGATGATGGAGAAGTTCGGCGAGGAGTTAGATCCCAAAATAGTAGCAAGACAAGAAGAGATGCTTCGAGACTTGCAAAGATACTATCTTGATAAAAAATGAACTCAGGGGTAGAATTACAAATGAAGGAAGGAACACAGGTACTGGGCAGGAACCTTTCATAACCTTCCTTCACCTGAAATTATGCAACCAAAAGAAAGAATTGATAGTTTCATAGGATTTTTACCTGACATCCTTGAGGAAATATACAACAACCCCAAGTATGAAAAGTACAGAAACATAGCCCAAAACAATGCATATTGGATAGGCTACACAACTGCTAAGAAAGAGTTAAGAAATAAACTCTACGAGAAGGAAGGAATTGAAATACCAAAAGAGAAAGAGTTATACTTACCAAATGAGAATATGGAAATAAACTATAATCTCTTTGACAGACTATGAATAAACCTAAACTTGTAAGCCGAGATGAATTTGTGAAGTTAGTTGAAACTAAGTTGTTTAACATCAAACAAATTCTAACTAACCCAAACGTTTCTTTAATGGGAAGAGAGTTTGCAGTTAAGGACGCTAGGGATAGCATTATAGCTGAGTATGATATTCACACAGGTTTTGCCTCAACTTCTGTTGAAGATGTTGAAGAAATGATACCTGAGGACTTGCTTTTCACTCAAGGTAGAAGAGCACCTAAGAAAAAAAAGTAAGAAATTAAATTACAATTAGGAAGGAAATTATGAAAGCAATCGAAACAGATTTAATAATTCAAAGGTTCTCATCACGAGTCGATAGATCTTTGGCTATAAGTGGTGTCACACCTGAGCTATCAGCTGAGGAAAAAGTAGCTTTTATTGAAATGCAAAACATACCTTTAAGAGCAATCTTTTATCCGCTTGGAACCAAGGATATCCCAACTGTTAAAGTGGAGAAAGACTTGGAGCAAAGAACCCCATCACAAAGGCTTAGAAATGTAATGTACAGGTGCTGGGAAAAAGAAAAAGATATTGAGTTTGAAGAGTATTACAGACAACAAATGGAAAGGCTTATAGACCTCTATAAGAGTAAGTTAGATGACTAATATCATAACTGTTGCAGACATTCAGTACATAATTGATAACCCGGGTCTTAAGGTTGAGAAAGAAACTTTTTTCTTATCTCTTGAAAAGTTAAGTTTCAAAAAGAAATTTCTATCTTTTTTCAAGGTTTGGACTTTTCATATCTTTACCTCCGATGAGATAAGGTTTCAGTACAAAAATTTCCCGGCAGATAAGGTATTTATTGCCAATCTTAATAGAGACTTTGTCAAAGAGACCCCAGCCGGAAAAGAAAGTTTTGTTGTAGGTTTGAATTTTTATACAGAAATTTTTAAGATTAGTGATTTTGATTTGAAAGGAGGTACGCCTATGAAGTTGTAATTGTGCTTTGTTCTCACTCCCCAAAATATGCAGTAAACCTGCTAAGTAAAAAGTTGAAAACTTGCTAAAAAGGATGCAAGTATAAAACAAAAATTATATGACTAATTTAGAAGTTAAATTTAGACCGTTTAGTACAAACCCAAGTGACAAGTTTGAGTTTTATGAGGACTTGAACAGAAATCCAAACGAAAGACAGATAAATATTTTAATTGATTCAATGAAAACATTGGACCTGCAAAGGTTTAAACCTATTATGGTTTTTAACAATAAAATCATTGATGGACAACACAGGTACCTTGCTAGAGAAAGAATGCAGATTGGTACCTATTACTTACCGCTTGATGCTTTGACCAACGATGAAGTCTTTAAAGCGATACATTTACTAAATTCAAATGCAAAGAATTGGACAAGTAATGATTACATCAATCTTTATGCCAACCTATCAGAAGAAAGATTTGAGTTTAGAGACTACGAGCTTTTAAGAAGGATTGTTAAAGATTACGGTATTTCACCATCTATTGCAGTTTACTTCTTATCAGGTTTCACCACCTATAAGAGTGCGATCAATGGAGATTTCAAGGACGGACTCTTTAGAGTTTTACAGCAAAGAGATTTCCAAGCGTTAGGCTTTGATGGTAAACCTTTACCTGTAGAAATTGCAGAGGAACTCTTTGAGGAAGCAAGGGAGAAAATAGTTAATACAGCTTTTGACTTTATTGAGAAATACGTTGAAGTTAGAAACGACATTGTTGATTTCTACCCTAAAAACCAAAAGACAAGGTTTGTTAAAAGCCCTAACTTTATCTTTGCGTTCTGTCACCTTGCAGGACTTGAAGATTACAATCACGATAGTTTCTTAGTTGCTCTTAAGAATGATGTGACTAAAGAAACTCCGGTTCTAACCCACTGCGATAGCGTCTCCAAGTATTTTGAGCAGTTAGCCAAAATCTATAACACTAGAGCGAAAGTTAAGATTGATGAGGTTTACAAGCCAAAACATTCTGACTTAGAACTTGAAGCACACGATGAAGAGTAAGTTATAATTACTTGATCGTGTAAACGGTTTGCAGATTAAGGCAGGTTTCGTTCAGGTCTCCTGCCTTTTTCTGTATTATTTATTTATTTGAAAGGAAGCTATGAGATACATAGACAAGTTACAAGAAACAATCAAAGAAGTAGAAATCAAATTTTCCCAACCAACACAGAAATATACCAATCCACAGGAATTTAAGTTAGATAAGGTAGTTCCTTTATCAGACCTAACAGCCGCTTTAATTTTTAACAGAGGATCTAATACCAAAACATTACTTTTTGCGTTTCATAATGGAAGCACTGAAGGTAAGTGGCAATACTTCTTTGTTAGAGAAAGCCACGTCTTAGGTTTAAGCAGATTAAAAGATGCGTATGATTTAGTTGAAAATCATAACTTTTCAAAAGCATATTACGCTGAGAAAAAAGATAAAGCTAATACTTACGAAGCAACTGAAAAAGTTGAGATCGATATAGATAACCTACCCTTCTAAGGTACAATACAACTAATTCTTTTGTCTAATATCCCATCTAAAATTAATTAGTTCTTAAACTTTTTACTTTAAAACCATAGGTGGGATTGATAAGATATATATGCCATCTTAGTATTTAGTTTTGCCAAACAATTTACCAGGATGGCGTTAATTACTTTTTTTTGATTGCGTCTCTTAAAGTTAAACCAACAAGTCCAGTAACTATTAGTTCAATAGTTGTGAATAGTTTCTCATCAATATAACCTTGTGTGTATAAAACAGAAATGATTACTGCAAATGAAGCAATAATTTTTGTCTTTTGACCATCAAGCATTGAGAAATCAAATACTGCTTCTTTCAAAGCATCTTTTGGTTTCTCTACTACAGTTGGTTCTTTAACTTCCTCTTTGATAACTTCTTTTACCTCTTCCTTAACCTTTTCAATAGGTTTAGATAGTTCAGGTTTAACTTCTTTGTTTAATGATTTTACCCATTCAACTTGTTCTCCAAATGGGTCAATGTATCCTGCATAACCATTACCTCTATCTCTTGGTATTGGGAATACACCAAAATGTAAATGAGGGCCAGTAGAATTTCCTGTATTTCCTGAAAAACCTACAAAATCTCCAGCTTTAACTTTATCTCCAACTTTTAATGAGAAATCTTTTAAATGTCCATATAAAACACCACAAGTATCATTTTCAATCTTTACATAAATACCATATCCTTTTACATCATTAGCAGTTTCAGTAACTTTTCCATTGATGCAGGATAGTAGTTTAGTGCCTGTAGGTGTAGGAATATCAATTCCATTATGTCCTTTCATCCCAAATGGAGCGTACCAACTTGGGTTTTCTCCAAAGTATTGGGAATAACCTAATTCTTTACCTTCATAAAGACCAGCTTGTAGTTTTATCTTAGACATAAGATATAAATACTAAATTTTTATTATTTGTAAAAGTGGTTAAATGCAAATTGGATAGCCATAGCAAGGCCAATACCTATAAAGATATATTTTTGTAGTCCTTCTATCTTCTTTTCAATGCTAGGTAGTTTATGTTTGACAACATCATCCAAGTTTTCCTTGATGTTTTCTACCTTTTCTTCAAGTTTTGCCATTCTTTCAGCCATCTTCATCTTAAAAAATTAAACAAGAATGCTCCACCTTTCTCACCTTTGTATTTAATAAATGCAACTGTTCTGTACTCAGGTTCATTTGAGGCACTATCAGCATCAGTTGTAGCAGTTGAATAGGAAGTACTTACTGTGTCTGTTGTAATGTTGTGGTAAACAGGCCCACCTCTAAGAGAGTCAATAAAGGTATAAGTTGTTGATGAACCTCTATCAATAGAAGCTGTATGTGAAACTGTAGTTGTTCCATGATCATGGCTTCCTGTGTGAGTATGTGAGTTGTTAGTATGTGTGTGAGTATTAGAACCACCTGTATTACCAATATGACCTACTGTGTTAGTAATTTTTAAATGGTAGTTTTCCATTGTTGTAACTACTTCAAAGTTAGAAGGTACATTTGCAGTTGATCCTAACCACATTCCAATAATTCCAACTGGTGTATAAACACTACTACTTCTATTTTGTATAGCAATAAGTTTTTTGTAATTTGGTTCTACAGTTTCTGATGTAGTTACACTTGGGTCACCGGCAGTTAAAGTATCTGAAACAGCAGTTAAATTACCTGAGTGTGTGTGACTTCCAGCAAATTCATTAGTTACACTTGGGTCTGAATCTCTTAATTGTGAATTAACTGTTCCTGATGAAAATGAGTGTGTGTGAGTATTAACTGTGTGGGTATGTACTATTTCGTGAACATTTGTTAATGAGCCACCTGTTGTACCAGCATCAGCACCAGCAGAAGCACCTAATAAATATCTATCAGTAAGATTAGGTGTTGAGTTATTACCATCACATTGATAGTACCCATTATATTTTCCACTATTATTTGAAAATCCTGTGTCATCAGATAAACCTAAACATAAGTTTGGTAATCCCCCTGCAACAGATGTAGGAGTTATATAAATTACTTTATAAAAAGGAGGGTTGTTTGAAATTGAAGAATAAGTTGCAGAAACTGATGTTAAATCCCCACCACTTGATGCTCCTGTAGTACCACCTGTGTGAGTGTGGTTTAAACCTGCTGTATTTTCACTATTAGTCTGTGTTCCAGCAGTACCTCCAAAAGCCCCACCTACTGTAAAAGTGTGTGTATGTGAAGTTAAAGTGTGAGAGTGATTTGCTGTTGCATTGTGAGAATGAGTAGTGCTTCCTCCAGTAGTATTAGGAGTTGCATCTCCTTTAGGGAATCTGTCATCTAAATCAGTAACTCTACTCCAACCTGCTGGGATTGAAGCATTAGTTCCAGTCCAAATGAATATTACTCCATTAGGAATAGCCATAAACTACTCCTTTGTGTGGTATTCAACCACTTCACCTAATACCCAGAATGGTTTATCAATTATTGTTTTAGCTCTTTCTAAAGCTGATTCATAATTTGTATCAATTAATCTTAAAATTACCTTATCTAAAAGGTTTCCAAACTCATCTTTTCTATCGTATCCAACTATATGAAACACTAAATATGTCATAAGTTATCTCCAACTGTAAATCCAAAATATGATCCTGAGGCTTCCTGTATAAATCCAAAGACGTCAGCTTTGTTAGCACCTGTTGCTAAAGTAGGAGCAACTCCATTTGACCATCTAATTCCTGAGAACCAAGTAACAGTTCTACTACCAACTCCGTCTTGCTCTAAGGCTATGATAAATACATCACCATTAGAAACATTTGCTAAATCTAAAGTTCTGTTTCCACCTAAGGTAACTCTGTGTTTTTTATAAACTGATAAGTCAAATGTAACTGTTGCACCATCGGTTGCGGTGTTCCAATCTATAACTTTGTGTATTCCGTCAGCATCGTGCTGTGTAGTAAACACATCATTAATAGCATCCGCCCATACAACATCAGGAACAAACTCAACGATTGCTCCGATTGAATGACCTACAGCAACAGTTCCTCCAAGACCTCTTGTAAGACCTGTAACAGTAGACCCTGATACACCTGTAAAGGAAATGTATTCAGTAAGTGATGGAGTAAGATTTCCATTTATATCAACTCTATCAATAACTAAAATTCCCGGAATATCAGAACTTGCTTGTAAGTCTGATGAAACAGAAGTAGTAAATGTGATAGTTCCAGTTTCACCACTTGTAAGTGTGTTTTGTAAAACTTTCTGAACTCTATTTTTTAACGGTACATTATATAAATTTGCCATATCTTATAAATAATAAATGAAAGATAAAATATCAAGTTTAAATTCTAAGTTGTGATGATAGAGATCCTTCAGGCTGTAGTGTTGCAGAAATCTTAATATCAGCAATCTCAAAGTTTACTTCAGTTTCAACTTGAGATATTTCTACTTGAATATTTCTACCTGTCTTATACATAGAAGCCCATCTTATAAGGTCTTGAGGTTCAGGTATAACAACATTGGTATTTGAGTCTCCCCAATTATGAGTTCCCCAATTATCTGTACCCCATCCGGTACCTGCAAACTCACCTTGTAGTTCAAAAGATTTTGCGATTGAAGATGTAGAACCATCTCTTTTTTCAAACAAAACGTTTAGGTTTACAGTTCCATTTACGTTTCTAAATAAAAAGTTAATTAACTCTAAAGTTTTAAGAACTGACCAATTTCCAAAATCATCTTTTTTGGTTTTCATAACTTTAACGATTGCTTGTCCGCTATCTGAGTTATAAATTGATGAGAACTCTCTAACAATACCGTCATCACAACCTGCAAGATAATGAACACCCCCGTTGTCATCAATGTATTCCAACCATTGAGTGATTCCAAAAGGAGTCTTCCAAGGTCCCATAAACGCACCTCTTTCGAAGTCATAGATCATAGTGTCTTTAGTTGATGGGAAAGACATAAGGTATTTGTAATCCATATACCCGGCTGCAACTCTTGGTAAATCTTCAGGTAATACTGCTTGTACGTAAGGTCGGATTCTTGCACTAACTTCTCTTGTTCTGATTTGTGCTAAGAAGTTAGGTTCGTAACCAACAGTTTGCAATCCTTGTCTTCCAAAGTAAAATGTTAAGTTTTGAACGTTAGCGATGCTTCTAAAAGAAGACGCACCTACCGGTCCAATTTGACTAACTGTTGGGTTTAAAACTGAATAGTTACCTAAACTTACGTAAGACAAGTTGATCAAATGCACTGATTCTTTCATAAACACTAGGATTGATGGGTTAGATATTCCACCTGTGGCGTTTTGTCCAACAACTTCAATGCCTGTAATTTCATCTCCTGAGTCCGGAGCAACCCTAATAAATCCACCTCCATCTTGCCAGTTAAACCTATCCTGATAAGGATATTTTCCTGAAATCATAACCATTGTTGGATCGTTATTAACTCCTGCAATTACTAATCTATCGTTAAATTCTTTGATGAATTTTGCTTTAACACCTGCAGTTGTATCTGATGTTTGTGGGAAGATTAAACTTTGTTCAACTCCTGTGTCGGTATAACTTCTAACAGAAGGACCTACAGTTTCAATTAAAGTTTCGTCTCCCGGAGTTCCAACATAAATTGCAAAACCTGTAACGTCTCCACTTGCTGTTGATGGTTGTGTCCAAGTTAGGTTTGCTGTAAATAAAGTTCTGTCAAAAGACATATTAGTTAAAGTGGCGGCTGTTGAAGGTAAAGTCTCACCTGTTTTTGAAATAGCACTAACCTTATAAGACCAAACTGCGGTTCCTGTCGCACCTGTTGCAAAACTTGCTGCTAGGGAAGTTGGTCTTGAGATACCGTTATAGGTAACTAGGTTTGTACCATCGTATTTTGTAAGGTTAGTTGATGTTGAAACAATGTATTGGTTGTTGCCGATTTGGGTTGAGTTCATTGTAGCTCCTGAAGCAAAAGATGCTCCTCCAATTTGAGCGATGCTCATACCTGATTTTTTATATAAATAACCGGCGTTTGTTGAAACTAATATTTCGTTTGCACCTGTTGAAAGGTTGTTGTAGTTGGTAAGCATTAAAATTTCTTCTCCACCTGCATCAAAATAGGTTCTTGATCCCCACCTTCCTGTTACAACCCCTTCACCTACAAGCATACAGTTATCAGCCTGAGCTAACTCAGTTTTTTTAATTTCTGTTGGTGTGTAAAAAAGATTTAAACCTCCATTAAACCCGTTGTATATCGAGTTGTATTTAGGTTGAGGTGTATATCCGGGAGTTCTTGTATTAAGTACAGGCATTATCCATCAACTCCTATCGTGAAACCAGAATTTGCTATTGGTATTTGATTCTTCCTACCAAAAGGTACGTTCTGCTCCTCGATAGCATTTGACAGAAGTCTTTGTGCATCGGCTTGTAGCCCTGGGAATCTTGCGTCTCCTCTTGCTTGGAAGACCATAGCGGCAACTCTTTTGACTAAATATTGTGATGATGAGATAGGCACGTAATCAGCTGTTGAGGTAACTGCAGTTGGAAAAGCCATATAGTCAATTTCAACAACAGTGCCTGAAGCAAGTGAAGCGTTTATATAAATTGATTTGTTCATAAACTCGCCTGAGATATAGGAATATCTGTCATCCGGGTTCATTTTAAATCTTTGGCTCTTGTTAACTAAAGCATACTCAGTCGGTATACCTGAAGAAGTGTTAGTTACATAAGGAGCTGATAAAGGTTCTCTAAATGTAGTTGGCAAACTCATTGCTGTTAAAGGACCTTGGTCAGCATTTAAAGTAAAAGTTTTGGTGAGGTTTAAATCTTGCCAAGTATAAGTATCAGCCCACTCTCCAAGTGCATCATTGATGTATTGTATTCTGACATCAAGATCAGTACCTGTAGGAAGGATTGCTTCAGTTTCGGTTAAAGCACCGACAGATTTTAAGATTGACTCGACGTTGTAATAAGATGTTGCCATACATTATAAATAATAAAAATTACTTACCTTTTCAACTGTTAATTAAAGTACCCCCAGCGAATTGAGGTTCAGTTAAAAGTAACTCGTAAATTTGAGTCATTACATCTTTATCTACATCTACTTTATCTAAACTGTAGTTGAAGTTAAACTCATTAAGTTGATTCTCAAAGTTATTCATATCAGTTTCTGTTTGGTATTCACTAACAGTTAGGTAGTAATAGAATTTATTTTTACCTAATGATGTTATTTTGTTGTAATTATCAGTTTTTATATACATATTAGTCTTTAAAAATAATTACCTTTCCTTTCCAACCATTTGCACCATCTTCCATATAAGGAGGTTGCTGTAAATCTATGCTTATACCAGCAGCAGGTGTAGCACCTGTCCAAGAGTGGTTGTTTGTTTGTCTGTTAGTTGAAACCTCTGTATAAAGATAAGGTAAAGTATTAAGGTTTGAAACTGCTGTATTACCTGTTCCAACTACAGGTGTTGTTCCTCCAACTCTTGAAAATACTGAATAAACCATATTACCTGTTGTTGGTGTATATCCTAAATCTACTGTTAGGTTGTTAGTTGAGTCTGAACTATTTTGAGCATATCCTGCAATAGGACTTGTTATATCTACATTTTGTATTTCATCAATATTTACTCTTGCAGATGTAATTGTTCCACCTAATTGAATTTCTATCATTTGATAGTCAATCTTTGGTGCTTCATTAGCACTTCCATTCCACCTCATATACCAGCACTCTAATACTCTTGTTGGAGTAGCGATAGTATTGTAAAGCACCCAATCTACTGCTTCTGTGTAAAAGTTATCAGCAATGATGTTATCTACAGATGGATTTGTTCCTAAAGCAACTATTGTAACCATATAAAGTGACCTCTTACTTAGGTGTAAAGCAGGAATTATTGTTATTGTATTTGCAGTAGTAGTTACAACTGTATTACCTGCTAATGCTACTGCTCTTGTTGAGTTAGTACCTGCAACTGAAGCACCACCTAATCCTCCATTAGCAGTAATTGTTCCTAATGTACTATTTGCAGAAGGGTGAGTAACAATACCTACAACACCACCTCCACCACCTCCACCCCCTCCAAGATTAGCATTAGTTCCATAAGCATCTCCACCATTACCACCATTAGCTGAGATTATGTTTAGGTTATTTATATATCTTGCAGCAATGTATAAGAAACCACCACCACCTCCACCTCCACCTGAACCTGCAGCAGTTCCTGCAGCAGATTTAGCACCACCACCCCCACCTGTTGATGGGGTTAATTCAATATTTGCATTTGTAGCAGATGCTAAATAAGAAACTTGGAAAGAAGCAATGTTTTGTATAACTTCAGAACCACCAACTTTTAATGATGGCACTCCTGCATTTACAGCAGAAATATCAATTCCTTCATATGCTGTAAGATTTAAGTATCCTGAACCCCCTCTACCACCAATACCACCTACAAAATTAGTAACAGTAGCAGGGGCAATTCCATTACCAACAGTAGTTCCTGTTCTACCAGCACTACCATTAGTTCCATTTTTAAAGAAAGCACTTGCACCACCTAAACCTCCAACTCCACCTGTAGCACCTGAAGCGTCATATCCATTGTTATGAATAATTCCTGAGTTAATTAAAGATATAGTACAGAAAATTCTAAACCCTGCTGTTATTACAGTAACACCAATACCAACTGTCATTTCAGTAAAATAAACATCTCTTGTTAAAGTATAGGTATATGTACCTGTATCAAGTGTAGCAAATCTTGGAAACTCTGTTATTCCATCAAATGTTTTAGCACCATCACTTCCATTTCCATACCAAGCTGAGTTTAAGTTTGAAGTATAAATACTTTGAAACCTTGCATCTCCACCAACATCTAATTTGTATGCAGGTGCAATTTGGTTAATACCAACATTTCCATTTCCTTTAACAACCATTTTTTGAGTTGGGTTTCTATCAGTAGTTCCTGAAGTACCAGGAGTAACAGTATTAATAATTAAATCTGAACCACCTAAACCTGTGGAAACACCTGTTATAAGGTTTATATTTCCTCCATTAGCATTAGTTAAACCTGCTTTTGCTCCACCTGCTTGTATAGTTAAACTTCTACCAATAGAACTTGAAGCTCTTGAAACTGATATAACTTTGTTGTTACTGTCATTAAAACTTAAAGTTTGTCCTGTTAAAGGTGTGTTTGATAAATCTAACTTTAGATATCCTGTTGATAAACCTTGCACGGCTGCAAGTTCTGCGTTAGTTAAATGGTTATACTCACCTGTAGTACCGCCTTGCAGGGAACCTAAATTGTTGTGAGTTATACCGCCTTCAATAACAGATCCAGTTATGTCTTGACCTGTTAGAGTGAAATCAATAGTTGATGAGTCGGTAACGGTTACATCTCCTGTGTTAGTTCCTGATAAATCTAAATCTGTTTTTAAGGTAGCAAGTGATTTGTTTTCCCATCTTGTATTGGTTGTGTTGTAACTAAGAATATCGTTATTAGCTTTAGTTCCAATTTGAACGTCATTTAACTCATCTAAATTAGGTGTAAATATCGCTCTAACTGCTAAATTTCCGTTGTTTTTGCTATCAAGTGTAGCGGCTATTGGGTATTTAAGGTTAGGTGCTGAAGGTTGTGTTGTTGTTAAAGCACCAGGAGTAGCAGGGTCAATGTATAAAATCTGACCTGCAACACCAAACACAGAAGTGTCTATTCCATCCATTTGTCCTATTACTAAAACTTTACCCTCGTCTCCGTCTGCTATATCTTCCTTTGTCATACCTAATACAACTATCGAAGAATAGGTACCATCAGCAACAGCAGGTTCAATTTTAATCTTGCCAGATGCACCTAATGCACCAGCATACATAACTGCAGTACCTTTAGTAATTGTTGAACCTGTTTGGTTTATACAATGAAAGAATAAATCCTCACCAACCTGTACTGCACCTGAATTAGTTAATAACTCTAAAGTATCCCTATCAGTATTCCAGTAAAGACTTCCGACAGGTTCTGATCCACTTGCTACATAAGTTGTGTCAAACTCAGCAATAGGAGTAAAAAGGTAATTAGTATTTAAGTAGTTTGTTGATGCAGTTGAATAGACATTCAGATTGTTAATATTTAAAGGGTCAGGGATTAAGGCAGATGGGATGCTAAGTAAGTTAAAAGTGATATTACCGCCTGAAGCAGTTGATACGCCAATAGTAGTACTGTCGGCAAGAGAGTTAAAATAAAAGACACCACTGCTTTTATAAGAGAATACACCAACCCCAGTACCGAGGTTACTTGCTGTATCAGAAGATCCGGATGTATCTGCTTCTCTAAGTGCATCTAAAATTGGGTCATACTTAATAGCCATAAATTACCTCTTGTAAATAAGTGTATGTTGCTCTAAGATAAATTGTATGGGTAAAAGACCTAAAATTAACTACGATGAATTTATAAAACTTTTTTATACTGATAATCTTCCTAATAAAAAAATCGCTATTTATTTTGGAGTTAAAGTAAGTGCTGTTGGTAATTTTAGAAAAAGACACAATCTTCCTCCAAGAGGTCGTAGTTCCGACAAACCCCATAACTGGAAAGGAGGAAATTTTATGAGAGCAGGTTACAAGTTTATTCTTAAAAAAGGTTATCCAGGATGCGATAAAGAAGGTTATATTGCTGAGCATAGGTACATCTATTCTACTTTTCATAACATTAAACTTACAGACAAAGATATTATCCATCATATTAACGGTATAAAAACTGATAACAGAGTTGAAAATCTTACTCTTTGTACAAGAGATAATCACGCTAAAATTCATTTTCCTAAAGGTTCTAAGTTTGGTATTCATATTAAGCATAGTTATAAGTAGCGCGATTGTCCCAGGTTTTGTTGTATAGCGTGGAACCGTCCGCCCATTTAATACTAATAGGTGATGATGTATCAACTCTTTTTAATTTCCAAGAACCTGCTGATGTAGCGGTGCCAGGAACTGCATAACCTACATAATAGTAATTACCTGATTGCTCAATAAGTTGCAACTCATCTTTTGTACCAACTCTAAAGAATGCTTGTCCAGACTCGCTATTACCTACACGAGAAAACATCTCGTACATCATTACTGCTTCAGGGGTTAATCTTCCGTTTCCTAGTTTAGATGCGTCGTAAGCTCCGCTCATAGTCCTTTCATCCTTTCCATTTTTCTTTCAATATACTGTTTTTCTCTGTTTAAAAAAAGGTATCTTGAGATAGTTTTAATTTTATTCTCCCCCATTACTGTTCCGATTTGAGAATCTAAATGTTTAATATGAAAAATAATATCGTCTACAGACTTTGGGTCAAAGGTATCAACATAGTCGAGTATCCTTTGAATTTCTGTATCGTATTGTGCTAACTCTACTGATGATATTCCAAAAAGTTCAGCAACCTTTAAAGAGGCTAATTGATTTGGGATAGCAAACTCTTGAATCGGTTCTTGAGGTTGAGTTTCCCCAACTTCCCCTTGAGTTTCGACAGTATTTGCTTGAGTTTCTGCTTGTATTTTTTTAACATCTTCTGCACCTAACATACATTATAAATACTAAATTGAAGGCTTTTAATCAACCTAAATCGTTGTCGCCCCACTTCTCTCTGTATACTTTCTTATTGATTTCTATTCTATCAAGGTAGTTTGGAAGTTTCCCAATAGTTCTACCCATCTTACCTTCTTGCTTTATAACATTTACTATCGGCATTGGGATAACTGAGTGACTGTTTCTTGCTCTTCTCCAAAGGTCTGTATCTTCCCAATGAGACCCGTTGTAAAAGATAGGGTCATATAAACCATATTCTTTTGATAAGCTTTCAAAAATATCTCTTGGCATACAAAAGGTCATCATCCATTCGTGAGGATATGGTTTACCGTTTATGTTTGGGACTGTTATAAACCCAGGTACACATAACTCTTTAAGGTTTCCATCAACAATAAAGTTATCTCCAATAACCATAATGAAATCACCTGTCGCAAGTTTTGCTATTCTGTTATACCCTTCAGCAAATGAAAGTCCGGAACCCGGAACTGTAACCAAAGTTAAAACTTCATCAGCACCTTGCATTGAGTCTAAGCACCTTTTAAGTATTTGTGGTTTCTCGTCGTCTATAAAGTATGAGTTAATAATTACACTAAGCTTCATTTCTAATTTTTTCTTTTATTGCAGATGATGAGTCGTAAAATCTTGGGGTGAATACTAATGAAATCATCATATCTTCTAAGTATTTCCTTGTTAAATCTGTTTGTTTTAGGTAATCTTTTTCAAGCCAGTCAGACCCTACTACTAGGTATTGAGGTCTAATTTGATCAATAATAACTTTACAGTCTTCATCTCCTTTATTAACCACAACTTCATCTACCCACCTAATTGACCTAATCATATCCATTCTGTGTGTAGTGTTAATGATAGGGTCCTTACCTTTATAGAATCTTACAAACTCGTCTGTATTAACTCCAACCACTACCTTACCATTTTCACCGGCAAGTTTTTTACAAAACATAAATAAATCTATATGACCTCTATGTAATAAATCAAAAGTACCAATAGTCAAAACTGTAGGATAAGAAGAAGCATTTGTAGTTATGTAATCTTTAACACTAATACTCTCAGTAGTATCTCCTTTAAGCAAACCGTGGTCTAACTTGTTTAAAATATTTTCTAATTGTTCCTGCGATAATTGTTCTTGCATCGTTATTTCCTTCCTAAGTATGCTTCAAGTAATTTCCTGAAGTCTTCAAAATACATTGAGACGATTATATCAGACCTGTCTTTTTTGGTAATTGCTAATGGAATTTTGTCGGCTCTGTAAGCTTCTTGTAACGCCGGTTCAATTCTAAAACTTTTACCCACTTTGCATTGGATTGAAAACTCCCCTGTGTTAGCAATGTCAACTCCCTGACCTTCTTGGTATTCAAGATTTCTTTTCGCTTCCGGGAATAAATCTTTGATTGCGTTAACAATCTCCCTTTCAAAGTTGTGTCCTTTTGTTCTCGAAGTCTTTCCGCCCATATCATTTTGTTAGATCTACAATCATTTCTGCATAACTACTTGGTTGGAAGTTAGGCATTATGTATGCGTCTCTGAAATTATACTTCATATTAAGTGCTTTTAAGGTGACGTTGGGAAGTTCCGGAATTGCCGCAGTTGATTTAATAACCCCAGGTACAAACGAAGCTTTGATGTCTTTGACTGCAACAACAGGTACATTACAAGCAAGTGCGGACAAAGCTGTCTCAACGCTATCATCATCGTTTATTAAAACTACTGCTTTTGATTGGTTAAAGATTGTCTGCCTTACAAAAGAAGAACTAAGAGGAATCTTAACTGTGGTATCAAGGTTTGCGGAGATTGAACCAAACACTCTTGCTTGGTTAAATAACTCTAAGTCAGGTGTTGCTACAAGTGATTGTGGGTAGCAAACTGTAAAATACTTTCCCATATCGATTGGTTTATAAATATCTGTATTAACTGTCATTTTATATATTGCGTTCTTGTATTCGTCTTGGTCTTCGGGTACTTCAACAATTATCTTGTCGAATAAGTTCTCAAGAGATTTATCGTGAACTGATCCTTTATGAATTAAAAACTTTGGTTTCTTTTTGTTAATTGGTAAGTCTTCATAGTTTGAGGAACCACCACCTATAACGAATGTATGAGTTGGTTCAAATTGATCTTTAACTGCGTATTCAAGTGCTCTGTAAGTATTTCTAAAATAAATGTCATAACTGTTATGTTGATGAACATTCATTTGGTCTGATAAAACAAAGACTTTAACTTCGTAGTTCTTTTTTGGTAGGTATTTGAATGACTCAAAAAGACCGGTTTGAAGTTGGTAAAAATCGTCTACTTTTTTGTAGTCAGCGTAAATAAAGGCAAGTCTTTTACCGTTCATAGCTAAAATACTCTTCCCAGTTTTTAGCAATATTCTCCCAAGAAAATTTGACAGCTCCAGCTTTTGCTTCTGCTTTATATTTATTTAATCTCTCAGGATCATTAGCTAAACTAATAAGCTCCTTTAAAAACTCTTGTACCGCACCCTCATCATTAGCACCGTTCTCATAAGGAAGTGACACACCTGTATAAACAGTATCTTTAAGCCCGGCATATGCGAAAGTTACAGGTACAACACCTAGCTTTTCACAGTTAAGAGCAGTGATGCAGTTAGTTTCCCACCAGTCTGTAGGGTATGCCCAAATGTCACACTCCGACGTAATTTCATCAAGCCTCTCTTTTGAAACTCTTCCGTGTTCTGTAATTCCGGGTTGTTTCATAAGTTCAACCATCATATTCTTCCAAGCAATATCTTGTGGTGAATTTTTAGCTTTATCGTAAAGATTCCAGCCGTAGCAAACTTCTAAGGTCAAGTTAGGTATATTTTGTTGTAAGTATTCCCAATTCTTAAGTAGGTGTATTAAACCTCTATCATAGGAACTAAAGTAACCTAATTTCATAAAACAATTCCATTCGAAATAACTACTGCTTTGCTATCAGGAAGTTGTGGAACCTGACCTCTATGAGCTCTGCTTTTAAAGAAGACTTTGTCTACACGACTAATCCTGTAATCTGTGAAAACTTGGGCATAGGCAACATCGTGCATATCTAAGAATAATCTTTTTGCAGTGATAGGTAAATCAAGCATTTGTGCCATTCTCCAAAGGATAAATGTATCAAACTCATCCTTCCAATTTATCTTCCAATATTTTATATATTCAACGCCATTTATTACAATGTCTGTTGGGGTATCGCAGTAAACAACCACCTTATACCCGTTCTTTACCCATTGTTCTGCAAGGTAAATAACGGCTGATTCTGATCCACCAATTCCTGTTTTAATACTGTCTCCGTTCCACTCTTCAAAGTGTGGTTCGTAAAAAGATGCGAAGTAAACGATAGTTTTATCTTCCCATTTCTTAGCAGGAAACGAGTTCATAACTTTCTTCATAAACTCTTCTTTTTGTAAGCTTGGTGGTGCGGTATCCACAAACTCAGCAAGGTAATCAAACTTACCACCTTTAACAAAAGCAGTTGCGATAGTTAGGTAAGCCTTAGCCAAGGTTTCAATTTCATCGTGGAATTTAATTTGCTCAAGTAAGTCGTCTTCAACATACTTAGCTCTTTCCTCAGCCCATTTAATAGCATCTTTAATCTTTCCTTCCTTGTGAGAGATATTAAAATTAACAGTCGCATACAAAGCTTTTGCTTCTTTAAAGCTTGTGACAAGTGAGCTTGAAGTCATCTCAGGCAAACTCTCATATGCTTTTAAGAAGTGTTTTGCTTCAGGGATTTTTCCTTGTGTTGCAAGTGCGTCAGCAAGTTTTAAGTTAGCTGTGTGGGATATAGGGTTGTGTTTTAGTGCATTAAAGTATGCTTCAGCCGCTCCTTTTGGGTCTTGGTAATAGGTTCTAATAAGTCCGATAAACTCGTAAGCTTGGGATATTTCACCATCCCATCCGGACATTGGGACATACATCCTAAAGAACTGTTCTGCTTTGTCGAAGTCTTCAGGAGTCTTCATATCAAAGTGAGTTTTACCTAAGTAGAAGATGGTTCTTGGGTCTTTGTATTCTTCCTCTTCTGCTTGGATTCTCAAGATATAAGCATTTCTTTCCTGACTATCTTTATCTGATTCTTTAGCGGCAGTATGAACCCAAGCAATTTCAGTTCCATCTTTTCCGTGTGTGTAATTTTCTGTTGAGTATCTTTGGTTATCTTCTTTGGGAAGAACAGTTTCGTGAAGTCTTTTCTTCCATTCAAACTTACCGTTATTAGCAATAAGTCTTTCTCTTTGGTGCGGAACGTGTATTTCAAGCAAGTTTCCAAAGTCGTCGAATTTATTCACATACGCATATGTCATAAATGTCATATCCATATTCTTTTTCTTTGCACTCTCTGCAATTTGTCTTAACTGTTCTCCCCCTATTAAAATGTCATCTGTATCAGCCCAAGAAATATAATCGTAACTTTCAGGAACCATTGCAAAGTTTAAGTTTCTAGCAAGTCCAAAGTTTGTAAATTTGTAAGTACCATTATCTTGTCGGGTATATAAATTAGGTTGGCTTTTAGGATCAACTGATATACTTGTGCCACCAAACTTTTTAACTAATTTGTGAATTTCATCGTGATGACCTGATGGTCCGTTAACTAAAACGAATAAACCATCAAAATATTTAGCGAATGATTTCAATGACTTTTCTAAAATCTTGGTTTGTGAATTATCTTTAACAATGTAAGTCAGTGCAACTTTAACCATTTTTATATTTTATCGGCAACTTTTAATACCGGTATCCTTCTCGACAGTTCCCTTACAAATTTCCTGTCCCATTGTTGGTCAGGATAACAGATTTTTACCATTCTGTGAAACATTTCAGGTACTTCTAATTGATGTTGAATCATAGCACCACCTTCTTTTGTGATAGCATCCTTCCTTTTAAGGTTATCTCTTAGTTCCTGAATAGACCTTTGGAACTCTTCATAATGCTCCGGATATTCTGTGTACCACAAAACAAAAAGTTCCCAAATGACTTCCCAGTCTTTATCACCATCAACAAAGGTAGGTCTGCCTTTTCTTAGCTCGACTATCTTATCAACCATCTTAAGTTTTTCTGTTGGAACTTTTAAATAACCTAATTCAATATTGTTTACGTCCATAAGTATAAAGGGGCAGGTTTGAAACGCTCAGATAAATCTTAACGTTAACCTACCCCAATTATACACCCAAAGCAAACTCAAAAAGGTTATGCCCCAGGCTTGGTCTATTAGTTTAGACCGCTGATCTTAACAGAAGCTTTTTCTGCTAAGGATTCAAGTGTCATTTCTGCAATGTACATTCCCTTGTCTGCGTCACCAGTTTTAGCTAGTTCAACAAATTGAGGTTCTCTACCTTGTAAGAAAGCCATCTTGAATGTATCAAGTTTAAGAGCGTATAACTTACCAGTTGCTACGTCTTTGTGTGGTACTACAGTAACAACTCCAGTTGATGCTTCAAAAGTTGAAACATTGTTAAATAACCTTGTAGTGTTATTTGCGAAGTTAGTTACGTAAGTTCCGAATGTTGAGAATCTTCTCTTCAATGTCATTGTTGTAATAACAGTATCTGCTACGTAAGAAGAATTTACTGCGTTCCAAGATGTTTGAAGAATGTCTTCCATTATCTCCATAGATAGAGATGCGTTTGAGTATGCTGATACGTTTGTAGTGATACATCCGTCAATTCCAAGCATTTCTCTTGCAACTCCTGAAGCACCTGAGGATTTTGAAGAACCGTTAAGTAATGCAAATTCCATAGTTGCGTTCATTCTCTTAAGAGCTTCTTGTTTTTGGAATGTGTAAGGATCAATGTTTAACGCAGTGTTCATTACTCTTTCAGAACCAGTTACCTGGATAACTTCTGAGATGATAGCTGTGTAGTTATTTGATCTTACAGGACCAGTTAGGTCAGTTACTGAGGCTTCTGCACCTTCAGCTTTGAAAGTTACAGAAGTAGGTCTAGCAACATAGTAAGTTACCCACTCGTGGTTTCTTTGTGTTGCGATAGATTTTCCTAAGTTTCCTACTAAATAGTTTCCATCAATAGGAGAAGCATCTTTTAGGATAGATAATAAATCTTCTCTAATAGTTACGTCTTGATATGTGGACCATCCGATTGCCATATTTATTCACCTCTTTTCTTTTGGCTTTACAAATTACAGTCTTCTTAGTCTTTCAAGTAATGCATCTTTGTCGCCTCTTCTTGTTCTCTCCCTCAGATCTTCAACGTTGTTCACCTCTACTCTCCTAGCAGTATTGGAGGATACCGGTGCGTTGTTTACGATCTGCTGTTGAGATTTTTGAAATTCAGCAGCAATTTGCTCTTTCTCTTTAAGAGCCAAGGACTTAGGTTTGTAAAAACTAATTACTTGGTCGGCAACATTTTTAAGAGAAGTTTGTTTGTTCTCGTAATATCTTTGCCTAATTACCCTGTCTTTTACCAGCTCGAAAAAAGCCGGGTCAAATTCAGGACTTTGAGGATCTAAGTAAGGGTGCTTCATATGTGCTTCCCTAACCTCGACCTCTTCTCTTGCTTGTTCCGCAAGACGTCTTGCCTCAAGTGCTGAAACCTTTAACGCTTTAAGGTCTCTGTTGAGTTTTTCAATATCAACAGTTCCATCTTCGTCGATGTAATCAACTTCTTGTTGAGTGACACCTCCGTAAGGGTCAGACTTGATAGTCTCGTACACTGAAGTATAAGCGGGTACTTCAGGTTCAATTTCTTTACTACTTTCAAAGGACTTGAGTTTTTCGTTTAACTCTTTGTTCCTTTGTAGGAGCTTGTTAAATTGCTCCTTGGTTCGGTCGTTAGAACTTTCTGGCAGTGAAAACTCTTCGGTGCCTTGGTTTGCATCTTCTACGGTTGGCAATTCCTGTAAGGACTGTTCTCCTAATCCTTGAACCTCTGTTGGTTCGTTTGTGCCGTTAATACTTGGATTTAATTCATCCATTTTTGTTCTACCTTTCTATGCTCTTGTTATGTGGGGGAGCATCACCCTATAGAAACTTATCTAATAAATAATAAAAAGAATATGTATTGTCAATAAATGAAAAGAGGGGTTGGGCTATTCGCCCTCCCCCTCACGTTGTCGTCTGAAGTCCTCATCAAACATAACTTTTCTGCCTGTCCAAGCACCGTAGTGCCTGTGATCGTGGCAAATAACACATAAAGTGCGTAAGTTGTTTGGATGATTACTTCCTCCAGCACTTCTAGGAATGATATGGTCTACTTCTAAGATGACTCTTGAGGTCTTACCCCCGCTCCCACAATTCACACAATGAAAGCCATCTCGTTCTAATATCGCATATCGCTCCTCTCTACTCAGTCGTGGTGTCTTAGCCACATAACACCTCCTTATTCAACCCAAGCACCGACTAAGTGCCAACCTGCGTTAATGTATGGTCTAGCCATAGCATTTGCTTGTTGCATATAGTCCATCTTGGGGTCTTTGGTGTGGTGGATGTACATAATAAGCACACCCTTTCGCATTTGAACTACAACCATTTCGGCCCCCCTATTGCTGTGGATAATTAGCCTCTTCGTGGAACTTAAAGTTTTGCTCGTAATACCTATGGACTCGCCAACCGTTTTGCCTGTACATCATAGTCCAAGCCTCAATCAACTGCATAATTACAGGGTGATAAAGGTTATGAGTACTTCTGACAATCGACATTTCCTCGTGTTCCTCACGTTTCATAATGATCACGACTTCAAATGTGTAATGCATACAATCTCCCCCTTCTATGCTTAAGTTACTAATACTATTATTGGTATAATAAGTCCAGATGAGAGCGAATAAGTTAGAAGATTTTATTGATATTCCAGCAATAATTAGGGCTATAAGAATAAAAAAGAAAATAAGCCAAAGGTCATTTGGTAAAAAAGTAGGTGTCACCGATAAGGTTATTTCTGCATATGAAAATGGGCGTAACTTACCACCAATTGATGTATTTATTAAGATTTTAAATGTAGGTGGTTATTGTTTAGATATTAAAGAAGATATTTATAAAACGCCAAAGCAGTTAACAGTTCCACTTCCTTAATGCGAGAGCCTTTCTTGTTGGTCTGCCTTTTTCATCTTTCATAGGTCCTTTAACAGCAGACATCCTGCTACAAAAGCTCTTTCTTCTATTGTATGCTTCAGAGCCTTTTTTAAGTTTGGATGGTTTAGTTGTTACAGCAGGTTTGAGGTTTGAACCTGTAGCTCTGTTGTAGGCTTTAATACCTTTTTTAGTAAGACCACCAGATCTTGACTTCTCTCCTCTACCAAAGGATAAACTAACTGTTTTTCTTTTTCTTTCCATAAGTTTTAAGCTTTGCAAATGCTTCCTTTGAAATAGTAGATTTGGATTTAGGTTTAGAAGTTCCAGTCCTTTTAGCAATAGCAATGTTTTTAACTAAGCTATTCTTCATTGATTTTAATGATTTAAGACTTTTTCTTTTTTCCATATTTAGACTTTCCTGCCGAGGCTAAAGAGATGGCAATGATTTGTTTCCTGCTTCTTGGCTTTCCACCAGCACCTCTTTCTTTGCCTTTCTTTTTATTATCAGCTATTAACTCTTTTATGTTTTTTGAAACGTTTTTACCTAAAGGCATTACTTTTTCTTCTTGCCTTTCATTTTGTATTCAGATGCTTCGTGCTTCATATAAGCTTTTTTTCCCATCTTCATTTCTTTACTCTCTTTTTTGGCGTATGATTTAGCCATTTCTTTACCTTTTTTTGTGTATGGAAATTTTTTCCCATTTACGGTTGGCATTTTTAATCCCTTTCAAAAATATACTACATATATAAATACTAAATTTTTCTTGTAGGTTTAATAGGTTTAATTTGAGATGCTTTGATCTTAACTGTTGGGGATTTTTTAGCTCGTGCTCTTAAAGAAGGAACTTTAAGACTTGGTCTTGCAGGTGTTCTCTTTCGACCCCCTACCCTTGGTTTTGCAGCTTTCTTAATCTTAAAAGTTCCAATCTTAGGAGCTTTGGATTTTGTTCCTGAACCAGGTTTGAATGTGAACGCACCTGTATCAATATCTAACTCTAAACCTTTAGCAGTTTCTTTAGCTTGTATAGCAACAGCAACGTCTTGTGCTTTATCAGGGTTATTCTTTGCAAACTCTTCAATTTGAGCATCAGATTTATTGTAAATAAACCTTTGATAATCTGTTAGTTGATCCCCGACTTGGTCTTTAGCAACTGAGTCTAATAAGTTGTTAAATTGCTCTTCAGTAATGTTTGGTGTGTATTGACCTATTATTTCAAGGTTACCTTTGTTTATAGCGTCAGTAATACCAATCTTTGCTAAAGCTTCAATTTCTTTTGCTTTTTGTTCTTCAGCTTTTTCTTTTCTTAGAGTTTCGCCACCTCTTGCCTTGTAGAAAACTTCTTTAAGTTTCTCACCGGTACCTTTGCCACCTACTTCTTCTTCAGTAGCTTCTCCTTTTAAGTAAGCGATGTAATCAAGAGTATTTATAATTTGCTCTCCAGTGCCCCCAAGTTGGGTTTTAACAAAGTTTTGTAGTTTGAGTGGGGATATTTTAATACCGTACTCATTTAAGTCTTTAGATAGTTCTTTCATTGTGTAAGAGGTATCTTCGTAATATCTTGCAAACTCAGGAGTTCCTTTTTCTGCAAAGTATGGGGATTCAATGTCACTTCCTGTATAGAGATTTTTGTTTGTTAAAGTTTCAACAGCACCTCTTGCGATAGGAGGTACAACTGATGCAAGGAATCTTCTTTGTGCGTCTTCTGCTACAGGAACTTCTAAACTTGTTGCAGTCTTTGTTAGGTTAGATAGTACATCTAAAACAGACTTGCTATCAAAAGCATACTGACCTTCAACTAATTTTCTTTCAATGTTTAGAAGAGATGCAAACTGAAGTGGTTTAGGAATTGCGATGTAGTAAGGATATCCTCTTTCGTTTCTATCAACTCCCCCATCTTGATTGTTTAAGATGATAATAAAGTTTCTCTCTTTTTCATTCTGAGGAATATCATCGTAAGCTTTCTTTCTTTCAGGGTCAGAGATGTTCCAAGCTGTTGCTGCAAACTCAGGAACTCCTAAATACATAGTAAATCTTGTAGCAAAACCAACAGGATCTTTTTTAGCCATACTTACCATAGCTCTTGTACCTTGGATACCTGCGTTAAAGTATGGGAAGAATGCTTCCATAAGTTTTCCAACTTCTCCGGCTCTTGAAAAGTCTGTTAAGGCTTGTCTTGCAAATTCAGCAGCTTGTACGTTAGCGTTTCTTTCATCAACACCATTCTTTAACAGTTCATTTCTTTTGTTTTTAAATACGTTGTACCTTGAGATTTCGTTAGGGGATTGAACTAAGTTTTCAAATGCTTTAACTAAGTCACCAAAGTTTCTTGGGTCTACGTAGTATGCAGCTTTAGCTCCTATATTTCTTTGACTTCTAATCTGTTGAACTGTCTTTTTAGCTTCTCCTCTTTCAAAGGTAAACAGACCTCCACTAACTCCTTCTCTTAAAAAGTCTTCGTAAGAACCTTTTTTACCAACAGTATCCATAATTGCACCAATAAGGTTCACCGGATTAGCGAGAGAATTTCTAAGTCCGTAATAAGTAGCGACACCTAGTTCGTTTCTAACAAAGTCAGCAACTGCAAAAGGAATGTTAATACCTGTTGCACCAAGTTTAAGTAGTCTTGATGGGTAGCTTAAAACTTTTACAAGTAAGTCTGTGTTTTGAACATTTGTTTTCTTTAAAGCATCTACAATGTCTTTATCTAATATCAAAGTTTCTTTAACTCCGTTTTTAAGGTATGAGATTGTTGCTTTGTTTTTAGTATCAATGTCACCTAAGGATCTTGCTTCATCCATTAGTTGATTTCTGTACTCTTTGTTTACCGCAACTTCGTCTGTAAGTCTTGAGACTTCATCAAGCAGTCCTTCTAAAACAGGGGCTCTTCTGTCTAACTGTCTTTTAATAACATCTAATTGTTCAGGGGTTTGTCTAATTAACCCATTAACAACATTGTTTAGCATCATCCCATCTTTAATATCTTGGATATCTTGCATTGCTTCGGTGATTGCTTTGTTTTTCTTTAAAGTTTTGTTAAATAACCTATCGTATTTTGCTTTTGAAAGGTCTGTGATTTCACCAATGATGTCTGAAACTTGTTGGTCTGTAAGTCTTGCGATAAGTTCTTTCTTTTGAGTTTTAGTTAGTCTGTCAAACCCAGCTTGTTTTGCAATTTTGTCGAGTGTTGGGCTTAGGTCATAATAGGTTTCAGTCATTAACTGACCTAACCATTGCTGTTTTCTATCAAGCAGTCTTTGTAATTTTGCCTGAGTCTTGGCATCACTAAACTGAAAACCTTCTTTTGCTCTTCCTTTAAAGAAAATATCTAAGCCTTCTTTGCTTAGCTTTGATATTTCTCTTTCAAGGTCTTTTGCCCAGCCTTTTCTTGTTTTTAGACTTCTTTCTAATGCTCCGATAAGTTTTCTTGCCTGTTTAACATCCTGATAAAGAGCAATTCTTCTAACTACTTTATCAGCATCTCTTGCAACGATACCTTGGATACCACCTCTTTTGACAAGTTCCCCGACCATCTGACCGGTTTTATTTACCTCACCACTTTTAATTACTTTTCTTGTGTAATCTATAGCTGACTGTAGTGGATCGATAATTCCTCTTTGGCTTCCTTTTAATTCGTAAACTATATTTTGTTTTGAAATGGAACCTACAGGTCTTCCTGTTGCTCCAGCTTTCATTATCTCTTCTTCGTATTTATCAAACACTCTTTGAAAAGGTACGTAATCAGGTTTTTCATTTAAGTAATCTCTTAAATCTTTATCTATAAGACCATCTGCATACATTCGGTCTGATAGCTTTTTAAAATAATCTCTAACGGCAACCTGACCTTGTGTAAATCTTGGGTCGTTTTCATATCTTTGAATTACTTCTAAGTCATCAGCTATTTTTCTTCCTGATTGAGCCTCAGTTAAACCTTCTGCTACATTTCTTTTAGAAATTAAGTATTGATTAAAAAACTTATATTCTTGGTTGTTGAATTGATTGATGATGTTATTTAAACCATTTTCTCTCATAAACTGATCTGCAATATCATCAGCCCTGAATACTCTACCAAGTTGTATGTATGGGTTGTTTACATCTTCAACACCAATGCCTTTAGCAATAGCGTTTTTAACTGCTCTTTCAATAGGTAAGGTGTAGTCAACAAAAGCATTTCCGATTTTGTTTAAAAACTGACCAACTTTTGAAGCATTAAAAGCTTCTTCTTTAGCCTGTTTTTTAATCTGAGCTTCCATATACTCAGTAACTTTATCTGTAGTTTTAGGTGATATTTTTTCTCTTATTCTTTGGAAAAAAGTTTGAGGTTCTTCAACAGTTTTTCTAATGTCAGCCTTAGTTGCTTCGTCTAAAGCTTTGCCTGTTTTAGTTTCGTATTTTACAATCGCTTCTTCGACTTTAGCGGCTTTTGCTGCTTTTTCTGCTTTAGATGCTTTAGATATTTTACCGGCTTCTTCAACAGCTTCTCTTCCAACTTTGACTTCTCTTGCAAGTGCAGTAGTTTTTGTTGCTTTAGTAGCTTGTGTTCCAGGTATGTTAATTAACTCAGGTGCAAAGTCTAAAAATCTTGCTACAGCAAGAGTACCTTCTCCGTAATTTCTACCAAACTCATCTTCATTAGTACCAAATGCTTCAAAAATTGTTCCTTTTTGACCACCTGAAGAAAGTAAAAAGTTATCTACATCTTGTTGTGTAATCTGCCCTGTTCTTAAACCTTTAACTCCAAGTTTAATTGAGTCCCATACAGGCTGAATTATCATTTCATTTGGGATAGATGAAATTAAACCAACACCTTCCACACCATCAAGAGCTCTTTCCCACCAAATTTTTTGCCCTGGATTAGTCCAAGCTTCTTCAAGTTTTTTCATTCCTGTATCTAGTGGAATGACACCTTTATTAACAATAAATTTACCAAAGTTAGTTTCTGCTTCAGGAACTCTTGGAGTAAAAGTTTGAAATGGTACAGCTTTTGGTTGTGTTGGTGCAACACTCATATAATCTTCTCTTTTAATAGTTGGCTGAGTAGGTGTAGGTATTTTTGCCTCGTACTTTTTAGTTCCTAAAACATCAGTTTGGGGTAAGTACTGAGATGAAGTGTACTTAGTTTGATCAAATGTGGTAGGTTGAAAACTTTTAAAGGTCTGTGAAGGTTGCACCTGTGGTTGTTGTGTTGATGGCGAAAACAGACTTTGTTTAATAGAATTTATAGCTTGAGTACCTTGATTAACTGCAGTCTGTCTAGCAGCTTCAAGAGCGTTTCCGCCTGTTGTAAGTGATCTGAATAATGTTTCTGTAACGAATCTCTTTTTTAAATTTTCAAAATAATCCATAAGATATAAATAATAAATTTAGGTTGTGAAATCAATTAAGAGTTATTGAACTTGTGGTTTGTAGTCTTTTTGATAGTCTAAAAACTCAGTCTCATAAGGAGATTTACCAGCTCTTGTAGCGGCAGCAACTGCGTAGTTAGGGAACCTTAAACCGTTAATATCGTAACCTTCACCTGTTGAAGGGTTGTAAGTAAAGTTTCCAGAAGTCACAAAACCTTTTTCTGCAAGTAACTCAGCCCCACCAGGTTGTGAAATTAAACCTACTAAATATTGGGATCTTCCTTGGTTGTTTCCACCAAAACTTGTTAAGTCTTGCCATTTAGGAGTAGTAGTTCCAGTACCAGTTTGATTAAATAAACCATACTTGTTTTGCTCAGCTAATTGGAATGCATAGTTTTCTCTATTCATTTTTTGTTCTGTATAGAAATCTTCAATCTGTCTTTTTCTTGCGTTGTAATCTGAAAGTGCTTGTAGTTGAGCATTAGCTTTGTTTAAACCAAGAGATGCTTTTTGAGCATTGATTGAATTTAACTCTTGTCTGAATAAGTCCCTAGTTTTAAGTAAGTCTTGCTGTTTTTTAACTTCGAGTTGCTGTAATTGGTTAGTTAAGTTTTGGCTGATTGCTCTTTCTTGAATACCAATTCCTTGTAAGGCTTGAGCTGATGTTTGTCTTGCTTGACCCATTTGTCTTTGAGTTTCAGCACCAAGATACTCTCCGGCTGCAAGTCCAGCACTAGATCCTCCTACACCACCAAATGTTTGCTGTGCTCTTTGTAGACCTTCTTGGTAGGTTCTTCTTGCTGATGATAAAGCGGATTCTCTTCCAGCTTCAGTTCTTTGTCTCTCTAAACCTAAAGATTCTTTTTGAGTTTCATAACCTTGTTGCAAGATTGGTTTTTGAATATCGTAACCTGCAATAACGGACTGCTCATATTGAGGTTGCATTTTGTTTAACTCAGCAGCCTGTTGGTCATAAACACCCATAGCTTGACCATATGCTTGGTTTACTAACTTCTGCTGCTTTTTATAATCTTTTTCTGCTTGTGATATTGAGCTTTTTTGGTCCATACAATATAAATAATAAAATTAACTCTTTTTTTCAACAGGTTTTGGTTTTCTGTTTCTTTTTTCCTTCTCTATAGCTTTATTCATTTCATCAACCGGGAATGGGTCAGCCGGGTTATCAAAGAAACCTAGTCCACACCTTGTGCATACTACTCTTGAGACCGATAACCTTTTAAACTTATGGTCGCAAAAGTTAGGGTCGATGTTTGTTGTGTGCTCATAGAACTCTATGGGCTCTTTTGGGTCAGTCACTTTGTGTTTCATTTAATCTTTGTCTAAAGTTTTCAACCATCTCTCTTTTTTCTTCAAAGAAACGATTGATCTTATGGACTGCTTCTCCTATCCCGTACTGCTTATAGTACTGAATTAAAAAAGCTTCGTTAGTTTGGAAGTCCGACGGATCTGGTAAGATCGGCAGACTGTGTATATAGGTTCGCAAAATTTGCCAACCCTTGGTCTGTTGCAGGTCCAGCAGAGCTTCCGCTTGGGCTAACATTTCCAATTCCTGTTGGCTGAGGGATGTTTCCTGCTTCTCCTGGGCTGAGAGGTTGAGATCCTCCAGGTACTTGTAAAGGTTGTTGTCCATTTGTTGATTCCTCGAATAACTTTCTTGCATTCTTGACTCCATTGTCTTCAAGAACACTAATTAGTAAATCTTTCACGTTAATTTTAACACCTTCCATTTGTAGTTGTTGCTGTACACCAGGGCTTAGAAGGATGTAAAGTGCCTGATTTCTGCCATTTATAGCCTCTTCTGACACTCCAATTTGCATTGATTTAACGTCAGGAACATAGTCATAAATGCCATATAAATCGTCTCTTTCAACAAATAATTGAGCAATTAGACCGTCTTCTGAGACGTTTAGTTTAGGTTTTACCTCACCATTTGCATCAACTACCGGATATTTTGGCACTTCTGAGACATTCTTGATAACTTCTAGCTCTTCATCGGCAAGTCCACCAGGAGTTTGCTCGATAAGGTCAGCAGTTTGGGTCACAACTTCATCAGGAATCTCAGTTTGAGCTAATTCTGATTGTTTTAAGTCGTTTAAAATGTCTTTTCCAACAACTCTTACGATAAAGTTCTCTTTTGTTGGGTCTGTGAATAGGTATTGTTGGTTCATCTTGATCCAAAAACCCATTACATCTTTTAAAAATTCTTCTAAGTAAATTTGATTGTACGCATCTCTTGCTAATTGTTGCTTTGTTGCAGCTCTAACCTCAGTTGCAGTCTTATCTCCCTTACCAAGTGGGTTCATTGTGTTAATTCCCATTGATGAGTCACCCATTGCTAACTGAAATGCAGCTTTAAGAGCCGGATATGTGTTGTTAAATGCAGCGATTGCAGAAGATGCTCCTTGATGTTCTTGTACATTGTTTGGAGAATCTCCAACTAGCCATACAGCGTTAGGTCCATAGATTAAAGTATCAAGTCTAACTCCGGTTGCGTTGTTAGCCACCTTAATTGGAGGGTTAGTTGATAAGTTCATTTGGTCAAAGTATCCGCAAAGGATAGCTTGAATACCCCTATAAAGAGGTAATACTGATTCAACTTCACTCTCGCCATAAACATCATCGCCTACAGGATAATATCTAAGCATTGAAACAGGTATTTCCCCGGTCTCTAGTGGGTTTGGAGCATCAAGTAAAATGACTGAATGTCTAGGACAGAAGGTTATAACTCTGTCTCTTCTCCACTCAGTTACCACTTCAATAACAGGGAAGTAGTTGTCTTGTCCGACTCTATCCTCTAATTGTCTTAGTTGTTTGACCATTGAAGTATATTTATTGTCTCTTCTTTCAGGAAGCACTGAAGTTGGGTCATCTTTTTTAGATAAGGACTCTCTTAAAAAGTCTAAATTTGAATATGTGTTTGTACCGTCAGGGTTTTTCTTATTTACCAAGTCTTGGTAAGTAACCCATTCTCTAACTTGAACCCAGTTAGCGTTCTTTATATGGTTTGCTTGGTAATCAACAAAGACGTCTCTGTTATCTAAAACCTTAATATCAGGTCCGCTATAAATTTTTCCGTCTTTTTGGGTTACATTCCAATAGTTTAAAACAAATGAAGCACCGTATAGTCTTGCTTGGATGTCAGCTAAGATGCATTTCTCAAGCATTGTGCCACCAACTGTCGCACTATCCCATTGAAAGTCTAGTACGGCGTTAATAATTTTAGCTTTGATGTTGTCATCTGACTCCCTTGCAATAACAGTTCCCCGCAGTTTTCCCGCAAACATTCTTGCAGTCTTTTCGAGTATTGTAGTTCTAATAACAGGGTCGACAATTCTTGATCTGTATACCCAGTTAGATGGTAAGTATCCAAAGTACGCCTTAGTAATATCATCCCACCCATTCTTTCTTAGCTTTCTTCTATCCATATCATCTGATCCATATTGGTAGTGATACATAAGTTCTGAAAGCAGTTCAGGGTTTTGAAATGACTTCTTGGTTTTCTTTGATTCTTGGTCCATATAATATATAAATAATAAATTTTATTCTAAATTCCAACCCCTAAATAAGTTTTGTGGAATAGATTCTCTTTTTGTAGCGTTTGCGAGTCCTTGATCGATGTTTACAAAGTAGTATTCAAGAGCCCTATTAAAGTGTGAGTATTCGTCGTGGACCGGATCTTCATTTGATGTGTTTAACGCACTGTCTTTTTCAGGGTACCTATAGTTTAAGATGCAGTCTCTAACCCTAATCAATTTGTCTGAGACATAAAGACCAGCCATATACTTGTGGGTAATTCTAATTTGCTCCTCAATCCTAACTCCCGGAATAGTCCTGATATGAATACCGTTTTTAGCATACTCAGTTAAAACAGAAGTTCCTGTTACGTTATTTCTCTGTCTTCCCGCCGGGTCTCCTGTGTAAAGGGTCGGTTTCTTATAAGGCTTGGAGTTTAAAATATGAACGAAGTGCTCAACTGCAGCATTATTCATCTCGTAGTAGTCAATAATGTAAAACATACTACCTTGCTTTTGGATCCAGATAATTGCTGTTGGGTCATTAACACCAAAGTCAAATGTAACGTGTAGTTCTAACTCAGGGTTGTATTCAAGTGGCATAAACTGACGAGTCATATCCCACTCCTTATAGACTTGTCCTGATACGGCGACAAACTCAGCCATATACTCCTGTCTAAATTGCTCTTCAGTTACCTCTTTTCTAGCCTTATCTACCTCTTCAGGCGGGATGTGTGGGTTGTCATAGGTAGTGAAGTGATAGGAAGAGTAGTCAGTATCCTCTAAATGACGGTTATACATTGTGTAAAAGTGATTAAACCCTTTAGGGGTGGAGATAAATATAGCCTTACCAACAGTGTCTGTTAGTGTTGGTCTAAGAACTGTGTTCCAAACATACTCCCAATTTCTGATAGATGCTACCTCATCTACTACTAAAAAGTTAATTCTGTTACCTCTAGCCGATTCAATGTTTTCTGTACCTCTAAGCCATATCTCGGATGGGTTTTTGTCAGACAAAGTAGTAGCTCCTGTTAGGGGGTCTACTCCTTCCTTGGTCCTGACTTTAATTTCCATACGGGTCTCATTAGGGGTGGTGACCCAGAAGTCGTGGGTCTTATTCTTTAACTCTTTCCAAACAATGTCACGGGCTTGTGAAATGGTTGGAGCATAATAAACAATCTTGGATCCGGGGTGATTTAGAGCATAAAATAATATCTCACTGATACAAAGATAAGTCTTGCCAAACCTTCGACCTGAGCAAACTACTTTAAATCTTGAGTTATCCTCAAATATCGTTCTCTGAGCTTGGTGAAACGTCAAATCTAAACTTTTTTGATTCTTTAGAAATTTGTTTTTCTTCATACTTTTCCTTTACCATTTCAGGGAATACGATGTTTACCTGTGAAGGTCCTCCCATTGAAATTGATCCGTCGGTACCTGACTTCCTATCCTTAAAAGCAGTTCTATCTAAGTACCATTGAGCAAGTTTAACATCTCCTTCTTCTACCATCTTCTTAACAACTATGTTTTTAGCAGCAATAAGTGGGAAGATTCTTGCTTGGTCAAATATCTCAGCAAGGTAAGGTCTTTTGTTTATCCATTGGTTGTATGTGTTAATAGATATACCAACATACTCACAAGCTTCAGTAATAGTTCCACCAATCTTGAATACTTCTACAATCTTATTAACATTTTCATCTGAGAATTTAGTTGGTCTACCTCCACTAGGTCTACCTTTTGTAAAACTTATCTTTTGAATAGGAATTAGTTCCATAAGAGTATTATACAACGGAGTAGTTTCATTCCCCCCTTAACAAGCCCCCCTGGCGACTGAAGGGATGTTCTAACTGTTTTTTTGTTCTCTGTTCTAAGCCACCACGGCGTTTGAGTGGAAAGCCCCGCCGCACGGCGTGATATAACAAACCCAAATCTTGTTCTAAAACAATCTTTGTGTTTGTTTGCCCTGCGGACTTACAGTCCTTGGGTTGATCTAACTTCGTTAGCTCAAATGGAATTAAGCCCAACTAATGTATAACACGAGGAATTTTAGCAATTTGCTGAAACGTTGAAATAACAACTAAACTACCCTCTTGACAAAAATTTGGAGTTTTAACCTATAATGTTTATCCTGAAGAACTTTAGTGTAGTCAGTGTTCAGAACAGGCTTGTAAGAAGTGGAAAAAAAGTTCACTTGGAAAGTTTGCTTGATCAGTTAAAAATTATTTTTGTGTTTATCTGATTCAGTTTTCCTTAAAAGTTGTTTTGTCCAATTTAATTTTTGTGTTTAGATTTTGTGTTTGTTTAAACTGTGTGTCTGTATATACTTGTAAACCCGGGTTCACCCACCGGTGTTTGTGCGAGGGGGTACCCACCCCCGGTCCTTCTTTAAAATTCTAAAAAAACTATAAGTTATTAAAATAATTTTAAAATTTTACCTTTAATATGTACTTTAAAATTTGAGCGTTAGCAGTTGGAGGGTGTGAGTGTTAATTTTTGAGTAGATAAAAACAACCGAACCCTTAAAACCTTAACCTTACCTTTAAACCTTCCTTACTTCCTTATATTTAAGCCATAAACCTATAAACCCGACCCCTACCACTTACTCCTTATATAAGGAACTTATCCGGACCTTTTTCATATTTAAAATATCTCTTAATAAGTACTTGCAAATTACCTAACCCCTATGGTAAGATACTAATAAGTTAGTTTTATCAGTATTTATTACTAACCCGGAAGGAAGTTATTTATGAGTTTAAACACTCTAGTTCTTATCTTATTTATTTCGTGGCTCGGTGTGATGATTTCACACGCTCAAAAAAAGGAAGCGTTAGTTATGGCGTTCGGCGTTATCTTTGCCGTGTTTTTTGCGTGGCTCTCAATTCTAGCCGTAGAACTTGGAGGACTTTAATAATGACTTATAAAGAAATTCTTAAGACCCTATTAAATCAGCACTACCTCGTAAGCGATAATTACAAGGCTAAAGTTTTACTTATAAGCCTATGGCTCGAGGATATAAACTGGCACACCGATAACGCCCTTTTTATCGAGTTAGCAACTAAAGAGTGGCTTTTAACCGAGGAGGAACTCGAAGCAACCTATAACTTGGATATTTCAGCACTTGCTAGTACCTTCGGGGCTATCACTTCGTGGGGCTTTGATAGTAAGTCGGGCTTTAATCATACCCACGGCGTGGAGTTAGCCCACGAACTAATCGACCTTATTAAAGAAGTCGAGGAAGGAAGGTGGAAGTAATGACACACAACCCGGAACTTATCAAAATCAAAAAAGCATACACCGAGGAGTTAGCCCATAATATCCTAGGGCTAGAGGACGAGGGCGTGGACTTTATGTGCGACCTTGTAATGCAACTCTCCGGATACGAGCAACCCGAGGACCAGGAAGAACTCCAGGAAGTACTCGAGGAAGCCCTCGAACTTATCGAGTACCAGGACCTTGTAAGAGTTGGAGCGTCTCTTATCGCTTTAGGTGGTTCTTTAAATATCGGCGAGTATGAGGACCTAGTGCCTTGGCATTTATTTTTTGATACTCCACGAGTACCCGACCCTTATTATAAGGAGGCGATACTTAAAAACCTTGCGACACTTGTATTTATACAAGGAACCAGGGCGAACGATACCCTCCAGGCAGTCGAGGAGTTCAAAGGCTACCGACTAATAACAACCAACGCCCACGGCTACCTATTCGTACCTTTTACCGACCCGTACTATAACCAGGCTTACGAACTAATGAGTAAGTACTCATACATAAACGGCTTCGGCGTGTACTTGGAGGAGGACGTGGACCTTAACCAGTTTATCAATTTAATTAACGGAAGGAACCAATAAAATGGCAAAAAGATTTCAAAAAGTATTTAAGATTACAAGAAGCACCCCGACCCTACCGGTTGAGGGTGTACTCGCTATCGCCGAGGTATACCACTACGAAGGGGCTTATATCTTAAGCGTAGTGCCTGGAAGTGTTAACACTATAACCCCATTAACATATACTACCTACCCGATGAGTGGAGTACTTAAATATATAACCTACGGAAGGCGAAGCGATAAAAAGACCGAAGCCTACGCCTTGGAGTATTTAAGAACCGAAGCCGTCCAGGACCTTATGAGTAAGAAGCACGGCGAGGTAGTCCTCGAGGAGGTTTTAAAATGATAACTAATAAGCAGGTGATGACCTTATCTAATCGTATTTATGGCTTAAACTTCCACGCCCTCGCTCACTTGTACGAAGTGGTTTACGGAACCGAAGCCTTAAAGGAACTAATCGATGAGGACGAAGGCGAGGATTTAAAACAGACCCACGCCGACCTTCGTGATATCTTAAGCGACCCGTACGAGATAGCCAACATTACCCCGGAAGCCTATGAGAACCTTAATAATTTAATTACAACCTTGGAAGGAGGTACCAACTAATGACTAATATAAAAGACCCTTGGAGCGTTCATATATACCATATCGGGCTAATACTTACCGATATCTCAAAAATGAGCGAGGACCAACTAGTCGAGACCTACGCACGTCTCGAGGACCTACCAGTCGCTCACGTAAAGCAGTATTACGATATTTTTGATTTACACGAGGAACTAGCCGACCTCGAGCCCTACTACGCACTTGGAGGCGAAGGGCTTAAAGAGTTCGCCAAGTTCACCCACGAACTACTACGAAGGTAAAACCTTTTAACCCATAAAGACCCCGGAACTAACACCTCCGGGGCTTTTTTATACCCCGACCCCTTAAAAGCACCTTTTAAAATGGGTTTTAAGCCCTCCTTAAATCGTGGACCGATAATGAACCCCTCCAGGCGTGAGCCTATTTTAAGAACTCCGGACCCGGAAGCGATTAAAACATAAGCCCCGGACCCGAGCCCGAGCCCGAGACCTTCCGGACTTTAAAAGTTCGTGCCTCAAATTTTTACGGAGATCCAAATTTAAAAAGATACCCTCACACCCGGAACGGACGAGACGAGCGAGACCAGGAACGGAGGAGACCAGCAACCCCAAGCCCCACCTCCCCGAGATATCAGTAGAGACCAGGACCGACCTAGCGAGACAACGGACGAGACCATAAAGTTGTTGACATATTTGAGACCCCTATGGTAATATACTTATAGTTGAGTTAGCAAGTAAAAGGTTCTCAACTAGGAAGGAAATTAAAATGTGCGAGTTAAAAGATTATAAAGTTAAAGTGTACGGAAGCCATAACGTATTTTTAGGTGATTACGTTTTTATCAATGTAAAAAACCCTTATTGGCTACGAGATAGAGTGACCCATTTAATTAAGCGAGACTATGAGTACGTGGGAATAGATATCTCAACCCTTGGTATTTTGAGTTTTAAAGTAATTGAGTTAGTTAAACAGGAAGGAAATTAAAATGTACCTATTTATTAAAGATATATCTAAAGACATAACACCCGATAACACTTGCGACGTGATAGACGGAGTTAGTTTTGATGATATCAACGATAATTGGAAGCAAGTAGTTAGTTATAATATCGCCCACGTTGGAGATAAACCAAGCGAATTGGTTTTACTTCTTAACGAAGCGAACGAAAACAAGCACTCTTTAAAACCTTATCTTTTTGCCAAGTTCTTCGTCGAGTGCGAAGGAAGGCACAAGGTTTACATAAGAGAGAGAAGTTTTAAGTATTGGTATAAGAACCCGGTAATACTTGGAACCTACGGACCCGGAGACAAATTTAAAGTGACCTTTGAGTTCTTCTCTAAAGTATTACCCGATAAGGCTAGAGGTAATGCTAACCACTTCGATTTTGATTTTGCTTGGAAGGAGGAGAAGTAATGAGCCTTACAGATAGACCGATGAGCCAGGTATATCTCGGGCTTACTTTAAATGCGATAAGAAAAGCAACAAAGGAGTTAAGGTGGACCGAGGATCCGGTGAGACGAGAAAATTTAATAAGATATATCAATGAGTGTAAAGAGTTCATAAAAGTAAATAATTTAACGGAAGGAAATAAAAATGAACGATAGAAAATACTTGCTAGAGATAGTAGATAATTTTAGCGGTGAGACCATAAGGCAAATCTTGGTACTAGGCTACCCATACGATATAGATAGCCGGGAGATTTTAGAGAAGCGAGTTATGGACGAGGCTAGAGACTACTACCAAGGAACTAAAATCGAATTTAACCCGGGGGATATTGATTACAATATCACTCACTTCTTCGATGACGAGATACTCGATTTAAGGAAGGAGGAAGCAAATGAATAAATACATAGTTAAGATGTGGACTGATAAAGAGACCGACTCATTAGCCGATAGATTTTATGTTAAGAGTCCCGTTGAATTGGACGAAGAAAACATAATAGATATCTGTATGCAAAGATACAACGAAACTAACGGACACGATGAGGAACTCTTTGCAAGAGAGTATGAGTGGGAAGTCATTGATATTGACGAAACTTGTTTTGAAGTAATTGATTTAACGGAAGGAAAAAAATAAATGAATAAATACAGAGTGAAAATGTATGAGAGTTTAGACGATATGGAAGAAGGATATCTAGTAGACGAGTTTTTGGTTGTAGCAGACGAAGATTTACCGGACGAAAAACTTAAACAGGTATGTGTTGAGAGAAGAAGTGAGAACGAAGAAGAAAAATATTTAGTTGAAGAGTATGTGTGGGATATTGAGTTTTACACCGAAAACATTGAAGTAATTGATTTAAGGGAAGGAAATAACAATGTGGATACACCAACAAAAAGTTAGTGACAAGCACCTAGATAGTTTTTGGTATGACGGACTAATTGCCGAGACCGATAACTTTGAACTTATGGCGGTGGGCGAGATCATAGTTTTCTACAAGGGCGAGAAGTTAAACGAACAACAGGCATTAGAGTTGGCGGACAAGTTAAATTGGACCGACGAGGACCTTAAGAACTTTGAATTTGACTACAATAATTGGTTCGAAGTGTTATGTAAGGACGGGGGACCTAGTGATGTCGCTGACGATTACAACGAAGGTATTAAATTGCTTTTAGAAGCAGAAAAGGAGTATTCAAATGATAGATAGAACTAAATTAAAAGAGAAAATGAACGATGACTTCGACACAATTTGTGAGATAGCGGACGAGACCAGGGGTGAAATGGACGATATGTTGATCCGGTATAGTTTGAAATTAAAAAGCCGATACTTTATGGGTATGGAGCCGGACGAATATATCGCCCTTATAAGCGAAGTGTTTAACGATCTCCGGGTAAACTCCAACTTAATTTATTTGGAAGGTTTAACGGCTAGTTTAGAAGCCATAAACACCAAAATAATATCGGTAGAGACCAGGACCGACCTAACAGGGAAGGAAGGTAAATAATGAATAACATAGACGGAACTTATACAGACAACCCTTGTAAACTTTGCGAAGAAGGTGGAATTATTAAAGCCCAACACTACGATAGTGTAGTTTACTTTTGTGATGACTGCTTTATGGCAACAGACATTGAAGGCAACCCCGAAGAATACGACCCAATAGAAGAAAATCACACCTTAAAAGCAGTAATAACCGAATTGGTACTACAAGTTAATCATCTCGAACACGAGATAGCAGAGTTAGAAAACAAGTATGGTGATACAGAACATAACAGGTTGAGAAAAAAGTTTGCTGACTTTTTGTTAGACAACAGCGAAGAGTATGACTTTTATGGTTTTAATCATAATAAGTTAGCCGATAAGTTTATAGAAGTAATAAACGATGAAGCCAAAGATAAAAATTTTATAAGCAAGAAGGAGGATAAGTAATATGTTTAACGAAGAAATGATTTATAAACTCGTCTCTTTAGATAGAGACGGGTTCACAATGACCAAAGACGCAAGTTATATCCTTTATCTGTTTGATAGAGAAGATAGATACGAGGTAAGGCTAGAGCACAGGTATATCGATAGATACGATAGAAAAGAGACCAGCATATATCTTGAACACTTCGATATTCCTAGAGACCAGGAGCCCGGTAAAGTGATTTTAGAAATGCTTAACGAAAGAGGACTACTCGTCGGGGGTATTACAAAATAACCTCGGGGGTGGTAAAATATGAACAGAGTAGTTAGTTATAAAGAAAGGACAACAATATGGCATTAGATCAAAAAGCAAACTCAAAAGTGTACAAAGGTGTATCTTTGATATTCGAACACTTTAAAGAGAGAGAACAGAAACTTGTACACGCTCTTTACAACTTTATGAGTGTAAGAGATATAGCCAAGATCCTTGGCGTGACCGAGAAGTTTATATACTCCAACTACGGAAGTGTAAACGACGTTAAAGCAAGAAATAGTAAAAATTAAAGGAAGGAAACACAATGAGATTTTTTAAGAACATATTTAGTATTTTTTCGAGACTTGAAAGACTTGAAAGGGAAGTTGAAGGTATAAGCACACTCCAAGAACAATTTTGGCAAATTTATAACTCACACATAAATACATTTCATAACGAATACAACAAAGTTATGGAAAAAGCCCAAGTGATTAAAGCCGAGAACAAAAAAGGTAAGAAGGGTAAAGTTGTTTTTGTCGAAAACGATTTTGATATTCCGGAAGCCACTTGTAAAAGATGTAATTACACTTGGACACCTAGAAAAGAGACCATCGATTTATGCCCTAAATGTAAATCAAAGTATTGGGATAAGGACTATGTAAGAGACGTTAAAAGAGTAGCAAAGAAAAGACATAGAAAGGGAAATAAATAATGGAAGTATATTCAATTTGGTTCTTTGTCTATGTATGGGCTATAACATTTGCCTTTATAAGTTGGACTTGGACAAGTTCGCTTTTAAAGAAGACATCAGCAGAACTTGAAAGAGAAATAAACAGAAGAATAGAAGCCGAGAAAGAGATTATGAAAATGCGAATAGAGATATTGCAGGGTCAAGTTAGAGAAGTAGAAAAAATAACAGAAAGAAAGGGTAAAAATGTACGATCTAAATAACTACGAAACAGTAGAGACAAGAATAGACAAGTTCTATGAGAAGCACACCGACGGAAGAATAATCACCGAGTTGGTAAAAGCAGAAGGGGGAGAAGCAATTTTTAAGGCTTACGTTTATATCGGTGAGACCTTGAAGGCTACCGGATACGCACAAGAAAAAGAAGGTGCGTCCCACGTTAACAAAACATCTTATGTGGAAAATTGTGAAAGTTCAGCAATAGGAAGAGCACTTGCTAACTTTAACTTTGCTAAAAAAGGAGCAAGACCATCAAGAGAAGAGATGGAAAAAGTAATTAGAACCGAGGAAGCAATAAAACAAAAGCAAAGTTTACCTGATAGTGAAAGACTATCTAAACAAATGTATGCGATTTGTATGAGTCGAGACAAAGATAATGCAATTAAGATTTTAAGAGCGATATCAACAGCACTTGGGGTTGCAAAACTACAAGAAGCAAAAGCCGGTGATCTTAAAAAGATAATACAGGTTTGGAATAATGAACCTAATAACAAAGATTTATTGGGTATGTTCGAGAAGAGTTTGTAGCATTAAAAAAGCCAGGACC